>LNFM01000273.1_pt1 | contig 175837 bp, 161 predicted proteins | sample 596031 | NCBI WGS metagenome assembly LNFM01 (sample SAMN04254537, study PRJNA301005) | activated carbon metagenome | isolation source: dual media filters at the Ann Arbor, Michigan drinking water treatment plant | place: USA: Ann Arbor | reverse complement strand
CCGCCGTGCTTTCCACCGCGGTCGCCGTGGTCACCTTTGCCGCCGTGCTTTCCACCGCGGTCGCCGTGGTCACCCTTGCCGCCGTGCTTTCCACCGCGGTCGCCGTGGTCACCTTTGCCGCCGTGCTTTCCACCTCGGTCGCCGTGATCACCCTTTCCGCCGTGCTTTCCGCCGCGGTCACCATGGTCGCCCTTGTCGCCATGCTTTCCGTCGCGATCCTTGCCTTTGTGGTCTTTGCCCTTATGGCCCTTATGACCTTTGTGGCCTGTGTCCTTGTCAGGCTTGTCAGGCTTGTCGGGTTTGTCAGGCGTGTCGGGCCGGGATAGCGCGGTTGTCGTGCCCCGCTCATTTCCCCGGCACACGTTCGAGAACGGCAAGATACCGTCCTGAAGGTCGCATGTATTGACAGGAGTGGTCTTCGCCCCAAGGTGGGAGCCCGCTGCGGTGGCCGAGACCGGAGCGAGAATCAGGGCGAGCATCGGAATCGCCCAAAGTGTACGCAGTATACGCATGGCACTTGTCCTCGACAAATGCCGCATCTGCTTTGTTTACAAAGCGTAAACCAAATAAACTCAATCTCGATCAGGGTCGAAAACTTCCAATTTTACTCAATTTAGTTAATCCAGACCCGCAAGTAATTGAAATCGCTGGCACCACTTCGAACGCCTGTTTTCAGGCCAAGCGCGCTCAAGAAGCAATGTTCGCGCACAATGCAAAAAACGCCCGCGCCGCCGGACTGACATGTCTTTCCGAATGCCGGACGATGCGGAAGGCGCGAACCGGTAGATCGATGTCGAGCGCCACGAGGTCGCCGTTGTCGAGAAACGGCGTGGCAACGCTCTTCGAGATGGCCGCCGCACAGCCCCCTTCGCGAACGGCGGACAGAATGGCCTCGTTCGAAGGAAGCGTCAGCGCGACGCGAAGATCGTCCGGCGCGCAGCCGAGACGCCGCAAGCCCTCCTCGAATTCCGAACGTGTGCCCGAGCCGGGTTCACGCATGATCCACGCCGCATTTGAAACGATGTCCCTTGCATTGGGTCTTCGGCGGCGCGACAGCGGATGGTCCGCGCGCACCACGACGACAAGCTGATCCTCGGACATGTTCGTGACGTTCAGGGAGGTGTCGTCGACGGCGCCTTCCGCGAAACCGATTTCCGCGCGGCCTTCGCGAACGGCGTCGGCGACCTGTCGGGTGTTGCCGACATGGAGCCGGATCTCGATGTCAGGATGTGCTTCGTGAAAGCGCATGAGGCGCGCGGGAAGCCAATAGCTGGCTATGGTCTGGCTAGCATGGACGTCTAGAACGCCGCTCCCCATGCCGCCAAGGTCGCGCAGCAGATGGCAGGCCGATTGCGCCTGCGCCAGCAGGGCCCGGGCCTGATCGAGAAACGCGCGTCCCTCGCGCGTCAGCGCGATGCCGCGTCCAACCCGGTCGAACAGGTGAACATTGTGCTGGTTTTCGAGCGTTTTGATCGCGGCGCTCACCGCCGACGGCGTTAGCCCAAGCGCCTCGGCGGCCCGCGTGAGGTGTTCGCGTTCGCCGACGGCGACGAAGATCGAAATCTGTTCCAGCGTCATTGTTCGATAATAACGAATGAAATGACAAAAACTATTCGATTATTTCAAATGAATGCTTCGTGCTAGCCATGACGGCAAGAGGTGCCGATGGCGAAAAGCGCAATCCGTCTCCTGCCGGGAGTCCTGCTCACGATTGCCATTGCGGTCCTGGCTTTCGCGCTCGACCGCGCGCAAGTGCATCTGACCGGCCGGGCCTGGGTCGAAAGCCTCGTCGCGGCGATCATTCTCGGCACTGCTGTAAATACGGGGTTCAGTCCGGGCGAGCGCTTCCGTCCCGGCGTGCGTGCCTCTTCGCGCATCCCGCTCGAAATCGCCATTGTTCTGCTCGGCGCCTCGACAAGCCTTCAGGCGATCGGAGGTGCGGGCTTCGCCGTCATCGTCGTGGTCGTCGCCATCGTCGTCGTGACATTGCTTGCGAGCTATGCGCTGGCGCGTCTCGTCGGCCTGCCGGAGCGGATGGCGCTTCTCGTGTCCTGCGGGAACGCAATCTGCGGCAATTCGGCGATTGCGGCGGCGGCGCCCGTCATCGGCGCCAAACCGCAGGAGATTGCGGCGGCCATCGCGTTCACCGCCGCGCTGGGCGTGGTGGCGGTCGTCCTGCTGCCGCTGATCGGCGTTCTCGCCGGGCTGGCGGACGCGCGCTATGGTTTTTTGGCGGGAATGCTCGTCTATGCCGTGCCGCAGGTGTTCGCGGCGACCGCGACAGCCGGACCCATCGCCGTGCAGACCGCAACGCTCATCAAGCTGATGCGCGTGCTCTTGCTCGGGCCGGTTCTCGTCGCGCTGAGCCTTTTGCGCCGGGGGGAGGCCGCCCGCCTGCCGCTGCATCGCATCGTGCCGTGGTTCGTGCTCGGGTTTGCCGTGATGATGATCCTGCGCTCGGTTGGCGTCATTCCCGATCTTGCGCTGCCCTGGCTTCGCGGAACGGCTGGCGTGCTGACAATCATCGCGATGGCGGGGTTGGGCCTTGAGGTCAACCTGCGCGACGTTCTGAGTTCCGGCGGGCGCGTTCTTGCCGCGGGTGTGCTGTCGCTTCTGGTGATCGGCGCGCTGAGCGCGGCGGCGTTGATGATCCTGCCGCTTCCCTGATGCCCCAAAGCAGAACGGCCGGGCAATGCCCGGCCGTATCGTGTCGTTACGTTTGTGAAAAACTCAGTTCGTCGGGAAAAGCTGGTCGAGCTTGCCGCCGGACGCGAAATGAACTTCCTGGGTCTTGTCCCAGCCGCCGAAGACCTCTTCGACCGTGTAGAGCTTTACGTCCGGGAAGCTGGCCTTGTTCGCCTCGACCACTTTGGGATCGTGAACGCGGTTTGAGAAGCTGGCGATCACCGTCTGGCCTTCGGTCGAGTACAGATAGTCCAGATAGGTCTTGGCCAGATCCTTCGTGCCGTGCTTCTCGGCATATTTTTCGACGATCGCGACAGGGAACTCGGCGAGCAGGCTCACCGGCGGAACGAGGGTCTCGAATTTGTCTTCGCCGTACTGCTTGACGATGCCGTTCGTCTCGGCCTCGAAGGTGATGAGCACATCGCCGGTTTCGCGCTCGACGAAGGTGGTCGTTGCGCCGCGGCCGCCGGTGTCGAACACCGCGACATTGGCGAGCAGCTTCTTGGCGAACTCATCGGCCTTGGCCGTGTCGTTGTCGAACTTTTCGAGCGCGAAGGCATAGGCCGCGAGATAGGTGTAGCGCGCATTGCCCGAGGTCTTGGGGTTCGGGAAAACGAGCTTCACGTCGTCGCGAACCAGATCGTCCCAGTTCTTGATGTTCTTCGGGTTGCCCTTGCGCACGACGAAGGCCGGCAGCGAATAATAGGGCGAGGCATTGTTCGGGAACGCCTTCTGCCACTCTTTGGTGACAAGGCCGTTCTTGGCCAGGAAATCGATGTCGGTCGTCTGGTTGAAGGTGACGAGATCGGCTTCGAGGCCTTCGGCGATCGAGCGCGCGAGCTTGGACGTGCCCGCATGCGACTGGTTGATCGTGATGTCCTTGCCGGTCTTGGCCTTGTAGTCCTTCGCGAACTCGACATTGATGGCCGCATAGAGCTCGCGGCCGATGTCATAGGACGCGTTCAGCAGCGTGTTGCTGTCCTGCGCACGGACGGGGGCGGCAAAGGCGAGCGTGCTGGCCAGGGCCGCAAATAACAGGCGATTCATGAGTTTGATCTCTCCGATGTGCCTTCAATAAGCACATCGGAGAGGCGCTGTAAATAATTAAACCTGAAAAAAAAGATTTTTGTAAAATATACAAATTCAAAATGTCTTATGCGGGTGCGGTGCGGAACAGGCGGATCTGCCTCAGCAGCACGGGAGCCGACAGAATGAGGCCCGCGAGCGACGAATAGATTTCCGGCGCCACCAGGAGGATGGCGCAGACGGAAAGCAGCCAGCGCTCCCATCCGACGAGATGGCGCAGCATGTAGCCGGCAAAGGCGGCGGACAGGAACGTGATCCCGATCAGGCAGCCGAAGAACGCCGTGAAGAAGTCCGGCAGATTGAAATCCTGCGTCACGAGCAGAAGCGAAGGCGAGAACACGAACACAAAGGGCACCAGAGCCTTGCCCATGCCGAGGCGGAACGAGATGTTGCCGGTCTTGAAGGGATCTGCCGCCGCCATGCCGGCCGCCGCATAGGCGGCGAGCGCGACCGGTGGCGTTATGTCCGCCAGAAGCCCGTAATAGAACACGAAGAAGTGAGCGACGATCGGCTCCACGCCGAGCAGGCCGAGCGTCGGCGCGGCGATGGTCACCATGATGATGTAATTGGCGGTTGTCGGAATCCCGCAGCCCATCAGGATGCAGACAACGCCGGTGAGAAGCAGCGTAAAGACAATCGTCATCGTTGTCGGCTGCATCAGCCAGGTCGGCACGAACGTGCCGAACCAGAGCGCGATGTCGTTGGCGGTGCTGGTGACGATGAAGGAAATCTTGAAGCCGACGCCGGTCAACGTCACCGTGCCGATGATGATGCCGACGGCCGCCGCCGCGACGCCCACCGCGAGCGCGTACTTTGCGCCGTCGCGCAGACCCTCGAACACATCGAGCAGGCTCATCCGGCGGCGCGGATTGAGAAGACCGACCGCGATGCACAGAGTGATGCCCCAGAACGCCGCCAGATAGGGCGTGTAGCCCATGATCAGCATGCTGACGAGAACGACGAGCGGAATGACGGTCGGCCAGTCGCGCTTGAAGGCTTCGCCGAGATCGGGAAGTTCCTCCTTCGTCATGCCGCGAAGGCCGTTGCGCTTGGCCTCGAAATGCACCTGCATCAGAACGCCGAAGAAGTGCATGAAGGCCGGTACGATGGCCGCCATGATGATGGTCGTGTAGGGCAGGCCCAGAAATTCGATCATCAGGAACGCGGCGGCGCCCATGATGGGGGGCGTGATCTGGCCGCCCGTCGAACTCGCGGCCTCGACCGCCGCTGCGAATTCGCGGCGATAGCCCATACGGATCATAGCCGGGATCGTCAGAGAGCCGACCGTCACCGTATTGGCGATGGAGGAGCCTGAAATCATGCCGAACAGCGCCGACCCGAAAATGGAAACCTTGGCCGGGCCGCCGGCGAAGCGCCCCGCGACCCAGGCCGCGCAATCGAGAAACAGCTGGCCGAGCCCGATGCGTGTCGCGAACACGCCGAACAGGACGAAATGAAAGACATAGGTTGCGACCACGCCGAGCGCGATGCCGTAAATGCCCTGCGTCGTCAGGTAGAGGTGGTTGACGAGATTTGAAACCGATGCGCCCGGATGCACCAGAATGCCGGGCATCACAGGTCCATACAGAGCATAGAGCATGAACAGGATGGCGATGATCGGCAGCGGCCAGCCGACGGAGCGGCGAACGGCCTCAAGCAGGCAGACGATGAGCGTCAAGCCCAGAACGACATCGGTCGTCGTCGGATTGCCGACGCGGAACGCAAGCTCGCTCAGGGGAATAAGGGGCACATGGGCGACGGCGATGACCGAAGCGATCGCGAGCGCCCAGTCGTAAAGCGGAATGCCGAGGGGCTTGTACCAGGATGCCGTCGCGGGCTCGTCGTAGGCACGCTTGAAGGCCGGAAAAACCATGAAAACAAGCGCAATCACGAAGGCAAGGTGGATGCCGCGATGCACCATTTCCGACAGAAGGCCGAACCCGGCGGTGTAATAGTGGAAGATGGACAGGACGACGAGCGCCGTGCCGACAATCCAGTTGGCCGTGGGGGACAGGCTCCGGAAACGGACTTCTGAATCGAACTTCTCTTCCAGCTGACGGGCTTTTGCCTCGTCGAGTTCCATCCCTGCCATGGCGCGGACCTGTTGTTCTTCTTGGCGGAGGGCTCCCCGGACGTGCCGGGGAGCGCGCTGTCGTTACGTTCGGTCCAGTATTACTTCAGGACGCCGGCTTCGCGATAGAACTTCTCGGCGCCCGGATGCAGCGGCGCGCCCAGGCCGTCGGTAGCGGTTTCAAGCCGCATCTGCTTGCCCTTGGCGTGACCCGCATCGAACAGCTTGCGGCTGTTGTCGTTCCACAGCGCCTTGGTGATCGCATAGACCTGATCGTCGGTCTGCTTCGTACTCGTCACGAGCACCGCATTCACCGACAGGGTCGGAACCATCGGGATGCCGGAATAGGTGTTTTCCGGGATCGTGTCCTTTGCGAAGAATTGGTACTTCTTCAGGATCGCTTCGGCTTCGGGGCCCGTAATCGGCACGAGCTCGGCGCCAACCGAGGACGCAAGCTCCACGATCGCGCCGACCGGCGAGCCGCCGACGAAGAAGAACGCATCGAGCGCACCGTCACGCAGCCGGTCTCCCGCCGCGTTCGGCTTCAGGTATTCCGGTGTGATGTCCTTCTCGGTCAGCCCATAGCCTTCGAGAATGATCTTGGCGTCGATGAGTGTGCCCGAACCCGGCTCGTCCAGCGACACCCGCTTGCCCTTCAGGTCGGCCGGCGACTTGATGCCCGAACCCTTGCGGGCGACGATGTGTATGGTCTCGGGGTAAAGATTGGCGATGGCGCGCAGATTGTCGACCTTCGGCTTGCCGTCCCACACGCCCGTGCCGGTCGAAGCCCAATAGGCCACGTCGGACTGGCTGAAACCGGCTTCGAGCGAGCCCGAGACGATGCCGTTGATGTTTGCGACCGACCCGTTGGAGGCCACTGCCGTCGCGATCAGGCCGGGAACGCCGCACGATCCGCCCTCGGCGCACGCGCGCGAGCCCGGAGGGCTGGAGATCGTGTTGGCGATGAGGCCACCGATGGGGAAATACGTACCGGCGGTGCCGCCTGTTCCGATGCGGAAGAAGGACATGTCCTGCGCGAGGACGGTCCCGGAGGCGGCCATTGCGAGTGCGGCGGCCCCAAGGGCGAGGCGTCGAAATCCGAAGTTCATTTTTTTTCCTTCCTGTCTGCCGTTCCGGCAGTGCTTTCTTTTAGGCCAGCGGGGAATGTTTGCGTGCCTGTCCTGTTCTGGCAAGCCTTTGAGGGTGATCCATTCAGACAGGTTGCATTGGGCGGGCTATTGCGCCAGCAGTCCGGCCTTGCGGTAATAGCGTTCCGCGCCGGGGTGCAGGGGGATCGCCAGTCCCTTGAGGGCGTTCTCAGCCCGGATCAGACGGCCTTTGGTGTGCACGCGGTCGAGTTGCTTGCGGGTGTTGGCGTTCCACAGGGCTGCGGTGATGTCGAAGATCAGTTCCTCGCTCTGTGCCGCGCTGGTGACGAGCATGGCTCCGACACTCATCGTCGCCGTCGCGCCGACGCCGGGATAGGTGCCCGCCGGGATCTCGTCGAAGGAAAAGAACGAATAGCGGGTCAGGGCACGCTCGGCGGTCGCCCCGGCGATCGGCACAAGGGCAATTGCGGTCGTTTCCGCGAGCGCGGCGATGGCCTCGACCGGCGCGCCGCCGACGAAGAAGAAGGCGTCGATCTCTCCGGCGGCAAGCTTTGCTCCCGCCACCGAGGGCCGGAGATAGAAGGGCGTGATGTCGCGCTCGGTCAGGCCGAACGCGCCCAGGACGAGCCGGGCGTCGGCGAGGGTGCCCGATGCGATTTCGTTGAGGGAGACCTTTTTGCCCTTGAGGTCCGGGATGCCCGAAATGCCGGAATCCCTGCGGACGACAAGGTGGACCGTCTCCGGGTAGAGATAGGCGATGACCCTGAGTTCCGGCGCGGGCGGCTGACCGTTGAAAATGCCGGTTCCGGAATAGCCCCAGAAGGCAACGTCGCTCTGCAGAAAGGCCGCTTCCAGCCGCCCGTTCTGAAGATCCCGGATGTTGGACACCGAGCCGTGGGTTGCCACCGCCACGGCCACCAGCCCCTTGACGCCGCAAGCGCCGCCAAGCTCGCAAGGCCGGCTTCCCGGAGGCGCCGAGATGGCGTTGGCGATCAGGCCGCCGATTGGATAATAGGTCCCACCGGTGTCGCCGGTCCCGATCCGGAAAAAGCGCATGTCCTGCGCACTCGCGGGCACGCCGGCCGCGGCCAGGACAAACACAAGAAGGATGCCCGTGACCAAGCGGGCGCGGCAAAACCGCACCTGGACCCCACCCCGGACGCCCGCCCTTCGGCGATTGCCCTGCAATTTCGCCCCCCGGCGACTTTAGTCGAACCTGCCACGCTCTGTTGCCGGGTACAACCACGTCGAGAGCACTTGATCGCAAGCCCTGTCCGCATGACATTCCGGGAGATATGGATCGTGTTCCCCCTCCGGATGCGGGCTTCGGCCTCCCGCAACTCAATCAGCGCTCGCGCGAAATTTTCCGGCAGATCGTCGATTCCTATCTGACGACGGGCGAGCCCGTCGGCTCGCGCAACATTTCCAAATTCCTTTCGGCGCCGCTGTCGCCGGCCTCCGTGCGCAATGTGATGTCCGATCTGGAAATGCTCGGCCTGATCCATGCGCCCCACACCTCGGCAGGCCGCCTGCCGACCGAACTGGGGTTGCGCTTCTTCGTCGATGCCATGCTGGAAGTCGGCGAAGTGTCCGAAGACGAGCGCCGCAACATCGAGGCGAAGGTCGCCGGAGCCGGGGTCGGCCGCTCCTTCGAGGACGTGCTGGGCCAGGCCTCGCAGCTTCTGTCGGGCCTGTCGCGCGGCGCGGGTGTCGTCGTGACGTCCAAGCAGGACGCGCGGCTGAAGCACATCGAATTCGTTCAGCTCGAACCCCAGCGGGCGCTGGTCGTCCTCGTCGGCGAGGACGGCTCGGTCGAGAACCGCATCCTTCCGCTGCCGCTGGGCCTTCCGGCGTCCGCGCTCGTCGAGGCCACGAATTTCCTGAACGCGCACATCCGCGGCCGTACCCTCGAAGAAGTGCGTGCGCACATCGAGCGCGCCCGGGAAACGGCGCGTGCGGAGCTGGACACGCTGACGATCAATCTTGTCGAGGCGGGGCTGGCGAGCTGGGGCGCGGGCGAGGGCGTCGAGCGGCGGCTCATCGTGCGCGGTCAGGCCAATCTTCTTGAGGATCTGAAGGCCATCGAGGATCTCGAGCGCGTGCGGCTTCTGCTCGGAGATCTCGAAGGCAAGAAGGAAGTCATCGAGCTTCTCGGCCGTGCCGAAAAAGCCGATGGCGTACGTATCTTCATCGGCTCGGAGAACAAATTGTTCTCGCTGTCCGGCTCGTCGATGATCGCGGCTCCCTTCCGCGACGGTCGCCAGAACATCGTCGGCGTTGTCGGCGTCATCGGCCCGACACGCCTCAATTATGCGCGCGTCGTGCCGATGGTGGATTACACAGCGAAAGTGGTGGGGCGTCTGCTCGGCGAAGGCTGATTCGCCGCATGAGGGCGTTGCCTGTGGCGAACAGGCCTCGGCCTGTCCGCTTTGTCCCTGCCTCGGCAGCCGGAACAATTGCCCGTCACGCCCGATCAAGAAAACGGCGTGACGGCGCGATTTATCGGTACGCACTTCTGGCGGCGAGCCGTCAGTGCAGGCTGACCGTCTCCAGCTCGTTCTCCCACGCATTTGCGAAGGCGGCTTCCCGGGAATCCGTCAGCATGATCGGCGTGCCGTCCGCGCCGAGCAGGGCGAAAAGTTCGAGACCGGGCGTCAGATCGGGAGCCTGCGGAAACAGGCGGTTGATCTCCTCGGACTGCATGGTCTTGACGTAGGCGATCTTGCCGTCACCGAGGCCGGCAAGCTCATCGGCGGTCATGACCCGCTCCGCACTCAGGACGTAGTCTGTTTTCTCGATCATGCTACTCACCTCTCTGGCCCGTTAACCGCGGGCCACAATGTCGATCTTGCGTACCGCGGGTTCCGCCTGCGGCCGGATGAGATCGACGGTCAGAAGGCCGTGGGACAGGTCGGCGGATGCCACCTCCATGCCCTCGGCCAGCACGAACACGCGCTGGAACTGGCGCGCCGCGATGCCTCTGTGGAGATAGATACGGCTTCCATCGTCCATTTGACGCCCGCGAATCACGAGTTTTCCTTCTTCAAGAGTCACGCCAAGCTGCTCACTTGTGAAGCCCGCCACCGCTAAAGTGATCCGGAGGCGTTCCGGTTCACCATCTGCGGCAGCAAGCCGCTCGACATTGTAGGGAGGGTAGCCGTCGCCGCTCTTGGCAATCCGTTCGAGCGTGCGCTCGATCTGGTCGAAGCCCAGCAGAAGCGGGCTCGAAAGCGGGTTCAGGCGTGTCAACGTTCAAGCCCTCCATGAAGCGGCTTTGCGCCAAGACCCCCCAAGGGCATCTCGTTGCCTGCCTGATATGGGTGCTTTGGGGGCCGCCGCAAGTCTGCGGGTGCGGGCGCGGGCGTGTGCCAATGGGAACGAACCTTCCGATCACCTGTTGTCCTGTCGGAAGGGGCGGGAGGGCCTGCACCAGGAGACACCGATGGGACTTTTTTCCAAAGACATCAAGACGATGGACGATCTCTTCCTGCACACCCTTCAGGACGTCTATTACGCCGAGCAGCAGATCGAAAAGGCGCTGCCGAAAATGATCGAGAAGGCGACCGCGCGCGAGCTCGTCGCCGGTTTCGAAAAGCACCTTCAGGAAACGCGCGGGCAGATCACGCGCCTCGAAGAAGTGTTTGCCGCGTATGACCAGAACGCGACGGGCGTGAATTGCCCGGCCATCGACGGCATCATCAAGGAAGCCAACCACATCGCCGCCGACATCGCCGACAAACATGTCCTCGATGCGGCGCTTCTCGCCTCCGCGCAGGCCGTCGAACATTATGAAATCACGCGCTACGGCACGCTCATCGCATGGGCGAAGGAGCTGGGCTACGACCATCTGGTCAAGCCGCTCGAGCTCAATCTTGCCGAAGAGATCAAGACCGACAAGGCGCTTTCGACACTTGCCGAGCGCAAGCTGAACAAGCGCGCAGCCTAAAAAGGTCTGCAAGGGTGCGGCGCCCCGTCGGGGAGCCGCACCCTGCCTTCCGGAAGACATGCCCGGCGTGGCTTGAAAGTCGCGCCCCGGCAAAACACGGCCCGCCTCGCCTCCTGGCGAATTGCCCCACACCCGGTTCCGATCTAATGCAAGCGCGACGCCGTTTCCGGCGGCCCGGCGGCGTTTGCGCGTCGGCTCTCGCTCTTGCGGCACAGTGCGGTTCCAGAACGCGATGCATTCCGTTTCGATCGTCATCCCGGCACACAACGAGGCGGGGAACATCGCGAATCTCGTGACCGAGATTTTCGAGGTCGTGCCGGATGCGATGATCGGCGAGGTCATCGTGGTCGACGACGCATCCATCGACGCGACGGCCGCCGAGATAAAGGCTCTGCAAGCCACGCAGCCTCGCCTTCGTCTCATCCGCCACGCGCGCAAATCCGGCCAGAGCCGCGCGGTGCGCAGCGGGGTGGAGCAGGCGCGGTTTCCGGTCATCGCGACGCTTGACGGCGACGGCCAGAATCCGCCGGCCGACATTCCGCAACTGGTCGCGGCTTTTTCCTTTTCGGGGCCGCATCTTGTCGGCGGGCATCGGACGAAGCGGCGGGACACGCTGTCGAAGCGCTGGGCATCGAAGGCGGCGAACGCGATCCGCATCGCGGCGCTGCGCGATGATTGTCCGGACACGGGTTGCGGGCTGAAAGTGTTTCCGCGCGATGTCTATCTCGGGCTGCCGTTCTTCCACGGCCAGCACCGCTATCTGCCGGCCCTGATGCGCGCCAATGGCTGCACAGGGCTTTATCTTCCGGTCTCGGATCGCGCCCGTTCGCACGGAAGCTCGAACTACACGAATCTTCAGCGCGCGCTTGTCGGCATTTTCGATCTTGTCGGCGTCGCCTGGCTTCTGCGCCGGGCACGCCCGGTCACCTACGAGGAACAGTCCTCATGAGCGATATTCTGTCCCGTTTCTTCGCGGCGCTCGGCGAGATCGAGACCTTGTGGCTCGTTATCGGCTTCAGCGCGCAGGCGATGTTTTCCGCGCGTTTTCTGGTCCAGTGGATTGCGTCCGAACGCGTCCGCCGGTCCGTCGTTCCGGACCTGTTCTGGTATTTCTCGCTCGGCGGAGGCACGATGCTGCTCGCCTATGCGATTCACCGCGCCGATCCCGTCTTCATCCTCGGGCAGGCGTTCGGCCTCGTGATCTATGCCCGCAACATCTATTTCCTGCGCACGGCGCGGCTCGCGAAACAGGCGGCCGCTGAATAGGCGCACACGGAGAGCGCTCCATGGCCGAGATGAACCTGACGGACGCTCTGGAAGCCGCCTTTGCGGATGCGAAAAACAAGAAGGCGGTGATCAGCATCCTGTTCGCCGGCGCGCGCGAGCCGCGGAACTTCCGGGGCGATCACATCCTCGCGGTGTCCCGGTTCGACGGCGGCGTGATGCTGCGCGTACAGGCGACCGACGGCGAGGAGCAGCACATCATCGCGGCACAAGGAGTGGCGCACGTCTTTCAGACGCAGCGTTAGGGCAGGCGATGTGTCCGCACCCCGTGAGGTGCAAGCGGCTCAGGAGCACATGCGCTTTGCGGCATCAACAGCGAGCTTGCTGAATTTATTTTGAGAATTGGTGGAGCCAATCGGAATCGAACCGACGACCTCTTGAATGCCATTCAAGCGCTCTCCCAACTGAGCTATGGCCCCACATTCTGCCTCGGCTTTGGGTGGCCGAGGGAAACAAATCCCGGCGCGAGCGCCGGGACGCGGCTCTAAGAACACAAAAGCGCGCGGACCTCAAGCCTCTTCGTCGTTGGCCTCACGTCTCTTCGTCGTTCGGCAGGTCGGTGTCGAGCAATTCCGCCGCGTCGACGTCTTCGTCCTCCTCTTCGAGGAACGTGTCGTCGTCTTCATCATCGGGAATTTCGTCCTCGACGTCGACATCGTCGTCGCCGGCAGCGCTCTTCTTGCCGGTTGCGGTCTCGTCCTCATCGGCCTCTTCGAGGCTGACGATTTCGACGTCTTCTTCTTCCTCGATGGCCACTTCTTCGGTTTCAACCGCCGCCGCAGCAGCCTTGGCCTTGGGTTCGGCGCGCGAACGGCTCACGGCAGCAAGCGCCGCCACAGGCACGATCATGCCCGTATAGGGGGAGACGATCGGGTCCTTGTTGAGGTCGTAAAATTTGCGTCCGGTCGTCGGACAGACGCGCTTGGTTCCAAGTTCGGATTTGGCCACGGCCGTCACCATCCATGTAAAGAGATTGGGGCGCTTCCTGACGCGCTCGCTCTGGCCTGTCAAGTAGACGCGCAGGGGCATGACGGCAAGGCCCGGTCTGTGCTAGACGCCTCCCACTTCCGCAAAATCAGACTTGGTGAGCATTCCCGTGTCGCAGTCCCACAAGCCAGCGCCGCTTTCCGCGCGCCGATCCGGCCCCCTCAAGGGCTCCGTTCGTGTTCCGGGGGATAAGTCGATTTCCCACAGATCGCTGATCTTCGGTCTGCTGACGCGCGGCACGACCGAGATCGAGGGGCTTCTCGAAGGCGAGGACGTTCTGGCCACGGGCCGCGCCTGCACGCTGCTCGGCGCGAAAGTGGAGCGGATCGGTACCGGTTCCTGGCGGGTGTCGGGCACCGGCGTCGGCGCGCTTCTCCAGCCAAGGGGCGTGCTCGATTTCGGCAATGCCGGCACCGGCTCGCGCCTCATGATGGGCGTCGTCGCGGGCCACGGGATCGAGGCGATGTTCGACGGCGACGAATCGCTGCGAAAGCGCCCGATGCGCCGTGTGCTGGACCCGCTGGTGAAGATGGGCGCCGAAGTCGTCGATCAGGCTGAAGGCGGCCGCCTGCCGCTGACGCTGCGCGGCACCTCCGATCCGATCCCCCTGACCTATGAGACGCCGGTGCCGTCCGCGCAGGTGAAGTCCGCCGTGCTGCTCGCCGCGATCAATTCGCCCGGCACGACGACCGTCATCGAGAAGGAAGCAACGCGCGATCACACCGAAAAGATGCTGAAGCATTTCGGCGCGGACATCGCGGTAGAGCCGCACGGTACGCACGGCCGCAAGATCGTATTGACGGGCCGTCCCGAGCTGAAGCCCAACAAGGTTGTGGTTCCCGCCGATCCGTCTTCCGCGGCGTTTCCGCTGGTGGCCGCCCTCATCGTCGAAGGCTCGGGCATCGTGATCGAGGCGGTGATGGACAATCCGCTGCGCACCGGCCTTGTCACGACATTGCTCGAAATGGGCGCGGACATCGAACATCTCAACCGCCGCACCGAAGGCGGCGAGGATGTCGCCGATCTGCGCGTGCGGTTTTCGAACCTGAAGGGCGTCGACGTTCCGGCCGAACGCGCGCCCTCCATGATCGACGAATATCCGGTTCTTGCGGTCGCGGCCTCCTTCGCCACCGGCACGACCTGGATGCGCGGCCTCAGCGAATTGCGCGTGAAGGAAAGTGATCGCCTCGCGGCGGTGGCCGACGGCCTGAAGGCCTGCGGTGTCGCCTGCGAGATCGTGGGCGATGATCTCATCGTGCACGGCAAGGGCGGCGCGGCGAAGGGCGGCGGTGTGGTCGCGACCCATCTCGATCACCGCATCGCGATGAGCTTCCTCGTCATGGGCCTTGCCTCGGTCGAGCCGGTGAGTGTGGACGACGGCGCCATGATCGCGACGAGCTTTCCCGATTTCGTGCCGCTCATCACCATGCTCGGCGGGGAGATCGCGCCGTCATGATCGTCGCCATCGACGGGCCCGCGGCCTCGGGCAAGGGAACCCTCGGCAAAAGGCTGGCGGCGCATTACGGCTTTGCCCATCTCGACACCGGACTGCTGTACCGCGCCGTCGCCCGCGCGCTGCTCGATGCCGGAAAATCGCTCGAGGACGAGAACGAGGCGGCCATCGCGGCCCGCAAGCTCGATCTCGACGCCCTCGACGAGGAAAAGCTGCGCGGCGCCGAAATGGGGTCGGCGGCCTCGAAGGTCGCAGCCTTTCCGATGGTCCGCGCGGCGCTGGTCCAGCTTCAGCGCGCCTTTGCCACGAAGCCCGAAGGGGCGGTGATCGACGGGCGCGACATCGGCACAATCATCTGCCCGGATGCGGATGTGAAAATGTTCGTGACGGCCAGCGCCGAGGAGCGCGCGAACCGCCGTTTCCGCGAATTGTCGTCCAAGGGCGATATCATCACCTATGACGAAGTTCTGGCCGACATCCGCGCCCGCGACGAGCGCGACACCAACCGCGCGGTCGCTCCCCTGCGCCCCGCAGCGGATGCGCGCTTGCTCGACACCACCGAAATGGATATAGACACCGCGTTCCGTGCGGCGATCGCCATTGTCGATGCCGTTGGCCGCTGAGGGCTCCATTCAGCCCCATCTCGTCTCCGGAACCTGAAACCGCGTCCCGATCCGCCTTTGAGCGCCGGCCCGCCGTCCTGTTCGCAGGAGACGGTCCCTTGTTTGGCAAACCGGGACGTACACGCAACACGAACCGCCGGTGCTGAAGGAACTCGACACCACATGAACGCTACTGCCGTTAACGCCACCACAGGCAAATCCGCCCTGCACGACGATTTTGCCGCTCTTCTCGAGCAGAGCTTCCAGGATCACGATCTTGTCGAAGGCTCGGTCATCAAGGGCAGGGTCACCGCCATCGAAAAGGATGTTGCGGTTGTCGATATCGGCCTGAAGACGGAAGGGCGCGTTGCGCTCCGCGAATTCGGCGGCCACGGCCGCGAACACGGCCTGAACGTCGGCGATGAAGTCGAAGTCTATCTCGAGCGCATCGAAAACGCGCTCGGCGAAGCCGTCATCAGCCGCGACAAGGCGCGCCGCGAAGAGAGCTGGGTCAAGCTCGAAGAGGCCTTCAACAAGAACGAGAAGGTCGACGGCGTCATCTTCAATCAGGTCAAGGGCGGCTACACGGTCGATCTCGACGGTGCCGTGGCCTTCCTGCCGCGCAGCCAGGTCGATATCCGTCCGGTCCGCGATGTCGGCCCGCTGATGAACATCTCGCAGCCGTTCCAGATCCTCAAGATGGACCGCCGCCGCGGCAACATCGTCGTCTCGCGCCGCACGGTGCTGGAAGAGACGCGTGCCGAGCAGCGTCAGGAACTGGTCCAGAACCTCGAAGAGGGTCAGGTCATCGACGGCGTCGTCAAGAACATCACCGATTACGGTGCGTTCGTGGATCTTGGCGGCATCGACGGCCTGCTGCACGTCACCGACATTGCGTGGCGCCGCGTCAACCATCCGACCGAGGTTCTGAACATCGGTCAGACCGTCAAGGTCAAGATCATCAAGATCAACCACGAGACCCACCGCATCTCGCTCGGCATGAAGCAGCTTCTCGCCGATCCGTGGGAGGGCATCGAGGCCAAGTATCCGGTCGATGCGCGCCTGTCGGGCCGCGTCACGAACATCACCGATTACGGTGCGTTCGTCGAGCTGGAGCCGGGCATCGAAGGCCTGATCCACGTCTCCGAAATGTCGTGGACCAAGAAGAACGTCCATCCCGGCAAGATCGTCTCCTCGTCGCAGGAAGTCGAAGTGCAGGTGCTGGAAGTCGACAGCTCCAAGCGCCGCATCTCGCTCGGTCTCAAGCAGACCCTGCAGAATCCTTGGGAAGCCTTCGCCGAGAAGTTCAAGGCGGGCACCGAGGTCGAGGGCGAGGTCAAGAACAAGACCGAGTTCGGCCTGTTCCTGGGTCTCGAGGGCGATGTCGACGGCATGGTCCACCTGTCGGATCTCGACTGGAGCCGCGCGGGCGAAGTCGCCATCGAAGACTACAAGAAGGGCGACATGGTGAAGGCGGTTGTTCTCGACGTCGACGTCGAGAAGGAGCGCATCTCGCTCGGCATCAAGCAGCTCTCGGGCAACCCGGTCACGTCCGCGACCTCTTCCGATGGCGGCGAGGTCCGTAAGGGCGCGACCGTGACGGTCGAAGTCACCAAGGTCGAAGAGATGGGCCTCGAAGTGCAGATCGTGGGCTCCGACGCGACGGCCTATATCCGCCGCGCGGATCTGGCCCGCGACCGCGGCGACCAGCGCCCCGAGCGTTTCTCGGTCGGCCAGAAGATCGACGCCCGCGTCACCGCGGCGGACAAGAAGACCGGCAAGATCGGCCTTTCCATCAAGGCGCAGGAAATGGCGCAGGAGAAGGAAGCCATCGCCCAGTACGGCTCGTCCGATTCGGGTGCCTCGCTCGGCGACATTCTCGGCGCAGCGCTCAAGCAGCGCGCCGAGGACAAGGAAGACTGATCCTTCAGGGATCGAACGGAAAACCCGGGCCTCGCGCCCGGGTTTTTTTGTTTTCCGGCCCCGCTCGGCTTCCGCCACACGTGATGCCGCAGCCCGTTCCCCCGGGCACCGATCTCCTTTAGACTCCGCCCGAAATTCGGAGATGCGTTTCATGTCCCTCGATGCCGGTTCCATCGTCGAGCGCCGCCGCCTGCGCCGCCGCGTCAGCTTCTGGCGCGTCAGCGCGCTCGTGCTTCTGGCCGCGCTCATCGTCGCGGTCGGCCTGCGCACCACGGGCATCCTGCCCGGCAAGACCTCGGCCCATGTCGCGCGCGTCAATCTGAACGGCGTCATCATGGGCTCGGACCGCCGCCAGAAGCTGCTGGAGGAGGTGGCCAAGGAGGACGGCGCCAAGGCGGTGCTGATCGAGATCGACAGCCCCGGCGGCGGCGTCACGGCCTCCGAGGAGCTCTACAACGACATTCGCAAGATCGCCGAGAAGAAGCCCGTCGTTGCCGTCGTCGGCTCGGTCGCGGCGTCCGGCGGCTACATCGCGGCCATCGCCACCGACCGGATCATCGCGCGCCAGACCTCGCTGACCGGCTCGATCGGCGTGCTCGCGCAATATCCCGATCTGTCCGGCCTTCTGTCCAATCTCGGCGTCAAGATGGAGGCGGTGAAATCCGCACCGCTGAAAGCGGCGCCCGACATGTTCAAGGAAACGACGCCCGAAGAGCGCGCCGCGCTCGAAGCCCTCATCATGGACAGTTTCGCCTGGTTCAAGAATCTCGTTTCGGAGCGTCGCGGCCTGTCCGGCGCGCGGCTCGAAACGGTTGCGGACGGCCGCGCCTTCACGGGCCGTCAGGCGCTCGAGCTCGGCCTTGTCGATGAGATCGGCGGCGAGGACGAGGCGCGGGCCTGGCTCGCTGACAACCGGCAGATTTCGAAGGATTTGCCGGTGCGCGACTGGAAGGCATCGAGCGACACGCTGGGAGAACTCGGCCTTGCCCGAAGCGCCCTGGCGGGGCTTGCCGATGCGGCCGGCTTCCCAACGGTTGGTGCGTCGTTGAGGGCCACGTCATCGCTGATGGATGTGCATGCGCTTGACGGGCTACTTGCTATCTGGCACCCTTCAATACAAAGATAAAAAGTGTTTTAAGCACGGGAACTTAGGGTGGCAACGTGATCAAATCTGAACTCGTAGGGCGTGTCGCAGCGGCCAATCCCCATCTCTATCAGCGCGACGTCGAGAATGTCGTGAACGCCATTCTCGATACCATCTCCGAAGCCCTCGCCACCGGCGACCGTGTCGAGCTGCGCGGCTTCGGCGCCTTTTCGGTGAAAAGCCGTCCGGCGCGCGAAGGCCGCAACCCGCGCACCGGCGCCAAGGTCGATGTGTCGGAAAAGGTCGTGCCGTTCTTCAAGAGCGGCAAGGAAATGCGCGCCCGCCTCAACAAGGACGAGGCCGGCGCCTGATTCGGTGCCCGAGAGTGCCGGGGTGCCGGAAGTGAAGGATCTGACGTGCGCAAGGTTTTGACGGCTGTCGTCCTGCTGCCGGTCGCGGCGGTGCTTGTTGTGTTTGCGCTCGCCAACCGCGAGGCGGTCATCCTGTCTGCCGATCCGTTCACGCCCGGTTCCGCCGGCTGGTCGATCGAGCTTCCTTTGTTCGTCGTCATCATCGTGTCGGTCATGCTGGGCGTGCTTGTCGGCGCCGCGACGGACTGGGTCGGCCAGCGTCGCTACCGGCGCGAGGCGCGTTTCGGCCGCAGCGAAGTCAAGCGGCTCGAACAGGAGGCCGCCGCGCTGCGCCGCACCCACCAGCCGCCGCCGTCCGGCTCCAATCTCCCGGTGCATTACGAAGGCAGTTGAGATTCGTTCCCCGGACCGCGTGCGCGCAGCGCATCGCGTGATCCCGGGAACCAGACATGAGCGCGGCAAAGCGCTCCGTTGCGCGTCGCACATCAATCCCGGATCCGACTCGACGTTCGCCCCGATGAGCGGTAGTCACATCCCATGTCCACACTGTCCAAGATCTGCGGGCTCTCGACGCTTGAAACGCTGGATGCGGCGCTCGACGCGGGGGCCGATTATGTCGGCTTCGTTTTCGTCGAGAAAAGCCCCCGTCACGTGACGCCCGATCAGGCCGCGCCGCTCGCCCGCCATGCGCGCGGAAGCGCGGGCGTGGTCGCGCTCGTGTCCGATGCGGACGATGCGCTGCTGGAAGAGATCATGGGAAAGGTCGCGCCCGATGCGGTCCAGTTCCACGGCTCCGAAGGGCCCGATACGCTCGCCGCGTTCCATGCGCGCCATCCCGACGCCGAAATCTGGAAGGCGATCCCGGTGTCCACCCCCGAAGATCTCGTTCCGCTCGCCGTCTTTCTGGCCCACACCGACCGCGTCCTGTTCGACGCCAGGCCGCCGAAGGGCGCTGAGCGCACTGGCGGCCATGGCAAGACCTTCGACTGGTCGGTGCTGCGCGATCTTGACCCGGAACTCGGCTTCATGCTTTCCGGTGGCCTCACTCCCGAGAATGTGAGCGAGGCGATCCGTCTGACCCATGCTTCGGCGGTGGATGTGTCGTCCGGCGTCGAAAGCGCGCCAGGCGTGAAGGATATCGAGAAGATCCGCGCGTTCCTGAAAGCTGTGCGCGAAACCCGGCGGGAGCCAGTCAGCCTGTGACCATCAAGCCCAATTCCTTCCGTTCGGGACCGGACGAGGACGGACGTTTCGGTATTTACGGCGGCCGCTTCGTCGCCGAAACCCTGATGCCGAACATCCTCGCGCTCGAACAGGCCTATGCCGAGGCGCGCAACGATCCGGCCTATCAGGCCGAAATGGACGGCCATCTGACGCATTATGTCGGACGCCCGTCGCCCCTCTATTTCGCCGAGCGCCTGACCGAGCATTTCGGTGGCGCGAAAATCTACCTGAAGCGCGAGGAGCTGAACCACACCGGCTCGCACAAGGTGAACAATGTGCTCGGCCAGATCCTTCTGGCCCGGCGTATGGGCAAGCCGCGCATCATCGCCGAGACGGGCGCGGGCTCGCACGGCGTCGCGACCGCAACGCTCTGCGCGCGCTTCGGCCTCAAATGCGTCGTCTATATGGGCGCGGTCGACGTCGCACGACAGGCGTCCAACGTGTTCCGCATGAAGATGCTCGGTGCCGAGGTGATCCCGGTCGAGTCCGGCACGAAGACGCTGAAGGACGCGCTGAACGAGGCGCTGCGCGACTGGGTATCGAACGTCTCCGACACGTTCTACTGCATCGGAACCGTCGCCGGTCCGCACCCCTATCCGGCCATGGTGCGCGATTTCCAGTCGATCATCGGCAACGAGACGCGCACGCAGATGCAGGAGCTTGAGGGCCGCCTGCCGGACAGCCTGCTCGCCTGCGTCGGCGGCGGCTCGAACGCGATGGGCCTGTTCCATCCCTTCCTCGACGATCCCACGGTCGAGATCTACGGCGTCGAAGCGTCGGGCCACGGCCTCGACAAGCTGCACGCCGCCTCGATCAATGGCGGGCGCCCCGGCATCCTGCACGGAAACCGCACCTACATCCTGATGAACGACGACGGCCAGATCGAGGAAGGCCATTCGATCTCGGCGGGCCTAGATTATCCCGGCGTCGGCCCGGAGCATTCCTGGCTCGCCGATACCGGCCGCGCGACCTATCTCACCGCGACCGACGACGAGGCGGTGGAAGCCTTCCAGCTTCTCTCCAAGCTCGAAGGCATCATCCCCGCGCTCGAGAGCGCCCACGCGCTCGCAAAGCTGAAGGAACTCGCGCCGCACAAGCCGAAAGACCATCTGATGGTCGTCAATCTGTCCGGACGCGGCGACAAGGATGTCCCGCAGGTTGCCGAACTTCTGGGAGGCAAGCTGTGACCACCCGCATCGACACCCGCTTCGCCGCGCTGAAGGCCGAAGGCCGCCCGGCGCTCGTCACCTTCGTCATGGCGGGCGATCCCGGTTATGAGGCCTCGCTCGACATCCTGAAGGCGCTGCCCGCCGCCGGGGCCGATGTGATCGAGATCGGCATGCCGTTCTCCGACCCGATGGCCGACGGCCCGCCGATCCAGGCATCGGGCCTGCGCGCGCTGAAGGCCGGCCAGACGCTGAAGAAGACGCTCCAGATCGTCTCCGATTTCCGCAAGACGGACAACGAGACCCCGCTCGTCCTGATGGGCTATTACAACCCGGTCTACGTCTATGGCGTGGACAAATTCCTCACGGAGGCCCTGAAAGCGGGAGCGGACGGCCTCATCGTCGTCGATCTTCCCCCGGAAGAGGATGCGGAACTGTGCCTTCCGGCGCTCGAGGCAGGCCTCAACTTCATCCGCCTCGCGACGCCGACGACTGACGACAAGCGGCTCCCGCGGGTGCTCGAAAACACCTCCGGTTTCGTCTATTATGTCTCGGTCACCGGCATCACCGGCTCGGCGACGCCCGATTTCGATGAAGTCGGCCGGGCGGTTGCAAGGATCAAGCGGCATACCGATCTACCGGTAGCGGTCGGCTTCGGCGTCAAGACCGCCCAGCATGCCGCGGCGGTCGCCCGCGGCGCCGATGCCGTGGTTGTCGGTTCGGCCCTTGTCGAAGCGGTAAGAAAAAGCCTCGATAACGAGGACCGCGCCACGGAAAAGACGGTAAAAGCCGTCACGGATCTCGTGGCAGAGCTCTCGGCCGGCGCCAGATCGGCCCGGGCGGTTGCTGCGGAATAACAGGCGCCGGGGAGGCGCAGGCGGAATATGAACTGGATTACGAACGTCGTCCGTCCGGGCATCAAGGCGCTGCTGTCGCGCAAGGAAGTGCCCGAGAACCTCTGGATCAAATGTCCGGAATCGGGCCAGCTCGTCTTTCACAAGGACGTCGAATCCAATCTCTGGGTCATTCCCGGCTCCGGCTATCACATGCGCATGGGCGCGACCGCGCGCTTCAAGCACATGTTCGACAACGGCGAATGGACCGAGCTTCCGGTTCCCGATGTCACGCAGGATCCGCTCAAATTCCGCGACGAGAAGAAATATGTCGATCGCCTGAAGGACGCCCGTAGCAAGACCTCGGTCAAGGATGCGGTGCGCATCGGCATCGGCGATCTCGACGAACTCGAAGTCGTGATCGGCGTGCAGGATTTCGATTTCATGGGCGGCTCGCTCGGCATGGCGGCTGGCGAGGCTCTCATTCAGGGTCTTGAGGAAGCCGCACGCCGCGGCACGCCGTTCATCCTGTTCTCGGCCTCCGGAGGCGCACGCATGCAGGAGGGCATTCTCTCCCTCATGCAGATGCCGCGCGTCACGGTTGCGGTGGAGCGTCTGCGCGAGGCGAAAAAGCCCTACATTGTCGTCCTGACAAACCCGACCACGGGCGGCGTCACCGCCTCCTACGCCATGCTGGGAGATGTGCATCTGGCCGAGCCGGGCGCTCTGATCGGTTTTGCCGGCCCGCGCGTCATCGAGCAGACGATCCGCGAAAAGCTTCCCGAGGGTTTCCAGCGCTCCGAATATCTGCGCGCCCACGGAATGGTTGACCGCGTCGTGCCGCGTCACGAACTGCGCCAGACCCTGTCGCGTCTCGCCCGCATGCTGACGAAATCCCCGGCCGCCACCACAGTGGCGCTCGTCGCACCGGACGCCGAGCCGGTCGAAACCGCCGCTGCGGCGGAGTGATGAAGGCAGTCATCCCGGAAGCCGCGCTGTCCGGGACGACGATCTGAATGGAACCCAGCTCCGCCATCATCGAGCGCTTCCTGACGCTGCATCCGCGCGAGATCGATCTCTCGCTCGGCCGCATGCAGCGTCTGCTCGCGGCGCTCGGCCATCCCGAGAACGAGGTTCCGCCCGTCATCCATGTCGCGGGCACGAACGGCAAGGGCTCCACTGCCGCCTTCCTGCGCGCCATGCTGGAAGCTGCCGGCAAGACGGTGCACGTCTTTACATCGCCGCATCTCGTCCGCTTCCACGAGCGCATTCGCCTTGCCGGAACGCTCGTCGATGAAGATCGCCTGGTCGACGTGCTGAGCGAGGTCGAGCGCGTCAATGCGGGCGCGCCGATCACCCAGTTCGAAATCACGACCGCCGCCGCCTTCCTTCTGTTCGCGCGCGTGCCTGCCGATGTCCTCATCCTCGAAGTCGGTCTCGGCGGCCGCCTCGATGCGACGAACGTGATCGACCGCCCGCTGATCTCTGTCATTACGCCGATCTCCGTTGACCACACCAAGTTCCTCGGCGAGACGGTGGAAGAAATTGCCATCGAAAAGGCAGGCATCCTCAAGAAAGGCGTGCCCGCAATCTTCGCGCAGCAGCAGGATTCGGTGCGCGACGTGCTGGAAGCCTGCGCCGGGCGCGTGCGTGCGGGTCCGCTTCACATTTCCATGCAGGACTGGCAGGCACGCGAGGAGCGCGGACGCCTCGTTTTCGAGGATGCGGACGGGCTGCTCGATCTGCCGCCGCCGCGCCTCATCGGCCGTCACCAGTTCGAGAACGCCGGAACCGCCATCGCCGCGCTGCGCGCTCTGCCGCAATTGGGCATCACCAGCCAGCACATCGAAACCGGCATCCAGAACGCCGACTGGCCCGCGCGCCTTCAGCGCCTCACGCGCGGGAAACTGCTGGATCTGTTGCCCGCCGAAAGCGAGCTGTGGCTCGACGGCGGCCACAATCCCGATGGCGCGCTCGTCATCGCCTCGACGATGGGCGATCTCGAAGAGCGCGTCGGCCGTCCGCTGGTCCTCGTCGCCGGCATGATCAACACGAAGGATTCCGACGGCTTCTTCGTGCCGTTCTCCGGCATTGCCCGTTTTGTGCATACCGTGCCGGTGACGATGAGCAATGCCAGCTTCACGCCCGAAGAGGTCGCTGCCGCAGCGGACGCCGCCGACATTCCCGCGCGTGCGCACGCCTCGCTCGAACAGGCGCTTCGGGCGGTCCGCGTCATCACCGGCGAGCTCGCGCCGCGCGTCCTCATCTGCGGCTCGCTCTATCTCGCAGGCGAAGCCCTCGACAAAAACGGCACGCCGCCGGTCTGACCTGAAGGAGTTCCAGCTTGGCCGCCATTCCCGATCTTGCAACGCGCGTCTGTAACCACACCTTCAAGCTGGACCCCATCGTCCGCAGCCTGCTCGACACCGATTTCTACAAGATCCTGATGCTCCAGATGATCTGGGGCATGCACCGCGACCGTCAGGTCACCTTTTCGGTCATCAGCCGCTCGAAGACCGTGCGCCTGTCGGATGAGATCGAGGAAGCGGAGCTGCGCGCCCAGCTCGATTACGCGCGCACATTGCGCTTTTCGAAGCGCGAAATGATCTGGCTGGCGGGCAACAGCTTCTACGGCCGCGCGCAGATATTCTCGCCGGATTTCCTCGAATTCCTGCGCACGTTCCAGCTTCCCGAATACGAGCTGAAGCGCGTCGACGGTCAATACGAGATCCGCTTCCACGGCCCCTGGACGCACACCACGATGTGGGAGGTCCCGGCGCTCGCCATCATCAACGAATTGCGTGCCCGCAGCGCCATGCGCAAATTCGGTCGCTTCGCGCTGGACGTGCTGTACGCCCGCGCCAAGACGCGTGTCTGGGACAAGCTGGAACGCCTGAAGCAGCTTCCCGATCTCAAACTGTCGGATTTCGGCACGCGCCGCCGCCACGGATTCCTGTGGCAGCGCTGGTGCGTCGAGGCGCTGAAAGAAGGCCTGGGCGACAATTTCATCGGCACGAGCAATGTCCTCCTCGCGATGGACAATGATCTCGAAGCCATCGGCACCAACGCGCACGAACTGCCGATGGTCTATGCCGCGCTCACCGAGAGCGACGAGGAGCTGCGCGCCTCGCCCTACCAGGTGCTTCAGGACTGGTCGCGTTATTACAACGCGAACCTTCTCATCGTCCTGCCCGATGCGTTCGGCACGGCGTCGTTCCTGCGCCACGCACCGGACTGGGTTGCCAAATGGACCGGCTTTCGCCCCGATTCCGCGCCCCCCATTCCGGCGGGGGAGCGCATCATCGAATGGTGGGCTTCGAAGGGCGTCGATCCGCGCGAGAAACTCCTCATCTTCTCGGACGGTATGGACGTCGACAGCATCGAGGAAACGTATCGTCATTTCGACGGGCGCACCCGCCTCAGCTTCGGCTGGGGAACGAACCTCACCAACGATTTCCACGGCCTGTCGACATCCGGCACGTCCGGCCTCAACGCCATTTCCATCGTCTGCAAGGTCACCGATGTCGATGGCCGCCCGGCGGTGAAGCTGTCGGACAATCCTGCGAAGGCAAGCGGGGATCCGGACGAGATCCAGCGCTATCTGCGGGTCTTTGGCAATGAGGGCTTCGTCGATCAGGCGGTGAATGTGTAGGGCATTCCGCCCTCATCCTGAGCCGAGCCCGTCGGGCTCGTGTCGAAGGATGGCCACGAGCTCCCGAGCTGGCCGCACATCCTTCGACACGCGCTGTGCGCGGCTCAGGATGAGGCAAATAAAAAGCCGGCCCGAAGGCCGGCTTTGCAACGTTCCACGACGACGCGTCAGACCGCGCTGTCGATCCACTGCTGAAGGCGCGCTTTCGGCGCGGCGCCGACCATGTCGGAAACCTTCTCGCCGTTCTTGAACACCATCAGCGCCGGGATCGAACGGATGCCGAACTTGGCGGCGATCTGCTGGTTCTCGTCAACGTTCACCTTGGCGATCTTGACCTTGCCGCCATATTCCCCGGCCAGCTCCTCGAGCGCCGGGCCGATCATCCGGCATGGGCCGCACCATTCCGCCCAGAAATCGACGACGACGGGAACATCGGATTTCAGAACGTCCTGCTCGAAGCTGGAATCGGTCACTTTCACGGTGGCGGACATAAAAACCTCTGGTCTGCGAAAGGCGCTGGGAATCACGCTTTCTCGAAACGTGACCGGAAAGTAGGTAGCGGTCCCTTGAGCGTCAAGGAATGCGGCGTTCAGGGAATGGGAGCCATGCCGCCGACGCGCAGGAGCGCCGCGTCGAGCTGTGTTGTGGAAAGCATGTCGAGCCGCCCCGAGACGGTCCACAGCAGCGCGCAGACCACCTCCCGCCCCGGATAGAGCCGCTGCACCAGCGCCCGGTAGAGCGCGAGCTGGGCCACATAGCTGTCCGGCGCGCTGGATGGCACCGGCCGGTCGCTCTTGAAGTCCAGAACCGTCACGCGGTTCTCGTCCACGATCAGGCGGTCGATCAGGCCCAGAAATCTCCGGTCTGTCCCGTCCCGCAGGCGGACATCGCCGGCAACGGGCACTTCCGCGCGGCCGGGCTTTGCGAGCAGCGCGGCAAGCTGCGGATCGGCCAGCAGATGCAGGGCCTCGTCGATGAGGGCGGCACGTGTCTCGCCCGAAAGCTTCTCCCGCCGCGCCAGATAGCGCTCCGCCGCCTCGCGGCGTGCTTCGGGCGCAAGCTTTGGCAGTTCCTCCAGCAGCCGATGCAGAAAGACACCGCGGTCCTTGGCGGCGATCTCGCCGCGCGGGGAGGCCGCTCCGGAAAACGCATGTTCCAGCGCGCGGGAGGGGGCCGCAAACTCCGCCTCGGCGCGCTCCTTCGGCAAAGGCGCGAACAGCCAACCGGGCAGAAGCGCTAATTCGTGCGCTTTGGGCGCCTTCGGCTCAGTCATGGGCAGGGGAGCGCCGCGGCGGACGAGAACCGTGCCGCCGAGCGCGGGCACCTCATGCTCCTCGGAGAACGGCGCGCCCAAAGCCTCCGTCACAAGCCTGTGCCAGGAGCCGTCATGGCGCGGGCGCTTGCCCGCATGGGCGGCGATGACGAGCCGGTCCTCGGCGCGTGTCAGCCCGACATAGAGAAGGCGCCGGTGTTCGCCGCGCTCGCGCTCCTTCTCGGCCTCGCGCGCCTGCCGGATGACATCGGGATCGTCCTTGGTGCGCAGCGACCAGACCAGAAGTTCCGCCTCGTCCGCGCGCCGGTCCGGCTCGTCGGGTGAGTAGATGGACGGCGCTAGCGTTCCGGCACGCTCGGCGCCGAAATCCGCCAGAACAACGAGCTTTGCCTCAAGCCCTTTCGAGCCGTGTACGGTCATGACGCGCACATCCTCGCCCGCCGTTTCGAGGTCGCGTTTGATCTCAGCAGGGGCGGCGCGCATCCACGCGGCGAAGCCTGCGAGCGTCGCCGTCTCGTTCTCGCCATAGGTCATGGCAAGGCGCAGAAATTCATCGAGCACGTCGTCGACCTCATGGCCGAGCCGCGCGCGAAACGCTTTGCGCCCGCCGCCCGCGCCCAACACATGCGCGTAGAAATCGAATGGGCGCAGACGCCGCGCCAGACGGCTGAAATCGACAAGCCTGTCGTCCTCGGGCGTTCCGCGCAATGCGCCGCGCAGGCTGCCCCTGCGTCCCGGCGCAATCCGCATCAGATCCTCGTCGTCCATGCCGAAAAGCGGGCTTTTCAGCACCGAGGCAAGTTGCAGATCGTCGGACGGCAGCAGGATCGCATCCGCCAGCGCAAGAAGATCGAGCACGGCGATGTGCTTTCCGATGTCCAGACGGTCCGCGCCCGCGACCTTCAGATTGCGGTTCTTCAACTCGCGCAGAATGGCCTCGAACAGCGCGCCGCGGCTGCGCACGAGAATGAGGATCTGTCCTTCGCTGATCGGCTCGCACGGTCCCAAAGCGTCGCGTCCCTCGGTCCAGCCCTTGACGGCATCGGCGATGCGCTGCGCGTGGCGCATCAGGGGGCTCTTTTCGGCCTCGCTGTCGAGCGGCAGAAACCAGGGCTTGTCCGCATCGTCTTCCGCATCCGGCTCGATCAGCGGCCACACCTGTACCTCGCCCGGCGCATCCACGCGCGCCGTCTCGTGCTGCGGGCCCACATTGTCGGACTGAAGGCCGGTAAAGGCTTCGGGCCGCGAAAACACCTCATCGACAGAGGTGAGAACGTCCTGCGTCGTGCGGAAACTCTGCGTCAGCGGTTCGACATGAAAATCCAGCACTGCCTCGCGGTGCAGCCGCGCATAATCGCTCCGCACGCGCGCGAACATTTCCGGCGCCGCGCCCTGAAAGCCGAAGATCGACTGCTTCTCGTCGCCGACCGCGAACACCGTGCGTACGCCCTCGCGCGCCCCCGCGCCCGCCGTGAATTCGGAGGTCAGAAGCTGCACGATTGCCCATTGGTCGGGCGATGTGTCCTGCGCCTCGTCGACCAGCACATGGTCGATGCCCTGGTCGAGCTTGAAATGCACCCAGGCCGCGCCGTGATCCTTCAGGAGCCGCCCGGTCGCGGAAATCAGATCGGAGAAGTCGAGCGCCCCGCGTCGTGCCTTCTCGGCGCTGTAGCGCGTCCAGATGGCGTCGGCGACGGTGAGAAGCGCGAAGCTGCGCTCGGCCGTGGCCGCGGCGCGGCGCTGTTCGATCAGCTCGCCAAGCCGCGCGCGTTCATCGAGCAGAATATTGTACAGATCGGGTCTCGTGTCGCGCAGCTTCTTGGTGACGAACGCTCTGTCCGAACGGGGCTTCAAATCTTTCGTCAGGCACAGACCGAGATAGAGCGTGCGCCGCAAGTCGTTGTTCGTCTCGCTTGCCGCCGACACAAGACATTCGGCCAGATCGCCGTCGCTCTTGCCGCCGCTGCGCAGCCATCCGGTCAGTTCGGCCCAGATGCGCTGCGGAATGCCCGCGTCCAGAATTTCGGCGTCGATCGCCGCAACGCTCTGGCCCTGTCCGACCCCGAGCGCGCGTTGCAGCCGCGTCTCGACCCGCGCGCGCGCATCTGCACCCTCCGGGCGCATCAGATCGGCAAGATGCTCGCCCTGCCACAGAACCTCATTCAGCGCCTTGCCGAACGTCGCATCGCTCACCTCGCCGACAAGGCGCGACAGCGCCTGCGCGAGTGCGGCATCGCTCTTGTCCGCCGCCAGCATCAGCACGTCATCGCGCGCGGCGGCCACGAGATCGGCGCGCAGCCGGTCGTCGAGCACGCTGAAGGCGGCAGGCACGCGTGCTTCGAACGGAAACTGATGCAAGATGCGTTCGCAGAACGCGTGTATGGTCAGAACCTTCAGCCCGCCGGGTGTGTCGAGCGCGCGTGCAAAAAGCCGCCGCGCGCGGGGCGGCAGTGCGGTGTCTGAGGCGTCTTCGCCAAGCTCCGTGAGCGCGGCGCGCAAGCTCGCATCGTCGGCCACCGCCCATGCAGCGAGACGCTTGAACACCGTGTTCGACATATGCGCCGCCGCCGCCTTGGTAAAGGTGAGGCAGAGAATGCGCGAGGGCGCGACGCCCGACAGCAGCAGACGGATCACGCGGTTGGCCAGCACATAGGTCTTGCCGGACCCGGCATTTGCCGACACCCAGGCCGAGGCCGAAGGATCGGCGGCGCGGCGCTGGCGCGCAACGGTTTCGGGTGAGGGCAAAAGTTTACGCGCCATCGCCATTGGCCTCGCCGTTCTCGTCGGCATCCGGCGCCACCGACCATTCCGCATACCGTGCCAGATGATCGTAAGGACCGCTGACGCGCCGCGCAAATTTCGGATAGGTGTGCGAGCGGTAGGGCGTATCCTCCTGTTCGTACAGGTCGATGAGTTCCTTCAGTCTGGCGAGCCGCTCATCGGCAACTTCGGTCGGCGTCCTCCCCTTGAGGTCGATGGTCTTGACGAGACCCGCTTCGCTTTGCCCGGTCAGCCGCACATAGACGAAATCGCGCGCCGGGCCGGGTGGCACCTGCTCGAACCCGCTCTGCGCCAGAATGGCCGCCTCAAGCGGCAATTGCGGTGCAAAGCCCGCGATCACTTCCTTGTCCCCCGGCGGCTGCCCCGTCTTGTAATCGAGCACGGAATAATCGCCGGTCTCCAGCGCATCGAGCCGGTCGGCGCGGCCGCCGAGCGTAAACGTGCGGCCCGCCGAGGTGTCGAACTGGAGCGCGCCGCGCTGTTCGCTGTAGGTGCGTGCAATGCCTGTTCTTTTGCGCTCCCAGTCCACGAACCAGTGCGCGATGCGCTCGAAGCGCGGCCACCACAGCGCCTGCACATCTGGAAAATCGAGATAGGGGAGGAAACCCTCGCGGCCGATGGCGATCAGCTTCTCTGCCGCATCCGGCGCATGCACGTTCTGCGTCGCGGTGAATTCCGCCAGCGCATCGTGGATGATGTTGCCGCGATCGGAGGCTTCGGGCGTCGCGCCGACTGCCTCCAGCGGCTGCAGGCGCAGCACATGTTTGGCATAAACGGCGTAAGGATCGCGGATCAGGGTCTCCACCTCGGTCACGCTGAGGCGCACAGGCCGAAGTTCCCGCGCCGGTCGCGGCGTCGGGCCGCGCAGCGGCGGCCGCCGGCCTTGCGTGTCGTCAAGCGCGCGCGCCATGTTCAGAACCGCATCGCCGCGCGCGGAAACCTCGTTCCACGCCTCGCCCGACAAGGCCTCAAGCCGCTGCAGCCAGCGCGCGGCAACGCTCGGGGCGCCGCCGGCTTTCCTTGCGCGTGTCAGGACCACATCCATGCCGCCGAGCGCCTGTTCGAAATCGTGTGCGGACAGGCCGACGCGCCATTCGGGCGGCGGCAGGCCGAGCGCGCCGCGCATCGGGCGCGAGAGAAACGCGTCGTTCTTCGTCTGCGCGGGCCAGGTCGTCTCGTTCAGCCCGCCGAGCACGACGCGGTCGAAGCCGAGAAGACGCGCTTCGAGCGTGCCGAGAATGCGAAGGCGCGGATGCAGAGCACCGCGCGCACGCGCCGTTTTCCCGCGCAACAGCGCCTTGAAGACGGAGGGATAATCGGAAAGCCGCAACAGCGACGCACGCGCATGCTCACCCGATGTCCCCGGCGCCTCGCCGCTGTTTTCGTCCTTGCGTGTCGGCTCGCCGAGCACTTCCGCAAAGATGTCGAAAAGCGCGCCCGCGTTTTCGTCATTCGCTTTCGTGTCCGTCTCGGCGCGTGCCGCAACCGCCTTTATCGCATCGCGGTGCGCGCGCACGATGTCGGAGAGCGGGGCCTCGCGGCTTCCGCTGCCGAGCAGGCAGAGAGGTTCCAGGGCCGTATGGACCCGGGTGAGGAGATCGGATGCCATCTCCCAGCGCGTATCGTCCAGCGCCTTTTTGCCCGGATGCCAGAAGCGCCGTTCCACGTCGCTTGCGGCGCGTTCCAGAGCAAGCTTGCGCGTCAGACCATCCAGACCGGGCGGCGGCGCGGCGCCGCGCAGCACGCCCAATTCGAACGCATCCGCCGCGCGTCTCAGAATGTCCGCGTCGAGGCCGAAGCGCGCATCGGGATGGCGCAGCATCGGCAGAAGCGCATCCGGCGCGAGCTGCGCGACGGCGGCCTCCGCGATGAGCCGCGCGAGAATGCCCGCTTCGCTGTCCGCCAGCGGAAGACCGGCCGTATCCTCGGCCTCCACGCCCCAGCGCCGCAGCTCCGCCGCGACACGCCGCGCGAGCGGCCGGTCGGGCGTGACGAGCGCGGCCCTGCGGTCGTCGCGCAGCGCCTCGACAAGGCAAACGGCAATCGCCAGCGCTTCTTCACGCTCGTTGGCTGCCTCGATCAGGCTCACGCCGCCGAGCGCGGTTTTCGCGTCCATGCGAAGGCCGGCCCAGCGGTCCGTCAGGTCGGAGGGCAGGAGCGCGGCAGAGACGAGCGCACGCCGCGCATCGCGCGTCCTGTCTTCCTGGCCGAGAACGCCGATTTCACCGCGCTGGATTCCGAGCGTCCGCAGCAGGCGATGAAAGCCATATTGCGGATGTGTCCAGACATGCGGAGGAACGGGATCGGCATGAACGCCCCCGCCGATCTCGTCCCACGCGGCGTCATCGGCCAGAACATCGAGCCCCTGCAGGATCACCGCGCCGTTCGGCAGGCGGCTGACGATCTCCATCAGTTCCACCGTCGCGGGGTTCGAGCCGGTCGAACCCGCGACGATCACCGGAGATGTCGGTACGGTCTGCGCGAACCGCTCGGCCAGAAGCCGCAACTGCCGGTTCTTGCGGTCCGCGGCGCCGATCTTGTTCTGCTCGGCCAGAAAGGCGGGCCACACCTTGGCAGCAAGATCGAGAAACTCGCCGGTCATGCGCCAGACAGTGTCGTGTTCCGGCGGAATGAGCGGTGCGATCTTCGTCCAATCCGCGCCCTCGGTGTCGAAGCTGTCGATCAGGCGCCCAAGCTCGATGGCCAGCGAAATCGCCTCCGATGGCGTCGTCGAGATCAGTTCGGCCTCGCCATCGCTGTCCTTCATCGTGCGGGCAAGTGTCGTCGCCCAGGTTCGGATCAGGCGCGCCAGAACAAGCCTGCGCTCGGTCTCGCCAAGGGCAGGCAGAAGCTCCTCGCCGCCTTCCTCGAGCGGCTCGAACGCGTCTTCGTCTTCGTCGTAATCGCCGAGCGCCTCAATGCGCGGCAGAACCGCCGCGCCGTTCATTTCATCGACGAAGATTTTTCGAAGCTCAGTTGCCGCGCGCTGCGTCGGCAGAAAAATCCGCACATCCGACAGCGCCAGCGGATCGCTGCGAAGTCCCGGAAAACCATGCCCGATCAGGCCGCCGTCGAGCAGGCCCTGCGCGATCGCTCTCAGAAACGGAACGCCCGCCGGAACCGACAGCAGGAAGGGTCGTGTCCTCAGGCCATCAGGACGTGCTTTTTGCATAGCAGTCCTCGGCCTCGGCAATGGCTTCAGGCGTACCGACATGCATCCAGAGGCCGTCGAGCCTGAGGCCGAACAGGCGTTGTTGTGCGATGGCGCGGTCGAACAGCAGGTTGAGCGAGAAGGCACCGTCCGGCGTGTCGGCAAACAGCTCCGGCCGCAGGATGGCCGCACCCGCATAGACGAACGGCGTCACGGTGCGTTCGGGGCGCCGCGTCAGGCGGCCTTCCTGATCGAGCAGGAAATCGCCCCGTCCGTCATAGCCGATGCTCGTTGCCGTTGCGGCGAGCAGAAGAATGGCGTCCATACGCGCCGGGTCGAAGGCCCGCGCAAGGCGCGCCAGATTGGCGGAAAACCCCTCGATCCAGATCGTGTCGGCATTGATGGCGAAGAAGGGCGCAGCGCCCAATGTTCCGAGCGCCTTCTTCACGCCGCCGCCGGAATCCAGAAGCCTGTCCCGCTCGTCGGAGATGACGATCTTCGGCGCGGCGCGGGTCTTCAGGTGGTCTTCTAGAAGATCGGCGTGGTGGTGCACATTGGCGACGGCGGTTGCAACGCCTGCCTCCGCAAGGCGGTCGAGCACATGATCGACCAGCGGTCGGCCCGCCACGCGCACCAGCGGTTTGGGCAGTTTTTCCGTCAGCGGTTTCATGCGCGTGCCGAGGCCTGCGGCCAGCACCATGGCGCGGTCGGGTGTCGTCACCGTCGCGGCCTCACGGCGGAAAGATAAAAATCGCGCAGGTCCGACAGTGCCGGATGCGCCAGATCGCGGTCGAGATAGCGCGCAAGGCGCGGCAGATGCTGGAGATAGGCTTTCTTGCCGTCACGCACGGAAAGCCGCACGAAAATACCCAGAATCTTGGTTGCCCGCTGCGCGCCGAGCACGGCATAGGCCCCGGCAAAGGCGAGCGGGTCGAAGAACGGATCGGCCTTGCGGCGTGCCTTCACATAGCGCGTCAGCAAAAGCATTTCCGAACCCTCGGGCACGTCCAGACGCGCATCCTGCAGCAGCGAGACCACGTCATAGGCCGGATGGCCGATCACCGTGTCCTGGAAGTCGAGAAGCCCGATCCGCTCCACATCCGTCCGTTCGGGCAGCCACATCAGATTGGGCGAGTGATAGTCGCGCAGGGTCCAGGTGCCTGGCGCATTGGCGATTGGCGTCAGGACACGTGTCCACAGATCGACGAACCGCGCCCGGTGCTCGGGCGCAAGTTTCACGCCGACATGCGGCAGATACCAGTCGAGCAGGAGTTCGGTCTCGATCAGCAGCGCATCGAGATCGTAGGGCGGAATGGAATGAATCTCGTCCTCGACGGCGATCGCCTGCGGTAGGTTGCGCGTGTGCAGCGCGGCAAGCACGTCAATCGCCATCTCCATGCGCTCGGGCACATGCGCGCCGTCGGCAACCACGCCTTCCGGCCCGAAATCCTCGACGAGGAGGATGCCGCGCTTGAGGTCATGGGCGAGCAGGTCCGGCGCCGAAAAACCCTCCGCCTTCAACCCGCGCGCCATGGCGGCGAAGGGCAGAACGTCCTCGGCGAGCTTTGCGATGCGGCTGTACGGCTTGCCGTCGCGGATTGGGGGGCCGTCGGGCTTTTTCGGCGCGTCCATCAGAATGGCGCTGCGGCCCCGGTCGATCAGGCGCTCATAGCGGCGCGAGCTTGCATCGCCCTGCAGATGCTGGCGCCGCGCGCCGCCCCAGCCCGCTTTTTCGAGAAAGGCGGCGATTTCGAGCGCACGGCCGATGCGCGCGGGCCAGTTGCCGTGCGCGTTGAGCGTCACATGCCGCGCACCGGCGGGGTTTGCGGAATCGATCTCGAAAATCAGATCGAGCCGCTGGCCGGAAAGATTGTCGCCCGCGCGGTCGGGCCATTCGACGAGAAGAATGGCGTTCGAACCCGCTTCCTCCCAGCCGATTTCCTCAAGTTCCGCGCCTTCGCCGATGCGGTAGAGGTCGGCATGGACGACGCGCCCCTGCGCGCTGTCGTAGAGCTGCATGATGCTGAAGGTCGGGCTCGGCACATCCAGCGTCGGATCGCCCGCGAGGCGGCGGATCGTGTAGCGCGCGAAGGTCGTCTTGCCCGAGCCGAGATCGCCCGTCAGCGTGACGACGTCGCCCGGCATGAACATGGGAGCAAGCGCTGCCGCAAGACGCGCTGTGGCGGCTTCGTTTGAAAGCGCCAGCCGGTGCGAGCGAACCTCGGTGAAAGACATGGTCTATTCTGCCGCGATGCGGCTCGTTCCGCCACCATCGGCCGGAAAAATACATGTGACCGTCGTGCCCTCGCCGGGGCGCGATTCCACCTCGACCGTTCCGCCGTGCAGCTCCACGAAGCTGCGGACGATGGGCAGGCCCAGCCCGGCGCCGCGATGGCGCGAGCCTTCGGTCTGGCTCTCGAACCGCTCGAACACCTGCGACATGCGCTCCGGATCGATGCCGCGGCCCTGATCGGAGACGCGGAAGATCACGGTGCGCTCGCCGCGCTTGGCTTCCAGCGTCACGGGGCGGTCTTCGGGGCTGAAGCCCACCGCGTTGGACAGCAGGTTGAACAGCACCTGCCGCACGCGCTTCTCATCGGCGATGAAGCTGCCGATGGCGGGCGGCACGCGGATGTCGAGCGTGATGCCGGTATCGGCCAGCCGACCGCGAATCCCTTCGACCGCCGAATCCACCGCCGAGCGGATGTCGACGCGCGACAGATCGAGCTCCATCGCGCCCGCATCGATGGTCGCCAGATCGAGAATGTCGTTGATGATGATGTAAAGACCGGCCGCGCTTTCCCGGATATGGCCGGTGTATTCGTGCTGACGCTCGTTGAGCGGGCCGGTCGAGGCGTCGGCCAGAAGCTCGGCGAAGCCGATGACGTTCGTCAGCGGCGCGCGCAGCTCGTAGGACACATGCTTCACGAAATTCGATTTCAGCAGGCCCGCCGCTTCCAGCGCTTCGTTGCGTTCGGTCAGCGCGCGCTCCACCGAGATCGCGGCGGTCACGTCCGAGAACGTGACGAGCGTCGCGCCGTCGGGCAGGGGCATGGTGGCGAGGTCGATCACCGCACCGTCCGCCGCACGCTCGATGCGGCCGAACACGGGCTTGCGGCTTTCGGGAATGGCCGTCACGGCCGTCTTCAGCATCTCCCACGGCTCTTCGGGCTGATGCAGCGTGCGGGCGAGGGCGAAGACGCGGGCGGCGTGCGGCTGGCTTTCCAGCTCGGCGGCCGGAAGCTTCCACATGGCGGCGAAGGTCGGATTGTGCAGCTTGAGGCGCCCGTCCGAGCCGAACACCGCCACCGCGTCACGCAGATGGTCCAGCGTTTCGCGCTGCACGCGGGTCAGCGCGTTGTAACGGCTTTCGAGATTGATGCGCTCGGAGACGTCGTCAAACAGATAGGTGACGCCGCCCTCCGGGTTCGGCGTCTGTACGACACGAAGCGTGCGCCCGTCCGGCAGATGCCACCAGTGCTCGCGCGGCTCGACGGCGCGATAGGCCTCTTTGAGCTGGTTCTTCCAGGCGCGGAAATCGGCGGGCTCGGCCAGCAATTCCTTGGCGCGCAGGCGGTCGAGGATCGCCATGTCCGTCGGCTCCTGCGCGAGAAACGCGGTGTCGAGCTGCCAGAGCTGGCGGAAGGCCTGGTTGTGGAAGACGAGGCGGCCCTCGGCGGCGAAGATGGCAACGCCCGTGGCCAGTTCGTCCAGCGTCTTGCGATGGCTGTCGACGCGCCGCACGAGGTCGGTCTTCAGCTTCTCGACTTCGGTCACCTCGATGGCGATGCCCGCGCTGCCGCCTTCGTGCGGCGTCTCGAACACGTCGAACATGCGCCTTTGGCCGGAGGTAACGACCGGTGTGCGCTCGTGGAAGTCCTGGCCGCGCACCCGCGCCTGCGCCGCCTTGATGCGGGCCGGGCCTTCGAGAATGTCGGCGCCGGCGGTCGCGTCCTTGCCGGCTTCGGCCACAGTGCGGGTGTAGGCGGTGTTCATCCAGGCGATGCGGCCGTCCTTGTCGCGCAGCCAGGCGGGCTGCGGCAGGCGGTCGAGCAGGGACTGGAAGCGGGCAAGCTCGAGCTGCATCTCGTTCTGCTCGGCCTGCATCGCGGCGACGGCCAGCCGGTCGCCGTCGAGGCTCTTGATGCGCAGCACCGCCTGCCCGCCGACGGCACGCCCGCCGATCTCGATGTGCTCGCCGCGCCGCGTCACGATTTCGGCCTCGAAGCCTTCACCGCGCAGGCGCAGCACCTCGACGAGATCCTCCACCTGCCGCGCCTGGTCGGGCGTCATCCATGTGTCGAAGGCGAGCGCCTTCTTGCCCGGCGGCACGCTGATGTCGGGCGGCAGCGAGCCGGAGACTTCCGGCGGCCGGCCGTTCGCGCCGAAGGTGGCGACGATCTGGTTTTCGGTGCCGACCAGCGCCTCGGCGCGGTCGAGCCGCGCGCGCAGCTCGGCCACGATGGACCGCAGCGTGCTTTCGGCGACGCCCGCGCGCGCCTTGTGGCGGACGTACAGATAGGCGGTGGAGAGGGTGACGAAGAGCAGCCCCAGCGAGACCGCGCCCCAGCCATAGCCATAGGGCTCGCCGGCCAGCGCGAAGGCGAAGGGCTGCGACATGGCTTCGCCGGGGGCAATGATGGCGGTCGTCGCCATCAGGAACGCAAAGCGTTTCCCCCGCTTCCCCATGAGATCGTGGCCTCGTCGCATTCTGCGGCCATCCCCGATGTGGCCGCCCCCGAATCGTTTTTCAATCTAGCGACATCGGGACTCGCGCAGAAGGCACGGGGAGTCACGGAGTCAATAAAATTAACGATATGGTCATGTCTGTGGACAGGCTGTGCAGAAGCCGCCGCGGGCGCGGTGCACAGGCCTGTGGGAAAGCTGTGGGTATGTGAGGGGGCGCCGGTGGCGCGTCCGCAGCTCGCGCGCTGCGGAACCAGCCGTTTCCGGGTTTTCCGGACGTCGTCGTTAGATGAGCGCGACGAACGCAAGCGCGACAAGCACGCCGATGCCGGAAATGAAGATCCACTGAAGTTCGATCATCTGCCAGCCTTCCGTAGCTGGGGCGGGAGCGCGCTTTGTCTCCCAGTCAACGGGGCCCTGTTCAGTGCCGCTAATGAAGACATCTTAACGAATGGCGGGTGCGTCGACATAACCTATGTTGGGATACACGGAATGGTGAGGCACAAAAAAGGGGCAGGTGTTCGCCTGCCCCTGTGTTCGTCAGTTTCGTGCCCGCGTGGCGGGCGTGTCTCAGTAGCGGTAGGTTTCCGGCTTGAACGGGCCGGCCTGCGGCACGTTGATGTAGCTCGCCTGCTTGTCCGAAAGCGTCGTCAGCTTCGCGCCGACCTTGTCGAGATGCAGCGCCGCCACCTTCTCGTCGAGGTGCTTGGGCAGCACGAAGACGCCGACATCGTATTTGCCGGGGTTCGCGAAAATCTCGATCTGCGCGAGCGTCTGGTTGGTGAAGGAGGCCGACATCACGAAGCTCGGATGGCCGGTCGCGTTGCCGAGGTTCACCAGGCGCCCTTCCGAGAGCAGGATGATGCGGTGGCCGTCCGCGAAGGTGATCTCGTCGACCTGCGGCTTCACATTGGTCCATGTCAGGTTCTTCAGGCCCGCGACCTGAATTTCCGAATCGAAATGGCCGATATTGCAGACGATGGCGCGGTCCTTCATGGCGCGCATGTGCTCAAGCGTAATGACATCGACATTGCCCGTCGCCGTCACGAAGATGTCGGCGCGGGGCGCGGCGTCTTCCATGGTCACGACTTCATAGCCTTCCATCGCCGCCTGCAGCGCGCAGATCGGATCGACTTCGGACACGAGCACGCGGCAGCCCGCATTGCGGAGCGAAGCGGCCGAGCCCTTGCCCACATCGCCGAAGCCGCACACCATGGCCACCTTGCCGGCCATCATCACGTCGGTGCCGCGGCGGATGCCGTCGACGAGCGATTCCTTGCAGCCGTACAGATTGTCGAATTTCGATTTGGTGACGCTGTCGTTGACGTTGATGGCGGGCCACAGAAGCTCGCCCTTCTTGTGCATCTCGTAGAGACGATGCACGCCCGTCGTCGTCTCTTCCGTCACGCCGCGAATGGCCTCGGCGCATTTGGTGTAGAAGCCGGGATGGCTCTTCAGGCGGCCCTTGATGGCCGCGAACAGCACTTCCTCTTCCTCGTTGCCGGGTTTGTCGAGAAACGCGACATCGCCCGCTTCCGCGCGCTTGCCCAGATGCACGAGCGCGGTCGCGTCGCCGCCGTCGTCGAGGATCATGTTCGGCACGCCGCCGTCATGCCATTCGAAGATCTTGTGGGTGTATTCCCAATAATCCTTCAGGCTCTCGCCCTTGATGGCGAAAACCGGCGTGCCCGCCGCCGCAATCGCCGCCGCCGCATGGTCCTGCGTCGAATAGATGTTGCACGAGGCCCAGCGCACATCGGCGCCCAAAGCCTTCAGCGTCTCGATCAGAACGCCGGTCTGGATCGTCATGTGGAGCGAACCGGCAATCCGCGCGCCCTTCAGCGGCTGCGCCGCGCCATATTCGGCGCGCGTCGCCATCAGGCCGGGCATCTCCGTCTCGGCAATGTCCAGCTCCTTGCGGCCCCAGTCCGCAAGCTTGATGTCGGCAATGGCGTAATCGTTCGCGGAAGCATGGGCGTTCATCGGGCGTCTTTCGTCTTGGAAGCGAATGGGGGGCGTGCCAGGCGCATGGCCTAGCGTTCGGGCGCTGTCTAGCACGGTCCGAGGGCAGGGGCAACGGAGATATAAAGGGTTCTTTATGTGCGAATTAATGGAGTGAGAACTATCTATCGGGTACGGTTGGGTCGATAGACCAATGGCGAAGCAGGCAAAAATCAACGGAGCTATGCTCCAATGGGCTCGAGAAAAGGCAGGTCTTGCCATCGAGGATGCTGCTGCACGCGCTAAAATTATTGACACTAAGAAAGCCACTGGAGCAGAGCGTCTCGCCGAATTTGAAGCTGGCGATGTCGCCCCGACGGTCGGGCAATTGCGAAGTCTCGCCGATGCCTATCGGCGTCCGCTGGTTACGTTTTACTTGCAAAAGCCACCTCTCAATGACGCTAAGGTGGCGGACTTTAGGACTCTCGGAGATGCAGAAGTCGGCACTCAGTCCTTCGAGTTAAGCACCCTTCTGCGGAAGCTTCGCGCGAGACAGCAGCAGGTCAAGGATTTGCTAATAGACGGAGGGGCTCGACCGCTTCCATTCGTAGGCAAGCATCGCGACGAAAGAGACCATTGGACAATCGCGACCGATATTCGCGCGGAACTCAAGTTCCCCATTGAATCTCAAATGGCTCTGACGGACCGTGATGAGCTGTTCAGGGTTTTGCGATCGCGCGTCGAGGGGACGGGAATATTTGTACAGATAATTGGTGATCTTGGTAGTTATCACTCTCAGATTGATCCAGAGGAGTTCCGTGGCATCGCATTGGCGGACTCGGTTGCGCCGTTCGTTGCGATCAACGCGAATGATGCACAGGCCGCTCTTTCTTTTAGTTTAATCCACGAAACCGCTCATATTTGGATTGGCGAAACCGGAATTAGTAACGTCTCGCCCTTCAGCACGTTGGGCAGGCGTGGTTCGGTTGAAAATCTGTGTAACAAAGTTGCCGCAGAGTTCTTGCTTCCAGAAGAGTTGTTCTTACGCTCTTGGCGAGAATTGGACCCTGATTTTGGTCTTGCACAGAAAGTAAATTTTCTTTCCAAAGAGTGGAAGGTTTCGAGGGCCGTAGTTGCCCGCCGTTTGTTGGAGAACAGAGAGATCGCGGATGCCGAATGGTGGGGTCTTTACAATCGGTATCAAGCAGAATGGAGAGAGCGTCGGACTAAGTTAAAGTCCGGCAGTGGTCCGGGATATTACACGCTAGCAAAAAGGAGATTGGGGCGCGCTTTGATACGGACGGTGTTAAACGCCGTAGATGAAGGCAATCTAACGTACACACAGGCGTCCCGGATACTCGACGTTAAATCGGGGAACTTCGACCGTCTGCGGGATCAGCCGAGACGTTAATGCACTTGATCGACGCCAGCGCTTTAATTACGGCTAAACGGGACTACTACCCGCCTGATCGCTTTCCTCAGTATTGGGAATGGATTATCGAGAAGGCAGCCGCCGGGCTAATTAAAATGCCGGCGGAAGTATGGGAAGAACTTATCGAACAAGATGATTGGCTTGCAGAATGGGCCAAAGAAAATGCAGACGCTTTGTTGCTAAACGGAGTCGTATATGACGGCTACGTCGCACAAGTTCTTGCTTGTTATGGGCCAGATATTTCTGAAGCCGATCTGGAGTTTATGGGGGCGGATCCGTTCTTGATCGCGGCGGCAATGGCTATTGAGGACGCCGTCGTTGTGAGTAAAGAAGTTTCAAGACCCTCAGCGCAGGGTCGAAATCGGAAGGTTCCTGACGTCTGTACCCAGTTGAACGTCGTTTGCATAAACGATCATGGGCTGATCCGTGAGCTAGATTTCAAATTGACTTGATTGCTAGAGACTTTATTCCTATGCCATGATTGGGTGTCCGTGCTTTCGATAAAGGAGGGCGCTCCATGAGGCGTCGTGATGTGGATCGGAAGTGCGTTGGCCAGTGGACGAGACAGGGGCCGCAAGCTCCTCTCCCTCCCCTTCATGGGGAGGGTGGCCGGCCAAAGGCCGGTCGGGTGGGGCGCACGGCCTCTCCGCTGGCACCGGCACCTGCGTAATGGCAGGATCTGAGAGTCCCGCCAGGCTCCTTCGCGAGAGCCGAACATCCTTGAGAGGCCGCAACCCCACCCGGCCACGCTTCGCGTGTCCACCCTCCCCATAAAGGGGAGGGAGGGGCGCCTCATCCGGGGTTGGGCTCGGGCAGGGCGGCGATGATGGCTTCCATCACGCCATCCATATTGTGCATCACATCGGCGTTGGAAACGCGCAGCACGCGAAATCCCTGCGCCGCCAGGGCCGCATCGCGCCGTGCGTCGCGGGCCATGGCTGCGTCCGTTCCATGCAGGTCGCCGTCCACCTCGACGACGAGCTTTCCGGCAAAGCATATAAAATCGAGTACATACGGACCGAACGGCGCCTGCCGCCGGAAATGATAGCCCATCGGCCGCAACAGCCGAAGCCGCGTCCACAGCCGCGCCTCGGCGGGCGTCATGCGTTTGCGCAGCGCGCGTGCGAAAGCGACGGACATTCCCCAGCCCCGTTTGCGAGGATGGTCGCTTGAAACAAACGCGGAGTGCAATCGAAATGTCCGCACCCCACCCGACCTCGCTTTCGCGAGGCCACCCTCCCCATGAAGGGGAGGGAGAGGGCGGCACGTTGTTGTCTTCGGACTTTGAGCAAGCGAGGCGGTCGTCTCCCTCCCCGCACGAAGTCGGGCCTGCCCGACTTCGTCACTTGAGATCACAACCCGAAAACATTCGGGTTGTGTGGGGAGGGCCGACTCGGCGAAGCCGAGCGGGGTGGGGTGAAAGCCTCGCAGCGATCGATCTCCACCCTCATCCTGAGCCGGACTCGTCGAAGACGAGCCGTGTCGAAGGGTGAGCAGCAAGCTCCGAGCCAGCCGTCCATCCTTCGAGACGGCGCGGTGCGCCTCCTCAGGATGAGGTCGCACAGAGAAAATAATCCTTGACTTCGGTCAAGGATTATGATCCTATAGCCCCACTTCCGATCACGGAGGGCGCAACTCGAGGCGTCGTGATGTGGGGGAAGACGTAGCCCGCAGGAACGGAGGCTGAAGAGTGTGGAAGCCGGCGGAAAACCAACCGCCAAGGGAGCGTCTGGCCCCATCGCGTGCCAGACCCCGAGGAGGGCCCCGAGGTCGGCCTTCACGGCGGAAGCATTCCGAAGCCAAAAATCCACCGCGCGCGGGACGTCGTGAGAGCGGCTTCCCCGAGGTGAGGACAAACTGGCTTGGTGTTTTACAAAAACACCACACCGAGCCGCCGCGGGAGCGGTCAATCTCCCGGCGTCCCGCGCGCCCCTCCATTTCGGAGAGGCAAGACGGACTGCCCGCCCGCCGATTATCGGCGGCGCATCTCACTCTTCCCCCGGAAGACGCTTTCGCGCGCCCGGATTCCAGAGCCTCCCGCAGCCCCTCGCCCCCGACGCCTCCGCGCCCTATCATCCCGGCCCTGACTCGCAACACCGGAGACCCCATGACCCGCTGGCAATGGCTGCTCGGCAAGCTCACCCGCCGGCTCTGGTGGCGGGCCAGCCTGTTCGGGGCGCTGGGCGTCGCCACCGCCGTTCTGTCCGCTTTTGTCGAGCCTTACATTCCGTGGGAACTGGAGGCGAAGATCGGCGCGGACGCGGTCGACGGCATTCTGGAAATCATCGCCTCCAGCATGCTCGCCGTCACCACATTCTCGCTCAGCGTCATGACATCGGCCTACAGCTCTGCGACAAGCAATGTCACCCCGCGTGCCACCACGCTCATCATGGAGGACCGGCTCACCCAGACGGTGCTCTCCACCTTCATCGGCTCGTTCCTGTTCGCCATCGTCGGCATCGTCGTGCTGCAGACGGGCGCCTATGGCGAACGCGGGCGCGTCATCCTGTTCGTGGCGACGATTTTCGTCATCGCGCTTATCGTCGTCTCGCTGCTGCGCTGGATCGACCACCTGACGCGCCTTGGCCGCGTCGGCGAGACGACGAACCGCGTGGAGGAGGCGACGCACAAGGCCATTGCGGAGCGGGTCGAACAGCCCTTTCTCGGCGCCCATCCCCTGCGCGATCCGGCGCGCGAGGTGCCCAAGAGCGCGGGCGCGATCACGGCAAACTGCATCGGATACATACAGCATGTCGATCTCACCGCCCTCGACGCCTGCGCGGAGGCGGCGGACGGGCGCATCTTCATCGCCGCAAATCCCGGCGCCTTCGTCTATCCCGACACCCCGCTCGCCTGGCTCGACGCCAAGGGAAAACTCACCGACGAGCAGCAGAATTCCATCCGTACCGCCTTTTCCGTCGGCACCGAGCGCAATTTCGATCAGGACCCGCGCTTCGGCCTGGCCGTGATGAGCGAGATCGCCTGCCGCGCGCTCTCTCCGGCGGTCAACGATCCGGGCACCGCCATCGATGTTATCGGCCGCCTGACGCGCCTTCTCGGCCTGTGGGCCGAAAGCCCACCCGCGCCGCCGGACGAGGTTCGCTTTCCGCGTCTGTACCTGCCGCCGCTCGCCTCCGACGATCTGTTTGAGGATGCCTTCATGCCGATGGCGCGCGACGGCGCGGGCATGATCGAGGTGCAGTTGCGCCTCCAGAAGGCGCTCGGTGCGCTCGGCGGGATGGGCGACCGTGCGTTTGCCGCCGCCGCGCGCAAACAGGCCCAGCTGGCCATCGACCGCGCCGAACGCGCGCTCGATCTGCCCGCCGACCGGCAGCGCCTCCGCGCCGTGTTCCGGCAGGCCGCGCCATCCCCCCGCCGCACGAAGAAAACACCCGGATGAGGTGTGGAACTCGACGCAAAGCAAAAGCTGCCCCATCCGCGCCAAAAATCCTCTATAACCGGGCGCCATGATGACGCCTCGCCTTTTCGCCGTGTTCGCTTTCGGCCTTTTCGCTTCCGCTGCCCTCGCGCAGACCCAGACCCCCGCCCAGAAACAGCGGATGGACCGGCAGATGTTGAAGCTTTCCCCGCAGGAGCGCGTCGAACAGCGCTGCGACGCCCGCGCCTCCGGCCGCATCGCCCGCGATCATTCCGAGCTGAAGCCCGACACCACCATCGCCTACGCCTTCGCCGATACGAAGACCGGCAAATCCGAAATCATCGCGCCGGGCGCTGCGCTGCGCAGCAAGGGCAAGTGGTATCGTCTCGCCTATCACTGCCGCACCACACCCGACGGCCTCGACATCGAAAGCTTCGACTACAGACTCGGCGCCGAGATACCGCGGAGCGAATGGGAGCAGCACGGGCTGTATTGAGGATCGATGTTCCGCGCCATCCTGATCGAGAAGACCGAAAAAGGCAGCACAGCCAGCCTGCAGCAGCTGGACGAGGCGCGCCTGCCGGACGGCGACATCACCATCCGCATTTCCCATTCGACGCTCAACTACAAGGACGCGCTCGCCATTACGGGGCGCGGTCCAGTGGTGCGTACATTCCCGATGGTGCCCGGCATCGATCTCGCGGGCGTCGTGACCGAAAGCCGCCATTCGGGTTTCAAGCCGGGCGATGAGGTTTTGCTCAACGGGTTTGGCGTCGGCGAACTGCACTGGGGCGGGCTGGCGGAGCTTGCCCGCGTCAGGGGCGACTGGCTGATCCCGATCCCTGAAGGCATGAGTGCCGAACAGGCCATGAGCTTCGGCACGGCGGGCTACACCGCCATGCTCTGCCTGATGGCGCTCGAACATCAGGGCGTGACGCCCGACAAGGGCGAGGTCATCGTGACGGGCGCCACCGGCGGCGTCGGCAGCGTCGCCCTACAGATCCTGCATCAGCTCGGCTACCGCACCGTGGCGTCCACGCGCCGTATGGACGAGACGGAACATCTGAAGGCGCTTGGCGCGGACGATGTGCTCGACGCCAAGACCCTGTCATCTCCCGGCGCGCCCTTGCAGAAGATGCGCTTTGCGGGGGCGATCGACAGCGTCGGCTCGCATGTTCTCGCAAATCTCTGCGCGCAGATGAAGGAAAACGGCGTCGTCGCTGCCTGCGGGCTGGCGCAGGGCATGGATTTTCCCGCGACCGTCGCTCCCTTCATCCTGCGCGGCATTTCGCTGATCGGCATCAATTCCGTCACCCGCCCGCTGGAAGACCGCAGGATTGCCTGGGGGCGTCTGGCAAAAGAGGTCGATCCCGCGAAAATGGCGGCGTGGGTGAACGTCATTACGCTCGATGGGGCCATCGCCGCCGCAAGCGATCTCCTCGACGGCCGCGTGCGTGGGCGTCTTGTGGTGGCGATGCGGTAGCGGGCGAAAACGCGTCCGGCTATTTCGCCGGCACGTTCATCGCTTCGGTCACGGGTGCTGACGAATATCCCGGCCCTCCGGCCCAGACGATGACGGCGATCTGCACGACGACGGCAAAGACAAGGGCCGAAGCCGCCATCCACTTGCCCATATGGTCCCTCGGCATGGCACACCTCCCAGATTGGCGTAACCTCTGAGAACCTGACGCTCTGTCCGCGCTGAGGCGGCGGAATCTGTGTTTGTTGCTCGATCGTGTCTGAAATGGAGAGGTTTGTCACGGTGCGGCCGGGGCGGTTGCGTATGTGCTTCACGAGGCTTGTGTTTTGGGTACGCGCAGGGGCGCGCGAAAGCGTCTTCCGGGGGAAGAGTGAGATGCGCGAGCCCGAAGACTCGGCGGGCAGTCCGGTCAGCACCCTCCGAAAGGAGGGGCGCGCGGGACGCCGGGAGATTGACCGCTCCCGCGGCGGCGTTGGCTGTGGTTGGTAATGCCAACACCAGTTTGTCCTCACCTCGGGGAAGTCGATCTCTCGACGTCCCGCGCGCGGTGGCTTTTGGTTCCGGAAAATGCTTTGCCGTGGAGACCCACCTGTCGGTCTCCACATGGGCTGTTTCCGCTCCCGTCCCGGTCCGTTGGTACGAAATCCCGAAGCGGACGAGAGAGACCAAGACAATCCCGTGCCGGTTGGCTTTCCGGCGGCTCTGACTTCCCCGGCCTCCGCAGCAAGAAAAGATCGCGACATCTCTCTTCTGCGTCCACCGCCCTGCCGCTCCACACCCGACGCCTCGCGACGCGCCCTCCGTGACCGGCAGTGCGTTTATAGGACCATAATCCTTGAATGGAGTCAAGGATTATTTTCTTCGAAGCCGTGCCGTGGGCTTCACCCCACCCCGCTCGGCTGCGCCGAGTCGGCCCTCCCCATTCAGGGGAGGGAGACGACCGCCTCACGTGCTGGAACGCAGAAGACGAGCCGGAACGCCCTCTCCCTCCCCTTCATGGGGAGGGCGGCCTCGCGTCAGCGAGGTCGGGTGGGGTGCGGACATTTCGATTGGGACGCGGGCTTTACTTGCGGTAGTCGTCGTCGCTCACCTGTTCGAGCCAGTCCACGTGATGGCCGTTCTCGGCTTCCTGAATGGCGATGTGCGTCATGGCCTCGGTCGCGGAGGCGCCGTGCCAGTGCTTTTCGCCGGGTGGAATCCAGACGACATCGCCGGGGCGGATCTCTTCGACCGGCCCGTTTTCGCGCTGCGCCCAGCCCATGCCGTCGGTGACGATGAGCGTCTGGCCGAGCGGATGGGTGTGCCAGGCCGTGCGCGCGCCGGGCTGGAAGGTGACGCGCAAAGCGCGGACGCGCGCGGGCTCCGGCGCCTCGACAAGCGGCTCCATGCGGACCTCGCCGGTGAAATAATCGGCGGGGCCGGGATTTGTGGGACGGGTGCCCTGGCGGGTGATGTGCATCGGATTCCCCTGGTTGCGGTTTGCATAACGTGCTGCGGACGTTAGGCTTTGCGACCGATCCTTCCAACCCGCATCTCATGATCCATCAGATCGCCGTCTCCGGCTACCGCTCTCTCCGCGACATCGTCATCGATCTCGGCCCCGTGACCGTCATCACCGGGTCGAACGGCAGCGGAAAATCAAGTCTGTACAGGGCGCTGCGCCTACTCGCCGATGTCGCGCAGGGGCGTGTCATCTCCTCGCTTGCGGAAGACGGCGGCCTGCAATCCACACTGTGGGCGGGGCCGGAGGCATTTTCGCGCGGGATGAAGGAGGGTGCGGTTCCCGTGCAGGGCGTGGTGCGGAAGAATTCCGTCAGCCTCAAGCTCGGCTTTTCCAGCGATGCCTATGGCTATGCGATCGATCTTGGCCTGCCGCAGCCGTCGAGTTCGCTGTTTTCGCTCGATCCCGTCATCAAGCTCGAGACTTTGTGGACCGGCGCGAAGCCGACCCGCTCCAGCGTTTTTGCCGAGCGGCGGGGGCCGCATGTCCGCGTCCGTCGCGAGAGCGGGGAGTGGGGCGATGTCGCGACCGATCTTGCGCCCTTCGACAGCATGATGACGCATTGCACCGATCCGAAGGACGCGCCCGAACTTCTGATGATGCGCGAGCGCATGCGGGCGTGGCGCTTCTACGAACATCTGCGTACGGACCGCGATGCACCGGCACGCAAGCCGCAGATCGGCACCTACACGCCGGTGCTCGCCAGCGACGGCTCCGACCTCGCGGCCGCCGTGCAGACGATCCTCGAAATCGGCAACCGCGAGGATTTGTATGAGGCCGTCGACGATGCCTTTCCCGGCGCGCGGCTCGACATCGCGCAACAGGACGCCTATTTCGAGCTGCGGATGAGCCAGCACGGATTGCTGCGCCCGCTGCGCGCGGCCGAGCTTTCCGACGGCACCTTGCGCTATCTTCTGCTCGTCGCGGCCATCCTGTCGCCGCGCCCGCCGGAACTGATGATCCTCAACGAGCCGGAAACCAGCCTGCATCCCGACCTTCTGCCCTCGCTCGCGCGCCTCATCGCCCATGCCTCCGCCCGCTCGCAGATCGTTCTTGTCTCGCACGCGCCGGAACTGATCCATGCGCTGAGCGGCCTCAGCGTGGCGAAGCATGTGCCGCTGACGAAGGAGCTTGGGGAGACGGTGACGGGGGAGGCGGGCGGCTGGGTTTGGCCGAAGAGGTAGGCTATCTCCGGTGCTCTCTCCCGGAGGCGTAACTTCTGAATGCAAGCTTCCATTGAGATGGTAGGATGGACGCAATTTACTGGGGAGGAAGCTCGTGCGGTCCGGACCTTATCGAACTGCGATCGTCTATGACTTTGACGGAACGCTGGCGCCGGGAAATCTGCCGGAACACAGCTTCATTCCTCAACTCGGGATGGAGATAAAGGATTTTTGGAAGTCGGTGAAAGATCTTGCCCGTAAGGAGGATGCGGACGAAATATTAATGTACATGCGTTTGATGTTAGAGCGCGCCGATGAGATCAAAAGGCCAATCACTGAAGATGAGCTGTTCGAACACGGTAAAACTGTTGGGCTCTTTCTCGGACTGGAAACCTGGTTTGATAGAGTCAACCAGTATGCCAAAGAACGAAACCTTATTCTGGAGCATTACATAATTTCATCGGGGCTTCATGAAATGATCCGAGCATCTCCGATATATCCAAGATTCAGGTCCGTTTTTGCCTCTAGATTTATGTACAAGAACGAAGTGGCTGTGTGGCCCGCAGTCGCGATCAATTATACGACGAAAACACAGTTTCTATTTCGAATTAACAAGGGCATCGAAAATACGTGGGATAACGAGAGCGTTAACCGATGGGTGCCCTATGAGGAACGATCCATTCCGTTCGAAAGAATGATTTTCATTGGCGACGGCGAGACCGACATTCCCTCCATGAAAATGGTTCGGGCTCAAGGTGGAAATTCCATAGCGGTGTTTGATAAGGACGAATGGTCAAATCACACTCAGAAAATCTATCGCCTGATTGCTGAAGATAGATGCCAGTTCGTCGTGCCCGCGGACTACAGCGACGGTAGTCAGCTAGACATAACAACCCGTGGAATTCTTGGACGGATAGCTCGCGACTGTGGCTATCGAGGCGAAGAAAGAGCGTAAACCTAATCAAAACCCCGGAGGCTTTGCAGCCTCCGGGGTGCCCAATCACAGAACCTTATTGCTGTCCTTCACCGCGCTCTCCGCGACATAGACTTCGCCGCCCATCTTCAAAAACTTCTCGCTCATTTCGGCCATGCCGGATTCGGCTTTCGCCAGATCCATCGCCGGGTCGTTGAGGCTGGCGGCGTAGTCGCGGACGTCCTGCGTGATTTTCATCGAGCAGAATTTCGGTCCGCACATGGAGCAGAAATGGGCGACCTTGTGGGCGTCCTTCGGCAGGGTTTCGTCGTGGTAGCTGCGGGCGGTGTCCGGGTCGAGGCCGATGTTGAACTGGTCTTCCCAGCGGAAATCGAACCGGGCTTTTGACAGCGCGTCGTCGCGCACTTGCGCGGCGGGGTGGCCCTTCGCCAGATCGGCGGCGTGGGCCGCGATCTTGTAGGTGATGACGCCTGTCTTGACGTCGTCCTTGTTGGGCAGGCCCAGATGCTCCTTCGGCGTGACATAGCAGAGCATGGCGCAGCCGAACCAGCCGATCATGGCCGCGCCGATGCCGGACGTGATGTGATCGTAACCGGGCGCGATGTCGGTCGTGAGCGGGCCGAGCGTGTAGAACGGGGCTTCGCCGCATTCCTTGAGCTGCTTGTCCATATTGATCTTGATCTTGTGCAGCGGCACATGGCCGGGGCCTTCGATCATGACCTGGCAGCCCTTCTGCCATGCAACTTGAGTGAGCTCGCCGAGCGTTTCCAGCTCCGCGAACTGGGCGCGGTCGTTGGCGTCGTAGATCGAGCCGGGGCGCAGGCCGTCGCCGAGCGAGAAGGAGACATCGTAACGACGCATGAGATCGCAGATCTCGTCGAAGCGCTCGTAGAGGAAGCTCTCCTTGTGGTGGGCGAGGCACCATTTGGCCATGATGGAGCCGCCGCGCGAGACGATGCCCGTCATGCGGTTTGCCGTCAGCGGCACGTAAGGCAGGCGCACGCCCGCATGGATGGTGAAGTAATCGACGCCCTGTTCGCACTGCTCGATGAGCGTGTCCTTGTAGACCTCCCAATCGAGCTTGACCGGATCGCCGCCGACCTTTTCCAGCGCCTGATAGATCGGCACCGTGCCGATCGGCACCGGGGAGTTGCGGATGATCCAGTCGCGCGTGTTGTGGATGTTGCGGCCGGTGGACAGGTCCATCACCGTGTCCGCACCCCAGCGTATGGCCCAGACGAGCTTTTCGACTTCCTCGGCCACCGAGGACGAGACGGCGGAATTGCCGATGTTGGCGTTGATCTTCACCAGGAAATTGCGGCCGATGATCATCGGCTCGAGTTCGGCATGGTTAATGTTGGAGGGGATGATGGCGCGGCCGCGCGCGATTTCCTCGCGGACGAATTCCGGCGTGATGAAAGCGGGCAGGGACGCGCCGAAGCTTTCGCCGTCGGCGAGCGCGCTTTCGGCGCGGGCGAGCATCTCTTTCCGGCCGAGATTTTCGCGCTCGGCGACGTAGATCATCTCCTTGGTGATGATGCCCGCGCGCGCGAATTCGTATTGCGTGATCGGGTTGTCGCCCACGCCGCGCAGCGGCTGGTGCGCGAGGGGGAAGGCGCGGGCGAGATGGGCCTCGCCGACATTGCCGTTGTCTTCCGGCTTGATGATGCGGCCGTCATAGAGCTCGACACCGCCGCGCTCCTTCACCCAGTCTACGCGGGCGCGGGGCAGGCCCTTCTCGAGGTCCACTTTGTGGGCGGGATCGGTGTAGGGACCGGACGTGTCGTAGACGCGGACGGCGGGCTCGCTCGCATCGGTGAGCGCGATTTCGCGGACGGGGACGCGCACATCCGGCGCGGTATCGCTGGCGACATAGAGCTTCGTCGACGCCGGGAGCGGGCCGGTGGTGACACCGCTCTCGATGAACGCGTTGGGGGAAATGGACTTGTTCATTGGACCTCCTCGAAAGCTTCGGAGATCCGGCTTCCAGGAGGATGTCGGGTATGGGAATCGCACCCTGGCCCGCGTGCCCGTCCCTTCGCCGGAATGACCCGGATCAGGTTCAAAGGGTCACCGCGATGCCTTTCGGCGGGCGGTATCTCAGTCCCCTAGCGGGACACCCCTCGGTTACGAGGATGAGTCTTTAGACGAATTTCAGAGTAGGTCAACCGGGAGGGCAGGCCCTCCCGGTTGGAAAGATCAGTCGATCTTGGCGCCGGCCTGCTCGACGATCGGCTTCCATTTTGCGAGCTCGGCCTCGACATGCTTGGCGAGTTCTTCCGGCGTCGAGGCGACGACGGTGGCCGAGAATTCGGCCAGCTTGGCCTTCACTTCGGGCTTGTTGACGGCGGCATTCGCCGCTTCGTTCATCTTCTTGATCGCTTCCGGCGGCGTGCCGGCCGGGGCGAACAGCGCGTTCCAGGTGTAGGTCTCGTAGCCGGGCAGCGTTTCGTTCATCGCCGGAAGATCCGGGAAGGCGGGAGCGCGCTCGGGCGAGGTGACGGCGATGCCTTTCAGCTTGCCCGTCTTGATGTGCTCGGTGGAGGAGGGGAGGTTGTCGAAGATCATCGGCACCTGGTTGCCCAGAACATCGACGAGCGCGGGGCCGGAGCCCTTGTAGGGCACGTGGACGAGTTCGGGCACGCCGGCGAGCGTCTTGAACAATTCGCCCGACAGATGCAGCGGCGTTCCGTTGCCCGAGGAGGCATACGAATATTTGCCGGGGTCCTTCTTGATCAGCTCGATCAGTTCTTTCGCGTTGTTTGCCGGTATGGACGGGTGCACCGCCAGAACGTTCGGCACCGTGACCAGAAGCGAGATCGGCGCGAAATCCTTCACCGCGTCGTAGGGCATTTTCGTATAGACGGCGGGATTGAGGGCGTGGGTCGCGACCGTGGCCATCAGGATCGTGTAGCCATCGGCCGCGGCTTTCGCGACATAGGCGGCGCCGAGATTGCCGCCCGCGCCGCCGCGGTTTTCGACGACGACCTGCTGGCCGAGATTCTTGCTCATTTCCTCCGCCACGAGGCGGCCGACGAGATCGGTCGATCCGCCCGCCGCGAACGGGATCACCAGCGTGATCGGGCGCTCGGGAAACTCGGCGAGAGCGGGTGAGGCGAAGCCTGCGAGGGCGGCGAGGCAGGTCAAAAGACGCGCGGAACGTGAGCGCATGCGTGAGGTCTCCCTGGGCTTTGAGGCGATCTGTGGCCGATCGCTGATGCAACAGACTGGCAGAGCGCACATTTCTTGCAACCCCGGCCAAAGACGAACATGCGTCAGCGCGGCGAGCCTTGTTCCGGTCTGGATGTTACATTATAACATAGCCATGCACGGCAGCGCCCATTCGCACACGCATTCCCATTCGGCTCCGCCCGCCCCGACGGCGCGAACGGCGGCCTCGCTGCTGTGCGCCTCCGCCGCCTCGCGCCTCGCTCGGGCTTTTGTGCTCGTCGCTCTGCTGTGGGTTGCTGTTTTCTGGGCGCTAAATTGATGAACGCACTGCGGTTTTCGGATCTGACCCTCGGCTACGACCGGCATCCGGCCGTCCACCATCTCACGGCGGAGATCGCCGGGGGGAGCCTGACGGCGCTGGTGGGACCGAACGGCGGCGGCAAGTCCACGCTCCTGAAGGCCATCACCGGGGCGCTTTCGCCGCTGGAGGGTCGCATCGATGCCGGCGGGCTGTCACGTCGGGAGATCGCCTATCTGCCGCAGATCGCCGACATTGACCGCAGCTTTCCGATTTCGGTCTACGAACTGGTCTCGACCGGCTTGTGGAACCGCACCGGCATTTTTGGCGGGGTTTCGAAGACCGACCGCGAGGCGATCTTCGCGGCGCTGGCCGCGGTCGGCCTGAGCGGTTTCGAGCGGCGGCCCATCGGCACCCTTTCGGGCGGGCAGATGCAGCGTGCGCTGTTCGCGCGGCTTTCGTTGCAAAATGCAAAACTCGTTCTGCTCGACGAGCCGTTCGCCGCCATCGACACCCGCACGACGCACGATCTCGTCCATATGATCGAGCACTGGCATGCGGAGGGGCGGACCATTGTCGCGGTGCTGCACGATTTCGATCTCGTGCGCCGGCATTTCCCGCAATCCCTGCTTCTGGCGCGCGAGGGCGTGGCGTTCGGCCCGACCGCGCAGGTGCTGACGCCGGAAAATCTGTTCCGCGCGCGGCACATGATCGAGGCCTTCGATCCGCATGCCGATCTGTGCGTACGCGAGGTCGCGTGATGGTCTATGACATGCTCATCGGGCCGTTCGTGGAGTTCGCGTTCATGAAGCGCGCTCTTGTCGGCGCGTTCGCGCTGGCGCTCGGGGCGGCTCCCATCGGCGTCTTTCTCATGCTGCGCCGCCTCAGCCTGACGGGCGATGCGATGGCGCATGCCATTCTTCCGGGAGCGGGCGTCGGCTATCTCGTCGCGGGATTGTCGCTTCCGGCGATGACGATCGGCGGCCTCGTCGCGGGCATTACGGTTGCCGTTCTGGCGGGCCTCGTCGCGCGTTACACCGCGCTGAAGGAGGATGCCTCGCTCGCGGCGTTCTATCTTCTGTCGCTCGCGCTCGGCGTCATGCTGGTCTCGTTGCGCGGATCGAATGTCGATCTGCTGCATGTCCTGTTCGGGACCGTGCTTGCGCTCGACGATGCGACGCTCCTTCTTCTTGCGGGCATTTCGAGCGTCACGCTTCTGACTTTGGCGGCGATCTACCGGCCTCTCGTTCTGGAATGCGTCGATTCCGGCTTTCTGCGCTCGGTGTCGCGGGCCGGAACGCCGATCCATCTGATGTTTCTCGCGCTCGTCGTGCTGAACCTTGTCGGCGGCTTCCACGCCCTCGGAACATTGCTTGCGGTGGGCGTGATGATGCTTCCCGCCGCCGGAGCCCGGCTGTGGACGCAGGACATTACGCGGCTTCTCGTCGTGTCCGTATTGGCGGCGCTGGTGTCCGGCTATGCGGGCCTGCTCTTTTCCTACCATGTGGGCGTGCCCGCAGGCCCGGCGATCATTCTTTCCGCCGGCGGGTTCTATCTCGTGTCACTGCTGATCGGGAGCGAGGGCGGCATTCTTCGCCGTCTCCTGCCGGTCCGCCATCTCGAAGCCTGAAACTTTGATCTCCTGGAGCCTCGTTATGTTCTCAAGACGCTATGTTATAACATCTCTCGCATCGGCGTTTGTCGCTGTTGCGACATCCGGTGCGATGGCGGCGGAGCCGATCAAGGTTGTGGCGAGCTTCTCCATCATCGGCGATCTCGTGAAGCAGGTTGGCGGCGATCGCGTCGAGGTGACGACCCTCGTTGGCCCCGACGGCGACGCCCACGTCTATTCGCCGTCTCCGGCGGACGCGAAGGCCGTCACGGAAGCCAAGCTTGTCTTCGTGAACGGGCTCGGCTTCGAGGGCTGGATGGGGCGCCTGTCGCAGGCCGCCGGGTCCTTTGCAAAGCAGATCACCGTCAGCACGCGCGTCGTGCCGCTTGCGGCGCAGGAGGATGAACACGGCCACGGGCATGACCATGGGCACAGCCATGGCAAGGCCGATCCGCACGCCTTCCAGTCGATTGCGAATGTGAAGATCTATGTCCGCAACATCCGCAACGCGCTGATCTCGGTCGATCCCACCAGCAACGCAACCTACGAGGCCAACACGGTGGCCTATATCGCAAAGCTGGACGAACTCGATGCGGAGGTCCGAGCCGCGGCGGCCGCCATTCCGCCCAAGCAGCGCCGGGTCATCACCTCCCACGACGCCTTCGCCTATTTCGGCAAGGCCTATGGGTTCGAATTCGTGGCGCCGCAGGGCGTTTCGACCGATGCCGAGCCGACGGCCAAGCAGGTCGCGTCGCTGATCCGCCAGATCAGGGATCAGGGCGTGAAGGCGATCTTCGTTGAAAACATCACCGACCAGCGGCTCATCACGCGGATCGCCGAGGAGAGCGGGGCCAAGCTCGGCGGGGCGCTTTACTCGGACGCTCTGTCGCCCCCGGATGGCCCTGCCGGGACTTACATTGATATGATCCGCCACAATATAAAGACGCTGAGCGCCGGGCTTTCGAGCTGAGGCGCGATCTACCACGCCCTCATCCCGAGGAGCGCCGAAAGCGCGTCTCGAAGGATGGGCCACACGCTCCGAGCCTGTCGCCCCTCCTTCGAGACGGCCGCTTCGCGGTCCTTAGGATGAGGTTTCATTGAAGGCAGTCGTATGTCCGACAAGATTCCCGTCACCGTTCTCACCGGCTATCTCGGCGCGGGGAAGACCACGCTTCTGAACCGCATTCTCTCGGAGGAACACGGCAAGCGCTACGCCGTCATCGTCAACGAATTCGGCGAGATCGGCATCGACAACGAACTCGTCGTCGGCGCGGACGAAGAAGTCTTCGAGATGAACAATGGCTGCATCTGCTGCACGGTGCGCGGCGATCTCATCCGCATCATCGAAGGCCTGATGAAGAGGAAGGGCAAGTTCGACGCGATCATCGTCGAGACGACGGGCCTTGCCGATCCGGCGCCTGTCGCGCAGACCTTCTTCGTCGATGAAGAAGTGCAGGAAAACGCCCGTCTCGACGCGGTGGTGACGGTGGCCGATGCCAAATGGCTGACGGAGCGCCTGAAGGATGCGCCCGAGGCCAAGAACCAGATCGCTTTTGCGGACGTCATCCTGCTCAACAAGACCGACCTCGTGACGCCTGCCGAACTCGACGAGGTCGAGGCGCGCATCCGCGGTCTCAATCCGTACGCACGCGTTATTCGCACGGTGAAAAGCCAGGTGCCGCTGAGCGAGGTGCTGGACCGGGGATCGTTCGATCTCGAGCGCATTCTCGAAATCGAGCCCGCTTTCCTCGAAACGGCGGGCGGCCACGATCACCATCATCATGGCCATGACCATCACGAGCACGGCCCCGATTGCGGGTGCGACCATGACCATGACCACGGGCACGCGCATGGCGGGCTGAAGCATTATCACGACGAGCATATTCAATCGCTCGCCTTCAGCATTCCGGGCGATGTGGTGCCGGAGAAGTTTCTCGACTGGGTGCAGGACATCGCCCAGAGCGATGGCCAGAACCTCCTTCGCTGGAAAGGCATTCTCGCCTTTCAGGACGAGCCGCAGCGTTACGTCTTCCAGGGCGTCCACATGATCCTCGACGGGGATCTGCAGCGCGAATGGAAGCCCGACGAGAAGCGGGAATCGAAGATCGTCTTCATCGGCAAGGATCTCGACCGCGAACGCCTGAAGGCGGGCTTCGAAGCAACCGCAGCCTGACATGCCGTGAGCCCTCCCCCGCAAACGGGAGAGGGCTCTTGGCTCCGTGGCTCTGCCGGTCTAAACCCGCGCCATGACTTCCGCCGACAAATCCTCCCTTGCCGACTACATCCGCCCCGTTCTGGCCGAATCCCATGTGACGGGAACGGCCTTTCTCGGCGCCGCCGCCGCGTTTGCCCTGGGCGATGGCACGGTCATCCTCGCCACCGGCGAGACCGTGTCGCGCATCAACGTCCATAACGGCAGCGCCATTCTCGTCGCCGCGTCCGATGGCAAGCGCATCGTGACGGGCGGCGACGACGGGCGTGTGGTTGCGACGAGCGCGACCGGCCGCACGGAGGAGATCGGCAAGACGGCAAACGGCGCCTGGGTCGATGCGGTCGCGACCGGACCGGACGGCGCGGTGGCGTGGTCCGCGGGCAAGAAGGTGCATGTACGCGATGGCAAGGGCGCGCTTTACGCGCTCGATCTGCCCTCCAGCGGGCGCGGCCTCGCTTTCGGCGCCAAGGGCTTTCAGCTTTACATCGCGCGCTACAATGGCGTCAGCATCTGGTTCCCGCGTACGCAGGGCACGCCCAAGGAGCTGAGCTGGAAAGGCTCGCACATCGACGTGACGGCCTCGAACGATGGGCGCTTCGTCGTGTCGACCATGCAGGAAAACGAGATGCATGGCTGGCGGCTGGCCGACAGCGGCAATATGCGGATGTCCGGCTATCCCTCGAAAGTGCGCTCGATGTCGTGGTCGTTCGATGGAAAATGGCTGGCGAGCTCGGGCGCGGATGCGGCCATCGTCTGGCCGTTCGTGACCAAGGACGGGCCGATGGGCAAGCCGCCGCTCGAACTCGGCATCCGGCCTTCGCGTGTCGAGCGCGTGGCGTTCCATCCGAAGGCGCCGGTTCTGGCGGTCGGCTATCGCGACGGTTGCGTTCTCTTCATCCGTACGGACGATGAGAGCATTCTCCAGGCCCGCCCCGTCAGCGATGGCGGCCCCATCTCCTCGCTCGCCTGGAACGCGGACGGCATGATGCTCGCGTTCGGAACCGAAGAGGGCGCGGCAGGCGTTCTGACGCTGCCGAAGCTCTGAGCGTCAGCGCCCCAGAACCTCGCGCAGCTTCTCCTCGATCGCTTCGGGATTGAACGGCTTTTCGAGAACCGGGCGGCCCTTGTGCCCCTCTTCGAGCGCGCTTTCGCCATAGCCGGACATGAAGATGAACGGCAGGCCACGGGCGGCGAGAATATCCGCCACAGGAAAGACACGGGCGCCTGCCAGATTCACATCCAGCAGTGCGATGTCGATCTCGGCGGTTTGTGCCGTCTCGATGGCGGCCTCCAGGCGTGGCACGGGGCCGACGACCGAACAGCCGATATCGGTCAGGATATCTTCCACAAGCATGGATACAAGAATCTCGTCTTCAACGACGAGAACGCGACAACCCTCAAGCCCCGCTGACATGGGCAATTTCCTTTTCTGATGGGCGGACCATAGAACATGGTCACGCTCCGAACCAGCGCCCGGTGGCGCGCGATTGAGCTGGACAAGCGGCCCGATTGTGCCACCCTTGATGAGGTGGAGGCCCTATGCGCGCACGTTCCTTCGGATTGATCCTGGCCCTTCTGCTGGTCTCCGGCGCAGCCAGTGCCGGGACCATGAAATTCCAGGTCATCGACGCCGATGGGATCAAGGTTCTGCTCGGCGAAGGCGAAATCGCACCCAACAGCGACCGCGCGTTCCGGGCCGCGCTGCGCAAAGCGGGCCGCGGCACGCCGGTCATCCTGCATTCGCCCGGAGGCAACCTTGCCGGCGGCGTGCGGCTGGGCCTCGCGTTTCGCGAAACGGGAACCAATGTCGGCGTCGCGCCCGGCGGCTCGTGCTTCTCGGCCTGTGCCTACGCGCTGCTCGGCGGCGTCAACCGCATGGTGCTGAACGGCGGGCAGTTCGGCGTCCACAGTTTTGCAACGACGGGGCGCAGCTCGAAGCGCAAGCCGACCAAGAGCGAGCTTGCCGAAGACAAACAGGTGAACCTCTTCCTGCGCGAATATGCGCGCAGCCTCGGCGTAAGCCCCGATCTGATCGGGGTCGCCGAGGGCACGCGTCACAAGGACATGAAGATCCTCAGCAAGAAGGAGCTGAGGAAGATGCGCGTCATTACGGACGGCTGATCCTCACGCCACGAAGAAATTCTTGAACTGCCAGGGATCGCTCTCGTCGATGTCTTCCGGGAACAGGCCCGGACGGCCCTGAAGCGGTGTCCAGTCGGTGTAATAGCCGTTCACCGGACCAAGATAGGGCTTCTGGATTTCGAGGCAGCGCTTGAAGTCCATCTCGTCGGTCTCGACGATGCCCTCGTTCGGATTCTCCAGCGCCCAGACCATGCCCGCCAGCACCGCCGACGTCACCTGAAGGCCCGTCGCGCTCTGATAGGGCGCGAGCTTGCGCGTCTCTTCGAGCGAGAGCTGCGAGCCATACCAATAGGCGCCCTTGCCGTGGCCGTAGAGGAGCACGCCGAGCTCGTCGACGCCCTCGACCAGTTCGTCCTCGTCGAGAACATGCAGTTTATCCTGCACCTTTCCGGCCGCGCCGAACACTTCGTGCCACGACAGGATGGCGTCGTCGCACGGGTGATAGGCGTAATGACAGGTCAGGCGGTAGACGGGTTTCTTCTCCTCGAACACCGTGAAGTAATCGGCGATCGAGATCGATTCGTTGTGCGTGACGAGGAAGCCGTACTGCGCGCCGCGCGTCGGGCACCATGTGCGCACTTTGGTCTCGGCGCCGGGCTGCATCAGATAGATGGCCGGAGCATTGGGATCGTCGAAGGTGCGTGCGGTGTCGGGCTTCCACGTCTCATGCGTGCCCCAGCCGAGTTCGGCGGGCTGGAAGCCTTCGGAGATGAACCCCTCGACGGACCAGGTGTTGAGAAACACATTGGCCGGTTTCGGATCCTTGGTCGTCTGCGTGTCGCGCTCGGCGATGTGGATGCCCTTGACGCCGATCTGGCGCATCAAGGCGGCCCATTCCTCGCGCGTCTCCGGATCGGGCACGTTGAGGTTCATGTCCCGCGCGATGTTCAAGGCCGCCTGCTTGGCGAAGAAGGAGACCATTCCGGGATTGGCGCCGCAGGTCGAAACGGCGGTCGGGCCGCCGGGATTGCGGCGCTTGGCGGCGAGCGTCATCTCGCGCAGCGCGTAGTTGGAACGCTCGGCCGGTCCCTTGTTCTTGTCGAAGTAGAAGCCCAGCCACGGCTCGTTGACCGTGTCGATGTAGAGGCAGCCGAGTTCGCGGCACAGCTCCATGATGTCGACGGAGCCGGTGTCGACCGACAGGTTGACGCAGAAACCCTGGCCGCCGCCCTTGGTGAGCAGCGGGGTGAGCAATTCGCGGTAGTTTTCCTTCGTGACGTGCGTCTGGATGAGGTCGAGCCCGTGCGCGTCGAGGATGTGCTTGTTGTGGTCGCTCGGGTCGATCACCGACATCCGGCTCTTGTCATAGGTGAAATGGCGCTCGATCAGCGGCAAAGTTCCACGCCCGATCGATCCGAAACCGATCATGACGACAGGTCCTGAAATGTGCCCGTAGACCGGCCAATCCACCATTCTTCATCACTCCATATTGCACGCGGGAAAATCCGCCCGGCGATGAAGCCGGGCGGGGGAGGTCAGGTCAACCCCTGAAAGGGAAGGAGGTCAGGCCGCGGCGCGGAGGGCTGCTTCGGCGAAGGCCGGTTCCGGCACACGCACGCCCGTCGCCTTGATGAGACCGGCCGCGCCGGCAAGCGCGTGCGGCTGAAGCTCCAGCGCGAGGAAGCGGTTGGCTTCGTAAGGGCCGGGAAGGCGCAGGCGCTGCGTGCGCTCCTCCGAGAAGCCGAAACGCTCGTAATAGGGCGCATCGCCCACCAGCAGGATCGAGCCGTGGCCGAGTTCTTGCGCGCGCGCGATGGCGGCCTTCATCAGAAGGCTGCCCGTGCCGCGCGAGTGACGGGCCGGATCGACCGCGAGCGGGCCGAGCAGCAGCGCGGGACGGCCGGGGCCGGCGGTGATGTCCCACAGGCGAACCGTACCGAGCATCTCGCCGTCCGCGTTCTCCGCGACGAAGGACAGGCCATGCGCAGCAAGACGGCCCTCGCGCAGGCGCGCGGAGGTCTTGCGAAAGCGGGCTTCGCCCATCGCGGCATCGAGCAGCGCCTCGCGGGCGTCGATGTCGGAGAGAACTTCGTTGCGAACTGAGATCATGGCCGGAACTCCCAAACTCTTGGGGTTGCTCTGGCCCTCGCACCCTGTGAAGGGCCGTCCGGGTTACTGCATTTTGGGGAAAACCGCCCGGCGAACCGGGCGGGGCTCATTCAGATGACGATTGTCTCGAGCGGGGGGAAGCCGTTGAAGGCAACCGCCGAATAGGTCGTCGTGTAGGCGCCCGTCGCCTCGATGAGGACGAGATCGCCGATCTCGAGACTCACCGGAAGCAGATAGGGCTCCTTCTCGTAGAGCACGTCCGCCGAATCGCAGGTCGGGCCCGCAAGTACGCACGGCACCTTCTCCGCGTGGTCGTGGCGCGTCTTGATCGGGTAGCGGATCGCCTCGTCCATCGTCTCGGCGAGGCCGCCGAACTTGCCGATGTCGAGATAGACCCAGCGCAGATCGTCCTTGGCGTCCGACTTCTTCGAGATCAGGACGACTTCCGCCTCGATCATGCCCGCATTGCCGACCATTCCGCGGCCCGGCTCGATGATCGTCTCCGGGATGCGGTTGCCGAAATGCTTGCGGAGCGCGCCGAAGATGGCCGACCCGTAATCCTGCACGCCCGGCACCTTCTTGAGGTACTTGGTCGGGAAGCCGCCGCCGAGATTGACCATCGACAGATGGATGCCGCGCTCGGCGAGCGTGCGGAACACCATCGAGGCCGAGGCCAGCGCGCCGTCCCACATGTTCGGATCGCGCTGCTGCGAGCCGACATGGAACGACACGCCGTAGGAGACGAGGCCGAGGCGATGGGCGTGCTCCAGCACGTCCACGGCCATTTCCGGCACGCAGCCGAACTTGCGCGACAGCGGCCATTCGGCGCCCGCGCCATCGCACAGGATGCGCGCGAACACACGTGCGCCGGGGGCGGCACGGGCGACCTTCTCGACCTCTTCCACGCAATCGACCGCGTACAGATCGACGCCGAGCTTGCGCGCGGTCTCGATGTCGCGCTCCTTCTTGATCGTGTTGCCGAAGGAGATGCGGTCGGCCGTCGCGCCGGTGGCGAGCACCATGCGGATTTCGTTGACGGACGCGGCGTCGAAGCACGAGCCGAGATCGGCCAGAAGCTGAAGGACCTTCGGCTCCGGGTTCGCCTTGACGGCGTAGAAGACGCGCGTGTCCGGCAGCGCCTTGGCGAAGGCGGTGTAATTCTCGCGGATGACCTCGAGATCGACGATGAGACGCGGGCCCTCGTGCGGGCGGTCGGCGAGGTAGTGGCGGATACGGTCGGTCATCGGGTTCCCCAGAAATCACGCGGTGGCTTGGGTGTAGACGACGCCCGTTCCGACAAGCGCTGTGGAGACGCTCCGGACGGTCTTCTTCTACACTGCCGGTTCTTTCGAACCGGCGGCTCTTGTTCGCGCCGATAGCGAGACCTGTTCCGTGGCAGCAAAGCTGCGTCCGGCTCAGGATCAGGCCAACGATTGGAAGGGAGTTCCCGTCCGCACGCCCGGCAAGGATGTAGTCTGCCTCTTCAGTGACCCCGGCCGTTGGACTGGCCGGGAGAGACCAAAAAAGCCCTCTACGTCGTTGCTTTAAGCTGCGTCCGCCGGCAGAGCGCCGACTTAAACCCGGTTTTTCTTTCCGGTTACCGGTCTGCCCAGACGGGGCTTCCGTCTAGACCGGCACGCAGCCACAGGCACGTGCGAATATTGGGCAGGCGCGGAGATAGGGGAATCCCCTGTCATACGCAAGAGGTTAGGGGCATTCAGACATGTGATTTTTTAAAGGCAGGCGACGCTGTGGCCCGCACGCCTCATTCCGCGGGGGCGGGCGTCGTCATCGCCGAGCGCCAGAACCGCACCACGAAATAGAGCGCCAAAGCCGCGCCGGCGGCTTCAAGCACCCAGGCGCCGACCTCTCCAAGACCCAGCATTCCGGCCACCGCCCAGCCGCCGGCAACGCCCGCGACGAGAATTTCCACGCCGACGAGAACGGTCGCGGAGATGATGGTAAGCGGCTTGTCTGTCCTGAAGGCCATGTCGGTTCCTTTTGCGGGCAGGAAACTAGCCGGGATGGCCTTTCGGCTCAACCCTCTCCCGCTTCACGTGAGAGTGGGTATAAAGCGGCCATGATCTCTCGAGCCATTTCCGACAAGGGCGTCGTCGCCGCGCCGGACGCGCTGGCGGCCGAAACCGGACGCGCGATTCTGGAAGAAGGCGGCAATGCCGTGGAGGCCGCGGTCGCGATGGGCGCGACCATCGCGGTGACCTATCCGCATATGTCGAGCCTTGGCGGCGACGGCTTCATGATGGTGCGCGAGCCGGACGGGCGCGTCGGCCTCGTCGAAGCCTGCGGGCCCGCCGGAGCGAAGGCGACGATCGGCGCCTATCACAAAGCGGGCCACGGCACGGTGCCGCCGCGCGGCGCGCTTGGGGCTGCGACTGTCGCGGGCGTTGCCGGCGGCTGGAAGCTGGCGCTGGAGGCCGGGCGCGGTCGGCTGCCGCTCAAGGTTCTGTTCTCGGATGCGATCCGCCATGCCCGCGAGGGATTTGCGGTCTCGAAAGGGCAGGCGGCCAACACGGCCAAACTCGCAAGCGAGCTTTTCGCGGCCCCCGGATTTGCGGCGCAGTTTCTGAATGAAGGAAAACTTCCGGGCGAAGGCGCGATTCTGAAGCAGCCGAAACTTGCCGACACGCTCGAACATCTCGCGCGGGCCGGCCTCGACGACTTTTACCGTGGCGATGTCGGGCGCGAGGCCGCGGGCGATCTTGAGGCCATCGGAAGCCCGGTCACGCGCGAGGATTTGCGATCCTACGAAGCGCGGCTGCGCGAGCCGCTGATGCTGGCCCTCAAATCCGGCACGGTGTGGAACGCGCCGCCGCCGACGCAGGGACTGGCCTCTCTCCTTATTCTCGGCATTGCCGAACGGCTCGATCTCGGGCGTCAGGACAGCACCGATTTCGTGCATGGTCTGGTCGAGGCGACAAAGCGCGCCTTTCTCATCCGCGACCGCGCGATCACCGATCCGCGCTATGGCGATGACGATCCCAAAAGCTTCCTGACGCCGGAGCGCCTTCAGCAGGAGGCTGCGAAGATCGCGCGCGACCGCGCTTTGCCCTGGCCCGCGCCGCCCGGCGAGGGCGACACGGTGTGGATGGGCGTCATCGACCGCGAGGGACGCGCCGTGTCCTATATCCAAAGTCTGTACTGGGAATGGGGCTCGGGCTGCGTGCTGCCGAAAACTGGCATTCTCTGGCAGAACCGCGCCTGCGCGTTTGCGCTCGACGAGCGAGCGCGGAACCCGCTTCAGCCGGGGCGCCTTCCGTTTCACACGCTGAACCCGCCCATCGCAAAGATGAAGGACGGGCGCGTCATCACATATGGCTCGATGGGCGGCGATGGCCAGCCGCAGACGCAAGCGGCGATCTTCGTGCGCCATGCGGGATATGGAATGAACGTTGCGGAAGCCGTGGACGCGCCGCGCTGGCGGCTCGGCAAAAGCTGGGGCGAGACGGAGACCACGCTCAAGCTCGAACCGCGCATGGACGGCGCGATCATCGAGCAGCTTGCCGCGCGCGGCCACGACATCGAGGTTCTCGAAAAGCCTTACAGTTCGGAGACCGGACACGCCGGGATGATTGTGCGTCATCCCGACGGGCGCATCGAAGGCGCACATGATCCGCGCGCCGACGGCGGTGCATTGGGCCTGTGACGCTCTTCTGTTAAGACATCCCTGCATTCTGGAAAATCGTGTGACCGTCACCCTCACCAACGCAAAGCTCATCACTGAAAACGGCATCGTGGACGGCACGCTCGTCTATGGTCCGCATGGCATCGTCGACATTCAGCCGGGCCGCGCGGCGGCGGGCGAGGATGTGGATGGCGATTTCATCGCGCCGGGTCTCATCGAGTGCCACACGGACAATCTCGAAAAGCATTTCGTGCCGCGCCCCGGCGTCATCTGGCCGAACGCGCTGTCGGCAGCGCTCGTTCACGACGCGCAGGTTGTCGCAGCGGGCATCACGACGGTCTATGACGCGGTGTGCATCGGCGGGTATGACGACGAGAAGGATCATCGTCCGAAAATCATCGGGCCGATGGTGGAGGCCGTGGGATCCGGCATGCGGCAGGGGCTGTTCCGTGCCGATCATCGCCTGCATTTCCGCTGCGAGACGACCGATCCGCGCATGATGCAGGTTCTGGAACGCACGGCGCACACGCCGCTTCTGAAGCTTGCCTCGCTGATGGACCACACGCTCGGCCAGCGCCAGTGGCGCGACATGAAGCTCTACCGCCGCTTCATGACGGGCGAGGGCCGTACGGACGCCGAAATCGACGGGATCATCGGCGCGAAGATCGAGGCGACGAGCGCTGAGGCTGCGCGCAATTTTCCGAAGGCGGCGGAGTTCTTCCGCACGCAGGGCATCCAGATCGCCAGCCATGACGACACGACACCCGAGCATGTGACGATGGCGAAGGCGCTGGGCTGCTCGATCTCGGAATTCCCGACGACCGTGGAGGCGGCGCAGGATGCGCGCGCCGCCGGAATGATGACGGTGCTCGGCGCGCCGAATGTGGTGCGCGGCGGCTCGCATTCGGGCGGCGTTGCTGTGAGCGATCTTGCGGCGCACGGGCTCGTCGATGTTTTGTCTTCTGACTATGTTCCCGCGAGCCTGCTTCAGGCCGTCATGACATTGTCGGCGGGTGTGCCGCTGCACGCGGCGTTCGGACTGGTGACCTGGAAAGCCGCGGACATGCTGGGCCTCGAAGATCGCGGGCGGCTGACGCCCGGTCTGAGGTCCGATTTCGTGCGCGTGCGGATTGTGGATGGAACGCCGGTCATCCGCGCGGTGACGGTGGAGGGGCAGAGGGTTTTCTGATGGCGCGCTATGCGATCTATTTTGCACCCGAACGTGACACGCGATTGTGGGCGTTCGGCACGCGGCTTCTGGGACGCGATCCCGAGAGCGGCAAAATTCTGCCGCAACTGGTGCCGGACGGCATCCGGCCCGAGGACTGGCAGAGCTTCACCGCCTCGCCGCGCCGCTACGGATTTCATGCCACGCTGAAGGCGCCCTTCGCGCTGACGGAGGGCCGCACGGAGAATGAGCTTTTCGCGGCCATGGAGGAATTTTCAGCGCGGCTTTCGCCCGTCACGGGGCTTGCCCTCTGGCCGGAACATTCCGGCTCCTATTGCCTGCTGGGCTTGCCGGTGACCGATCCGGGCGTGAGCGCCATCGCGGATGCCTGTGTCGAGCAGTTCGACCGTTTTCGCGAACCGCTCGGCGAGGCCGACCGCGCGCGGCGCGCGAAAGCGGGGCTGGACGAGCGGGAGCGGGCGCATCTGGAACGTTGGGGCTATCCTTATGTCTTCGACGCCTTCACCTTTCATATGAGTCTTGCGGGTCCGGTGCCCGAGGCGCGCCTCGGCGATGTTCTGGCGGCGGTGGTCGCGGCCCATGACGCAGAGGTGAACGGCGAGGAGCTTGCCATCCGCTCGCTCTCGGTTTTTGTCGAGCCCGCGCCGGGAGAGCCGTTCCGTCTCGCGCGCCGCTTCCCGCTGGGAAACTGATTGCCTTGTTTCAGCCGCACTGGACAGGTGACTAACGCGCTCATGTTTCGCCGTCTCGCCGCTCCTCTTCTGGCCTCTGGTCTCGCGTTGTCCGCCGGGCAGGCGCTCGCGCATCCGCACGTTTTCGTGACGGTGCAGAGCACGCTCGTCTATGCCGAGGGCAGACTGAATGCGGTGAAGCACGCCTGGCGTTTCGACGACATGTTCTCGGCCTTCGCCTCGCAGGGCCTCGACGCCGACGGCGACGGCAAGCTCTCGCGCGAGGAACTGAAGGATCTGGCGGAGGTCAACGTCACCTCGCTGAAGGAATTCGACTTCTTCACCTTCGGCCGGGCGGGCAACGAGGACATCGGGTTTTCGCAGCCGGTGGATTACTGGCTCGACCATGACGGCACGGCGCTGACGCTGCATTTCACCCTGCCGGTGCGGCAGAGCGCGACGGCGGACACCACACGGGTCGAGGTCTACGATCCCAGCTATTTCGTGTCCTTCGCCTTCGCCGAACAGACGCCCGCGAGCATCGAAGGCGCGCCCGATGGCTGCCGTGCCGATGCCGAAAGCCCGGATCAGGGCGTCGCAGACCAGCAGAAGCTGACAGAGGATTTCTTTTCCAACCTCGATCCCGAAGAGGGATGGGGCAAGCAGTTCGCCAATGTCATTGTCGCGCGTTGCGGCGAGGCGGCACTTGCGTATGCACGCTCGATCGCGCCTCCTCCGGCGCCCGCGCCGGCGGCGCCTGAAACCGGTGCGCTCGATATCGCCTCGCGCGTCAACCAGGCGCTGCGGATCGCCGAGGCCTCGCCGCTGCAGGAGGCCCCGACGGCCGGAGGCGACGCGCCGGCGGCGAAGCCGGCCAGCACCCCGCTCGGCGCGTTCGGCATCGTGCGTCCCGACGGCGTGTCCTCGCAACCTTCGGGCGGCCTGTTCGGCTGGATCGCGCGGCAGCAGGCCGGGTTCTACAAAGCGATGTCGGATGCGCTGTCGAAATCCAAGGAAGACGGTTCGGCCTTCCTCGTGCTCGCCGCGCTGAGTTTTGCGTATGGCATTTTCCATGCAGCGGGACCCGGCCACGGCAAGGCGGTGATTTCGTCGTATTTACTAGCGACCGGCGAGACCCTGCGGCGCGGCATTCTGATCTCGTTCCTTTCCGCAATGGCGCAGGCGGTGACGGCGGTCGTCGTGGTCGGCGTTTTCGCGGTCCTGCTTGGCGCGACCAGCCAGGCCATGGGCGTTGCCGCCTGGTGGCTGGAGGCGGCGAGCTATGGGCTGATCGTCACGCTGGGCGTCGCGCTTCTGTTCCGCCGCAGCCTCATCCCGGCGCACCGGCATGACGAGACCTGCGATCACAGCCACGGACCGCGCCTTGAGGATCTCGACGGCGCGTTCGGCTGGCGGCGGGCCTGGGCGGCGGTGTTTGCCGTGGGCTTGAGGCCCTGCACGGGGGCTCTTCTCATTCTGGTGTTCGCGCTGGCGCAGGGCCTCGTTTGGGCCGGTGTCGCAGCGACGTTCATCATGGCGCTCGGAACCGCGATCACCGTTGCCGCCATCGCGACCCTTGCGGTGACCGCAAAGCACCTCGCGCTTTGGCTTGCCGCGGGCTCCTCCCGGCCGCGGGCGCGCAAGGCGCTGCGCGTCGTCGAGGTCATGGCCGGGTTCGCGGTGCTTGCCTTCGGCCTGATGCTTCTCGGCGGGCTGCTGACGGCGGGCGTGCCATCGGCTGCGGCTGGGTGAAAGCCGCAGGCAGGGCCAACAGGCGCATGGCGCCCGGCGGCGAAGCGATCTAAATAAACGCCATGCAAAAGAGCCTCGATCACTCTCATCGTCCCACCAGTCATCCGCCGGTGAAATCCGGCAGGATCGGCGTCCTCATCGTCAATCTCGGGACGCCCGAAGGAACCTCCTATTGGCCCATGCGGGCCTATCTGAAGGAGTTCCTGTCCGACAGGCGCGTGATCGAGGAGCCACGCTGGAAATGGTGGCCGATCCTCAACCTCATCATTTTGTCCGTCCGCCCGCAAAAAAAGGGCAAGGACTACGAGACGATCTGGAACAAGGAGCGCGATGAAGGGCCGCTCAAGACCATCACCCGCGCCCAGGCCGAGAAGCTGACGGAACGTCTGGCCGATCTCGGCGGGGATGTCGTCGTCGACTGGGCCATGCGCTACGGCTTTCCCTCGATCGCCGAGCGGATCGATGCTTTGCAGGCGCAGGGATGCGACCGGCTGCTCGTCATCCCGATGTACCCGCAATACGCTGCGGCGACGAGCGCGACCGTCGGCGACAAGGTGTTCGAGAAGCTGGCGAAGATGCGCTGGCAGCCGGCGCTGCGCATCGCACCGCCCTGGCACGATGAAAAGGTCTATGTCTCGGCGCTTGCAAATTCGGTCCGGGCGCATCTCGGGACGCTCAGCTGGAAGCCTGACAAGATCCTTGCGAGCTTCCACGGCATTCCGAAAAGCTATTTCGAGAAGGGCGATCCTTATTATTGCCATTGCTCCAAGACGGCGCGGCTTCTGCGCGAGGAACTTGGGATGGCCGAAAACGATCTCGAACTGACCTTCCAGTCGCTGTTCGGGCCGGAGGAATGGCTGAAGCCCTACACCGACAAGACGGTCGAGGCGCTGGCGAAAAGCGGCCTGAAGAATCTGGCCGTCATTACGCCGGGCTTCACCGCCGATTGCCTTGAGACGATCGAGGAAATCGGTGTCGAGAACGCCGAAATCTTCCACCACAATGGCGGCGTCAACTTCACGCACATTCCCTGCCTCAACGACAGCGACGATGGCATGGATGTGATCGAGGCCGTGGCGCGGCGCGAGCTGAAGGGCTGGGCGCCGAAGGCGTGATTGTTCCTACAGGTTCATGAGGCTCGGGTCGCCGCCCTGCGCGGCGATGTTGATGCTCGTCGCGCGCTCGAGGGCATAGCGCGTCAGGGCGTACGGACCGCCGGCCTTCGGCCCGGTGCCCGACAGGCCTTCTCCGCCGAAGGGCTGCACGCCGACGACCGCGCCGATGATGGAACGGTTGACGTAGAGGTTCCCGGCCGGCACGAGACGCGCGACCTCATCGGCAAAGCCGTCGATGCGTGAGTGCACGCCGAGCGTCAGGCCGTAGCGCAAGGCGGCGAGTTTTTCCGCGACTTCGTCGATGCGCTCGGGCTTGTAGCGAACGACGTGCAGGATCGGCCCGAACACTTCGCGCTTGAAAAATCCGGGTTCAGGAATTTCGGCGAGGACAGGGCCGAAGAACGTGCCTTCCCGTGGAGCGGCGATCCGGTGGATCACGCGCGCGTCTTTCTCCAGCCTCTTCAGATGTGCCGACAAAGCATCCCGCGCCTCCGCATCGATCACCGGGCCGACATCGGTCGCGGGATCGGACGGATCGCCGATGACGACCTGGTCCATCGCGCCCGCTATGCCCTCGATGAGATGATCGGCGGTTTCCTCGGGGAGAAACAGAAGGCGGAGCGCCGAACAACGCTGCCCGGCCGAACCGAACGCCGAAAGAACGACGTCGTCCACCACCTGTTCGCGAAGTGCCGTGGTGTCCACGAACATTCCGTTCAGCCCGCCGGTTTCCGCGATGAAGGGAAGGATCGGGCCATCGCGCGAGGCGAGCGCGCGGTTGATGGCCCATGCCGTTTCGGTTCCGCCGGTAAAGGCGATGCCGTCGATGCCGGGATGGCGGATCAGCTGGTCGCCGACACTCTGCCCAGGGCCCGGAACGAGATGCAGAAGATCGGGATCGAGTCCGGCGGCCTGAAAAAGCCTCACCGCTTCATGGGCGATCAACGGCGTCTGCTCGGCGGGTTTCGCCAGTACCGCGTTTCCAGCCGCGAGCGCAGCCGCGATCTGGCCGGTGAAGATGGCGAGCGGGAAATTCCACGGGCTGATGCAGGCAAAGATGCCGCGCCCGTGGAGAGTGAGGACGTTGCGCTCGCCGGCAGGGCCATCGAGCGTGCGCGGCACGAAATCCTTCTCCGCGAGATGCGCGTAATAACGGCAGAAATCCACGGCCTCGCGCACTTCGGATATACCGTCGGGGAGCGTCTTGCCGCCTTCGCGTGCGAGAAGCGCGATCAGGCGGTCGCGGTTCTGCTCCAATGCGTCGGCCATTCCACGCAGAACCTGCGCCCGCGCCGGGCCGCCGAGGCGGTCCCAGTGTGGTTGCGCGGCGCGGGCGCGGGAGATGGCTTCGTCGATGGCGGCGACGGTCGCGTCCACGCAGGTTCCGATCTGCCGGCTGTCTGCCGGGGCGTGGACCGCGCAGGCCGTTCCATCCACCGGCTCGCCGCCGATGAGCGGCGTTGCGTTGACGGTCGAGAGTCCGGAAATCGCGTCCTCGATGCGGGCTCTTTCGGAGCGGATTGTGAGATCTGTTCCCGATGAATTCTTGCGCGCCGTGCCGTAAATATCGGGCGGCGCGGGAATGCGGGGATGGCGGCGGGGATGCGCCTCCACGGCCTCGACCGGATCGCTCACAACCTTTTCCACCGCGACATCCTCATCGAGGAATGTATGCACGAAGCTGGTGTTCGCGCCATTCTCCAGAAGGCGCCGGACAAGATAAGGTAGAAGTTCCTCATGGCCGCCCACCGGGGCATAGGTGCGCACAGGCGGCATTCCATAGGCCTGCTGAGCGGCGGTGTAGAGTTCAAGCCCCATGCCGTGCAGACGCTGATACTCGACCTCGATGTCCGCGCGTTGCGCCATCGCGAGAACGGCGGCGAGTGTGTGGGCGTTGTGCGTCGCAAACTGCGGATAGATGTGGGGCGCCGCTTCGATGAGCTTTTCGGCGCAGACAAGATAACAGAGATCGGTCGCGGGCTTTGTCGTGAAGACAGGATAATCGGGGCGCCCGGCGATCTGCGCGCGCTTGATTTCGGTGTCCCAATAGGCGCCCTTGACGAGCCGCACGACGAGACGGCGTCCGGTCTCGCGGGCCAGAAGGGCGAGACGGTCGATCACGGCGGGCGCGCGTTTCTGATAGGCCTGAACCGCGAGGCCGAGGCCGGTCCAGGTGCCGAAGTCCGGCTCGCGCGCCAGGCGCTCGACAATGGCGAGCGAGAGCGTCAGCCGGTCGGCTTCCTCGGCGTCGAGCGTGAAATTGATGTTGTGCCCGGCCGCCAGGAGCGCAAGGCGTTTCAGGCGCGGATAAAGATCGTCCCAGACGGGGGAAGGCGCGCGGTCTGCCTGCACGGCATCGTAGCGCGGTGACAGTGCGGACAGTTTCACCGACACGCCGTGCCCGTCTTCGGGGCTCTTTCCTTTCGTATGTGCGCCGATGGCGTGGATTGCGGTTGTGTATGCGGCCTCATAGCGTTCCGCATCGGCCTTTGTGCGCGCGCCTTCGCCAAGCATGTCGAACGAGCACAGAAGCTCCTCCCGCCCGGCACGCGCGATCGCCTCCTCGATGGTGCGGCCGAGGACGAATTGGTCGCTCATGATACGGATGGCCTGCCCGATGGCGGCGCGGATGACGGGTTCGCTGATGCGGCCCGCAATGCGTTTCAGATAGCCGGGCAGATCGCGTCCGGCGTTCTCGTCCACGCTCACGAGGCGGCCGGTCAGCATGAGGCCCCAGGTCGAGGCGTTGACGAACAGATTTTCGGAGCGGCCGAGATGGCTCGCCCAATCGGCCGACGAGACCTTTTCGGCGATCAGGCGGTCGCGCGTGTGCTCGTCCGGGGTGCGCAGCAGGGCCTCGGCAAGGCACATGAGAACAAGCCCCTCGCGCGTGGCGAGGCTGAACTCCTGCAAAAAGCTCTCGACCACGCCGTCATGCCCAAGGCCCCGCGCCGTCCGCACAAGATCGCGGGCGCGCGCCGCGATGTCTGCGCGCGCCTGAGGGGCGAGTGGATTGGCCGCCAGAAGCGCCCGGACGGCTTCTGCTTCGTCCTGATATTTCGCAGCGTCGATCCCGTCCCAGTTCATGCACACACCTGTGATTTGATCGCGGCCTCGCCATTCGGGCCCTGTTCGCGGCGGGCGCGATAGGCCACCTCTATCGTCGAACCGCCAGACATGGCTTGAATTGTCCCCCTCGGGGCGTATTCATGCTCCCTCCAGCAAGGGTCCGCCATGCGCAATTTCCTGTCCCGGTTTGCAGCACCCATTTGTGCGCTTGTTCTGATCGCCGCGCCAGCGGCGGCGCAGGGCGCCGACGTGATCGTGTTCGCCGCCGCCAGCCTGAAAAACGCGCTGGACGATGTCGCCGCGCAGTGGAAGACCGAAACCGGGAAGAGCGTCGCGGCCTCCTATGCCGCCAGTTCCGCGCTCGCCAGGCAGATCGAAAGCGGCGCGCCTGCCGATCTGTTCATTTCCGCCGATCTTGCCTGGATGGATTACGTCGAGAAAGCGGGGCAGGTTGCGGGCGGTACGCGCACGAGCCTTCTGCTCAACCGCATCGTGCTTGTCGCGCCGAAGAATTCCACGGTCGATCTCAAGATCGCGCCCGGTTTCGATCTCGCCGGGGCGCTCGGTGCCGATGGCAGGCTTGCCATGGCGAATGTGGATGCTGTCCCTGCGGGTAAATACGGCAAGGCGGCCCTGGAAAAGCTCGGCGTCTGGCCGGCGGTCGAAGGGCGCGTGGCGCAGGCCGAGAACGTCCGTGCGGCGCTGCTTCTCGTATCCCGCGCGGAAGCACCGCTTGGTGTGGTCTACAGGACCGATGCTGCCGCCGACGCCAGTGTGAGGATTGTCGATACGTTTCCTGAGGACACGCATCCGCAGATCGTGTATCCGGCGGCCAGGCTAAAGGACTCCATGAGCCCCGATGCCGATGCGTTCCTTGCCTATCTTCGTTCGCCGAAAGCTGTTCAGGCGTTCGAGAAGCAGGGCTTTTCGATTGTCGATTGATGCTTGACTGGTTTCGCCTCCAGCCGGACGAGGTCGCGGCGCTTCAGCTCAGCCTGAAGGTCGCGGCAACGGCGGTGATCGTCAGCCTGCCATTCGGCATCGCGGCCGCCTATGCGCTTGCGCGCGGACGGTTCTGGGGGCGTTCGGCGCTGAACACGCTCGTTCACCTGCCGCTTGTCCTGCCGCCGGTCGTGACGGGCTATCTGCTGCTGCTCACCTTCGGGCGCCGGGGGCCTGTCGGTGCGTTCCTGTACGACTGGTTCGGCTTCACCTTTTCGTTCCGATGGACGGGCGCGGCGCTCGCGGCCGGGGTGATGGCCTTTCCGCTTCTCGTCCGCGCCATCCGGCTGTCCATCGAGGCGGTGGACCGGCGGCTGGAAGCGGCGGCGGGCACGCTCGGAGCGAGCCCTCTTGTGGTGTTTTTCACCGTTACACTGCCTCTGAGCCTGCCGGGTATTCTGGCGGGCGCTGTGCTGGCGTTTGCCAAGGCCATCGGCGAGTTCGGCGCGACGATCACGTTCGTCTCCAACATTCCCGGCGAAACGCAGACGCTGCCGAGCGCGATCTACACCTTCACGCAAGTGCCCGGTGGCGATGCCGGTGCGATGCGGCTTGTGCTGATTGCGGTCGCGGTGTCGGTGTTTGCCTTGCTTCTGTCCGAATATTTCGCGCGCCGTCTCGATCGCAAGCTGGACCTGCAATGATCGAGATTGCGCTTTACCAACGCCTCGGTGAGTTCACGCTCGATGCGTCCTTCGAAAGCGATGCGCAGGTGACGGCTTTGTCCGGTTCCTCGGGAGCGGGCAAGACGACCATTCTCAACTCCATCGCCGGGCTCATCCGGTCCGAGCGGGGAAAGATCGTCGTGTCCGGGCGCGTTCTCGTCGATACGGAAAAGGGCGTGTATGTGCCGCGCCACAAGCGCCGGATCGGCTATGTGTTTCAGGACGCCCGGCTGTTTCCGCATCTCAGCGTCGAGCGCAATCTGAAGTATGGACGCTGGCTGTCCGGCAGCACGGCGCCGCTTGAACCTGTGGTCGAGCTTCTGGGGATCGGTCATTTGCTGAAGCGCAGCCCGCGCCTTCTGTCGGGCGGCGAGGCGCAGCGCGTCGCCATCGGCCGGGCGCTGCTCGCCGATCCCGCGCTGCTTTTGCTTGACGAGCCGCTGTCGGCGCTCGATCAGCCGCGGCGCGAGGAGATCTTGCCGTTTCTGGAAGCCCTGCCGAAGAAGACCGGCGTGCCGATCCTCTATGTCAGTCATGCACGCGACGAGATCGCGCGGCTGGCCGGCAAGATCGTCTGGCTGGAAAATGGCCGCGTGGTCGGCGAGGATGTGACCGGGAAATAAAAAGCGCCCCGGAAAACCGGGGCGCTCTCATTTTCGGGTGCCGTTACGCGGCCCGGTTCTCGATCACCTGCGGCTGCGCGGAGCCGTTCGAGGTGATGGCGATGGTGCGGGGCTTCTTGGCCTCCGGGACCTCGCGGACGAGGTCGATGTGGAGGAGGCCGTTTTCGAGGCTCGCGCCTTTAACAACAACATAATCGGCGAGCTGGAAGCGGCGTTCGAAGGCGCGCGCGGCGATGCCCTGGTGGAGCACTTCGCTGCGGCTTTCGGAGGGCTGCTTCTCGCCTTTCACGGTGAGCGCGTTTTCCTTGACCTCGATGTTGAGATCAGGCTCCGCGAAGCCCGCGACGGCGACGGAGATCCGGTAATCGTTCTCGCCGGTGCGCTCGATGTTATAGGGCGGATAGCCCGGCGCCTGCCCGGTTTCGGGGCCGAACTGGTCGAGCAGGGTAAACAGCCGGTCGAAGCCGACGGTCGAGCGGTACAGAAGTGAAGGGTCAAAAGCACGCATGTCACATCCTCCTTGAGCGATGCGGTTGGATGGACCCTCCTGAAGAGGCAGGGTCCGATTTTCGTTGCGCAGCCCCTCAGGGCCTGCACAAGTCCGATTTGGTATGCCGAATCTGTCCCTTCAAGAGCCGCCTTCCAAGAATCCGAAAATGCCTCTTCCGCTGGTTTCCATCCCCGAAAATCCCGTTCCGGCGAACGCCGAACTGTTCGAACTGGTCACCCGCGACCGGGTGAAACTGCGCGTCGCGCGGTTCAAGGCGCCGTCCGACCGGCCGTTCAAGGGAACGGTCTGCCTGTTTCAGGGGCGCTCCGAATTCATCGAGAAATATTTCGAGGTGATCGGCGATCTGAACGAGCGCGGCTTCACCGTCGCCGCCATGGACTGGCGCGGGCAGGGCGGCTCGGACCGCCTGCTGAAGAACGCCCGCCGGGGCCACATCGCGCGGTTCGCGGATTTCCAGAACGACCTCGACGTCTTCATGGAAGATTTCGTGCGCCCGGACTTTCCGCCGCCCTTCTTCGCGCTGGGCCATTCCATGGCCGGGCCGATCCTTCTGGAAGCCACCCGCCGCCGTTCGACCTGGTGGGACCGGATCGTGCTGACGGCGGCGATGATCGACCTGCCCGGCATTGCCGCCGATCCGCTCGCGCGCGCCCTTGCGGCGACGTTGGCCGGACTGGGGTGCGGACGGCTGTTCGTGCCGGGCGGCGGGGCGCGCGATTACGCGCAAAGCGAGCGCGACATTTCGAAAAATGTGCTGACAAGCGATCCGGAGCGCTATGCGCGGCTCGCGGCGCTCTGCAAGGCGGCGCCGCATCTGGTGCTCGGCTCGCCCACGATCGCCTGGCTGCGCGCCGCCCACAAGGCGATGGACATGCTGGCGGACCCCGAACGCGTGTCGCAGATCCGCACGCCGACGCTGTTCTTCATTGCCGCGAACGACAAGATCGTCTCCAACCGGCCGATCGAGGCTCTGGCGCGGCAGATGCGCACCGCCGAGGCCATCATCCTGCCCAATGCCCGGCACGAAATCCTGATGGAGCGCGACGCCATCCGCGACGCGTTCTGGACCGCGTTCGACGCGTTTATTCCCGGAAGCCCGACCTTCCCGGATTAGGGGCCGGGCTCCGCGCAGTGCGCCTGTTCAGGGCAAGATGGCGGTGACGCGGATTTCAATGCGCATTTCGGGAAGGCCCAGCGCTTCGACGCCGGTCTGCGTCCAGATGGGCGCATGATCGGGCATGTAGGACCGGTACAGACGTGCCATCGTCTCGTTGACCTCGGGAGGGAAGCCGCCCACGTGATACGAATTGACGTGCACGACGTCCTTCCAGCTCGCGCCCGCCGTGGCCAAGGTGCGTTCGACGTTGCGGAAGGCTTGCGCGATCTCGTCCTCAAGGCTTTCGGGAATCGTGAGGTCGTCGTCCCAGCCGCCCTGACCGGAGGTCTCGACGCGATCTCCGATTTTCACGGCCTGAGAATAATGCAGCAGATCCCGCAGGCGCTCGCCATAGCCGGGCGTGACGAAGAATGTTGGCTTGGTCATGGGGTTTCCTTGATGCCGGGTGCGCGTATGTGCGAGGCCGCGCCCGATCAGGCGCGCACCTCGCGCTTGAAGAAATGATGCAGCACGAAATGCCCGGGCGAGACCACCGCAACGAGCTCCCACCCTTCGGCTCCAAGTTTGCCGAGCTCGGTTGAATCCAGGGTCTCCGTGATCACAAGATATTCCCACGTCACGATCCGTTCTCCGATCTTCGTACATGCGGAGGCCTCTGCCCGCACGTTCCGTGACGTTAAATAGGAAGCGAGGGGCCCGATAAGAAGAAGTCGGCAGAGGCTCGGATCGCAGACCTCCCGACGTCGATGGCGCCGCCGGGGATGTCGCCGCCGTGTGGACCGGCCAGAAGCGGCGATGGCCGCCTTGGTGCCCGAGTGGTCCGCAATGCCGCAGTGGCGGACCGATCAATACTTCGCCAGAAGCTCCAGCGCCGCCGCATGGACGCGGCGGTCTCCGGCCGCGACGATGCGGCCGCCATTGGTGGCCGGGCCGCCCTGCCAGTCGGTCACGACACCGCCGGCGCCTTCGATGATCGGGATCAGCGCCACGATGTCGTAGGGCTTCAGGCTCGTTTCGACGATGAGATCGATCTGTCCGGCGGCCAGCATGCAATAGGCATAGCAATCGCCGCCGAAACGGATGTCGCGCGTGGCCGCCTCGACGGCTTCGAGGGCTTCGAGATCGCGGCCCTTGAAGATGCGCGGCGAAGTCGAGGACACGATGGCGTCTTCGAGCTGTGCGCACTGGCGGGTGCGCAGCTTGCGCTCGCCGAGCGTGCCCTTGACGCGCGCCGAGCCGCCATCGCCCCAGAAGCGTTCCTTGGTGAAGGGCTGGCTCATCACGCCATAGACCGCGACGCCGCCCTTCAGAAGGCCGATCAACGTGCCCCAGGTCGGAAGGCCGGTGATGAAGCCGCGCGTGCCGTCGATCGGATCGAGCACCCACACATATTCGGCGTCTTCCGCCTCGCTGCCGAATTCCTCGCCGACAATGCCGTGGGACGGGAACGTCGCCTTGATGAGCTGGCGCATGGCCGCCTCGCCCGCATGGTCGGCGGCGGTGACCGGGTCGAAGCCCCGTCCGTCCTTCTTGTTCTCCACGCCGATCGTCGTGCGGAAGAACGGCATGACGGCTTCGCCCGCGACAGTCGCAAGGCGTTCCACGAAGGCTTCAAAATCGACGGGTGCGGTCATGTCGGGAAAATCACTCGGCAGCGGCGCGGCGGACGACGAGTTCGCGCTGGGCGAACAGGATGAGGTGCTCGCAGAAGGCGCCGAGCTTGCCGCACAGGACGGCGAAGCCGGCCGTGCGCTCATGGGTCTTCTCGTCCATATAAAGGGCGCGGTTGATCTCGATCTGGAGCGCGTGCACGCCCATGGCGGGCGCGCCGTAATGCTCGGTGATGTAACCGCCCGCATAGGGCCGGTTGCGCGCCACGCTGAAGCCGAGACCGCGCAGGGTCACTTCGGCGAAATCGCTGAGGAACGGATTGCAGCTGGAGCCGTAGCGGTCGCCCAGCACCACATCCACACGCTGGCGCTCGTCGCGTCCGAGCCCCGTCGAGGGCATGGAATGGCAATCGATCAGGATCGCGCTGCCGAAGATGTGGCAGATGTCGGAGACGAGCGTGCCGAGCGCTTCGTGATAAGGTTTGTAGATGTTCTCGATACGGCCGATCGCCTCCTCGACGGGAAGGCGGCCGCGGTAGATTTCCTGCGCATCGCCGACGACGCGCGCGATGGTGCCGAGCCCGCCCGCAACGCGCAGCGAGCGCGTATTGGCATAGGGCGGCAACCGCCCTTCGAACATGCGCGGGTCGAGCTCGTAGGGCTCGCGGTTCACATCGAGGTAGGCGCGCGGGAAATGGGCGCGCATCAGGGGAGCGCCGAAAGCGACCGCGTGAAGAAAGAGTTCGTCGACAAAGGCGTCTTCGGAGCGGCGCAGCGCCAGCGGGTCGAGCCGGGCGGAGGCCAGGAATTCGGGCCGGTAGCGCGCGCCCGAATGGGGCGAGTTGAACACGACAGGCGCGAGCACCTGCGCCGGTTCGACAATTTCGAACTCAGCCTCGGTGTGATCTTCGTGTCGTGCCGGCATCGGGTCGGGAATCGCCAAGGTCCTGTTCGGGGCAAGGCTTTAGCAGAACGCGCAAGCGGTTGCGATGGTGCCGCGACAGCGCGCCGCTGTCCATCGGCTTTGCGTCAATTGATCTGTTCGTGAACCCGGTGTTTACGGTCGTGGCGCCTTATGGGATGAGTTCAGGGGGCCGCTGGCTGAGACGCACATGACCGACATCAACAAAATCATCCTCGCCGAAGACGACAACGACATGCGCCGCTTCCTTGTGAAAGCGCTGCAGAACGCCGGTTACGACGTCGTTTCCTTCGACAACGGGCTTTCGGCCTATCACCGCCTGCGCGAAGAGCCGTTCGAGCTGCTGCTGACGGACATCGTCATGCCGGAAATGGACGGGATCGAGCTGGCCCGCAGGGCTTCGGAGCTCGATCCGGACATCAAGATCATGTTCATCACGGGTTTTGCGGCCGTTGCCCTCAACCCGGATTCGAACACGCCCAAGGATGCGAAGGTGCTGTCGAAGCCCTTCCACCTGCGCGATCTCGTCAATGAGGTCCAGAAAATGCTGGCGGCCTGAAAAAGGACGCGGTTCTGGCTTGCGGATGGGGTTTCGAGCCGGTATATCCGCCCCTCTCCGCCAATGGAAAATGGGCGATTAGCTCAGCGGGAGAGCACTTCCTTGACATGGAAGGGGTCACAGGTTCAATCCCTGTATCGCCCACCATTTTCCGCTTCTGAAGGCCGGTTTCGGCAAACGGCAATCTGCCATCTTGACCGCAGGCACGCCGTTCCCTAACTCGACCCCGGATCTGTGGTTTTGGGGCCCGCCGCCTGTGGGCCGTGGCCCGAAACCGGGACGACCCGTATATCTAGAGGGGAATGCAGGGATGAACGTAGCCGTGAGCGCAAAGACAACGCCCGCCGTGGAATTTCTCGGCCAGCTGACCGGCCTGATCAGTGCCGGCAAGTTCAAGGAAGCCGCCGAAGCCTACAAGGCGTTCGAGAAGGACTATGCGACGTCCGACTTTCTGGTTCTTGAGGCCCTGCCGTTCCGTCTTGAGAACTATTTCGTCAAGAAGGTCTCGCCGACCGCTTTCTCGATCTACACCCTGCGCCACTCGACCTGGGCGGTCGATGCGGTGAAGGCGTTCGAGGACCCGGCGACATTCGAGACCTTCGTGAAGGGCGTCGAAGCCGAAGTCGTCAAGCTGGCGGCCAAGTAATTTGCCATTCGTCCGGGCGGGTGGTCCGGACGAAATGGTCTGAACAAGCGCGGGAGCCTCGGCTTCCGCGCTTTTTTCATTGCCGAAATTTAACAATTGGGGCTTGCCCATTCACCTAGGGTTCAGCCCGCGAATGGCCATATCGTCGCGTGCCATATCGATGGCGAAGAGACCGACCGACATGAGCGTGACCCGAATTCGCACCGAAACCGGAAAACCCCAGACCAGCGCCTTCGACGCGCTGGACGAGAGCCCGTCGCCCGAGCGGCCGCGCGCCCGCTGGAAGGCCCCGGTCCTCGGGCTCGTCACCCTCGGGCTCGGGGCGCTCGCCTATTGGCAGTTCGCATTGCCGTCGGGCGCGCCGGTCGAAATGGCGACCGCCAACGTGGTGCGCGGCGATGTCGTGGACAGCGTGTCGGCGACCGGCAAGCTGCAGCCACGCGATTATGTGGACATCGGCGCGCAGGTTTCGGGCCAGCTCACCAACATCCAGGTCGAGATCGGCGATGAGGTGAAGAGCGGCGATCCGGTTGCCGAGATCGACCCCGCGGTGCTGCGCACCAAGGTCGAGGCGGGCCGCGCCTCGCTCGCGGCGCTGCGCGCGCAATTGGCCGACAAGGAGGCCCAGCGCGATCTCGCCAACCAGACGCTCGAGCGCCAGCGCACGCTCGTCGCCACCAGGGCCGTCTCGGAAACGACCTTCGAATCGGCCGAGGCCACCGCCCGCTCCGCCATCGCCCAGGTCGACATGCTGCGCGCGCAGATCCAGCAATCGGAAGCGACGCTGAAGGGCGACGAGGCGACGCTCGGCTACACGCGCATCACCTCGCCCATGGACGGCACCATCGTCTCGCTGGACGCGCGCGAGGGCAAGACCATCAATTCGGTGCAGCAGGCGCCGGTGCTGATGCGCGTCGCGGATCTTTCGACGATGACCGTCTGGACGCAGGTGTCCGAAGCCGATGTGCCGCGCCTTTCGCTCGGCATGACCGCGCGTTTCACGACGCTCGGCTCGGGCCAGCGTTCCTGGGAAGGCAAACTGCGCCAGATCCTTCCGACGCCGACCGTCGAGAACAATGTCGTGCTGTACACGGCCTTGTTCGATGTCGACAACCCGAAGAACGAATTGATGACCGAGATGACCGCGCAGGTCTTCTTCGTGGTTGCCGAGGCAAACGATGTCCTGACCGTTCCGGTTCAGGCGCTGCGCGAGAGCCCGCGCGGAAGCGGCCAGTACACCGTGGAGGTGAAGACGGGGTTCGGCACCGAGACGCGCAAGGTGGAAACGGGCGTGCGCACGCGCATTCTGGCGGAGGTGACATCGGGACTTGAGGAAGGCGATCAGGTCGTTCTTCCCGCCGGCGATGCGTCTGCTCCCGGCGAGGGCCGGCGCGGCGGCGGCCGTCTGAGGCTGCCATGAATGTCGCCGGGTTCCGCCCCGAAGACCTGACGGTCACGACGCCGCTCATCGAGCTGAGGGACATCGGCAAGACCTATGGCGAGGAAGTGCCCGTCGAGGTGCTGAAGAATGTCTCGCTGACGATCCATCCCGGCGAATTCGTTGCCATCATGGGCGCGTCCGGGTCCGGCAAGTCGACGCTCATGAACATTCTGGGCTGTCTCGACAAGCCGACGCGCGGTACGTACCTGTTCGACGGAAAGAATGTCTCGCGGTTCGGGCGGGACGAGCTGGCGCGCCTGAGACGCGACGAATTCGGCTTTGTGTTCCAGAGCTACAATCTGATTTCGACGGCGACCGCCGTCGAGAATGTCGAGGTTCCGGCGATCTATGCGGGACTGGATGCGGACGCGCGCAAGAGCCGTGCGTCGCGGCTCCTGACGGCGCTCGGCCTGTCGGAACGGCAGACCCACCGGCCGAGCCAGCTTTCGGGCGGGCAGCAGCAGCGCGTCTCCATCGCGCGGGCGCTGATGAACGGCGGGCGCATCATTCTCGCGGACGAGCCGACCGGCGCGCTCGATTCGAAAAGCGGCGCGGAAGTCATGGCGCTGCTCGCCGAACTCGCCGCCCGCGGCCACACCATCATTCTCATCACCCATGACCGCGAGGTGGCGCGCCATGCCCGGCGCGTGATCGAGATCCGCGACGGCGAGATCATTTCGGACAGCGGCCCCGATCTGATGCCGCGCACGAGCGAACCTCTCAAGGCGCCGGCAAACGCGCGTCCCTCCGCGCTTGCCGAAGTGGCCGAGGCGGCCAAGATGGCGCTCCGCGCGCTGCGCACCAACATCTTCCGCACCGTGCTGACCCTGCTCGGCATCATGATCGGCGTCGCCTCCGTCGTCGCCATGCTGGGCGTCGGCGAGGGCGCGCAGGAAGAAGTGATGAAGCGCATCGGATCGATGGGCTCGAACCTTCTCGTGGTGCGTCCTGGCGCGCCCAATCAGAGATTTGCGCAGGGCTCGTCCGTGCGTACGCTCATTCCGGCAGACGCGACCGCTTTGGCGGAGCTTCCGAATGTGAAGGCCGCGATGCCGGAGCGGCAGGGCGCCGTGACGCTCCGCACCGGAAACCGGGACTACGCAACGCAGGCGACCGCGACGAGCTCTGACCTGCCCGAGACGCGAAGCTGGCCGGTCGAGCGCGGCCTGTTCTTCACGCGTCCGGACGAGCAGAGCTATGCGACGGTCGCGGTGATCGGAAAGACCGTCGAGAAGAATCTGTTCGAGGGGCAGGACGCGGTCGGCGGGTTCCTTCTCATCAACAATGTGCCGTTTCAGGTGATCGGCGTCATGTCGGCGAAGGGCGCGACGGGGTTCGGCACGGATCAGGACGATGTCGTCTTCGTGCCGATCACGACCGGCGGCATGCGGCTGTTCGGCGAAACGTTCATCCGCTCGATCACGGTCGCGGTGGACGACACAACCCAGATGGCGCAGACCGAAAATGCGGTGACGGCACTTTTGACGGAGCGCCACCGCGTGCAGGATTTCCAGGTTCGCAACATGGCGTCCATCGTCGAGACCATGTCGGCGACCCAGCAGACCTTGTCCATATTGCTGGCCTCTATCGCCTCGATTTCTCTGCTTGTGGGCGGCATCGGCATCATGAACATCATGCTGATGAGCGTGACCGAGCGCACGCGCGAGATCGGCATCCGCATGGCGACGGGGGCCGCGACGCGGAACATTCTCCAGCAGTTTCTGACGGAATCGGTTGTGGTCGCGGCGTTCGGCGGCACTTTGGGTGTCGTGCTCGGCTTCGGCGCAGGATTTCTCATCCTGTGGGCGGGGCTGCCGTTGAAATTCACACCCGGCCCCGCCGTCATGGCATTCGGCTGCGCGGTCCTGACGGGGGTCGTCTTCGGATTTGCCCCCGCCCTGAAGGCCTCGCGTCTCAATCCAGTTGCGGCGCTTGCCTCCGATTAGTGGGCGAAGGCCTGTTCGAGCACTTTTTCCATCTGCCGCATCGAATACGGCTTCGAGAGGAATGCTTCGGGGTTCAAGGGCTCGGCACGACGGCGCGTGTCCTCGTCGGTCATCGCGGTCAGGAAAATGACCTTGGCCGGGCGCTCTTCGGTGATGCTGCGCGCGGTGTCGATCCCGTCCGGCTGTCCGTGCAGGGTGACGTCCATCAGCAGAAGATCGGGCATCTCCTGCGCGGCAATCTTGCGGGCCTCGGCACCGTTGGCCGCGGGCCCCACGGCCCGGTATCCCATCGCCTCGATCGCGCAAACGAGATCAAGGGCAATCAGGGCTTCATCCTCGACGACTAGAACAGTCCTCATCTTGGCTCTCTATCCTCCTGTCCAATGTGAACGGAGCGGATCGAAAGCAGTTCCGGAAATAGAGGATTTTCCTAAAAGGCCGCGGAACGTGGTTTCCGCTGCGTAAACGCTCAGGCGACCTTCTGATCGGCCGGCTGGGTCAAAAGCGCGTGAAGAGCGTCGGGATCGCGCGTGGCGCGCAGTTTGGCAGCGGTCTGCGGGTCGCGAAGGACGCGCGCGACGCGGGCAAGGGCCTTCAGATGATCGGCCCCGGCGTGCTCGGGCGCGAGCAGAAGAAAAATGAGATCGACCGGCTCGGAATCGAGCGCGTCGAAATCGATCTGCCGGTCGAGGCGGGCAAAAATGCCGAACAGCCGATCAATCTTGGCGAGCTTGCCGTGCGGGATGGCAATGCCGTTGCCGACACCGGTCGAGCCGAGACGCTCGCGCTGCAGGAGCGTTTCGAAGATTTCCCGTTCGTTCAATCCGGCAAGCTCGGCGGCGCGCGCGGCAAGCTCCTGAAGAGCCTGCTTTTTCGAATTCACCTTGAGCGTGGGGATGATGGCGTCAGGTGCCAGAAGATCACTCAACATGAGGACGCCTCTTTGGTGTTCCGGCTTGCCGGAGGCTCCGCATGGCCTTTGGCCGCGGCTCTGAGGTCACGTCCTTGTTCATGCCCCCTCGGCAGGCGGTTCTCCGCCTTCACGAAGCAAAAGACCTACGGACACCGTCCCGGGAAGTCAAATCCCGGTGAGGATCGGACTGGGGACAGGGCCCTGTCAGAGAGAGGTCACTTTTTCGCGACGCCGCTGGACCGAGGACGCGATGTGCATGGCCTCGCGGTATTTGGCCACCGTGCGGCGCGCGATGTCGATTCCTGAGTCGCGCAGCGCCTGGACGATGGCGTCGTCCGAAAGCACATCGTCCGGCGGTTCGGCATCGATCATTTCGCGGATGCGGTGGCGCACGGCTTCGGCCGAATGCGCGTCCGCACGCCCGGTCGAGGCGATGGCAGCCGTGAAGAAATATTTCATCTCGAACGTGCCGCGCGGCGTTGCGATGTATTTATTCGCGGTGACGCGGCTCACCGTCGATTCATGCATGGAAATGGCATCTGCGACGGCGCGCAGGTTCATCGGCTTGAGATAGTGCACGCCGTAGGTCAAGAACGCGTCCTGCTGGCGCACGATCTCGGAGGAGACCTTGAGGATGGTGCGCGCGCGCTGTTCGAGGCTGCGCGTCAGCCAGTTCGCGGTCTGTAGGCATTCGGTGAGGAAGGCCTTTTCCGTTGAAGATTTCGCGGTGCGCGAGACCTTGGCGTAATAAGTCTGGTTGACGAGCACGCGCGGGAGCGTTTCGGCGTTCAGCTCGATGAGCCACGTGCCGTCCGGCGCCGCACGCACGAGCACGTCGGGGATAACCGTCTGTACGGGCACGCCGCCGAAGGCAAGGCCGGGTTTGGGGGTGAGCTGGCGAATTTCCGTGATCATCTCGGCGAGATCCTCGCCGTCGACGCCGCACACCTTTCGCAGTTGCGGCAAATCGCGGCGGGCGAGAAGATCGAGATGGCGCACGAGCGCTTCCATCGCCGGATCGAAGCGGTTCTTCTCGCGGAGCTGGATGGTCAGGCACTCCTCCAGCGAACGCGCGCCGACGCCCGGCGGGTCCATGGTGTGGATCATCGACAGGACGGTTTCGGCCTGTTTCAGCTTGACGCCGAGGCGGGCGGCGATGTCGGCCAGGGGTTCGGTCAGATAGCCCGTGTCGTCGATGCAGTCGATGATGCCGCGGGCGATCATGCGCTCGACCGGGACGGCGGTCAGGAACGCGATCTGCGCGTCGAGATGATCCGCCAGGCTGAGGGCAGAATTGGCAAAGGCGTCGAGGGAATTCTCGCTTTCGCTGTCGCCGCCGGACCCGACGCCGGACCAGGCAGAGGCCGTGTAGCTTTCGCCGCCGCCCATGCCCATCGGCGCTTCGTCCTGAAAGACATTGCCGAGATCGGTGTCGAGCCGTTCCTCGATGTCGGCCCGGCTTTCGGGCAGGCTGGTTTCCATCCAGTCCTGCTCGGCCGGGTTCGCGCTCTCGGCGGGGGTGTCGGCGGGCGGCTCCTCGCCGTCGAAGCCCGCGGGTTCCGTATCGGCGCGCTCCAGCAGCGGATTCTGCTCAATCTCGTTGGCGATGTAGGTCTGCAGATCCAGGCTCGACAGCTGAAGCAGCTTGATCGCCTGCATCAGTTGCGGCGTCATCACCAGCGACTGGCTTTGGCGCAGAAGAAGCTTCGGGGACAGAGACATCACAAAGAGGCTAGCACGATTTTTTGAAACTGGGACGTTTCTTGCATGATAAACATCCCGGACTGTTTTACAGCCTGAATTCCTCGCCGAGGTAAAGGCGCCGCACCTCCGGGCTCTCCACGACTTCGTCGGGCGTGCCGTGCATCAGCACCTGGCCGGAATGGATGATATAGGCCCGGTCGACGAGGCTCAGCGTCTCGCGGACATTGTGGTCGGTGATCAGCACGCCGATGCCGCGCTGCGTGAGATGGCGCACCAGAAGCCGGATGTCGCCGACCGCGATGGGATCGACGCCGGCGAAGGGCTCGTCGAGCAGCATGAAATCGGGGCGGCTGGCCAGCGCGCGCGCGATTTCGACGCGCCGCCGCTCACCGCCCGAGAGCGCGATGGAGGGCGATTTGCGCAGCCGCTTCAGGCCGAATTCCTCGATCAGATTGTCGAGTTCGGCCTTTCGCTTGCGGCTGTTGGGCTCGACCAGTTCGAGCACCGCGCGGATATTGTCCTCGACACTGAGGCCGCGAAAGATCGAAGCCTCCTGCGGCAGATAGCCGATGCCGAGGCGGGCGCGCTGATACATCGGCAGATGCGTGACGTCGTGGCCGTTCAGCTCGATGCGGCCGCCATCGGGCGGCACGAGCCCGGTGATCATGTAGAAGCTGGTCGTCTTGCCCGCGCCGTTCGGTCCGAGAATGCCGACCGACTCGCCGCGTCCCACCGCAACGCTCACGCCCTGCACGACCTGACGGCCGCCATAGCTTTTCACCAGCCCGTGCGCGACGAGCCAGCCCTCGCCGGCGATGGGCGGTTTGCCCTGCGCGCCGCGCGGAAGTTTTGGCTTCTTGCTCCAGAACATCATGTTCACGGCGCGGTCCCGAGGGTCATTTGCTTTTGGCCGGGCCGAACACGCCCTGGACGCGGCCACCCGATTGCGAGCTTTCGACGCGCGATTTCTGCGTCGTCAGATCGACGATGAGGCGGTCGCCTTTCAGGATGTTGTTGCCCTGCGTGACGACGACATTACCGGAAAGAACCACGGTGTTGGAAGGCAGGTCGAAGACGCCACGCGCGCCGGTGGCCTTCTGGTCGCCGGAGGTCACCGACACGTTGCCTTCGGCCTCAAGACGCCGAATGCTTCGGCCCGTAACAACATCGTTCGCCGGTGCCGGAGCGGCGGCGGTGGTGTTGGTGGGCGGGCCCTCTCCCTTGTCGTAGAAGATCGTCAGCTTTGCGGTGCGCAGGGTCGATGTGCCCTGAACGACGACGACGTTTCCGGAAAAAACGGCGGTCTGGTTCTGTTCCTGAACTTCGAGCTTGTCGGCATCGATGTTGACGGGTTCGTCGCCGGTCCCGCTGAAGCCGTCGAAGGCGGACGTCACGGCTTCCTGCGCGGACAGCTGCGGCGCGAAGGCCAGAAAGCCGGCGAGGAGCGCTCGATGGAGAAGCTTCATTGCACGTCTCCGTCGGGTCTGGCGTTTTCCGGATAAAGGACCATGCGCACACGTCCCGTAAAGACGGCGCGCTGTCCGGTCTGGAACAATTGCATGTGGTCGGATGTAATGACGGCGCTGCCCATTTTAATGTCGACCGGCGCGGGGCTCACGATCTCCGCCTTGCGCAGGTCCACCACCGCTTCGCTGAGCCGGGCGCGGTCCTTCAGATCGGTCGTGACCTCGATGCTCTCGTAGAGTTCGAGGATCTGGGTGTTGGAGTCCATATGCCCGGACGCGGCGAGGAGTTCGGCCCAGCCGTTCTCGCGCATGCTGATCTTGGCTTTGAGTTCGTGCAGGGCCACTTCGTTCGGTTTCGCTATGTTCTGTTCAGCCCGTTCGGCGATGATTTCGTAAGGCTTCGGCTCGCCGGTGCTGCTGCTGTAGCCCGTCAGGCGCGGACGCTGCATCACGATTCGCGACCCCGACACGCCGACATCTTCGGCGTCGAGTTGGGCGGCAAGAAGGACACGCGGGTCCGAAACGATGGAGCCGATGACGCCGACGGTGAGAGCCAGCGCACCGACCGGCAAAGCGATGCGCAGGACCCGCACCAGCACCGAATGCCGACGCGCCGACACGATGGCGCGAGTGCGGGCATGGGGCAGCGTTCCGGAGGTTGTGCCTGTCATTGCCATGACGCCTGAATCTCCGGTCTCGCGCGCATGAGGGCGGCGTCAGGAGTGCGAGAAGACATCCTGATCCGCGAACCCGGTCAGATCGAGCGCGGCGCGGATCGGCAGGAACGCGAAGCAGGCATCGGCAAGAGCGGTGCGGCCCTCGCGCGCGAGCAGGGCTTCGAGCTGTGCCTTGAGGGCATGAAGGTAAAGCACGTCCGACGCGGCGTAAGTGAGCTGGCTTTCGGAAAGAGTGTCCGCGCCCCAGTCCGAACTCTGCTGCTGCTTCGAAATCTCGATGCCAAGGAGCTCGCGCACCAGATCCTTGAGGCCGTGGCGGTCTGTGTAGGTCCGCACGAGGCGCGAGGCGATCTTGGTGCACCAGACGGGTTCGGGCATCACGCCGAAGGTCTTGAACAGGACCGCAAGATCGAACCTCGCGAAATGGAACAGTTTCAGGACCGAGCGGTCGCGGAACAGCGCTTCGAGATTTGGCGCGCGGGTCTGGCCGGGCAGGATCTGGACGAGATGGGACGTGCCGTCGCCCGAGGACACCTGGACCAGGCACAGGCGATCGCGGTGCGGGTTCAGGCCGAGCGTCTCGGTGTCGATCGCGACCGCGCCGGAAAAGGTCAGGCCGTCGGGAAGATCGCCGCGGTGAAGCCGGAAAGTCATCTGTGAAAGCCCGTTCCTTGGGAAGCCAGCACCCGGCGTAACATTCCGGCCCCGGAGCGGCAAGAAGGCACCCCGATGCCACCGCCCCCACGATCTGGCGATGCAACCTCTTTTCAAGTGTGTGGCAATCCACTAAACCTAAGGTAGCATCAGGCTGGGTGGTGTACCTTGGATTGTGAATCGATCACGCATGACGGGCACCCGGCTCAGGCTGGGCCCATGCCCGTGCTTGTCATCAACATGCTAAGCGCCTCCGAGCGGCGGCGCGCGAGCCGGGAGCGCCTGCGCCTGCTGGGGCTTTCGGGCAAATTCGTCCACGCCATCGATGGCGCCGCGCTGCCGGACGGGGCGAGAGGGGCCTACAGCCCGGCGCTGAACCGGCGCGCGTTCAAGCGGCCGCTCACCCCCGGCGAGATCGGCTGCTATCTCAGCCATTACGAAGCCTGGAAGATCATCGCCGCCGGGAGCCGGCCGGTCCTCGTTCTGGAAGATGATTTCGTGGCCGATGCCCGGCTGCCGGAGGTGCTCGACCGGCTTCTGGCAACCGATCTGCCGGACGCCGTCATAAAACTCGACGCCACCAAGCCGCGCGCCCGGATCATTCGGACCCTCGGAACGGACCACGCTCTCGTCGACCCCTGGGTGACCCCGCCGCGGACGACGGGCTATGTCATGACGCCGCGTGTCGCGCGCATCATGGTCGGGTCGGCCCTGCCGTTCGGCCGCCCCGTGGATATGGATCTGAAACACTGGTGGGAACTCGGCGTGCGCGTGCTTGCGGTCTCGCCCGGGCTCATCGGCGAGGCTGAGGACGCACGGAGCCAGATCGACGATGCGCGCTCCGCCGTTCGCAACGGCCTGTCGCGGTTCGAGCGGTTCGGCCGCAACCTGCGCTACCAGAGCCGTTTCCACATCAATCTTCTGTGCGCGCGCAACGGCATCGGACCGCTGCATCGGGGGACGGGGCTCGCGCTGAGAAGCGCTCTGCCGAGCTGACGGAGCCTCTGCGCCGTGAAGAGCTATGTGATCAATCTCGACCGGCATGTGGAAAGGTGGGAGCGTTTCTCCGCGCTTTTCGCGCAGCACGGCATCGCGGTGGAGCGGGTGCCGGCCGTGGATGCGACGCATTTCGGGCAGGCCTATTTCGACGAATGGCTTTCGCCGCGCCCGAAATATGTTCTCTCCAACGCCGAAATTGCCTGCACGCTTAGCCATCGCGCGGTCTGGGAGAGATTTCTGGCGGGCAATGACGAATTCTGCGTGGTTTTCGAGGACGACATCGAATTCGGCGACAGTCTTCGGCGCTTTACCGAAGACGGATCGTGGATCCCGGCCGATGCCGACATCGTCAAGCTGGAGACGTTTGCCTATCGGACGTTCGTAAAGACGTCAGGTTTCGAGGCCTTCGGCCGCGATGTGAAACGTCTCGGTGCGGCGCATTATGGTACGGCGGCCTATATCATCCGGCGAAGGGCCGCCGAAAAGCTGCTCAGGCTGACGAAAACCATCGACCGGACGACCGACGACATCATGTTCGATGTGCGGGCCATACACCTTCACCGGCTGCTCTCGTATCAGGTCGATCCCGCGGTCTGCGCGCAATACAGCCGGCTCCACGAGAACGATGCGGGTTTTCTTGGAAGCTCGATCGTTCCGAAGCGGCGGCTTGTCCGCAAAAATCCGTTCGGGCGGTTCGCGGCAGAACTGGTTCGGCCCTTCCGGAAACTGCTGGTGTCGATCTTCATTCGCGCGCCGCTGCGTCTTGCGGGCTTCCGGAAGATCACCGTCGATTACATCGCCTGAAGCGGCGTGGAATGAACGGTGGGGCAGGTCATGCCTGCCCCACCGCCATCAGATTAAATCCAGTGCCAAACCCAGATGGGCTCGCGGCGGCAACGCCGGACCCACGCGCCCCACCGATTGCGGTAGCGGTTGCAGACCTGGCGGAACTGCCGGCGGCGGACGCGGCGGCGGCGATTGTGGTGGTGACGCCGTGGGGGACCATGGCGCCGGTGGCGGTCGCCGCGATGCTGGGCGACTTCGACGCCTTCAGCCTTCACGCTCTCTTCGGAGCCGGCCTTCAGCTCATCCAGAAGGCCGCCTTCCTGCGGCGTGGTGTCGGTCAGGGTATCGGCGGTCAGGGCGTTGGCGTGCCTCGGCAACGCCATGGCGATTGCCGCTGCACCGGCAATGCCGGCAAGTCCTGCAAGAAACTGTCTACGTTCCATAAGGGTGTCCTCGCCTTTCATTTTATCCAACCCTCCCAATAGCCGATATCAAAGCGGGTTGTTTCTGAACCCGCGATGAATAGGTATACGGGCTCTGTCCTCATTGGTTCCCTTAACGTGCAACCTATTTTGTCGGTCTTCGGCCTGCGCAAGGCTTATGCGAACGGCTTCGAAGCCCTGAAGGGCGTCGATCTCGACATTCGTCGGGGAGAAATTTTCGCCCTGCTCGGGCCGAACGGCGCCGGGAAAACAACGCTCATCAGCATCATCTGCGGTACGGTTAACGCCACCGAAGGCAAGGTCACGGTCGATGGCCGTGATGTCGTGTCCGATTACCGGGCGGCGCGTTCGCGCATCGGGCTCGTGCCGCAGGAACTGACGACCGATTCCTTCGAAAGCGTATGGGCGACGGTGAGCTTCAGCCGCGGGCTGTTCGGCAAGCCGCGCAACGACGCGCTCGTCGAAAAGATCCTGCGCGACCTGTCTCTCTGGGACAAACGCAAATCCAAGATCATGACCCTGTCGGGCGGGATGAAGCGCCGCGTCATGATCGCCAAGGCGCTTGCCCACGAGCCGGACATCCTGTTCCTCGACGAGCCGACCGCGGGCGTCGATGTCGAACTCAGGCGCGACATGTGGAACGTGGTGCGGGATCTGCGGGAGGGCGGCACGACCATCATCCTGACGACGCATTACATTCAGGAAGCCGAGGAAATGGCCGATCGCATCGGCATCATCAATCGCGGCGAAATCAAGCTTGTCGAGGACAAGGCCGTATTGATGAAGAAGCTCGGCAAGAAGGAGCTGATGCTGGCGCTGCAGCAACCGCTCGAGGCGCTGCCGCCCGAACTGGCCGATTTCGGCCTCGTTCTGGAGCAGGATGGGCAATGTCTTGTCTATACATTCGACAGCGAGAGCGAGAGCGGCATTCCCGATCTTCTCAAGGGGCTGGCTGGCGCGGGGATCGAGTTTTCCGATCTTCAGACGCGGCAGTCCTCGCTTGAGGAAATCTTCGTCGATCTCGTGCGGAGGCCGTCATGAACTTCTACGCAATCAAGGCGATCTACCGCTACGAGATGGCACGTGCCTTTCGCACGCTGTGGCAGAGCATCGTCTCGCCGGTCATTTCGACCTCGCTCTACTTCGTCGTGTTCGGCGCGGCCATCGGCGGGCATATGGCGGAGATGGGCGGCGTTCCCTACGGCGCCTTCATCGTGCCCGGCCTCATCATGCTGACGCTGCTGACGACCAGCATTTCGAATGCGAGCTTCGGCATTTACTTTCCGCGCTTCGTCGGGACGATCTACGAAATTCTCTCGGCGCCCGTCTCCGCGTTCGAGATCGTGACGGGTTATGTCGGCGCGGCCGCGACGAAATCGATTGTCATTGGCCTCATTACGCTTGTCACGGCGCGGCTGTTCGTGGATTTCCAGATCGAGCATCCGTTCGTGATGCTCCTGTTCCTTGTGCTGACATCGGTCACGTTCAGCCTGTTCGGCTTCGTCATCGGCATCTGGGCGGACGGTTTCGAGAAGCTGCAGTTCATTCCGCTGCTTGTGGTGACGCCGCTCACCTTCCTTGGCGGCAGCTTCTATTCCATCGACATGCTGCCGCCCTTCTGGCGCGCGGTGAGCCTGTTCAACCCGGTCGTCTATCTGATCAACGGCTTCCGCTGGAGCTTCTTCGGGCAGGCGGATGTCGATGTCGGCGTCAGCCTCGCGATGACCGGAGGCTTCCTTGCGATCTGCATCGGCATCGTCGTGTGGATCTTCCGCACCGGATACCGCATCAAGAACTGACACTGCGTCCGGCCGGGCTGATGCCCCGGCCGGACGGCATCGTCAGACTTCCGCCGCGCTCAGCGCGACATCGAGGCCGCGCTTTTTCAGCAGCGCCTCGGGCGAGGGATCGTGCCCGCGGAACGCGCGGTAGAGCGCCTTGGGATCGTCCCTTCCGCCCGCCGAATAGATGAACTCCTTCAGCTTCGTTGCCGTGGCGGGATCGAAGATGTCTCCCGCTTCCTCGAAGGCATGGAAGGCATCCGCATCGAGGACCTCCGACCACAGATAGGAGTAGTAGCCGGCGGAATAGCCGCCCGAAAAGATATGACTGAAATGCGGGGAGCGGTGTCGCATCGTGATCGCCGACGGCATGCCGATCTTTGTCAGCACATTCTTTTCGAACGCGGCCGGATCGAGATCGGACGTGTCCGTCAGGAGATGGAATTCGAGATCGACGAGAGCCGAGGACGTGTATTCGACCGTCGCGAAGCCCTGATTGAACTTGCGGGCCGCGAGCAGTTTCGTCAGCACATCCTCCGGGATCGGCTGGCCCGTTTCGGCGTGCACCGCAAAGCGGCGCAGCACGTCGGGCTGCTCGAACCAGTGTTCGTAAAGCTGTGAGGGAAGCTCCACGAAATCGCGCGCGACGCTTGTTCCGGAAATCAGCGGATAGGTGACATCGGACAACAGGCCGTGCAGGCCGTGCCCGAATTCGTGGAACAGGGTGCGCGCATCGTCCATGGTCAGTAGCGCGGGCTGCCCTTCCGGCGGCTTCGAGAAGTTCATCACATTGACGATGATGGGCGCGATCTCGCCGCGCAGCTTCTCCTGGTCGCGATAGCTCGACATCCAGGCGCCGGAATGCTTCGAGGCCCGCGCAAAATAATCGCCGAGGAACAGGCCGACATGACGGCCCTCGCCATCCTTGACCTCCCATGCGCGCACATCCGGGTGGTAAACGGGAATGTCGGTACGCTCGGTGAAGGTGACGCCGAACAGGCGCGTTGCGGTGTCGAAGGCCGCATGAACGATGCGGTCGAGCTGCAGATAGGGCTTGATCTCGTCCTCGTCGATCTGGAAGCGCTCGGCGCGTACCTTCTCGGCATAAAAGCGCCAATCCCACGGCGCGATCTCGATGTTGTCGCCGCGCGCGGCGGCGAGCTTCTGCAAATCGGCCTGCTCCGCAGCTGCGCGCGCTCTGGCAGGTGTCCAGACGGATTCGAGAAGCGAGCGCACCGCCTCCGGCGTTTTTGCCATGACATCGTCGAGCTTGAAATGGGCGAAGGTCTCGAAGCCGAGAAGCTTCGCGCGCTCCGCACGCAGCGCGACCATTTCGGAAATAAGGGCGCGGTTGTCGGATGCGCCTCCGTTCTCGCCGCGCGAGGTCCAGCCGAGAAAGGCCTTCTCGCGCAAATCCCGCCGCGTCGACGATTGCAGGAACGGCTCGACGCTGGAGCGCGACAGCGTGATGACATATTTGCCCGGCAGATCGCGATCTTCCGCCGCCTTCTTCGCCGCCGCGATTTCCGCCTCCGACAATCCGGCAAGATCGTCCGGCCCGTCGAGGACGAGCTTCCACGCGCGCTCGTCCGCCAGAATGTTCTGGCCGAACTGGGTCGAGAGCGTCGCGAGCCTTTCGGTGATTTCGGCGAGACGCGCTTTCACGTCCTCGGGCTTGCCGCCGCCGGAGCGCACGAAATTGGTGTGATAGCGCTCCAGAACGCGCTTCTGTTCCGGCGAGAGCGGCAGCGTGTCCCGGTCTGCGTAGACCGCGGCGATGCGGCGGAACAGGTCATCGTTCAGATAGATCTCGCTGTCGTGGCGGGCGAGCAGGGGCGCCATGTCGCGCTCGACGGCTTCGATCTCGTCATTGGTGTGCGCACCGCTGAGATTGTAGAAGACGGAGGCGACCCGGCTCAGCGTTGCGCCGCTCTTTTCCATCGCCTCGATCGTGTTCGCGAAATCCGGCGCGGCTGGAGATGAGGCGATGGCGGCGATCTCGCGCCGGTGTTCTTCCAGGGCCGCCTCGAAAGCGGGTCTGAAATGGCGCGGTTCGATGGTGGCGAAGGGCGGGGCCTCGAAGGGCGTCGACCAGGTGCTCAGAAGCGGGTTGTTTTCGGACAAATCAGGTCTCCAGATCTTTTCCACCATATAGGTCTTTTGATCCATTTGAGAACGCTGCGGGACGCCCTAGCTTCAGCGTCACAACAGCAACCGTGGGGACACCATGGCCCAGTCTACAACAGCTCCAAAGTCCGTTGCCGCTCCGGCCCTCGTCGCTCTCGTCGTGGGCCTTTTCTTTCTCTGGGGCGGGGCGACCAGCCTCAATGACGTGCTCATCCCGAAACTGAAGGCGCTGTTCTCGCTGTCCTATGCGGAGGTGATGCTCACGCAGTTCGCCTTCTTCATGGCCTATCTGTTCGTGTCCATTCCGGCGGGCACGCTCGTCGCGAGGGTCGGCTATCTGAAAGGGCTCGTCGCGGGCCTCGTCCTCATGGCCGCCGGGGCGCTTCTGTTCTGGCCGGCCGCCAATTCCGGCGTCTACTGGCCGCTGCTCGTCGCGCTGTTCGTGCTGGCGGGCGGCATCACCATTCTTCAGGTGGCCGCCAATCCGCTGATCGCGGGCCTCGGCTCGCCGGAAAGCGCCTCAAGCCGCCTGACGTTCGCGCAGGCCTTCAACGCGCTCGGCACGACGGTGTGGCCCTATATCGGCGCCCAGCTTCTGCTCGGCACGGCAGCCGCCATCGATCCCGCGACGGTGCCGCCCGAGCAGCTTCCCGCTCTGCGGGCCGAAGAGGGCGCCATCATCGGCAACATCTATCTCGGCATCGCGATCGTTCTTCTGGCGGTCGCCGCCGTTTTCTGGTCGCAGCGCAATGCGGTGCCCAATGAAAAGGCCGAGGAATACGGCTTCTGGGACAGCGTGAGCCTCCTGAAGCGCCCGCGCGTCCTGTTCGGCGTTGTCGGCATCTTCATGTATGTCGGCGCGGAAGTGTCGATCGGCAGCGTGCTCGTCAGCTATCTCGAACAGCCGAGCGTTCTGGCGGTCGATGCACGCACAGCCGGCGAACTGCTCTCGCTGTACTGGGGCGGCGCGATGGTGGGCCGCTTTGCCGGTGCGTATCTCCTGCGCATTGTCGCGCCGGGGCTTTTGCTGGCGGTCTTTGCGTGCGGGTCCGCCGCGCTTGTTCTGATCTCGATCGCGACGACGGGCATGATCTCCGGCTGGACGTTGATCGGCGTCGGCCTGTTCAACTCGATCATGTTCCCGACCATCTTCTCGCTCGGCCTCGACGGGCTCGGCAAGAAGACGCCGGAGGGATCGGGCCTGCTGTGCATGGCCATTGTCGGCGGTGCGATCATCCCCGTCCTTACGGGCGCGCTGGCGGATGCCACGACTCTGGCGACGGCGCTGATCGTTCCGGTGATCTGCTACGGCATCATCGCCGCGTTCGGGCTGTATGCGCGCACGCACACGGCGACCTGAAACAGAAGGGCCCGCGCGAGCGGGCCTTTTTAATCCCGTCGGCTTTTTCCCGTCAGTTCCTCGATCTGCTTCTTGAGGGCTTTGGTCTCCGCGAACTTCTTCGAGACGTCGCGGATGACCGAGGCCATCGCCTCGACCTTTCCGTCCTTGCCTTTGATAAGGACGATGGTGAATTCGATGGAATTGCGCGAGCCGTCTTTCTTCAGGCCGGGAACGGCGAGAAGATCGCCTGCGCCATAACGGCTTTGTCCAGACGCGACGGTCTGGTCATAGCCTTCCCAGTGCCGCGCGCGGAACGGTTCGGGAATGATGATGTCGAGCGATTGGCCGAGCGCCTCTTGCTCGGTGAAGCCGAAAATGCGCTCGGCGCCGGGGTTCCACAGAATGATCGTGCCGCCGGCATCGCTGGCGACGACCGCGTCCGAGGCGCTTGCGAGGAGAGCCGCGCCGATATCGCCGTCCGACACCTTGGCGTCGTCGCTGCGCTGGAACGTCCTGGCGGGGGGCGGAGCTGCGGAGGCGGCTTTCGGCGCATCCCCTTCGTCCTCGATCAGCTCTTCGACAGGCCCGAAGAATTCGTAATGAATGTGCTCGGTCGGGACGCCCGCTCTCGCGAGTCCCGAAACGAACGCGCGCAGGAAGGGCAGGGGACCGCAGACGAAATAATCGGCCTCGGCGAGCGGCGTGTTTGCCTTCAGCCAGTCGAGCGTGAGGTGGCCCGTTTGATCGGGCGCATCGTCCGGTTTCGGGTCTGAATAGAATGTGGTGACATCGATGCCGCCATGCTTGTCCGCAAGCGCCTCGATGTGCGTGCGAAAGGCGTGGACCTCGCCGTTGATCGCGCAATGAACGTAATGCGCCTTCAGGTCCGGATGCCGGTCGGCAATGGCTTCGGCCATCGCCACCATCGGCGTCTGGCCGACGCCGCCGGACAGGAGAACCACGGGCGGTTTCTGGTCTTCGGGCAGAACGAACGTGCCCGACGGCGGCATGACCTTGATCTTCGTGCCGGGTCGCGCCTCGTCATGCAGCCATTTGGAGACAGTGCCTTCCGGCTCGCGCTTTACCGAGATCCGGTAATGCTCGCCATTGGCGTCGCAGGAGATCGTGTAATTATGCTGGATCTCGCCTTTGCCGGTGACCGGAAACAGCGCGGTGAGATGCTGGCCCGGATGGTGGCGCGGCACCGGCCCGCCGTCTTCTGGCCGCAGGATGAACGAGGTGATGATCGCGCTTTCCGGGCGCTTCTCCGCAATCTCAAAAATTCGCCAGCCGGTCGAGTTTTCAGGTGCCATCATGTTCCTCCGCTGGCCAAGTCGTAGCATCCGGTCTAAAAGATGGAAATAGTTTACATCTAATCGCGGCGACCCGATGCGGCTCACACGTTATTCCGACTACTCCATGCGGGTGTTGATCTACCTGGCGGCGCGTACGGAGAAGCGCTGCTCGATTTCGGAGATCGCCAGGGCGTACGGCATTTCGGAAAACCACCTGATGAAGGTCGTCAACGATCTGGCGCGGGGCGGCTACGTCGCCAGCATGCGCGGACGCACCGGCGGGCTGAGGCTCGCACGGCCTGCCTCGGAGATTTGCGTCGGCGAGGTGCTGCGCCTCACCGAAACCGATTTCGATCTCGTCGATTGTCCGAGCTGCCTGATCTCGCCGGCCTGCGGGCTGCAGGGCGTGCTCGGCGAAGCCGTCGCGGCGTTTCTCGCCGTCCTCGACCGCTACACGCTCGAGGATCTGATGCGGCGCAAGGCGGACATGCTGGCCCTGTTCGCATCCCGTAACGACGGCACAGGTGTTGCTATCACTCCCGCGGAGTGAGTGCCAAACTTCTGAAAAATGTAGTGTCTTCCGTGTAAGGCCCTTGCCGGGCGGCCCGATTGGATTCACCATCGTGCCTGTGGTGTTTTCGGAGGTGCTGAATGGCAGTGTCCGCGGATTTCCTGAAACAGATGAACGGCTATGGGCTGACGACGGCCGAAATCCTGTACCGCATGCCCGATCATCCCGCTTTGCTGCAGACCTATCTCTGGCAGCAATACGATCTGGCACCAGATTTTCCGGTTCTCGTCAAATTCCTCGATTTCTGGAAGGCCCAGATCGAGGGGCCTCTGCATTCGGTGAAGGTCGCCCATACGGCGCTCATCCGCCCGTCGGAATACCGGGCGGTGGACGGGATCATCCACCTTCACTAGCGCGCGGCAGGCGGAAGCGCACGCCGAGGCCGCCAAGGGGCGATGAGAAAAAGTCGGGCGCCGATCCATAGGCGGCAAGGACGTCCGACACGATCGCAAGGCCAAGCCCTGCGCCTTCGGTTTCGTCCTGACGCCGCCCGCGCGCCGAAAGGGCTTTTATTTTTTCCGGGGCGATGGCCGCGCCGTCGTTCTCCACGGCGATGAGCCATTGGCCGTCTTCGGCCGAGCACGATATTCGCACGCGCGTGGCGGCGGCGCGCACGGCGTTCTCCAGTAGATTGCCGAGCACGTCGTAGAGATCGTCAGCATCGGCCTTGAGCGCGATCTCGTCCGTGCAGTCAACGTCGAATTCCAGATGCTCGCCCTTGGGTGTGCGCATCAAGGTGCGGACAATCGCATTCGCGGCCTCCTGCAGCCGCACGCTCTGCCTCTCGTCGGAATGGCGCTCGCGTGCCCGGGCAAGTTCACGCTCCACGCTGCGCCGCATGCGTGCCGCGAGCGCGGACACCTCCGCCGCAATCTCGGGATGACCTTCCGCTTTCAGCCTTTCGGCGTCGGAAGCAAGGGCTGTCAAGGGCGTGCGCAGGCCGTGCGCCAGATCGGCCGCACGGTCGCGCGCGCGGGCCATCAGCCCGTCCTGCGTGTCGAGCAGCGTATTGACCTCCTCGACGAGAGGCCCGATCTCGACAGGCACATCCGGAGAAAGGCGCTTCCTCGCGCCGGTGCGGATGTCACGGACGCCGCGCCGCACGGACGCGAAGGGGCGAAGGCCGGCGCCGACCTGAAGCCAGGCGCCGATGAGAAGGACGGTGCCAAGAATGAGAAGCGCCGGAACAAGCTCGGAGCGGAACGCGTCACGCAGGGTGCGGATGTCGGCTTCGTCTTCCGCAAGCGTGATGCGAACAGTGCGGTCGCCGCCCGGCAAGGCGATGACGAGCCGCTTCTCACGCAGGAAAAGGGTTTGGCCCGCCGGGCCCTCGGCGCGTCCCGACTGGCTTTCGGCGCTCGTTCCCTCCAAGTTCGGAAGTGCGATCTGGACATCCCACAGGGATTGCGAACGCTGAACCGTGCCGCGGCTTTCGTCCGTCACCTGCCAGTACAGGCCGGAATAGGGCTGCGCGAAACGCGGATTGGTCGGCAGGGCCGTCAGCGCCAGAGATCCGCCTTGCGGGGCTTCGATCCCCGCGGCGATCTGGTTGATGGTGACGTCGAGCTCGGAGGCGATGCGCCGTTCGATGTGCCGCCCGAACAGCGACACGAGACCCGCGCCTGCCGCCATCAGCGCAAAGAGCGTCACCACCAGCGAAAACAGCAAAAGCCGGAGGCGGATCGAACGGAATGCCTTCATTCGGCGCCAACCGAATAGCCGAAGCCCCTGCGCGTCTCGATGAAATCGCTGCCCAGCTTGCGGCGGACGCGCCCGACCAGAACCTCCACCGCATTCGATTCACGGTCGCCGTATTCACCCTGCAGATGCTCGGCCAGTTCGTGCTGCGGCACGACGCGGTCCGCATTGTGCAGCATGAAGGCGACCAGTCGGTACTCCTGCGGGGACAGCGAGACCGGAACGCCGTCTTTCGTCACGCGCATCTGGCGGGTGTCGAGCGTGATCGTGCCGACCGAGAGGAGGGGGCTCGCATGGCCGGTGCCGCGCCGCAGCGCGGCCCTGAGGCGCGCCAGCAGCTCGTCCATCTCGAAGGGCTTGGGCAGATAATCGTCGGCACCCGAATCCATGCCCTCGACGCGCTCGCGCCAGGACCCGCGCGCCGTCAGGATGACGACCGGGAAGGCGCGGCCGTTCTCGCGCCAGCGCTTCAGTACGGACAGGCCGTCCATTCCGGGCAGGCCGAGATCGAGCACGCAGGCCGCGTAATTTTCGGTGTCGCCGAGAAACCAGGCGTCCTCGCCGTCGGAGCTGACATCGACGACATAGCCCGCCGCTTCCAGAGCGGCCTTCACATTGGCCTGAATGCGGGCGTCGTCCTCGACCAGCAGAAGGCGCATCAATCGTCCTCGTCGACGTCGAGCACGCGGCCCGTGCGTGGATCGACCTCGATCTCCATCACACGGCCGGCTTTCGTCAGGATCTTGAATTCGTAATAGGTGACCCCGTCGTCCTGATCCAGCTTGACGCCGAGCACCTCGCCCGGAAAGCGCTCGCGCAGCATTGCGGTCAGCTGTTCGAGCGGCAGGAAGGCGCCGGCTTTCACGCCTTCGAGCGCGCGCTCCGTTTCAGGCGCGGGCCGGGGCTGGACAGGAGGCGCTGCGGGCGCGGGCGGGCCCACGGCAGGTGCCGTGACACCGGGCGCTTCTGCGGCCGGGAATTCGGCCGCAGGGACATCCGTGACAGGGGCGCGGGAAGGCTGTTCCGCCGCAGGCGTGGGCGGCGCAACGGGCACGGCTGCCGGCGCGGCGGGAGGGGCGACGGAAGCGGCAGGCGCCGCGACGGGCACGGAGACAGGCTGTCCCACCGAAAAAAGCGGGCGGGCCACATACATGCCTCCGGCCCCGAGGCCGAGGCCAAGCAGGAGTGCTGCGACGAGAACGAGGACAGGCGACAAGTGTTTCACGCGTGCGTCTATCGCTGACCCAAGATGACAAAACGCTGACAGCACCGCTCAGGTGGCTGTCATGCCGGTTCAGGCAAAACCGTTCTGCTCGCTCGAAGAGCACAAACCGGAACGGAAAGGAACTCCCATGAAAAAGATCGCAGTCCTCTCATTCGCCGCGCTGGCCGCTCTTGTCGCAACCGGACCCGGCTATGCCGATGACGACGACGATGGCCGCCATCGTTCGCAGAGCCGCGGCAACTGGATCGGCGTGGACGAACTCTCCCAGCGTCTCGTGGAACAGGGCTACAGCGCCATTCGCGAAATCGAGCGCGATGACGGGCGCTATGAAGTCGAGGCCCGCAACGCCGATGGCCATCGCGTCGAGCTCAAGGTCAGCCGTTCGGGCGATGTCATCCGCGTCAAGCGGGACGACGATGACGACGATCGTTGGGACGATTGATCTGCATCAGCCCTCGTGCCATCCGGCGCGAGGGCGCGCTCCCTTCAGAACGGCCCGTCTGCCGCGTCTTCCAGCACGTTGCGGCTGAACCGCTCCGCCGCCGTGCGGAATTCCGGCAGGCGGGGCCGCACAAGGCCCGCCAGTCCGTCGGCCTTTTCCTTGCCGAGCGCCTTTTCGAGATCCGCCTTGTAGGCGGGGATTCGCTCCCAATCCGCAATCGAGCTTTCGGAAATCTCGGGGTGAAACTGCACGCCGCAGGCATGCCTGCCCCAGCGCATGGCCTGAACGGATGAGGCGTGGTTACCGGCGAGTATGTGCGCGCCGGTGGGAAGCTCCTGCACCTCCGCGCCGTGCCATTGGAACACGTCCGTTCTGTCGGGAAAGCCGCTGAACAGCGGGTCGCTCCGGCCATCCTCCGTCAGCCGCACCGCAGCAAGGCCGATTTCCGGCTTTGGCATCAGCCCGACCCGTCCGCCGAGCGCCTCCGCCAGCAATTGATGGCCGAGGCACACCCCGAAATAGGGGCGGCCGAGATCCTTCACCCAATGGCGGATGGCGGCTTTCTCCGGCGCGAGAAAGGGATGTTCGTCCTCCTGCCAGACATTCATGGTTCCGCCCATCACGATGAGAAGATCGTAAAGGTCGGGCGCGGGAATGGCGGCCCCGGCTTCGAAATCGACGATGTCCCACGTATGCCCGTCCTGCGCCCAGACATCGCGGAACGTGCCCGGATGCTCGGCGGCGAGGTGCTGGAAAACGAGGATGCGCATGGTTGCGCCTACACCGCGCGCCGGGCCACCAGATCGATCTCGACAAGCGCGCCGCGCGCAAGCCCCGTCACGCCGACGCAGGTGCGTGCCGGACGGCGATCTTGCGGAAAATACGACGCATACGCCTCGTTCATCGCCGCGTAATCACGCTCGAACTCGGTCAGATAGACGCGCGCCTGCACGACGTCCGACAGATGCGCGCCGACGCCTTCGAGCACGATGACGAGATTGTCCATCACGCGCCGCGTCTGCGCGTCGATCCCTTCGGGCAGGGGGCGGGAATCGTCATCGGGCCAGGTCGGCATCTGGCCGGTGATGAAGATGAAGCCATCGGTTTCGACCGCATGGCTGAACGGCGCAACGGGCGTCGGCGCGCCGGGGATCATCGTATAACGGGGTGTCGGCATGGGAACTCCTTCGGCCGCCATCCTGGCAAGGCCGATGCCGCCCACCTGCTCACCCGCAGGGTCCGTATCGTCCCGGTTGACACGCCGTCCTGCAAATTCTACGTCGCCGTTCGAGCTCACGTCCATGGCTCGCGTTAAAGGGAGACGGAGGCGAATGGACGACACAAGTGCCAATCCACACGAACAGTTTTTCGCAGCGATACGCACCCTTGCCGCTTCTGGCGACCCGATCCAGTCCCGCCTGATCGCCGCGTCAGAGAGCATTCTCGAGGTCACCATCGATCAATTCGAAGGACGCGCCGAACTCAAGATCAAGTTCGCCCGAATTCTGGACCTCCTGGCCGTCGATCAGAACGACATTGAATCCACAGCAATGGAGACGGTCGCCCATATGACCGATTTTGAGGCGATCAAGGTCGTTGATCTGATCTGTGATTTTTACGCGGAACTCGGATAAGCCAGATACGATCGAGCCGCGGCTGGCCAAGTGCGGTTTAGCGTCGGTCCACGTCTAACAGCAATTGCGCTGTACGGTGCCCCGAGGGCTAGGCCGCTCATAATTTCTCTGTCGCCATCAAGCGTCCACTTTCGGCTGTTACGAGGACGTTCCTTTTCTCCGAAGAATGATGGCACATAAGATGGCAGATGAGCGCCTTGTTGATGTGATGGATCGCAATGGATCGGTTCTTCACACGTACCCGGTCACGCTGGAGGCAGGTTCGCACGACGAGCGTGATTACGAGGCGAAAGCCCTGGAAGCTGCACGGCATGGCCAGCTGGTTCCCGATGATGAGCTATGTCTGCTGACAGCCAGAATGCATATCAGCCGTGGGGGCCAATTGCAGCCGTTCGGCGACGATGTGGATTGCAATTCCGAGACAAAGGAAGGGCTGAAAGAGGAGGTGCGCCAGCGCGCCTATTTTCTTTGGGAACAGGCCGGTCGTCCAGAAGGCAAGTCGAAGGAATATTGGGAGCAGGCTTTGGGCCAGCACCTCCGCGAACGTGCGTACGTCCGGTGGCAGCAGGAGGGCAGCCATGACGGCAATGCCGTTGCCGACTGGCTCAATCTGGAAGAGTTCGAAGCACACTAGTTGTTTCGTGGCGCTGTGCAGGCCGCCGGTTGCACATGGATCGGCCGGCGCGCGGTCTCCCGCAAGCTCAGGTGAGCTGGGCGCTGGCCTTGATCGTCCAGACTTCAATGTCGCACGTGCGGCGACGCAGATCATCGCCGGGAAAGAAAAAGCCCGGCACTGAGGCCGGGCTCTCGATGGTCAGTTCGCAGTCTCAAGACTTGCGGCCTTTGTCTTGCCGCGATCCGCAATCACTTCGAAGGAAACCTTCTGACCCTCGTTGAGGGAGTAGATGCCGGCCGCTTCAAGCGCGGTTGCGTGGACGAACACGTCCGCTCCGCCGTCGTCCGGCTGAATAAAGCCGAAGCCTTTTTGAGAATTATAAAACTTCACGGTTCCGTTGATAGCCATTATGGCCTCCTTATATGCGCCAAAGGCGCGTCGTCCTGTGATGATCGAGCATCGGGTGACTTGGAAGCACACCCTTCAGGACGTACGGACAAGGCAGGCCAAAATTCGTCTTGCCTAGCACTCCCAAGACAGGCGCTTTGGGGAACTTGGGATGCGGAAGTATTTATCCGCCAGCAGGCACGCCATCATGCGTTCGTCGGCCCGAAATAGCAAGGCGGCATCTTCTTCATGACGTGGCGACGAGATCGGCGGGGCGTTTCTCGCTTTAGGTCCGCTCGGCATAGGGGGGCACGTCCACAAGCGTTCCGATCAGGCGGAGCAGCGCCTGGTGCTCGGGCCCCTTTACTCCGGTGCCGAGGAAGGACGCCAGATCGATATGAGACAGCTTTGCCCCGGAAGAGTCGGTCGGCTGGTGCATAACGAACGCCCTTCCATCGGACGGATCGCGCGCGAGAAACCATGAATCTCCATTGGGACTGCGATACAATTCCCGTCTTTCCGTCATCTCGTCCAATACCCGTACTTTGCGCAAAGCCTACATGAAGCAAGGCAAACGGGCGGCAGTCCGTCAAGCCCTTCGGGCATCGCATCGAGCACGCTGAACGGGTCAGGCACCATTCTCCATCGCCGATAGGAGGGTCAGACAGCGGCCGGAGCGATCCGATTTACGAGCACCATCGGCGTAACATCGGTTGCCGCAAGGGACCGTTCGATGGCCTCCGCTCCTTCAACGCGCGGAAACGCCCGCGATTATTCAGATGCCGTAGCTGCGGCGTTACGTGGCTTCAAGCCCCATTGTGGCCACATATTACGATATGAGAGCAGTTGCGAAGGCCCGTTGAAGAAAAAAGAGGAGCTCGAATGTCCAAGACCGCGGCAACATTGAAGCCACTTCTTTGGGAAGCCCAGAATCTGGTGCGGGCAATTGAGGCCGCCGGGGTCACACTCTGGTCGTGGAATGTGGACACCGATGCCTTGGCGATGGATGACCATGCCTATGATCTGTGGGGAATCCCACGCGGTACGGACGTCAGCTTCGAAGATCTTTCCGCTCACATCCACCCGGCCGATCGAGACCGGGTCCGGGCCGCTTTCACGGCGACGCGCGCAATCATCGGGCCATATGAAATCGATTTTCGGATCATGATCGGCGATGAATTGAAGTGGATTTCCGCGCGTGGCCAGGGAGACGATGCCGGGATCCTCAAACGGATCATGTTCGGCATCTTCATAGACGTCACGGGGCGCAAACAGGCCGAAGAGGGGCGCGAGCTTCTGGCGGGGGAAATGAGCCACCGCGTGAAGAATTTGCTTGCAATTACTGCCGGCCTCACCGCGCTCACATCGCGTTCGACCAAGACGACCAACGAGATGGCGCGCGAACTGACACTACGGCTGACGGCCCTCGGGCGTGCGCACGATCTCGTCCGTCCGGTTCCCGGTCAAACCGAAGCCCCATCCGTGCTGCTGGGTGACTTGCTGTCGGTACTGCTCGCCCCATACGACGACCTCGGCGCCTTCAGCGGCCGAATTCGGGTTTCCGTGCCAAGGATGAGCGTTGGAGAATCTGCAACTACGATGCTGTCGCTGATCATCCATGAGTTGGCGACGAACTCGCTCAAATACGGTGCTTTGTCTGCGGAAACCGGCACCCTCGATGTATCGTGCACTGCGCACGACAAGCCCGTGACATTGGTATGGACGGAGAGTGGTGGGCCGACAGTCAAATCGCCGGACAGCCCGCCGGGTTTTGGGACCAAGCTTGTCGAACGCAGCGTGACGGGCCATCTGCGCGGCTCGATCGCGTACAACTGGGCAGAATACGGTCTCGTTGTGACCTTGAAAATACCGCCCGAGCGCCTTGCCGCCTAGGCTTTGATCTTGCCGCGTACACCGGCCTGCGACGCGGCGATCTTGCGCGCCTGAGGCGGCAGCATGTCCGCGACGGCGTGATCTCCATCCGCACGGAAAACACCGAGAAAGGGCATCGTGCCGGTTGTGGCGGCCGCGATTGCAGCGGTGCCTCAAAGCTTTCGCTGACACAAAGGCCAACGACGATCCCGCAACTTCAACACTGCGGGAAACGGTCGGAAAATCGCAAACAATTCAGGCGAATAGAAATAAGTGGTGCCCAGGAAAGGACTCGAACCTTCACGCCCTTTCGAGCGCCAGCACCTGAAGCTGGTGCGTCTACCAATTCCGCCACCTGGGCACGGCGGGTGTCATAGAGGGCCGAACGGCTGCGGTCAACGGGGCTGCCGTTTTCCTCAACGGGGCCTGTGCGCCGACCCTCGCAGCCGGGGAAAAGCCGCTGGACCGGCGGGGATTTTTCGGGGCGCGTCGGCGACAATTGACCGAAATCCGGGGATGGCTGCGGTTGCGCGCGCGGGCGCGGCGCACAGCCGTCTTGCCGGTTTTCGCCGCTTGGCCTAGGTAGACGCCACTGTCTTTTTTGAAGAGGTCGAAAATGCCGCGCGCACTGGTTTCGGACCGGATCGTCACCGTATTCGGAGGCTCCGGTTTCCTCGGGCGGCACATCATCCGGTCGCTGGCGGAGCGCGGCTGGCGCGTGCGCAATGCCTGCCGCCGTCCCGATCTCGCCCAGCATCTTCAGCCGCTCGGCTCGGTCGGCCAGATCGTTTCGGTGCAGGCCAATCTGCGCAACGAGGCTTCGGTGCGCGCGGCCGTCGAGGGCGCCGATGCGGTCGTCAATCTGGTCGCGGTGCTGCACGAGAGCGGCCGCCAGACCTTCGGCGAACTGCATGTCGAGGGCGCGCGCCGGGTGGCGGAAGCCGCAAGCGCGGCGGGCGTCGGGCAGCTTGTCCACATGTCCGCGCTCGGGGCCGACGCGAATTCGCCGTCCGTTTACGGACGCACCAAGGCGGAAGGCGAAGCCGCCGTGCGGCGGGCGTTTCCAGACGCCGTCATTCTTCGTCCATCCGTCGTGTTCGGGCCCGAAGACAATTTCCTGAACATGTTCGCCAGCCTTGCCCGGTTCACCCCGGTCCTGCCGCTGATCGGCGGCGGCGAGACGAAGTTCCAGCCGGTTTTTGCGGGCGATGTCGGTGAGGCCGTTGCCGCGGCGCTCGAAGGGCGGGCGGTGCGTGCCGCCACCTACGAACTCGGCGGTCCCGACATTTTGAGCTTCCGCCAGATCCTCGAATACATTCTGAAGACCACGGGCCGCAAACGCCTTCTGGTGCCGGTTCCGTTTGCGGTGGCGAGCATGCAGGCCGGCCTGCTTCAGCTTCTGCCGTCGCCGCTTCTGACAAAGGACCAGGTCGAGCTGCTGAAGAGCGACAATGTCGTCTCGGCGTCCGCAATCCAGCAGGGGCGTGTGCTTGAGGCGCTGGGCGTGCGCGCGACCGCGCTCGAGACGGTTGTTCCGTCCTATCTCTACCGCTTCCGCAAGGCCGGGCAGTTCACCGACATCCACGCGGTGTAAGGGGGGGCCTTCCGGTCAGCCGACCAGAAGAAGCCCGACAATCCCGAGCGAGCCGACCACGATCCGCCACCACGCGAAGAACGAGAAGCCGTGCTTCGACACATAGTCGAGCACTTTGCGCACGACGATGACCGCCGTGATGAAAGCCGCGACGAAGCCGATGGCCGTGATGACGAGATCGTCCGCCGAGAGCACGTCGCGGTTCTTGTAGAGATCGTAGGCGAAGGCGCCGGCCATCGTGGGCATTGCGAGAAAGAACGAGAACTCCGCCGCCGCGCGCTTGCTGGCGCCGAGCAGGAGCGCGCCCGCAATGGTGGAGCCCGAGCGCGAGACGCCGGGGATCATCGCCAGGCACTGGAAGAAGCCGATCGCCAGATAGGTCGTAAGCGGAAAGCGCGTCGCGTCGTCGTGGCGGACGGTGAGGTCGAGCCTGTCGACCCACAGAAGGATGATCCCGCCGACGATGAGCGCGACGCAGACGACCATCGGCGTCTCGAACAGCACGCTCTTGATGAAGCCATGCGCCATCGCGCCGATGATGGCCGCCGGCAGAAAGGCGATGAGAACACCCAGCACGAAACGGCGCGCATCCGGATCGGTCGGCAGAGCCGTTGCGATCTTCAGCAGGCGTGCCGAATAGACGGTGAGGATCGCGAGAATCGCACCGAGCTGAATGAGGACCTCGAAGGTCTTGCCGGTCGATTCGAACCCCAGGAAATGGCCGAGCAGGAGAATATGCCCGGTAGACGAAACGGGGATGAACTCGGTTGCGCCCTCGACCACGCCCAGAATGAGGGCGTCCAGCATCCGCATCGCATCCATGTGGCCTGTCCCCGTTTGTTGAGACCGCCCACGGCCCGAATCTGTTGCCGGGGGTCAGGTCGGGTTCTATACGGGGACGAAAGGACGCGCCATTCCCGCGCCTTGCGACCTTTTCCCTGCAACCTGTCCGGTGGTAGCCAAGACCCCTTCATGGCGATCCTGTATCATCAGCCGTTCTGTCCCTTCTCGCGCTTCGTGCGTCTCGTGATGAGCGAGATGGGCATGGACGTGGATCTGATCGAAGAAAAAGTGTGGGAGCGGCGCGAGGGTTTTCTGGCGCTCAACCCCGCCGGCGCGACGCCGGTTCTGGCCGAGGAGCAGGTCGCGGCGGTTCCCGGCGCGACGATCATCGCCGAATGGCTGGACGAGACGCGCGGCCTCGCGCTCGGCGACCGGCGCCTTCTGCCCGAAAGCCCGCTGCAGCGTGTCGAGGTGCGCCGCCTGATGGCGTGGTTCGGCGAGAAATTCGCCGAAGAAGTCTCGGGCCCGCTCGTTCAGGAAAAGATCTACAAGCGCTTCATCCCAACGGCGGCCGGCGGCGGCTCGCCCGATCCGGCCGCGATCCGCGCGGCCAAGAACAACATCCGCTACCATCTCAAATATATCGGCTTCCTGATCCGCCAGCGGAACTGGCTGACCGGCGACCGGCTGAGCTATGCCGATCTCATGGCCGCCGCGCACATTTCCGTGGTCGATTATCTCGGCGACGTGCCGTGGGCGGAGGACGACAGCGCGCGCGCATGGTATGCGCGCATCAAATCGCGCCCGAGTTTCCGGACCCTGATCGCCGACCGCGTGGTCGGCATGCCGCCGTCCGCCGTCTATGCCGATCTCGACTTCTGAACCCCATCCCTTCCTGCTCGTGCTCGGCATGGGCTACAGCGCAACCCGGTTCGTGGAGTTGTACGGCACACGCTTTGCGCGTGTGGCCGCGACCGCGCGCCGTGCGGACAAACTGGAAAGCCTCGCCGCGCGGGGCGTCGAAACCTTCCCCTTTGCGGGCGAGGCTTCGCCGGACCTTCGCGAGGCCGCCGCCGCTGCGAGCCATGTCCTCGTGTCCGTACCTCCCGGCCCTGAGGGCGATCCGGTGCTGGCCGCGCTGGGAGATGTGCTGAAGGCGAGCGGCCATCTGCGCTGGATCGGCTATCTGTCGACGACCGGCGTCTACGGCGATACCGGCGGCGCCTGGATCGACGAGACCGCGCCGGTGCGTCCGGGCAATACGCGCTCCATCTGGCGCGCCGCCGCCGAACAGAGCTGGCGCGACCTTGCCGCGCCGGGCAGGGCGGTACAGCTGTTTCGCCTGTCGGGCATTTACGGGCCCGGTCGCAACGCACTCGTCGACCTGAAAGAAGGAAATGCGCGGCGCGTGACCCGGGAGGGGCAGGTTTTTAACCGTATTCACGTCGACGACATCGCGCATGTGGTTGCGGCGGGTCTTGAGCTGCCCGAGGCCGGGCCGGTCTTTAACCTTGCCGACAACGAACCGGCGCCCGCCCACGAGGTCGTTGCGTATGCCGCCGGGCTGCTCGGCGTCGAGCCGCCGCCTCTGGTGGCCTATGACGATGCCCGGATGTCGGACATGGCAAAGACGTTCTGGAGCGAGAACAAGCGTGTTTTGGCCAGGAGTCTCAAGGAAGAACTCGGCGTCGACCTGCGGTTCCCGACCTACCGCGAAGGGCTCACATCCCTCCTTGCGGCGGGGGAGGGAAAATAATTTTGCGATTTTCAAATTTTTTTTGAAACCGGCGGAACCGGGTGCCGGGGTGGCGGGTTGTTGGTGCAGAGACAGCCGCGGCGATTTCTCAGCCCCCCAGCCCCTCGCCGAGGCAGTCTTCATAAAGCCGGACAGAAGCTCAACGCTCTGTCCGGCTTTTTTCGTTCCGGGAACCGCAGCAACGTGAGCGCCGTTAAGGAGAACCTTTGCGTTCCGGAGAACACTTTCATGGCCCCGCGTGCATCCTGGAAAGGTTATCTCAAATTGTCGCTGGTTTCGTGCCCCGTCGCGATGTTCCCGGCGACGACCGCATCGGAACGGATTTCCTTCAACACGTTGAATCGCGACACCGGAAACCGACTCAAGCAGCTCATGGTGGATTCGGTGACGGAGGATGTCGTCGAGCGCGAAGACCGCGTGCGCGGTTACGAATTCGCCAAGGGCAATTACGTGACGGTCGAGGACGAGGACCTCGATAAGGTCCAGCTTGAATCCTCCCACACGATCGACATCACGGAATTCGTGCCCGAAAGCGAGATCGACACGGTCTTTCTCGACGGCACGCATTACCTTGCGCCCGACGACAAGGTCGGCGAGGAGGCGTTCGCCGTCATCCGCGAGGCGATGAAGAAAAAGAAGGTCGTCGGGCTCGGAAAGCTGATCCTCAACCGCCGCGAGCGCATCGTCGCGCTTTCGCCGCGCGGCAAGGGCATCCTGATGACGAACGTGCATTACAAATACGAAGTGCGCGAGGACGACGCCTATTTCGACGACATCGGCGATGTGAAGATTTCCGAGGAGATGCTCGATCTCGCCGAGCACATCATCGACAAGAAGAAGGGCAAGTTCGATCCGGAGCGGTTCGAGGATCGCTACGAGAATGCGCTGATCGAGATGCTGCGCGCCAAGCAGCAGGGCGTCGAGATCACGGCGCCGAAGCAGGAGCGCCCGTCGAATGTCGTCAACCTGATGGATGCGCTGCGCCGTTCGATCGAGAGCGAGAAGGGCGCAAAAGCAGGCAAGGACGAGCCGGCGCGCCGCCCTGCCGAGAAAAGCAAGGCTCATACAGCCAAGGGCGCTGCCGCCAAGACCACGAAAAAGAGTGTTGCCCAAAAACCCGCGCGCAAACGCGCGAGCGGCTAGACTTAAAAAAGTTCGGACTTTTCAGCAAACCTGCCGCACACTTTGATCTGCGGACGTGATTCGTGTTCACCGCGCGTCCGCGGTGGGATGGGGATGCTGAACCTCGACCGCGCTTCTGTTTTTGTCCTTGGCCGCGTGCACGGTCTGACGCGGCGGGCACTTGGCGCCGCCGTCTCGAAAGCCGGCGCGCAACTTCACAAACGTCTCAAGAAACGTGTGACGCTCGTTGCCATCGGCAGCGGAACCGCGCATGCGCTTCTGTCCGGCTCGCGCATGATCGATGTGCTGGAGCGGATGCCCGATCATGCCTCGCTCGTCAGCGAGCTTCAGTTCCAGCGCAGCCTCGGCCTCGCGCCGCCGCCCGGCGACGACAGCCGGTGGATGAGCGCGGCCGAGATCGCGCGCCTGTCCGGCCTCGAAGAGGAACTTCTGTTCTGGCTGGCGCTGTTCGACGTGATCGAGCCGGTCGACGAATTGTACGGATATCGCGATCTCGTCTGCGCGAAGGAAGCGGCACGCCTGCTGCGCGCGGGCTGCGATTTCGCCGCGCTGGTAGCGGCAGCGGTGGCGCTCCGGCGCGATGGCCTGAAGCTCAGCGAAGTGCGCCTGACTTTGGGGGCCGACGGTTCCATCTGCCGCGACATCGAAGGCGTGCTCGCCCATATCGACGGGCAGTTCGCGCTGCCGCTCGATGCGCCGCCCGAAAAGCTCGACGACATCATCGAATGCGCGGAAGAGGCTGAAATGCTCGGCGATCTTCCGGCGGCCGAGCGTCTTTATGACCTTGCGATGAAGATCGACCGCGAGGATCCGGTGTCGCCGTTCAATCTCGGAAATGTGCTGGACGCGCAGGGCCGCGGCGCCGAAGCCCGCATCATGTGGAAGAAGGCCATCGAGCGCGCGCCCTGTTTCCCCGAGGCCTGGTTCAACATCGCCGTCGCGGAGGAGGATGCCGGTCACGTGGACGAGGCGATCACCCATTACTGCGAGGCTTTGGGCATTTCCGGGGGCTATGCCGACGCGGCGTACAATCTGGCGCTGCTGCTGCACCGGCTCGAGCGCTTCGCCGATGCCTTGCCGGTCTGGGAGCATTTCAGCGTTCTGGAACATGGAACGCCCGCTGCCGATACGGCACGCGCACGCGCGGTGGAATGCCGGTTCCGCATGCGCGGCCTCAGCATCGCGGCGAGTTGAGGACCTTCCACCGGAAGGGAACGCATTCGTGGCGCACGAGTTGAATCGGCGTGCCGAAAACGCTCGATGCCTATCGCCAGAAGCGCGATTTTTCGAAAACCCCCGAGCCCGCTCCGGAAGAAGGCGCGGCGAGCGGTTTTGCGTTCGTCGTGCAGAAGCATGATGCGACGCGCCTGCATTACGATTTCCGGCTCGAACTCGACGGCGTGATGAAAAGCTGGGCCGTCACGCGCGGCCCGAGCCTCGTGCCCACCGAAAAGCGCCTCGCCGTTCAGACCGAAGACCACCCCATCGCCTACAATGCGTTCGAGGGCATCATTCCCAAGGGCCAATATGGCGGCGGCACGGTGATGATCTGGGATCGCGGCACCTGGCAGCCGGACGGCGATCCGCACAGGGGCCTGAAGAAAGGCCATCTCGAATTCGAACTACACGGGGAGAAATTGTCGGGACGCTGGCATCTCGTCCGCATGAAGAAGAAGGCGCGCGAGAAAACCGAGCCCTGGCTTCTGATCAAATCCGACGACGAGGCCGCGCGCGGGGAGGGCGATCCCGACATTCTGGAAGAGGCCGGCCTTTCGGTCGTCTCCGGGCGCTCGCTACCCGAGATCGCCAAGGCAAAGGAGCGCGTCTGGACATCGAACAAGGGCGACAGCGTCAATTCAAGAGAGGCGCCGAAACCGAAACCCGCAAAGGCGGCCGCCACCTCACGCGCCTCCGGCAAACGCGCGGCGCTCCCCGGCTTCGTTCCGCCCGAGCTTGCCACCCTCGTCGCGCAACCGCTGTCAGCGAAAGACTGGCTCTACGAGGTCAAGTTCGACGGCTATCGCCTGCAGGCGCGTCTGGACAAGGGCAAGGTCACGCTGTTCACCCGCAACGGTCTCGACTGGACGGCGCGCTTTCCGGCCATTGCCGAAGCCGTGGCCGCGCTGCCCGCAAAGACCGCCATCCTGGATGGCGAGGCGGTGGTCGAAGACGAGAGCGGGGTTTCCAGTTTTTCGCTTCTGCAGCAGGACCTCGGCGGACGCGGCGGCAAGAAGGTGTCCGCACGGTCGATCTATTTCGCTTTCGATCTTCTTCATCTCGATGGACAGGATCTCACCGGCCAGCCTCTGCGCGCGCGCAAGGAGGCTTTGGCCGCCCTCATCGCCGCGCACCCGCACGAGCGGCTGCGCTATTCCGAGCATTTCGAGAGCAATGGCGAGGAGATGGTGCGCCACGCCTGCCGGCTGGGGCTCGAAGGCATCATCGGCAAGCGCGCCAACGCTCCCTACCGCTCAGGACGCGGACCGGATTGGGTCAAGGTCAAATGTACGGACCGCGCCGAATTCGTCATTGTGGGTTATGTGCCGTCCGCCGCGCAGCCGCGCGCGGTCGGCTCGCTCGTCCTCGGCTATTACGAGAAGGGCCGTCTGATCCCTGCCGGGCGTGTCGGCACGGGGTTCACGCGAAAATCGGCCGGAGACATCTGGAAGAAGCTGGACGGCCTGACGACGCCGAAGACGGCGTTTGCGTCGACGCTTTCCGCCGAGGCGCGGCGCGGTGTTGTCTGGACGAAACCCGAACTTGTCGCCGAAATCGAATTCCGCGGATGGACGCATGACGGATCGCTGCGCCATGCGAGCTTCAAGGGCCTGCGGGAAGACAAGCCGGCGAAGGAGGTCGTGCGCGAAATGGCAAAATCGATTCCGGCCGATACCGACAAGCCCGCGGCGAAGGCGCAAAAACCCACGCTCCGGAAAGGCGCGCGGGCGAAGCAGGGCGTGGAGGTCGCGGGCGTGCCTCTGTCGCATCCGGAGCGCGAGCTGTGGAGCGGCACCGGCATCACCAAGCAGGGCCTTGCCGAATTCTACGCCCGCATCGCCGACCACATTCTCCCGCATCTCGTCGACCGGCCTTTGTCTCTCGTGCGCTGTCCGTCAGGTGCTGACGCGAAATGCTTTTTCCAGAAGCACGCCTGGGCGGGGCTCGGCGAAGACATTCGCGAGATCGCGGTGCCCGGCGATGACGAGAAGATGCTGGCGATTTCGGACGTGAAGGGGCTCGTTTCGCTGGTCCAGTCCGGCGTGCTCGAAATCCACCCCTGGGGCTCGCGGCTGCCGAACCTCGACAAGCCCGACATGCTGATCTTCGATCTCGACCCCGGCGACGGCGTGTCGTGGAGCGATCTGGTGTCAGGCGCCGAGGAGGTGCGGGCCCGGCTCGGCGAGGTGAAGCTCGAAAGCTTCGTCAAGACAACGGGCGGCAAGGGGCTTCATGTCGTGGTTCCGCTGGTCCCGGAGGTTGGCTGGGACGATGCCAAATTGTTCACCCGCGTGATCGCCGAGCAGATGGCCGCCGACAGCCCGCAAAGGTTCGTCGCCAAGATGGCCAAGAACATCCGCAAGGGCCGCATCTTCGTGGACTATCTGCGCAACGGGCAGGGCGCGACCGCCATCGCCGCCTTTTCGACCCGCGCGCGCGATGGCGCGCCGGTGTCCGTGCCGCTCGGCTGGACCGAGTTGAAGAAGGATGTGCGGGAGGCGCATTTCAATGTGCTGACGCTGGAAGCGCGCCTGAAGAAGCTGAAAGCCGATCCGTGGGAGGGCTTCTTCAGCGCCCGCCAGTCCCTGACGTCCGTACTGGAAGGTGCACGACGTCACCGGAAATGATCTCTCCGGCTTCGGCGCTGCGCACGCAATTGCGGCCCTCGCGCTTGGCGCGATAAAGGGCCGTGTCGGCGCGGCGCAGGGTCTCGTTGAGGCGCTCGCTGTCGCGTTCGACCAGCGCGACGCCAGCGCTCACCGTGCAGGTGAGCGAAATGCCGTTGGCGGTGAATTCGCGCTGCTCGAACATGGCGCGGATGTTCTCGGCCATGCTGAGCGCGAGATCGCTCTGGCTGAGCGGCATGACGAGCGCGAATTCCTCGCCGCCGAGGCGGGTTGTCGTATCGGCCTTGCGGGCGTTTTCGCGCATCACGTCGGCAAAGCCCTGCAAGACCAGATCGCCGATTTCGTGCCCATGCTCGTCGTTGATGTCCTTGAAGCGGTCGAGGTCGAACAGCACGAGTGCGGCGCCTTTGGAGAGGATCTGGTGGCGGTCGAACACCGCGCGGCGGTTCTTCAGGCCGGTCAGCGGGTCGGTGCGGGCATCGGTGCGGTGGCGCAGCGCAAGGCGCGACTGGTGGATCGACAGCGAGATCGCGCCGACGCCGGTGATCGCGATGATCGAGACGATGGCGTTGATGTTCTCGGCCCAGTTCTGCGGAGGACCATCGAGATAAAGCGGCGTTTCGATCGCGATCAGGACCGCGCAGAGGGCAAAGCTCACCGCGACCGCCGAATAGAGCAGCATCAGCACGCCGATCGGCAGCGGGGCCTCGTGGCGTCCGAGCCAGTATTCCCGGGTCGTCGCAAACAGCAGGATGGACGCGAAGATGTTCGCGAGCATCATGCCGGTGCCGTCATAGCCGAGCAGGAAGGCGCTCGCCATCGGGACCAGCGTCAGCGCGATGGCGATGGCTGTGCGCGCGAGCGGAAAGCGATGCCGCCGGAAATGGTGCCCCGCGCCGAATCCGGTCCCGAGACCGATGATGAGGCAGCTCATCGCGACGAGCGCCAGGACCGGGGTCTGCGACTGGGTGTAATAGCTGAAGCTGACGGAGGCGCCGACTACGAAGATCGCCCCCACCGCCCAACTCAGCAGGAAGCTTTCGCTGCGCGAGGAAAGCCAGCTGGCGATGAGCGTGATGCTGATCGCGGCGCCTGAAAAGGCAACGGCCAGCATGAGGGAGCTGTGACTGATCAGCATGGGGTGTCCGGTGGGGTGCGCAGAGCCGAATCGGGTTCGTTCCGCGCCCACATTGTTCACCGTCATATGTGTTCAAACGGTTATCCGCATTGAAGAAAGTTTGCCGGGTTTCACGCGTTCGCTTGCGTCCGCCTCTCATCTGACAAAGACTTGCGCCCTATACTCTTCGGCACTCCCGCCCCAAACGGAAAACGACCCGCCCGTGATCCAAAGCCTCCATTCGTCCTCGCCGTACCGGATTTCGGAAGGATCGCCGACGCCGTTCGGCGCGGTCTACGATGGAAGAGGGGTCAATTTCGCTCTGTTTTCCGAACACGCGACGGGCGTGGAACTGTGCCTGTTCGACTCGGGAAGCGACCGCGAGACCGTGCGCATTCCACTGCCGCACAAGACGGAGAATGTCTGGCACGCCTATGTGGAGGGCATCGGCCCCGGACAGCTTTACGGCTATCGCGTGCACGGCCCCTATGATCCGGCCAACGGCCATCGCTTCAATCCGCACAAGCTTCTGATCGATCCCTATGCGCGGCTCCTTTCGGGGCGGCTTCGCTGGCACGATTCCATGTACGGCTACCGGCTTGGCTCGTTGCGCAGCGACCTGACGCTCGATCGCCGCGACAGCGCGCGCTTCATGCCCAAATGCGTGGTCGAGCAGCCGCTGCATATGTGGGGCGACGATCGACGCCCGCGCGTGCCCTGGCGCGACACCGTCATCTACGAAGCGCATGTCAAAGGACTGACCGAGCTTCATCCCGATGTTCCGGCCGTGCAGCGCGGCACCTATGCGGCGCTCGGCCATCCGCGCGTCATCGAGCATCTGAAGAAGATCGGCATCACCTCGGTTGAACTTCTGCCGGTCCATGCATTCGTCGACGACCGTTTTCTCGTCGAAAAGAACCTCAAGAATTACTGGGGCTATTCGACGCTCGCCTATTTCGCTCCGGAGCCGCGTTATCTCGGCGAGGCGGGCGTCAACGGGTTCAAGGCGGCGATCCGCGCGCTCCACGATGCGGGCATCGAAGTGCTGATGGATGTCGTCTACAACCACACCTGCGAGGGTAGCCATCTCGGCCCGACGCTCTCGTTCCGTGGTATTGACAACAAGGTCTACTACAAATCGGTGCCGGACAATCCGCGCTTCTGCTGGGATTCGACGGGAACCGGAAACACGCTCGACTGCGCGCATCCGCGCGTGGTGCAGCTCATCCTCGATTCCCTGCGCCACTGGGTCGAGAATTACCACATCGACGGGTTCCGCTTCGATCTTGCGCCGACGCTTGCCCGCGACCCCTATGCGTTCAACCAGAGGTCCGGTTTCCTGCAGGCCGCCGGGCAGGACCCTGTGCTCTCGCAGGTCAAGCTGATCGCCGAGCCGTGGGACATCGGCGATGGCGGATACCGCATCGGCCATTTCCCGGTGGGGTGGAGCGAATGGAACGACCAGTTCCGCGACACGGTGCGCGGCTTCTGGCGCGGCGATGAGGGCCAGCTTCCGGCGCTCGGCCGTGTCATGACGGGCTCGCGCGAGACCTTCGAGCCGTCGGGCCGCCACCCCTGGGCCTCGGTCAATTTCATCACCTCCCATGACGGCTTCACGCTGGAGGACCTCGTCTCTTACAACGACCGCCATAACGAGGCGAACGGCGAGGACAACCGCGACGGCCACAGCCACAATGTGAGCTGGAACCACGGCACCGAAGGGCCGACCGACGATCCGGAAATCCGCGGACGCCGGGCGCGCCAGAAACGCAACATGCTGGCAAGCCTGATCTTTGCGCAGGGCGTGCCGATGATCCTGATGGGCGACGAGCTGTCGCGCACGCAGGACGGCAACAACAACGCGTATGCACAGGACAACCAGACCAACTGGCTCAACTGGGCGGCCGGGGAAAACAGCGATACGGGCCTCAAGCATTTCGTCGAAAACGCCCTTGCCATCCGCGCCCGCTACGATGCGTTCCGCCGCAAGGCCTTCATGACGGATGCGATGGTGCAGGGCGAGGGCATCAAGCAGGTCTACTGGCTGGTGCCGGATGGCCGCGAAATGACGCCGGAGGATTGGCAGGACGGATTGCGCAAGACCATCGGCATGCAGTTCGGCAACGACGCGCCCGACGGCCAGCGGTTCCTCCTGCTGATGAACGCTTTCCACGATCCGGTCGACTTCCACCTGAACGAGCATTTCCCGTGCTCGAAATGGAAGGCGATGTTCGACACGCGTGTGGCAGATGGTCTGGTGCGCGAGGACGCAGCGGAACTCCTGCCGGGGGCTGCGGTTATCATTCCCGGACGCACGCTCGTTCTGCTCAGTCACGAGGACAATGTTGAATGAATGAGCATGAGGACCTGATCGCGCGTCTTGTCGATCTCGCGGGCGTGCTGCCCGGTTTCCGCGATCAGAACGGGGAGTGGGTGGAAACGCCGTTTAAGGCGCGGCGCGCGGTGGCCGAAGGCTTCGGCTATGGCGCGGCGACGGAAGAGGATGCGCGCGAAAGCATTCGCCGTCTCCAATCCCTGCGCCAGGGTCTTGTTCCGACGCTGATCACGGCACTTGCCGAAACGCCGACCCTCGTGCCGATCCGCAGCAGCGCGGGCCACGACAACGCCGACTGGCGGCTTCTCAACGAAGAGGGCATCGAGCGCGAGGGCCGCTCGCCGGTGGCGGACGGATATGTGCTGCTGCCGCCGCTCGATCCCGGCTATTTCGGGCTTGTCCTGCGCTGCGGGGAAGCGGAGGCCGAGGCCACCATCATCTCTGCGCCGCAGCGCTGTTACATGCCTGAAGCCCTCGCCGATGGCGCGCGCCTGTGGGGGACGGTTGCGCAGGTGTACGGACTGAAGACGGCGACGGGAATGGGAATCGGCGATTATTCCGCCGTGGCGCAGGCGGCCGACGGAACGGGCCGCATCGGCGGCGATTTCCTCGGCCTGTCGCCGCTGCATGCGCTTTTCGAATCCGACCGCACGAAATATTCGCCTTACTCGCCGTCCTCACGCCTGTTTCTCGAAGGCATCTACATCGACGTGACGGCGGTGCCGGGCTTTGCCGGCTCGCGCGCGGAGGCGCTTCTGGAGCAGCCTGAGGTCGCCGAAAGGCTGGCAGCCGTGCGCGCCGAGTCTCTCGTCGCCTACGATGCCGTATGGGCGGTGAAGCGGCCGCTTCTCGATCTTCTGTTCGAGGATTTCGTTTTGCGCGGGCGCGACGAGACCTTTGAGGCGTTTCGCGCCGCGGGCGGTGAGCCGCTCGAACTTCAGGCGACCTTCGATGCCCTGTCCGAACATTTCCGCGCCGAAGGGCGGACATGGATGGGCGAGTGGCCGAAAGACTTCCGCGATCCGGCCTCCGAGGTCGTGACATGGTTCCGCAGCGAGAAGGCCGAGCGCATTACCTTTTTCGTGTGGCTGCAGTTTCTTGCCGATGCACAGCTCGCGGCGGCATCGCGGGCCGCCAAACATGCGGGAATGGCGATCGGTCTGTACCGCGATCTGGCGGTCGGCGGGGATCGCGGCGGCTCGGAAGTCTGGGCGGCGCGCGATCTTTTCTCGCCGACGCTCTCAGTCGGCGCGCCGCCCGATCCGCTCGGACCTCAGGGGCAGAACTGGGGCCTTCCACCGATGGACCCCTATGCGCTCGAACGCCACGGGTTGAAGGCGTTCCGCGCGCTGCTCAAGGCCAATATGCGCCATGCGGGAGCGATCCGCATCGACCACGCCTTCCAGCTTCAGCGCCTGTTCGTCATCCCCGAAGGCGGGCATGCGGCGGATGGCGCCTATGTGAACTTTCCGTTCGAGGCGCTGCTGGCGGCGCTGCGGCTCGAAAGCCACCGGGCGAAATGCCTCGTCATCGCCGAGGATCTCGGCACCGCGCCGGAGGGCTTTTCCGACGCCATCATGCGCGCCGGTCTGTTGTCTTACCGCGTGATGTATTTCGAGCGCGGCGAGCATGGCCGCTTCAAGCGCCCGCCCGAATATCCCCACGATGCCATGTCCGTGTTCACCACCCATGACCTGCCGACCTTGCGCGGCTGGTGGCGCGGGCTCGACGTGGACATCCGCGAAAATATCGGGGTTTTCGATCACGAACGCGCCAGCAACGAGCGCGCCGGGCGCCAGCACGACCGCTGGATGTTCTGCCAGGTGTTGCGGGAGGAGGGGCTCGCCGATCTTCATGAGCCGCCGCCCGAGCCCCCGCTTGAGGCCGCCGTGCGCTTCATCGCCCGTGCCCCCTCGGCGCTCACCGCGATCCAGTTCGAGGATGCGGCCGGTGAGATCGAGCAGGCCAACCTTCCCGGCGTCGAAAAGGGTCATCCCAACTGGCGGCGCCGGCTCGCAAAATCGGTCGACGAACTGACATCGGACGATGGCAAGCTCGCGCACTGGTCGGCGCTTTTGAAGGGCGAGGGCCGTGGCCGTGGCACGAAATCGCAATAGTTTGGAGATAAACCCTGCTCTGTCATCCGTTTGCCTTCTTTCGGCGTTGCGTATTGGGAAGATCTTCGATGAACGCTCCCGGACCCCTTAATCTGAAGCCTCTGGACGACGAGGCCGCGCCCGCCGGGAACCTTCCCGACGGATCGGGCCGTGTTGTCATCGAGAATGTCTGGCCGGAACTGGATGGCGGGTTCACGCCCGTCAAGCGCGTCGTGGGCGAGAACGCCGAGGTCTGGGCCGACATTTTCTCGGACGGGCACGACATCATCCGCGCCGAAATCCTTTACCGCGCCGAGGGCGCCGCCGACTGGAAGCGCGCGCCGATGGCCTTCGTGGACAACGACCGCTGGAAGGGCGCGTTTCCGCTGGAGAAGAACGAGACCTACGTCTTTACCATCGAGGCGTGGCGCGACGTGTTCGGCTCGTGGGTCAGCGAAGTCCAGAAGAAGAAGGCCGCCGGCCTCAACATCACCAGCGAGATCGCGGAGGGCCTTGGCCTTCTGGAAAAGGCTGCGGCCCGCACCCCCGCGCTTGCGCCCCGTCTTGCCGACGCAAAGGCGAAGGAGGCAGGCTCCGACGCGCAATTCGGCGTTCTCACAGATCCCTTCGGCGTCAAGGCCATCACCGATGCGGCCCAGCGCGGCAATCTCTCCCGCTACGACCGCGAACTGAAGATCATTGCCGACCGCACGGCGGCGCGCTTTTCGGCCTGGTACGAGCTTTTCCCGCGCTCGATGTCGGACGATCCCACGCGCCACGGCACGTTCGACGACGTCATCAAGAAGCTGCCTTATGTGCGCGACATGGGCTTCGACGTTCTGTATTTTCCGCCCATACACCCGATCGGCTTGAAAAACCGCAAGGGGCGCAACAACACGCTGACGCCCGCCCCGGACGATCCGGGCTCGGTCTATGCGGTGGGTTCGGACGCGGGCGGCCATGACGCGATTCACCCGGAACTCGGCACGCTCGAGGATTTCCGCCGCCTCGTGGCCCACGCCAAGGGACACGGTCTTGAGATCGCGCTCGATTTTGCCATCCAGTGTTCGCCCGACCATCCGTGGATCAAGCAGCATCCCGAATGGTTCGACTGGCGTCCGGACGGCACGCTGAAATATGCGGAAAACCCGCCGAAAAAATACGAAGACATCGTCAATGTGGATTTCTACAACGAGGGCGCGTTCCCATCGCTGTGGTATGCGCTGCGCGATGTCGTCCTGTTCTGGGCGAAGGAAGGCGTGCGCATTTTCCGCGTCGACAATCCGCACACCAAGCCGTTGCCGTTCTGGAAATGGATGATCGGCGAGGTAAACCGCCAGTATCCGGATGCGATCTTCCTCGCGGAAGCTTTTACGCGCCCGAAGATGATGCGAAAGCTCGCCAAGATCGGCTTCCAGCAGAGCTACACCTACTTTACGTGGCGCAACACCAAGGCCGAGCTGACCGAGTACGTCACCGAGCTTGCCGGGGATATGGGCGAATATTACCGCCCGAATTTCTTCGTCAATACGCCGGACATCAATCCCGTCCCGCTGCAGACCTCCGGGCGCGCGGGCTTCGTCATCCGCTCGACCCTGGCCGCGACCCTGTCGGGCGCGTGGGGGCTTTATTCCGGTTTCGAGCTGTGCGAGGCCAAGCCCATCCCCGGCAAGGAAGAATATCTCGACAGCGAGAAATACGAGATCAAGGCGTGGGACTGGAACCGGCCCGGCAATATCCGTCCGCACATAACCGCGCTGAACCGCATCCGCCGTGACAACCCGGCGCTGCACGATTTCCGCAATGTGCTGTTCCTCAATGCCTGGAACGACAATGTTCTGGCCTATGCCAAGCTGACGCCCGCGCGCGACAATTGCGTGGTCGTCCTCGTCAATCTCGATCCGCACAACCGGCAGGATGCGAGCGTCGAAATCCCGCTGTGGGAGTTCGGCCTTCCCGATCACGCCTCCATCCAAGCCGAGGATCTGCTTGGGGGAAGCGCGTTCACGCTGCACGGAAAAGTGCAGACGGTCGCGCTCGATCCCGTCACCCGCCCTGTTCTCATCTGGCGTCTTGTTCCGCCCAAACCTTAGAGCCCATCATGATCGACCGCAGCGACCCGCAATGGTTTCGGGACGCGATCTTTTACCAGATCCATGTGAAGTCCTTTTTCGACGCCAACAATGACGGCATCGGAGATTTCGAGGGCGTCACGCAGAAGCTGGATTACGTGAAGGAACTAGGCGTTACCGCGCTCTGGATCATGCCGTTCTATCCCTCGCCGTTGCGCGACGACGGCTACGACATCGCCGACTACCGGGAGATCAATCCGCAATACGGCACGATGCGCGATTTCCGCCGCTTCGTACGCGAGGCGCATGCGCGCGGGCTTCGTGTGGTGACGGAGCTCGTCATCAACCACACCTCCGATCAGCATCCGTGGTTCCAGCGCGCCCGGCGCGCCAAGAAGGGATCGCCCTACCGCGATTTCTATGTGTGGTCGGACACCGCCAAGGAATATTCCGACACCCGCATCATCTTCCTCGACACCGAAAAGTCGAACTGGACGTGGGACGAGGAAGCGAAGGCCTATTTCTGGCATCGCTTCTATTCGCACCAGCCGGATCTGAATTTCGACAATCCGCGCGTGCTCGCCTCGGTTCTGCAGGTCATGCGCTATTGGCTCGATATGGGCGTCGACGGCCTGCGTCTGGACGCCATCCCTTACCTCATCGAGCGCGACGGCACGAACTGCGAAAACCTTCCCGAAACGCACACCGTCATCAAGCGCATCAGGCAGGCGCTCGACCGTTCCTATTCGGACCGCATGCTGCTCGCCGAGGCGAACCAGTGGCCGGAAGACACCGCGCCCTATTTCGGCGACGGCGACGAATGCCACATGGCGTTCCACTTTCCGCTGATGCCGCGCATGTATATGGGCATCGCGCAGGAAGACCGGCACCCGATCACCGACATCATGCGCCAGACGCCCGATATCCCCGAGGGGAATCAATGGGCGATCTTCCTGCGTAACCACGACGAGCTCACGCTCGAAATGGTGACGGAGACCGAGCGCGATTATCTGTGGAGTTTCTACGCCGGGGACCGCCGCGCCCGCATCAATCTGGGCATTCGCCGCCGCCTTGCGCCGCTGCTCGAAAACGACCGCCGCAAGGTCGAGCTTCTCAACTCGCTCCTGTTCTCCATGCCCGGCACGCCGTTCCTTTATTACGGCGACGAGATCGGCATGGGCGACAACATCTATCTCGGCGACCGCGATGGCGTGCGTACGCCGATGCAATGGTCGCCGGACAGGAACGGCGGCTTCTCGAAATCCGATCCCGCGCGGCTTTTCCTGCCGTCCATTCAGGACCCGATCTACGGCTATGAGGCGGTCAATGTCGAAGCGCAGCTTCGCAGCCCGTCGAGCCAGCTCAACTGGCTGCGCCGCCTCATCGCGGTGCGGCGCAATTTCCGTGCCTTCGGCCGCGGCACGCTGCGTTTCCTCTACCCGGAAAACCGCAAGGTTCTTGCCTATCTGCGCGAATTCGACGGCGAGACGATCCTGTGCGTGGCCAATCTGTCGCGCGCACCGCAGGCGGTCGAACTTGATCTGTCCGAGATGAACGGCCGCGTTCCGGTGGAGCTCACCGGCGGAACGGCTTTCCCCCGCATCGGCGATCTGCCCTATCTGCTCACGCTGCCGGCTTACGGCTTCTTCTGGTTTGCGCTGCACGAGCAGACGCAGGACACGACGCCCGCGCCGCGCCCGGCACCGGAGCTGTTCACACTTGTCATTCAGGGCACGCCGGATTCGCTGTTCCGCGACCGCGAGCGCATCGCGTTCGAGACGACAGCGGCGCCCGGTTTCCTGCCGTCGCAGCGCTGGTTCGGCGGCAAGAGCGTTGCGATCGCGAAAGTGGACGTGCTCGATCACACCGTGATGCGCGACCGCAACAAGCAGGATGCCTTCACCTGGCCGCAGATCGCTGTGCAGCTGAGAAACGGCGACCGGCAGGTTTATTCCCTGCCGCTGGCGCTCGTCGACCGCGAGGCCGAGAACCTCATTCCGTACGCACTCGCCAAAGTGCGCCGCGGCCCGCGCGTCGGGCTGCTTTATGACGCGGCAGCGGAGCCGGAGTTTGCCCTGGCCGTTCTCGCGGCGCTGGAGCGCAACACCGATTTTTCGACGCGCACCGGCGGCCGCATCTACTTCCACACCACATCGCAGTTCGCGGGCGCGCTGGAGCGCCTCGGTGATCCCGAAGAAGGCGACAACGTACCGCGTCTTTACCGCGGCGAGCAGTCGAACACATCGATCATTTTCGGCGGCGCGATGATCATGAAGCTCTACCGGCGCCTCCAGCCGGGCGTGCATCCGGAGATCGAGGTCGGCCGCTTCCTCACCGAAGTCGGCTACCTCAACACGCCCGCGCTGCTCGGCTCGGTCGAATATGTGGCAGCGGACGGGACCTCGACATCGCTCGGCGTGCTGCAATCCTATGTGCCGCATCAGGGAGATGCGTGGACGCAGGTTCTCGAAGCGCTCAAGCGCGAGCTTGAAACCTATGCGCTCGTGCCGGACGGAAGCGTGCCCAATGTGCGCACCGTGTTCGAAGCCTATTTCCGGTATGCCGATCTTCTGGGCATCCGCACCGCCGAACTGCACCGCGCCTTTGCGTCGCCGACGGAAGATCCGGCGTTCACGGTCGAGCCCTTGACCGAAACGGACGTGAAGGCCGTGGCCGAGGATGCGCGCGAGCAGGCGGAGCGCGCCTTCACGTCACTCTCGCGTTTGCCGGAAAGCGCGAGGACCGCCGACATCCAGCGCCTTCTCGATCTGCGCAGCGAAGTTCTCGCGCTCATCGAGAATGCCGCGGTGGCACCCGACAACGCCGTCAAGACGCGCGTCCACGGCGATTTCCATCTCGGGCAGGTTCTTGTCGCGGACAGCGACCTCTACATCGTCGATTTCGAGGGCGAACCTTCCCGCTCGGCCGATGCCCGGCGCGGCAAGTTCTCGCCGCTGCGCGATGTCGCGGGCATGATGCGCAGTTTCGCCTATGCGGCGGAGACGGCGGCGGCGGACGTTGCCGGGCGGCTCACCCATGTCGCGCCGCGCATCTATGCGGCAGCGGACGAATTCCGCCGTCTCGTCTCGGAAACCTTCCTCGAAGGCTATGAGCGTGCCGCGCGGGGGAACGTTGTGTGGGTGGAGGATCCCGACACGCGGCGGAACCTTCTGAAGCTCAATCTGTTGGCCAAGGCGTTCTACGAGATCAATTATGAGGTCGACAACCGGCCGGACTGGATCGGAACGCCCGTTCGCGGCGTCCTTCACACACTCGACGAGGAACATCATTGATGCATGGGCCCGCACCGGACCAGGATGACACGCAGCGCGCCCCCGCGCGCCCCGATGCCCTTTATAAGGTGCTGGGCGCACACAAGGCCGAGCGTGACGGCACGCCGGGCTTCCGCTTTGCGGTGTGGGCCCCGAATGCGCGGCGCGTCAGCGTGGTCGGCGATTTCAACGCCTGGGATGGCCGCAAGAACCCGATGCAGGGCAGCGACAGCGGCGTCTGGGAGACGTTCGTTCCGGGCCTCCAGATGGGCGACCATTACAAATTCGAGCTGGAAGGCCCCGATGGCCGCCTGCTGCCGCTGAAGGCCGATCCTCTCGCGTTCCAGTCCCAGTTGCGTCCCGAGACGGCTTCGGTGCTTCACGCCGAACCGGATTTCACCTGGGACGATCACGCCTGGATGTCGGAGCGCGGGCATGGCGATCCGCGCAAGAAACCCATTTCGATCTACGAAGTGCATCTCGGCTCGTGGGCGCGGGGCGAGAACAATCGCTGGCTGACCTACCGCGAGCTTGCCGAAAAGCTCATTCCGTATGTGCAGGAAATGGGCTTCAGCCACATCGAGCTTCTGCCGATCAACGAGCATCCGTTCGACGGGTCGTGGGGCTATCAGCCGACCGGGCTTTTTGCGCCGACAAGCCGCTTCGGCACGCCCGACGATTTCAAATATTTCATGGAGAGCGCGCACAAGGCCGGAATCGGCATACTGCTCGACTGGGTGCCCGGCCATTTCCCGGTCGACGGACATGGGCTTGGCCTGTTCGACGGCACGCATTTGTACGAACACGCCGATCCGCGCCAGGGATTTCATCAGGACTGGGGCACGTACATCTACAATTTCGGGCGGGCGGAGGTCACGAACTTTCTCGTCGACAATGCGCGCTTCTGGCTCGAAAACTACCATCTCGACGGGCTGCGCGTGGATGCCGTCGCCTCGATGCTCTATCTCGATTATTCGCGCAAATCGGGCGAATGGGTCGCAAACCGCTATGGTGGCAACGAGAACATCGAAGCCATCGATTTTCTTCGGAAGATGAACGAGACGGCCTATTCGGTCGCGCCCGGTGCGCTGACCGTCGCGGAAGAATCGACGTCATGGCCCGGCGTGTCGCACCCGACCTATACGGGCGGGCTGGGTTTCGGCTTCAAATGGAATATGGGCTGGATGCACGACACGCTGCGCTACATGCAGCAGGATCCCATCCATCGCCGCTATCACCACAGCGACCTCACTTTTGGCCTGCTGTACGCATTCAGCGAAAACTTCATCCTGCCGATCAGCCATGACGAGGTCGTGCACGGCAAGGGCTCGCTGCTCGGCCGCATGCCCGGCGACGAATGGCAACGCTTTGCCAATCTGCGCGCCTATCTCGGCTTCATGTGGGGACATCCCGGCAAGAAGCTGCTGTTCATGGGCTCGGAGTTCGGGCAGGTCGGCGAGTGGAATTTCAACGCGAGCCTCGACTGGCATGTCCTGCAATATCCGGTTCATTCGGGCGTGCAGAAGCTGGTGCGCGATCTCAACGCCGCCTACCGCGACGTGCCCGCCCTCCACGAGCGCGATTGCGAGGCCAACGGCTTCGAATGGATCGTCTCGGACGACAGCGACAACAGCGTCATCGCCTGGATCCGCAAAGGCGAAAAGGAGGGCGACATCGCCATCGTCGTGTCGAACTTCACGCCGATCCCGCGCGAGGGATACCGGCTGGGCGTGCCGCTCCCGGGTTTTTATCGCGAAGTCGTGAACACGGACGCGGCCATCTACAGCGGCTCGAACATCGGCAATGCCGGCGGGCTGGAAGCCGAGGAGCCGGGCAATCACGCGCGGCCTTATGCCCTTAACCTCACTTTGCCGCCGCTTTCGACACTGATTTTCGAGCGGCGCGGCTGATCCAATCACCCCTTGCGGCGTTGTCCCGTTGTGCCACACTGCATGTCCCCGAACAGGAGAATAACAAATGGCTTGGGAAACACCTGTTGTTCTGGAAATCGCCTGCGGTCTCGAAGTGACGGCCTATGCTCCGGCAGAGGGTATCGAAGGCGACGGCGAATTCTGATCTGACGTGAAAGCGGTCGTCCTCGGCGCAGCGGCCGGCGGCGGCTTTCCGCAATGGAACTGCTCATGCCCGGTCTGTGCGCTTGCATGGGCCGGGGATGAGCGGGTACGCGCCGCCACCCAATCCAGCATGGCCGTTTCGACCGATGGAGCGGCATGGGCGCTGCTCAACGCGTCCCCGGAAGTGCTCGCGCAGATCGCACGCACGCCCGAGCTTCAGCCTCTCGCGGGAGCCCGCAATTCTCCGATCCAAGCCGTTGTGCTGACAAACGGCGACATCGATCATGTTGCCGGCCTTCTCAGCATGCGCGAGGGCCAGCGCTTCGACATCTTCGCCTTGCCGCCTGTGCTGGAGGCTTTGCGCGCCAATCCAATCTTCTCGGCGCTGTCGGCCGCATTCTTCATCGAAGCCGTCGCGGGGGAGGAGTTCACCGCCGCCGGCCTTCATTTCACGCTGTTCCCGGTGCCGGGAAAGGTGCCGCTCTATCAGGAGAGCGGGCATGTGGAGATCGGCTCGCAGCGCGGTGAGACGGCAGCGGTTGCGGTTCGCGATGGCGCTCATACATTGCTTTATGTGCCGGGCTGCGCGTCGCTGACGCCGGAACTCGAGGAACGGCTCTCGGGCGCGGATGCGGTCCTGTTCGACGGTACGTTGTTCACGGACGACGAGATGGTCCGCGCGGGGCTCGGGCCGAAAACGGGGCGGCGCATGGGCCATATGCCGATTTCAGGCGCCGGCGGATCGCTCGACATGCTGGCCGGACTGAAGGCAAGACACAAAGTGTATGTGCACATCAACAACACGAACCCGATCTGGATCTCCGGCTCGCCCGAGCGCGAGGCCGTGGAACAGCGAGGCATTGCCGTGGCGCATGACGGAATGGAGATCGTGCTGTGAGCGTTCTTCTGTCGGCATCGGAATTGAAGGAGCGCCTTCTTGCCATCGGCGCTGCGCGCTATCACGACAAGCACCCCTTCCACCGGCGGCTGCACGAAGGACGATGCAGCCGAGGCGAAGTCGCCGCCTGGGCGCTCAACCGCTATTATTATCAGTCCCACATCCCCATCAAGGATGCGGCCCTCATCGCGCGCATGGACGACGCGCAGATGCGGCGTGCCTGGCGCCAGCGGCTCGTCGATCATGACGGGGCCGCGCCGGGGGAGGGCGGTGTCGCCAAATGGCTGCACCTCGCCGAGGGCGTCGGCCTGAAGCGCGAGGATGTCATGGCCCATCGCGGCGTTCTTGCCGGAACGCGCTTTGCCGTCGATGCCTATGTCGATTTCGTCCGCACGAAGCCGCTGCTCGATGCGGTCGCGTCCTCGCTGACCGAGCTGTTTTCGCCCGCGATCATTCAGGACCGCGTTCAGGGCATGCTGCGGCATTACGATTTCATCACGCCGGAAACATTGTCCTACTTCACCGCGCGTCCCGAACAGGCGCGGCGCGATGTCGACTATGCTTTGGGCTATGTGGCCGAGCATGCACGCACGCCGGACCGGCAGCAGGCCGTCATCGCGGCGCTCGAGTTCAAATGCGATGTGCTGTGGTCGATGCTCGATGCGCTGCATTACGCCTATGTCGAGCCGGGACACATTCCGCCCGGGGCCTATGTGCCCCCGTCCGCGTCCGGGGAGACCTGAATGACCGCGGCTCTTTCCGCCGACATCGTGCCGCGCCTTGCGCGCGGGGTGCGCCTTCAGGAAGACCGCGTGCGCGGCGGGTGGAATCTTCTCGCGCCGGAGCGTGTGCTGAAGGCCAATCCGGTTGCGGTCGAGGTTTTGAAGCTGTGCGACGGGCAGCGGCGTTTCGGCGACATCGTGGATGATCTGACGGCGCGGTTTTCGGTGGACCGCGCGCGTGTCGAAGCCGACAGCGCCGCGCTTCTGAACGATCTTGCAGCAAAACGCATGGTGGAGCTGTGAACGCGCCCGCACCCCTTGCGCTGCTGGCCGAGCTGACGCACCGCTGCCCGCTCGCCTGTCCCTATTGCTCGAACCCGCTGGATCTCGACCGCCGCGAGGACGAACTCGACACGCAAACCTGGCTGCGCGTGTTCGACGAGGCCGCGCGGATGGGTGTCCTGCATCTGCATCTGTCGGGCGGCGAGCCCGCCGCGCGGCGCGATCTCGCCGATCTCGTGCGCGGCGCGGCGGGGTCTGGTCTTTACACCAATCTCATCACGTCGGGGATCGGCCTCACCGAGGCGCGCCTCGAAGAGCTGGCGTCCGCCGGGCTGGATCACGTCCAGCTGTCGCTTCAGGATGTCGTTGCGGAGGAGGCCGACCGCATTGCGGGCTATGCAGGTGCACATGGCAAGAAGATCCAGTTTGCCGCCGCCGTGCGCGCCACCGGCCTGCCGCTGACCGTCAATACAGTTATCCATCGCTCCAACATCTCGCGCATCGGGCAGCTCGTCGAAATGGCGATGGAACTCGGCGCGCGCCGCGTCGAGATCGCGCATGCGCAATATTACGGCTGGGGCCTGAAGAACCGCGCGGCCCTGATGCCCGATCGTGCGGATGCGCTCGCGGCGGGCCGCGACATCGAAATCCTACGCGCCGAGACGTCGGGACGGCTGGTCATCGATTATGTGCCGCCGGATTATTTCGCGGCGACGCCCAAGCCCTGCACCAATGGCTGGGGCCGGCAGTCCCTCAACGTGACCCCGCGCGGGCGGGTTCTGCCCTGTCATGCCGCCGAGAGCATCCCCGGCCTCGATTTCTGGAATGTGCGAGACCGCTCCTTGTCCGAGATCTGGGAAGAGAGCCCCGCCTTCAACGCCTTTCGCGGCACGGACTGGATGGCTGAGCCGTGCCAAAGCTGCGAGCACCGCGAGCGTGATTTCGGCGGCTGCCGCTGCCAGGCCCTCGCGCTGACTGGCGATGCGCGCAACACCGATCCGGTGTGCCGGTATTCGCCGTTGCATCATCTGGTATCTGCGGCATCGGCGGCGCCGCACGACGAAAGTCTCGTCCCACGGCGTTAAATAGCAAAAATAATATGTAAATAAAATAACAAGCCATGCATTGCATGTGAACAGGCTATAGATTACATCCCACGCTCGATTTTAGCGTTGGAAAAGCCCTGTGCATGCCCATCTGAAACGCCTTGAAGCCGAGTCCATCGCGATCATGCGCGAGGTCGCCGCCGAATTCTCCAATCCGGTCATGCTCTATTCGATCGGCAAGGATTCCAGCGTCATGGTTCATCTGGCCATGAAGGCGTTCTATCCGTCCAAGCCGCCATTTCCGTTCCTGCATGTCGACACGACCTGGAAGTTCCGGGAGATGATCGCCTTCCGCGGCGAGATGGCGAAGAAATACGGCTTCGATCTCCTGGTGCACATCAACGAAGACGGCGTCAGGCAGGGCATCGGCCCCGTCAGCCACGGCTCGTCCGTCCATACGACGGTGATGAAGACCGAGGGGCTGAAACAGGCGCTCGACAAATGGCAGTTCGATGCGGCCTTCGGCGGTGCGCGGCGCGACGAGGAAAAAAGCCGTGCCAAGGAGCGCATCTTCTCCTTCCGCAATTCAAGCCACGCCTGGGACCCGCGCGGCCAGCGCCCCGAATTGTGGAACCTCTTCAACACGCGTGTCCGCCAGGGCGAATCGATCCGCGTCTTTCCGCTGTCGAACTGGACCGAGCTCGACATCTGGCAGTACATACTCGAAGAGCAGATCCCCATCGTCCCACTCTATTTCGCCAAGGAGCGCCCGGTGGTGAAGCGCGCGGGCACCTGGATCATGGTGGACGACGAGCGGCTGCCGCTTGAGCCCGGCGAGACGCCGGAAATGCTGAAAGTCCGCTTCCGCACGCTCGGCTGCTATCCGCTGACGGGCGCCATCGAGAGCGAGGCCGACAATCTCGAAGCCATCGTCGAGGAAATGATGATCGCGCGCACCTCCGAACGGCAGGGCCGCCTCATCGACAGCGACGAGAGCGCGAGCATGGAAAAGAAAAAGCGCGAGGGCTATTTCTGATGGACGCCGCACTCGCCACAAAGACCGTTCTTTCCGCCGCCCCGGCCGGAGACGGAAATCTTTTGCGCTTCATCACCTGCGGGTCGGTGGACGACGGCAAATCGACCCTGATCGGCCGTCTCCTCTATGAATCGAAGACGATCTTCGAAGACCAGCTGACGACGCTCACGAAGGATTCCAAGAAGCACGGCACGACAGGCGAGGACGTGGATTTTGCGCTCCTCGTCGACGGCCTCGAAGCCGAGCGTGAGCAGGGCATCACCATCGATGTCGCCTACCGCTTCTTTGCGACGCCGAAACGCAGCTTCATCGTCGCCGACACGCCCGGTCACGAGCAATACACCCGCAACATGGCGACGGGCGCCTCCAGCGCCGATCTCGCGATCCTGCTGGTCGATGCCCGCAAGGGCGTCCTCGTGCAGACCAAGCGCCACGCCTTCATCTGTTCGCTGCTCGGCGTGAAGAATGTCGTTCTGGCGATCAACAAGATCGACCTTGCCGAGTACGACGAAAAGGTCTTCCAGCGCATCGTCGCGGATTTCTCAGCATTCGCGACCAATCTCGGCTTCACGTCCATTCTGCCGATCCCGCTTTCGGCGCGCTTTGGCGACAATGTCACGACGCTCTCGGACAGGACGCCGTGGTATCGCGGCAAGAGCCTGATCGAGCATCTGGAAAGCGTCGAGATCGGGCGCGATCTTGCCTCCGCGCCGTTCCGCTTTCCGGTGCAATGGGTCAACCGGCCCAATCTCGATTTCCGCGGCTTCTCGGGCACGATTGCATCGGGCCGCGTTCGCGCCGGGCAGGACATCACGGTCGCCGCATCCGGACGCACGACCAGACTGACCCGCATCGTCACCGCCGACGGCGATCTGGACGAGGCCGGCGCGGGCGATGCCGTCACGTTCGTGCTCGCGGAAGAGGTCGACATCGCGCGCGGCGATGTGCTGACCGAGCCGAAGTCCCGCCCGGAAGTCGCCGACGGGCTGTCGGCCCATGTGATCTGGATGAGCGAGACCCGGCTTCAGCCCGGCCGTTCCTATCTGATGCGCATCGGCACGCGCTGGGTTCCGGCGACGGTCTCGGCGATCTCCCATGCCATCGACGTCAATACGCTGGAGGAGCGCCAGGCCGATCATCTCGCCTTGAACGAGATCGCGGTCTGCGAAATCCAGACCGCGACGCCCATCGCCTTCGATTCCTACGCCGACAATCGCGGCACCGGCGCCTTCATCCTGGTGGATCGCACGACGAACGAAACCGCCGCCGCGGGCATGGTCATCCGCTCGCTGCGACGCGCGACCAATGTGCACCGCGAGGACCTTGCGCTCGACAAAGCCGCGCGCGCGGGCATCAAATATCAAAAGCCCGTCGTGCTCTGGTTCACGGGCCTGTCCGGATCGGGCAAATCGACGATTGCGCGGCTCGTTGAAAAGAAGCTCCATGCGGCGGGCCACCACACCTACATGCTCGACGGCGACAATCTGCGCCACGGCCTCAATTCCGATCTCGGCTTCTCGGAGGCCGAGCGCACGGAAAACATCCGGCGCGCGGGCGAGGTGGCGAAATTGTTTGTCGATGCGGGCGTGATCGTCCTGTGTTCCTTCATCTCGCCGCTGCGCACCGAGCGTGCGTTCGTGCGCTCCATTCTCGACGAGGATGAGTTCGTCGAGATCTTCGTCGATACGCCGCTGGAGGAATGCGAAAAGCGAGATGTGAAGGGGCTCTATAAACGCGCCCGCGCCGGGGACATTCCTCAATTCACGGGCATTTCCTCACCCTATGAGGCCCCCGCTGCGCCGGAACTGACGCTTCCGACGCTTCAGGAGGATGCCGAGGAGCTTGCAGACCGTGTGCTCGAGCATCTGCGCGACCGGGCGATCGCCGGAGGCAACTGGGCGAGCCCGTAGCCAAATTCCGCATGTGAACCATCCGGCCCCGCCGGGGTTGTCCTTGTATGGAAAAGAAAAACCTTACCGCGCGCGGTGAGGTTTTCTTCTTTGCGGCTCCGTTCCGGAGCCGCCGTTCATAAGTACAAGGAGAGCCGTCATGCCGGAAGAAATCGTGCACACGCAGCCCGTTAAGAAGGACGCGGAAACCGAGCCGAAGAAAGAGGGCGCGCCTGCCGTGCCCCAGCACAAATCCTATGGCGGCGGTGGGAGAGACGAGGTCGGCGGCGGCCCGGCGGGACGCGGCAATGACGGTGCGGCCGTTGTCAGCACAAAGGAAGAATGGTCGCGCGGAAAATCCGACAGCGAAGAGCGCGGCTCGCCCGAGCTCGACCGGGCCGACTTCGGCAAATGACCGGAACATCGGTCAGGCCTGTACGTTGAAAAAAGAGAGGCTGCCTTCGAACGGGAGGCCGCCCCCAAACCTATAATTTCGGGAGGCTTCAATGTCGGACGATTATCGGCGCGACAACTGGCAACGCGAGAGCGAGGGACGCGTGTCCCGGCGGCCCGGTGGCGAGCGTGATTTCTACGGACGCGATCAGCGCGGCGAAGACGATTACGGTCTTGGCTATGGCGAGGAGGGCATGACCAATTATCGCCTGTTGCGCCAGCCGCGTCCGGCGCGCTATGCGGACGACTATGGCCCGTATGGACGTTCGGACAGTTCCTGGGACCGTGGTGCCGCACGCAGCCAGCGCCAGCGCGACCTTGGCAGCGACTTCTCCTCGAACAACGAGTTCGGCGCGCGCCAGATGTACGGCAGCGATCATTTCGGCAACCGTTACGGCAGGCGCGACCTTCACGGCCCCGGAGAATATGCGCGTCAGCGCGGCTCGGACGGTTCGAGACATGAAGATCGCGGCTTCTGGGACCGCGCCAGCGACGAGGTTTCCTCGTGGTTCGGCGATGAGGATGCCGAAAACCGTCGCCGCATGGATGCCCGCCACCAGGGCCGTGGCCCCAAGGGCTATCGTCGCTCCGACGAGCGCATCCGCGAAGACGTGTCCGATCGCCTGACGGACGATCCGTTCATCGACGCATCGGACATCGAGATTGCGGTGTCGAACTCGGAAGTGACGCTGAGCGGCACTGTGGACAGCCGGACGGCGCGCCGCCGCGCCGAGGACCTGACCGAGCGCTGCTCGGGCATTTCCCACGTCCAGAACAATCTGCGGGTTGCTTCGGGAGCAGACACGGTTCGCGAAGAACCGGAGAAGGCGACGAAGAAGAGCGGTCTGTTTTCCGGTTCCTGACCGGGCAGACGATGCGAGATCGACGGCGGTTTCCGGGAGGTGGCCGCCGTCTTCTTGCGTCTGCCTCGAAATCAGGCATAAAGCGCAGAAAACGTGCAAGGGCCCTGGAAAAGAAAGAGGCCGTCCGCGTGAGCGAACGGCCCAAGTCTAGGGAGGAAACGCCCAAAGAGGGCAGCAGCAACAGAAACTGTCGCTACACCAAGGAGTATAGGTAAAACGGGCTGCCCGATTCAACGCTAAGCTTCGCAGGATAGGCATGCGTATATTGCATACCAAAGACCGAAAAGCTGAGCTCCCATACTCACCTGGAACAATGCAACCACCGGGCCAGAAACGCCGCGAGGCCGCATGATCAAGATAGGTATTGGTGGCTGGACCTTTGAGCCCTGGCGCGGTGTTTTCTATCCCGACCGATTGCCGCAGGCGCGCGAACTCAGCTATGCCGCTGAAAACCTGACGGGAATCGAGGTCAACGGAACCTATTACGGCACTCAGAAGCCGGCAGTCTTCCGCAAATGGGCGTCCGAGGTGCCGGAGGGCTTCATGTTCTCGCTGAAGGCGCCGCGCTTTGCCACCAATCGCAAGGTCCTCGCCGAGGCCAGCCCCAGCATCGAGAAATTCATCGACAGCGGCATCGCGGAGCTTGGCGACAAGCTCGGCCCGCTTCTGTGGCAGTTCATGCCGACCAAGAAATTCGATCCGGACGATTTCGCCGCATTCCTGGATCTGCTGCCCGAGAAAGCGGGCGGCATCACGCTGCGCCATGTGGTCGATGTGCGCCACGACAGCTTCCGGACGGCCGCCTTCCTCGATCTCGTCCGCCCCCGCAACGTCGCGGTCGTCTACGCCCATTCGGACGAACATCCGGAGATCGCCGACCCGACGGCCGACTTCGTCTATGCGCGGCTGATGAAGACGCAGGAGGACATCGAGACCGGATACAGCGCGAAGGATCTCGACGCTTGGGCCGGGCGCGTGCGGGTCTGGGAGAGGGGGGACGTCCCCGAGGATCTGGAGCTGATCGGCAAAAAGCCCGCAAAGACGAAGCGGGACTGCTTCATCTATTTCATCAGCGGCGCGAAAGTGCGCGCCCCCGCCGCCGCAGTGGCACTAATCGCGCGTCTCGGCGCCTGAGACCGGCGCTCCGCTACTGCGGAAGTGGCTCCGAAGGCGGGAGCGCCGCGGCCGGTTCGGCCGCGACCGCCGGAGGCGGGGACACCGCCTGTGCCGGAGGAAGTGCCTGGGCCGGCGGAAGCGCCTGAGCGGCAGGGAGAGCCTGAGCAGGCGGCAAGGCCTGTGCAGGCGGCGGTGCCGCCGCCGCAGCAGCCTGGCCGTGCTGCAGCGTGCGGATGGACACGGGAGCGGCCATCGCGCCGCCGCGCCGCGAGTCCTCGATCGCCGTCGCAATGACCTTCTGCACGTGGCTGTCGCTGAGGAACAGATCGTGGCGCAGGAGCCCGCTTGAGAGGCCCGACGCATCGACGACCTTGATTCCGAGCTCTTCGAGGCGGGCCTTCTCGACGCGGCCGACGCGCCGCCCGCCCGCAAGGCTGGCAGAGATGGCCAGCGCCCGGTCGTCCGTCGAGCTGACGACGGTCATACGGCGATGGAAATCGCCCATGCGCCGCACCGAGGCGGAGAAACCGTCGATGTCGATGTCCGGCGAGGCGAAGACGACCGCGCCGAACCGGTTCATGTAGCCGCTGTTGGTGGCATAGACCTGCCGCAGCGCCTCCACCGTCAGCATGCCGCCCATGCTGTGGGCGACGATGTGAATGCGTCCTATGCCGGGATTGGAGAGCAGGCTGTTGAGCGTGTCTTCCAGCGCATCGCGCGACCACAGCGCGCTTTCGCGGTCGGCCATATAGCCCAGAATCTCGCCGCGCGACGGCCAGCTGAACATCACCGTGTCGCCCCGGAATCCGAGCGCGTTCGACAGCCGTGCCGCATCGAGCGCCGCGCCTTCGAAACTCGTGTTGAATCCGTGCACGTAAACCAGCACGTCACGCCCGCCCGTGCCGCCGGAGGCGAGTGCGACCGGCAGGTTCGACACCGGCTCGACGCTCTGGATTTTCCAGTCGGACAATCCGGTCGCGGCCATCGAGAAGCGGCCGGACATATAGGGCGACGTCAGGCGAACCTGCGTGATGCGGGCCTCGGCGCGCTTGGTGCCGAACCAGGGCGCGGCGCGCGGATCGGGAGCCACGTTGCGCGTGGTGACGGCCGCGAGAGTCGGGCGTCCCGCGATGTCGGAGGGCAGGCCGTCGGAACTGAGGTTCGGGGCGCCCGCGCAGCCCGCCAGAACAGCTGCCACAAGTGGAACGACGCCAAAAACGCCAAAAGATTGTCTTGCCATGGAACGCTGAACCGCACCCTTCCGCGCCCGCGCGGATGCGGGCTGCACGGATAAACCACGCGCGCCGGGAGAAGGGCACTCAATTCTGCGATATGTGTCTGGCATGGAGCCATACCGACCCAACAAAAAAGGCATGGGCAGGGCGAAACCCGCGCATCGCAGAGACAAACCGCCGCGCTCCACAGGCAAAACGATCCGCGAAGGTTGCACAGGCGCGCGTATTTGCGCGTGCAGGTAAGTACCAACATGGGCGGTCCGGGTGCGGCCGCCGTTTCCCGCAAGGGCACGCACGATGCGTACAAGGGGACGATGAAACTCGGAGCGCGTGTTTTGGGGGGTTTGACGTTGGCAGCACGGTTCGCCACGATGCGGCGCTTTTCATCAAACCCGCCGACGCGCAGGCCATTCCATGATCCCGATCACGCGGTCGATCAGTCTCGATGAGCGGGAGATCGAAGAAACCTTCATCCGTGCGTCCGGTCCGGGCGGCCAGCACGTCAACAAGACCTCCTCTGCCGTCCAGCTCCGCTTCGATGTCCGCAAATCGCGTTCGCTGCCGGAGGAGGTCGCGGCCCGCCTCGAGGAACTGGCGGGGCACCGCCTGACCCAGGACGGCGTCATCATCATCACGGCGGAGACGCATCGCAGCCAGCGGCTGAACCGGGAGGAGGCGCTGGCGCGTCTTGTCGATCTGATCCGCAGCGCCACCGTCCGCAAAAAGGCACGCCGTCCGACCCGTCCGACCCGGGCCTCGAAGGAACGGCGGCTCGATTCCAAGTCCCGCAGATCCACGGTCAAGGCCGGGCGGCGCACCGGTCGCTCCGAGGATTGAAAAAGCTGTGGCGCCCTAACTCGGCTGGCTTGGGCCAGCCGAGATAGGACACAAAAGCATGACGCGGCCCGGGCGCGATGCTCCCCGCGCGGGACTTGGACCCCCGTGTTTACGTTTTTTGCGGGTTTTGATCCCGAATCCCCCTTGGGCGCGACAAATTTGACTTCATCCTTTCGTCACTAGGGTTTATGGTGCTGCTCTGGACAGGCGCAGGTTGGGACCAGTGAATGCTTGAATATCGGCTGCCGCCGGAGCGCGCATGCGCGGCAGGGTACGTGGAACATTGGGCGGCGATAAAGCGCGCGGCCGACATTTTGGGGGCCAGGACCCCGGTATTTGGGGGACAGGCTCATGGGTAAGGGTAAAGACTTCCGGCAACGCGGCGGCGGTGGCAAGCGCGGCTTCGATGACGATTTCATGCCGCCGGGTGATTACATGCCTCCTTCGCGCCCCTCGTTCGGCGGCGGCGGCGGTGCACCTGCGGGCGGCGGCGGTTTCAGCCGTGGACCCCAGTTCGATCCTACCGGCGAGCCGGTCAATGCCACTGTGAAGTGGTTCAACGGCGAGAAGGGTTACGGCTTCGCCGAAATCTCGGACGGTTCGGGCGACGCTTTCCTTCACATCGCGGCGCTGCAGGCGCTGGGGCTTGAAGCGGTTCCTCCGGGCGCGACGCTCGTCGTCCACGTCGGGCAGGGCCAGAAGGGTCGTCAGATCACCAAGGTTGTTTCGGTCGACGATTCGACCGCCACGGCGGAAGCGCCCCGCGCGCCCCGTCCGGGCGGCGGTTTCGGTGATCGTGGCGATCGCGGCGGCTTCGGCGGCGGCGACCGTGGTGGTGATCGCGGCGGTTTCGGCGGCGGTGACCGCGGCGGCTTCGGCGGCGGCGATCGCGGTGGCTTCGGTGGCGGCGGCGCCCGTCGCGGTCCTCCGGATCTCGGCCCGTCCTCGGAGATGACCGGCACCGTGAAATGGTTCTCGGTCGACAAGGGCATGGGCTTCGTCGAGACCGGCGACGGCGGCAAGGACGTTTTTGTCCATATCTCCGCCGTTCAACGCTCGCAGATGACCAATCTGTTCGAAGGCCAGAAGGTCGTCATGCAGGTGGTCGAGACGCCGAAGGGCCGTCAGGCGACCTCGCTGCGCAGCGAGGACTGATCGTCCGCATTCTGCTTTTGAAAGGCCGGGCATTGCCCGGCCTTTTTTATTTGGCCGCCGCGCCTTCTTCCCGCTTTTGTCTTGCGGTCTCAAAGACACACCCTCACGCGCGATTGCGGTGGAAAGGTGCCATCATGGTTGACCCATCCGGCCCTTGCTTCCACCCTGCTCTGCGTCACACCGGGCGAGAAACGGTGTGGCCGCCCGGCCTGGCCGGGAACAGTCTCGAAGCGCAGTGGCGTGTTGAACGCCGTCGTCATGCCAGAGGGGGGCCCGGTGCGCGCTTCCTCAGGGATGCACTTGAACAAATACCGGCCTAAACCGAAGCGCGGTAATGCCGGGGCGAGTGACGACAGCCGGATTGGTGGCCGGCATGCGCGAGGCCTGTTTTCTCGGATTTGGCCGCTTCCCGGAACGGTTGCGGCAAGACACGCGTTGCCCCAGATCAGAAACGCGTGTGAGTGCTGATCGATGACCACGACCACGAAGACACGCACCAAGCGTGCGCAGGAAGAATTTCTGGAAGAGCCGGGCACGCCCGGGCCCGTCCCGTTCCCGGATCATCACACCGATATCCCTGCGGCGCCCGCAACACATCCCCCGGAAGTTCTGATCGTTCCGTCGGACTCGGCCATCGGCGAGTTCATACAATCCTACGGTCCGGCGCTCATTCTGATTGGTGCGGGTCTGGTGATCGCGCTCGTGATCCTGTCGAGCTTCGAGTTCTAGGGCAGGGCCGGACCGCTTCAGGCTTGCCTTGAGACGCGCGGTGGGTTTCATCCGCGCGTGCTCACATTCGACACCCCACTTCCCATCGACGAGGCCATCGCGCCTTTGACCGCCGCGCTTGCCGCCGCGCCGAACGCCGTGCTCGTTGCGCCGCCCGGCGCCGGCAAGACGACCCGCGTGCCGCTCGTCCTGCTGGACGCCCACTGGCGCGGTGACGGCAAGATCATTGTGCTCGAACCGCGCCGCATCGCCGCCCGCGCCGCCGCCGAGCGCATGGCCTCGACGCTCGGTCAACAGGTCGGCGAGACGGTGGGCCTTCGCGTGCGCCTCGGCTCGAAGATCGGTGCGAGGACGCGCATCGAGGTCGTCACCGAAGGCGTCTTTGCGCGCATGGTGCTGGACGATCCCGAACTGACCGGCGTCGCGGCGGTGCTGTTCGACGAATTCCACGAGCGCTCGCTCGACGGCGATCTCGGTCTCGCCCTCGCGCTGGACGCGCAGGCGGGTCTGCGGCCCGATCTGCACATTCTCGTGATGTCCGCGACGCTCGACGGCGCGCGTGTCGCGCGCCTTCTGGGCGATGCGCCTGTCATCGAAAGCCTCGGGCGCTCCTACCCGATCGAAACGCGCCACGCGCCGCGCGATCCGCGCGCGCGGCTGGAAGATGCGGTTGCCGATCTCGTGCGCCGCGCCTTCGGGGAGGAGACCGGCTCGATGCTCGTCTTCCTGCCCGGACAGGCTGAAATCCGCCGCACCGGCGAGCGCCTGCGCGAACGGCTGGGTTCCGCCGCCGACGTGGTCGAACTGCATGGCGGCCTCGACGCACGCGAACAGGATCGCGCGATCCGTCCCGCACCGGGCGGCACGCGCAAGATTGTCCTGGCAACCTCCATTGCCGAAACCTCGATCACCATCGAAGGCGTGCGTGTCGTCGTCGATTGCGGCCTCGCGCGCGTGCCCGCGTTCGAGCCGTCGACGGGTCTGACGCGGCTCGAGACGGTGAAAGTGTCCCGCGCCCAGGCCGATCAACGCCGGGGCCGCGCGGGCCGCACCGAGCCCGGCATCTGCTACCGGATGTGGGAGGAGGCCGCGACGCAGAGCCTTCCCGCCTTCGCCGCACCCGAAATGCTCGCCGCCGATCTGTCCGGACTCGTGCTCGATCTCGCCGCCTGGGGCGTCACCGAGCCGTCCACATTGTCCTGGCTCGATCCGCCGCCGGCGCCCGCCGTCACCGAGGCAAAGAAACATCTCGCCGAACTCGGCGCGCTTGAAGAAGATGGCCGCATCACTCCACGCGGCAAGAACATTCGTCGTCTGCCTCTGCCGCCGCGCCTTGCCGCCCTGCTGATCGAAGCCGCCGCGCGCGGCGCCGCGCCTCATGCCGCCGACATCGCGGTCCTTCTCGTCGAACGCGGCCTCGGCGGAGATGGTACGGACATCTCCCACCGCCTCGACCAGTTCCGGCGCGACCGCTCGCGCCGCGCGGAGGATGCGCGTCGCCTCGCCTCGGGATGGGCGCGCGAGGCCATGACGCTCGCGCCGGGCGTGCCGCGCGCGGAGATCGGCACCGGCCTCCTGCTGGCGCTCTCGTATCCCGACCGTGTGGCGCAGGCGCGCGGAAAACCGGGCGAGTTCCGCCTGATGAACGGGCGCGGTGCGAGCCTTGAGGCGCATGAAGCGCTGGCGCGCGAGCCGTTCCTCGCCATTGCCGAGATTGCGGGCTCGGCGGGGGCCGCGCGCGTCCGCCTTGCCGCCGCAATCTCGCGCGAGGAGATCGAGGATCTGTTCGGCGAACGGATCGAGACACGCGAAGAGACCGTGTTCGACCGCGCTTCGGCGTCCATACGCGCCCGCGCGGTGCGGCGGCTCGGCGCGCTCGTTCTGTCGGACGGGCCCTTGCCCGCGCCGCGCGATGAAGCGGCGGCCAGGATTCTGGCCGAGGGCGTCGCCGCGCTCGGCATCGGCCGCCTTCCGTTTTCCAAAGCGCAGATGCAATGGCGCGAGCGCGTCGGTTTCCTGCGCCGCGCCGAGGGCGATCCTTGGCCGGACGTGTCGGACGAGGCTTTGGCTGCGGCCGCCGACTGGCTCGCGCCGTTTCTCGTCGGCAAGGCCGCGCGCGCGGAGATCGGCGCGGACGATCTCGAGGCTGCGCTGAAAGCGCTGCTGCCGTATGAGCTTTCTCGTCGTATGGACACCGAAGCGCCGACCCATTTCGAGGCGCCGACCGGCACGCGGCTCGCGGTCGATTATTCGGGCAGCGAGCCGTCGATCTCCGTCCGCGTGCAGGAATTGTTCGGTCTCGACGTGCATCCCGCGCTTGCGGGAGGCCGCGTGCCGCTCGTGCTCGAATTGCTGTCGCCGGCGCACCGTCCGGTTCAGGTCACGCGGGATCTGCCGGGGTTCTGGCGCGGATCGTGGAGCGCGGTGCGCGCGGACATGCGCGGCCGCTATCCGCGTCATCCCTGGCCGGAAGACCCGCGCGTGGCGGAAGCGACCCGACGGGTGAAGCCGCGCGGAACGTAGGTACAAATAATTTTTCGCGAGGTCATCGACAGGTCATCGAGACTGGACTAGCCTTGCTCAATCGGCGGATGGAAACAGGGCTTCCGCCGGCGAGAGACGCAAGGTCTCCCGCCCCTAATCGGAGGGAGCGGACATTGTCCAACAAGTCAGACCTTTACAAGGAAGCGCGGCGGTGTGCCGATCGTGCCTCGCGTGGCGTAAGCCCCACGCTGGACAGCATGTTCGGCAGCCTTTCCCGATTTTACGGCACGCTCGCCGAGAGCGAACCGAACGAGCGCCGCGGCGCTCGGAAAGGCACGGAGAGCTCGGTCGATGATCGCAGGCCGAAGACCGCAGAGCATCATCGCTTGCGCCCATGATCCGGGCAGGCCAAGCCGCCCGGATCGCGCAACGCAGTGATGTCTGATCGACAACTTCGATGACGCGGCGTGTGTACGACCTGCCCAAATTGTGGTGATTATCGGCCGAGATTTTCGATCAGAAGTTCGGCGGTCGCGCGGTTGAGCGCCAGCGGCACATCGTAGAGCACGGCCAGCCGCGTCAGCGCCTTCACATCGACATCGTGCGGCATCGGCGTCAGCGGATCGACGAAGAAGATGATGCCGCCGATCTTGCCTTCGGCGACGAGCGCGCCGATCTGCTGGTCGCCGCCGAGCGGCCCGCTTTTGACGCGGGTTACGGGCAGGTTCGGGCAGCGTTCGAGAACGCGGGTGCCGGTGGTTCCGGTTGCCACCACGTCGAACTTCTCAAGTTCGGCTTGATGATGTTCGGCCCAGTCGACAAGGTCGTCCTTGCGCAAATCGTGGGCGATGAGGGCGATGGTCAATCTGGACATGCGCCCTTATGGACCGTGCGGCGTGTGCTTGCCAATCGGCCTTTATTGCCAGTCGGGCTGTCCGTCGCCGTAGCGGTCGCGCCAGAGCTGTTCGCCGACATAGCAATTCACCTGCTTTTTCTCCTGCGCCGGGATGAAGCGGGGCTTCGGCTCAAGCCCGGAGACTTCCAGAACGAGCTTGGTGCGAATGGCCTCGGCGAAGCGTTCGCGGGTTTCAACCGCGATGACGAAGGCGCCCGGCCCGCCGATCACGCATTCGCGGTAATAGTCTTCGAGATTGGTGACATCGAGCGTCCAGGCGTTTGGCTCCTTGAGGATGAGCGGAAGCCCGTTGATGTTGATGCCCCGCGCCACGAGCTCGTCGCGGATGCGCGGCGCGGCGGGGCCCTGATTGTTCGGCCCGTCGCCGGAAATGTCGATGACGCGCCGTGTGCTGTCGAGCGGGCTTTTCTCGAATTGCTTGGCCGCGAAATCGAGCGCCGCGCCGATGGCGGTCCGGTAGGCGCGGTTGGTCGGCGCTTCGGCGAGCTTGTCGGCAAAGGCCTGCGCGCTTTCGGGGCTGTCGACCACCTGCCAGGGAATAAGGACGGCCTGCTGCGCCTGGCCGGCCCATTCGACATAGGTCAGCGCGATGCGCCCGTAAGCACCCTGGCGTATGGCGTTCACCACCTCTTTCGACGTGATGGCGCGGATGTAGCCGTCGCGCTGCAGCGCCAGTTCGTCGCCGTCCATGGAGTAGGAGATGTCGACCGCCAGAACGAGTTCCAGGTCGACGCGGTTTGCATCGGTCGTCTGCGCCGCCGCCGCGGTCAGTCCGAGCATGAACGCCAGAGCAGTCAGGCCTTTGCGCATGTCACCTCGACATGAAGCCCCCGTTCATCATCGTGACACTCAATTTCGCGGCTGGCAAAGCCCCTCTGGGGACAAGCTTTAACGGCTTCTTGGGGTTCACACCCGAATGTGATCGGCGGAAGAAAGGACGCGCCACATGCTGAAGATGGCTCTCGGGGCCGCAGCCCTCGCGGTGGTCATCGCCCTTGCGGCGCCCGATCTCGTTCAACGCCTTGTTGCTGCGATGGAAGTCGCCAACGCGCCGCCTCAGCCCGCCGCCGGCGGAGGGCCGGTGCGTGTTGCGCTCGCGGCCGACCGGCGCGGGCATTTTCAGGTCGATCTGTCGGTCAACGGCCGCGCCATCGAGGCCCTCATCGACACCGGCGCAAGCGTCCTCGCGCTGACATATGACGACGGCCGCGCGCTCGGCCTGATTCGGCCGGGCGACAAGATGGATGTGAAGATGCAGACGGCCAACGGCGTCGTGAACGGCAAGAGGGTGGTGCTCGGCACGGTCCGGCTGGGCAGCATTTCGGTCTCCGATGTCGAGGGTATCGTTGCGCCGGAAGGGGCGCTCCCGGTCAACCTCCTCGGCATGAGCTTCCTGAAACAGCTACGCTCGTTCGAAATGTCGGGGAACCGTCTCGTTCTGGAACAATAAGCGGGCGCGCGAACTTTCCATCGCACAGGCGCCTTTTCCTCGTCACAGCCACGCCCTAATGTCATCGTCCCTACTGTGCGGCGCGTCCGCGCCGTTCCCCGCCCAGGAGTGCCCATGTTTCCGAAGCCGCAGCCAAGCCTGACACCCAACACCTACGCCTACGAGAGCGGGCCGATGGTGAAGGCGACCGGGTTCCGCGAATACGATGCGCGCTGGCTGTTCGAGAAGGAAATCAACCTTATGGGCGTGCAGGCGCTCGGCATGGGCATCGGCACGATGATCCATCGCATGGGCATCCGCCCCGAGATCGTCACCGGCCATGATTTCCGCGGCTATTCCGCCTCGATCAAGATGGCGCTGGTGACCGGCCTCATGGCGGCGGGCATCAAGGTCCACGACATCGGGCTCGCGCTCTCGCCGATGGCCTATTTCGCCCAGTTCGCGCTCGACGTGCCTTGCGTGGCGATGGTCACCGCCTCGCACAACGACAATGGCTGGACGGGCGTGAAGATGGGCGTGAACCGCCCGCTGACCTTCGGCCCCGACGAGATGACGAAGCTGAAGGAGATCGTGCTCAACGCCGATTTCGAGCTGAAGCCCTCCGGCGGCTATGTCTTCGTCGAGAACTTCCCGGACCGCTACGCCGCCGATCTGACCAACCGCCCCAAGCTGAAGCGCAAGCTCAAGGTGGTCTGCGCCTGCGGCAACGGCACGGCGGGCGCCTTTGCGCCGCGCGTTCTGCGCGAACTGGGCTGCGAGGTCGTCGAACTCGACACCGAGCTCGATCATTCCTTCCCGAAATACAACCCGAACCCCGAAGACCTCGAAATGCTGCACGCGATGCGCGATGCGGTTCTGGCCTCCGGCGCCGATGTCGGCCTCGGCTTCGACGGCGACGGCGACCGTTGCGGCATCGTGGACAATGAGGGCGAGGAGATCTTCGCCGACAAGGTCGGTGTGATGCTGGCGCGCGATCTTGCCAAGGTGCACGACAAGCCGACCTTCGTGGTCGATGTGAAGTCGACGGGCCTCTTCGCCACGGATCCGGAGCTCGAGAAGCTCGGCGTGAAGGCCGATTACTGGAAGACCGGCCATTCCTACATGAAGCGCCGCGTCAACGAGACGGGCGCGCTCGCGGGCTTCGAGAAATCGGGCCATTACTTCTTCAACAAGCCCATCGGCCGCGGCTATGACGACGGTCTCGTCTCCGCCATCGCCGTTCTGGACATGCTCGACCGCAGCCCGGAAAAGTCGATGTCCGACCTGAAGAACGCGCTGCCGAAGACCTGGGGCTCGCCCACCATGTCGCCGCACTGCGCCGACGAGACGAAATACGGCATTGTCGACCAGGTGGTGAAGCACTTCGAGGCGGCGCAGGCGAAGGGCGATCTCGTCGCGGGCCAGAAGATCCGCGATCTCGTCACGGTCAACGGCGTGCGCGTCACGGTCGAAGACGGCACCTGGGGCCTCGTGCGCGCGTCCTCCAACAAGCCGGAACTCGTGGTCGTGGTCGAAAGCCCGGCCTCCGAAGCGCGTATGCGGGAGATGTTTGCCGCCGTCGATGGCGTGCTGCGCACCCATCCGGACGTCGGCGCTTACAACCAGACCCTCTGATTCCCGGCATCAAGAAGGCTGAAACAACCCGGCACAGCCGTGCCGGGTTAACGCAGGGTTGTGCCTTTTAACGACTGGTTAAGCATGTCGCGATAACGCTTTGCTTGAGGGGCTCTGTTTCGCGTCCTCGATCTCTTCAGACAACAAGACGCACTCAAGCGTCGCGATCGGCGTGGAACGCGAATTTTGCTCGGCTCGTTGACGCAGTGGTATGTACGGTTCCCGCTCGGCCTCGCCGCGCGGTTCACCCTGTTCGTCGCCGCGCTGCTTCTGGCCCTCACCACCGCCTTCGTCTACGTCAACAATCGTGAAGCCGAGCGTGCCGCGAACACATCCTTCGAGGAAAAGGCCGCCGATCTTCAGGCGCTCGTCCGGGGTCTTGCCTCGGACCTGTCCGCCGATCTGCGGCTTGCCGACCTCCAGAGCGTCCTCAACCGCATCGCGGCCACCAACGAAAACACCCGCTATGCCTACGCCGTCGGAATGACCGCCGACGGACGTCTGGCGGCGGGAGATCCCGACAGCGTTCTTGCCGACCCGGTGGCCTCTCTTGCGCTCACCGACGCGCTGAGTGCGGGGCTCCCCGCTTTCCGGCGCGGCGATGGCCTCATGCACATCGCCGTGCCGGTGAAAACAGGCGAGCAGATCATCGGCATGGCTCGCGTGGGCATTTCGACGGCCGCGGTCGAGGAAACCGTTTCGGCGGCCGTCAGCCGCAACATTATCGTCGCCATCGGCTTCATCATCCTGGCGCTGCCGCTTTCCGCGATCTTCATCAATTACCTGACAGAGCCCGTGCGCCGCCTGACCTTGGCGACCCGCCGGCTGGCCGACGGCGATTTTTCGATTCCGGTCACCGAAAAGCGCAACGACGAACTCGGCGAGCTCTCCCAGAGCTTCGCGGCCATGACACGCAGCATCATCGACAGTTTCGAGGCGGTGCAGACGCTCACATTGACCGACCGCGTGTCCGGGCTGCCCAACCGCGAGCAGATGCGCCGCTTCACGGACGCCGCCCTTGGCCGCGACCGGAAGGTCGCTCTTCTGTGCATCGATCTCGACCGTCTGAAGCGCGTCAACGAAGCGCTCGGCATCGAGATCGGAGACAATGCGATCATCGCCGTCTCCGAGCGCCTGAAAAGCCTCGGGCTTGAACAGGCCGATCGGATGGAGCGCGAGGCACTCGGCCAGGACAGCGACGTGCTGCTCTCGCGCCTTGGCGGCGACGAGTTCGGCTTTGTCCTGACAGGATCGGGCGTAACCGAGGAAAAAACGGGCGAGTTCGCCAAGGTTGTTCTGGCGGCCTTCGCGCGCCCGTTCGATGCCGGAGGGCATGCGGTGTCGGTGACGGGCTCGATCGGGATCGCCCTGTCGCCCGAGGACGGCGCCGATTTCGGCGTTCTTTTGCGCAGTGCGTACAATTCTCTGGCCGACGCCAAGAGCAGCGGGCGCAACACCTACAAATTCGCCCGCCGGGACGTCAATTCCTACGCCTACCGGCGTCTGATGGTCGAGCAGGATCTCCGGCAGGCGGTGCCGAAGGGCGAACTGGAGGTCTTCTATCAGCCACAGGTCGCGCTGACGGACGGTGCGGTGATGGGCGCGGAGGCGCTGCTGCGCTGGCGCCATCCCAGCCGCGGTCTTGTGGGACCGGTCGATTTTCTCGAAATCGCCGAAGACATCGGTCTGATGGACGAGATTGGCGATTTCGTCCTGAGGGATGTGTGCCGCCAGGCCGCGCTGTGGCAGGCGCGCGGACTGCAGCCCCGCATCGCGGTGAATGTGTCGGCGTCGCAGTGCCAGCGAACCGATTTCGCAAAGCACGTGCTGCAGATCATCGCGGATGCGAAAATCCCGACCTCGTCCATCGAGATCGAGATCACCGAGACCGTCGCGATGCTCGATCCGCGCACGACCGCGCGCGAGCTCATGCCGCTGCGCTCGGCCGGCGTCAGGCTCGCCATCGACGATTTCGGAACGGGATATTCCAATCTGGCCTCGTTGACGCGCATGCCGTTCAACATTCTCAAGATCGACCGCAGCTTCGTGTCGGAATGCGTACGCGACGGCTCGGCCCGGATCGTTGTCGCCATGCTGCTCGGCATGACGCGGGAGCTTGGGTTCGAAACGGTGGCCGAAGGCGTGGAATCGTCGGCACAGCGCGAGTTCCTTCTGCAGCAGGGCTGCACCTACGCGCAGGGCTTTCTGTTCGGAAAGCCGATGATGGCGAGCGAGTTCGAGACCTTCTTCGCCGCGCGGCGGCGTTCGGATGCGCGCGATCTTCTGCAGGATGTACGTTTCAAGACGGGTGCGTGACGCGCGTTAGCCGGCGCCAGATCAGAAGTCCTTGGCCTCGACCGCCTGTCCCCAGCGCGAGGACATCATGCTGCTCGCGTTCAGAGTGATGCGATCCCAGCCAAACCTTTTGAGCATGTACGTGCCGAATTTCAGCTCATGCTCATACGTGACGTCCGTCTTGACGACCGCATTGTCCGCCGGGGTGATCGTCGTGGGGCGGTCGGTGGAGTTCTGGGGTGCGTAGGACCAGTCGACCTTGTAGACCTCGGATTTCTTGACGATGCTCTCGACGTGGATTTTCAGCAGATCGGGGGAAATCGGATAGGGGTGCATGATCGTCTTCGACGCTTCGAAGATCGTGGCGAGCTCGGTCGGCGTGACGCTCTGGCCCTGCGTGATGAAATCGTTGATCGTGCGCGCCAGCGTGGTCACTTTGGTCTTGGCCTCGATCGCGCGGGTGATATCGAAGCTGGCGAGCAGAAGAAGAACCATGATCGGGGCGATCAGCGCGAATTCCACGGCCGCCACGGCGTGCCTGTCGCGGACAAAGCGGCGGAGAAGGTGCCGGACGGGTTTGCTGCCGTTTCTCATCAATAGGGCTCGGCGCGGAAAGCGGAGAGGGCGACGAGGTCGTGCGGCTGGCCGAGCTTGTCGAGGCTGATGCCGAACGGCCACGGATAGACGATGCGGACGACGACGATGTCCGACGCCCCTCCGGGGTTGTAGCAGGTTTCCGGATCGGCCTTGTCCGGGTTGAAGCAGTCGGCCGTGATGAAGCCGGTGGCGCTGGCTTCGGAAAAATCCTCGAAAGATTCGACCTGAAACAGGAATTTGCTGCAGTCGAACAGATTGAGCGTCGCGGAGCACAGCTCGGTGCGGAACTCGTTCACGGACTGCCCGGCGAGCTGGCCCGTCATAAGTTTGCGCGAGGCGTTGTTGGCCTGGGTCTGCAGAAATTGCCCGGCAAACAGCACGAGCGAGGTCTGCAGGATCGCAAAGAGCAAAGCCAGGAAGGGTGTGGCGACGAGGGCGAATTCCACGGCGGCCACGCCCTTTTCGTCGGCGAAAAGCGCGCGGATGCGCCCGGTGTGCAGGGCGTCTGCGATCCGTCGGCTTTTCGCGCGGTGTTCAGATCCGGTCATGTCCGATCGCTTGTCCCACCCAGAGAGAAGCATCTTCGCAGGAAAAAGCTTGCAGACGTGTTAGCGCAATCGAGTGAAAGTTGCGGTTAACGCTGTTGCTGCTGGGTGGCCATCGTGTTGCGATTGCCGATCTGGTCCGAATTCGCCTTGAAGAATTCGATGTCGTCGCCAAGCGTGACCGTCTGCACGCAACGCGGCGCGCAGGACCATGTTTCACGCGCTCCGCCACGCACCACGGTTAACGTGTTTCCCCTCGGCGCCGTCACATGGATCAATATTTCGGCAATCTTGCTGCCCTCGCGGTCGAGCGCGACAAGGTTCGTTGTGCCGTAGCTTTTTCCGGTCACGACGATCACGCCGGTCTGCTGGATGCTGGCGTCCGCAATGGCGGGATTTCCGATCACGAGTGTGCGAGCGCCGGCGGGCACGCGGCTAAGCGCGGCAAAGTCGAGCGCAACCGAGATGATCTCGTCGGATGCGCCGCGCAACTCTTGATTGTTTGTCCCGGCCAGCTCCGGCACGGGCAGGGTGTCCTGAGCGAGAGCGGACACGGAGCTGACGACACAGAAGGCGGCGGCGAAAACACTGCGGAGCATGGCTGCGCCTTTACTCGTGGGAACCACTTTTGCGTAGTGATGCGTGAGGAAGGTGAATGAACCTCTAACGCCGTTGCGGATCAAACGGGCTTCCGGCGTTACGAAATCGAAGTGTTCGAGGTCTTTTCTCCTTGAGTTTTCAAGCGAAAACGCATGGTTTATGAGTGGTAAATAAAATAGATAAAGTATTGAATTTGTTTTATAAAATAGCCGGAAATAGCCAATCGGGTTAATACTATCGCAAGTCATCGTGCGTTATGTTCGCGTCAGGTTTCGAGGGGGGAATACTCGATACCGTTTCAACCTCCCCAACGTGCAGGAGTTTAACCCATGACGCTCTTCAATCGTTTTCTGAAGGATGAGTCCGGTGCGACGGCCATCGAGTACGCCCTTATCGCTGGCCTGATCGGCGTGACGCTTGTGATCGTGCTCGGCAATGTCGGCGAGTCGATCGGTGGCGTCTTCACGACGATCGACACCGAACTCAAGGCAGTCGAAAAGTAATTCTGCCGCTTCGAAGCAAAAGGCCGCCCTCTGGGCGGCCTTTCTTTTTTTTTAAGGGGCTTTGTCTAGAAGTCCCTCATGTCCGTCCTCATCCCGGCACTTTCCCTTTCCTATGCGGCGCTGCTTGTTGTGGCGGCCGTGTCGGATCTCATGACGATGAAGATCCCGAACTGGATCTCGCTTCTCATGCTCGCGCTCTTCCCGGTCGCGGCATTCACGGCCGGGCTCGACCTCTCCGCCATCGGCTTTCATTTGCTCGTCGGTTTCGCCGCGCTCGTCGTCGGCTTTGGTCTTTTCGCCGTCGGCATCATCGGCGGCGGCGATGCCAAATTCGCCGCGGCTGTCGCGCTCTGGCTCGGCCCCTCAATCGTGCTGCTCGAATGGCTCATCTATGCGACCTTGGGCGGCGCGGTGCTGACACTCCTGTTGCTGAGCGTAAGGCGTTTTCCGCTGCCGCTCGTTCTTGCGAACCAGGGCTGGATCGCGCGTCTGCACGATCAGCGCACCGGCGTGCCGTATGGCATTGCTCTGGGGGCCGCGGCGCTCCTCGTCTACCCGGTGACGGAAATCTTCAAAAGGCTTGCGGCGTAAGCGGTTCCGAAAATCAATAACCGCCCATTAACCATACATTGACCTTTGTTGCCTCAAATGACGACGGGCCATTCCGCACGTGCGGAAGCCCTTTTGTGAAGGTAACGGAGTATGAAGCTCGCCCGCATCGTGATCCTGTTCGTTGCGATCGTCGCCGGCGGTCTCGCAGCTGTTCTGGTCGGTCGTCCGTCCGACCCGCCGGCGCCACGCGTGGTGGAAAGCAAGGCGACGAGCGAAGTTCTTGTCGCGGCTTCCGAGATCCCGATGGGGCAGGTCGTCGGCGCCGGTTCGCTGGAATGGCGTTCGTGGCCGCAGGACGGGACCGCGAGCTTCATCACCAAGGCCTCCCAGCCCAACGCAATGGAAGAGCTTTCCGGCTCCATCGCGCGCCAGCCCATTGTCGCGGGCGAGCCGATCCGCATGCAGAAGATCGTCAAGGCCGATGGCTCGGGCTTCATGGCCGCCATCCTGCCGGCCGGCATGCGCGCCGTCGCCACCGAAATTTCAGCCGAAACCGGCGCGGGTGGTTTCATCCTTCCCAATGACCGCGTCGATGTCGTCCTGACGCGCCGTGAGGAAAACCAGTCCGGACAGGGCGGCGAACAATTCTCGACATCGACGGTCCTCACCAATGTCCGCATCCTCGCGATCGATCAGACCGCAGGCGAAAAGGATGGCGAGAAAACCGTGATTGGCCGCACGGCCACGCTCGAACTGTCGCCGCGGCAGGCCGAAATTCTCGCGCTGGCGCGCCAGCTCGGCACGATCTCGCTGTCGCTGCGCGCTCTGGTCGATGCCAATTCCGGGCTTGCCGGTGCGGGTGCCGAAGAGGCCGACGACGGGCGGACGAGCGGAATGACCGTGATCCGGTACGGCATCGAGTCGAAGGTAAATTGAGTGCGGGCGTGGTGGACAGGGGAAAAGGTATGAATCCGGCACAGCCGCGATCTTTGCTCAAGAGGCTTGCCCTCGCCGTTCTGCTCGGGAGCGTCTCGCTCGGCGCGCATGTACAGGCGGCGGACCGCACGTCCTTTTACTCCTCCGCCAATGACGGCCGGGTGGTGCAGCTCGGCATCGGCAAATCCTATGTCGTCGATCTTCCGGCCGATGCCTCCGAAGTGCTCGTGGCCGATCCGAAGATCGCCAACGCCGTCGTCCGCTCGGCGCGCAAGGCCTATGTGATCGGCGTCGCCATTGGCGAGACGGACATCATCTTCTTCGACAAGGACGGCCTCCAGATCGAAAATCTCGCCGTCTCCGTTGCACGCGATCTGTCGCCGATCCGAAACAACATCCGCGCCTCCATGCCGGACGCGTCGGTCGTCGCAAGTTCGGTCGGAGAATCGGTCATGCTGACCGGCTCCGTCCGTTCGCCGGCGGACGCGCAGGCTGCCGCCGACATTGCCGCAAACCTCGTCGGCGATCCCAACAAGGTCGTCAATGCGCTCTCCATCGAGGGGCGCGATCAAGTGATGCTGAAGGTTCGCATCGTCGAGATGCAGCGCAACATCGCAAAGCAGTTCGGCATCAAGCTCGATGGAGCCGGGATAAATGGCGGGACCATCGTCGCGGGTGGCTCGAACCCCGCATCGCCGTTTGGAACAGCTCCGGGTTCTGTACTGGGAGAGGTCCTGGACTCTCCGGTCGGTACGGTCGACCAGAATGTTCTCGGAAACGGTTTGGGCATTGCGCACAGATGGGGCAGCGGTTTCTTCCTCGCCAATATCGAGGCGATGGAATCCAAGAATCTCCTGCGCACTTTGGCCGAGCCGAACCTGACGGCAATCTCCGGCGAGAAGGCGGAATTTCTTGCTGGCGGCGAATTTCCAATTCCAGTAGCGGCCGAAAACGATCGGATCACCGTCGAATTCAAGAAATACGGTGTCGGACTGACCTTCACTCCTGTTGTCCTCTCATCCGGCCGCATCAGCATGCAGATCGGCACGGAGGTCAGCGAACTCTCGGACGAAAATGCTGTTGCGCTCGGATCCGATGAAGCGCGCATTCTGATCCGCGGCCTTACGGTACGCCGCGCAAGCACGACAATCGAGTTGCCCTCCGGCGGCTCGTTCGCAATGGCCGGCCTCCTTCAGGACAATTCACGTCAGGCCATGCAGGGATTGCCGGGTCTCATCAAGGTTCCTGTTCTTGGCGCGCTGTTCCGCAGCCGTGCGTACCAGCGCGGCCAGACCGAGCTCGTGGTCATCGTCACGCCCTATCTCGTCAAATCAAACGGAATCGAGAAGCTCGCAAGCCCCGACGACGGATTCTCGACGCCCTCCGATGCCGAAACGCTGCTGCTCGGCCGCCTCAACAAGATCTACGCGCCCGGCCTGAACGCAAAGCCCGGCGCCTATCGTGGCCCCATCGGCCATATCGTGGAGTGAAGATGCGCGCGCCGTTATCCCTTGTTTCGAAAGTGCCGCTCGTGCTCGCAGCGGCTCTTGCGCTTGCGGGCTGCTCCTCACCCAAGGAGGACATCACCGGCTCGCTGCCCGACGACTACCGCATGCGCCATCCGATCAATGTCACGCGCGGCGCGGCGACGCTCGATCTTCTGCCGGGCGGCGGTCCGGGCGGTCTCACCGACCGTCAGGTCGGGGACATCCAGTTCTTCGGAAGCGACTGGCAGCGGCGCGGCCGTGGCCCGCTGACGATCCAGGTGCCGACGGGAGGCGATCCTCTTTCGGTCCGGCAGTCGGCCTATGCCGGAAAGGAAATCCGCCGCATCTTCGGAGCGATGGGCATTCCGGCAAAGTCCGTGCGGACAATGAGCTACCCGGCCGATGGACCTTCGCATCTGGCGCCGGTGCGGCTCGAATTCCCCGTTCTCGAAGCCAAGCTTCCCCACGCGTGCGGGCAATGGCCGGACGATACGGGGTACAGTCCCGAAAGTGGCGGTCTTGAGAACCGTCAGCACTGGAATTTCGGCTGCGCAAACCAGCAAAATCTCGCAGCGCAGGTGGAAGACCCGGAGGATTTCATCCGCCCGCGTTCGGAAACGGCCGCGAGCGCAACGCGCCGCACGGACGTGATCCGCAAATACGGCAAGGGCGAGCCGACGGTCACGGCCTATCCGAAGGAAAACGTGGAAACCAATCAATGAGTGAAGCGCCCGTCCATTTCGACACGCAGGAAGCTCCCGATCCGGATTACGGCCAGATCGCGGCCCTGCCGCGCGTGTCCATCCAGGCGTTTTGCGACACCGACGATGTCGCCGCTTCGGTCGAACGCGCGGGCGCCGACCGCCGCATGGAGAAGGTGCATCTGCGCGTCCAGATGGGCGGTCCGCAGGCAGCGGTCGAAGCCTATCGCAGCGCTCCGACGCCCAATGTCATCATCCTCGAGACCGATGGTGGACGCGAGGTTCTGATCGCCTGCCTCGACAAGCTCGCGGAGGTCTGCGATCCCGGCACGAAAGTGGTCGTAATCGGCCGCGTCAACGACGTGCTTCTTTATCGAGACCTGATCCGACGCGGCATCTCCGAATATCTGATCGCGCCCATTGGGACGCTCGATCTGGTGCGTACGCTCTCCGAGCTGTTTCGCTCGCCCGGCGCAGCGCCGCTCGGCCGCACCATCGCCTTTGTCGGCGCCAAGGGCGGCGTCGGTGCCTCGACGGTCGCGCACAATGTCGCTTGGGCCATCGCGCGCACCATCGAGCAGCCGACATCGGTCACCGACCTCGATCTGGCGTTCGGCACAGCAGGGCTCGATTTCAATCAGGATCCGCCGCAGGGCATCGCCGATGCCGTCTTCTCGCCGGAGCGGATCGATTCCAATCTCGTCGATCGCCTGCTGACGAAATGCACGAACAATCTCAGCCTTCTGGCCGCGCCGGCGACGCTTGACCGCGTCTACGATTTCCAGCCGGAATCGTTCGACAGCCTGTACGATATCCTGCGCGCGAGCATGCCCTATGCGGTGCTCGATGTTCCGCATTGCTGGACAGGATGGTCGAAGCGCGCTCTGATCTCGGCGGACGAAATCGTCATCATCGCCAGCCCCGATCTCGCCAATCTGCGCAACGCCAAGAACATTCTCGATCTCAGCCGCGCCCAGCGTCCGCACGATGCACCGCCTCGGCTTGTGCTCAATCAGGTGGGGATGTCGAAGCGCCCTGAAATCAAGACAGCCGAATTCGCCAAGGCGCTCGACATCGAGCCGACGGCGGTCATTCCCTTCGAGCCGCAGCTCTTCGGAACGGCGGCCAATAATGGGCAGATGATCGCCGAGATATCCGCCACGCACAAAATCAACGAGCAGTTCATCGAAATCGCCCGTCACGTGACCGGGCGTGCCGAGGCCCGCACGAAGAAGAAGTCGTTGCTCGATCCGTTCGTGTCGGCACTGCGCAAGAGGGCCTGAAAATGTCCGGTTTCGGCAAACGGGGCGCCTTTGACGTGGACAGCCGGTCCGCGCCGAGCCCGCTCGCCGCGACGCCGAGGCCCTCCGCAAATGCGTTTCCGGCGACGGAGAGTGGCGGTTCCTTCAACGCGCCGCTCGCCCCGCCGCCCCCTCGACCCGCTCCGCCGCCGGTTCAGGACACGCGGCGCTCCGACAGTTATTACGACACCAAGAGCGCGATTTTCTCCGCGCTGATCGAAGCCATCGACCTCGCCCAGCTCGCGCGTCTTGACGCGGATTCCGCGCGTGAGGAAATTCGCGACATCGTCAACGAGATCATCTCGCTGAAGAATCTCGTGATGTCGATTTCCGAGCAGGAAGAACTGCTCGAGGACATCTGTAACGACGTCCTCGGCTATGGTCCGCTTGAGCCTCTTCTGGCGCGTGACGACATCGCCGACATCATGGTCAACGGCGCGGGCAAGACCTATATCGAGGTCGGCGGCAAGATCCAGCTCACCAATGTCCGCTTTCGCGACAACTCCCAGCTTCTGAACATCTGCCAGCGCATCGTCAGCCAGGTCGGCCGCCGTGTCGACGAAAGCTCTCCGATCTGCGACGCGCGCCTTCAGGACGGCTCGCGCGTCAACGTCATTGCGCCGCCTCTGGCGCTCGACGGGCCAACCCTCACCATTCGTAAATTCAAGCGCGACAAGCTCACGCTCGACCAGATGGTCAAGTATGGCTCGATCACGCCCGAAGGCGCCGAAATCCTGCGCATCATCGGCCGCTCGCGCTGCAACACGATCATCTCCGGCGGCACGGGTTCGGGCAAGACGACCCTGCTGAACTGCCTGACCTTCGCGATCGATCAGGATGAGCGCATCATCACCTGCGAGGACGCCGCGGAGCTTCAGCTGCAGCAGCCGCATGTTGTGCGCCTCGAGACGCGCCCGCCGAACATCGAAGGCGAGGGGCAGATCACCATGCGCGATCTCGTCCGCAACTGCCTGCGTATGCGCCCCGAACGCATCATCGTCGGTGAGGTGCGCGGACCCGAAGCCTTCGATCTCCTGCAAGCCATGAACACCGGCCATGACGGTTCGATGGGCACGCTCCACGCCAATTCCCCCCGCGAGGCGCTCTCGCGTATGGAGAGCATGATCTCGATGGGCGGTTTCAGCCTGCCCGCGCGCACGATCCGCGAAATGATCGCGACCTCGGTCGATGTCATCGTGCAGACGCAGCGCCTGCGCGACGGCTCGCGCCGCATCACGCACATCACCGAAGTCGTCGGCATGGAGACGGATGTCGTGACGACGCAGGATATTTTCGTCTACGAAATCCTCGGCGAAGACCAGCATGGCCGCATCATCGGCCGTCACCGTTCGACCGGCATTGCAAGGCCGCGCTTCTGGGAGCGCGCGCGCTATTACGGCGAGGAAATGAAGCTCGCGGCCGCGCTCGATGCGGCCGAGGTTGTCGAGCAGCGGACGTAACCGATCATGGATACGAGGCAGATCATCGCCTTCGTCCTCGCCGCCATCGCAACGGGCGGCGTCGCGTTCGCGCTTGCCTATCCCTGGCTTGTGGACGAGCGTGCGGAGAAACGGCAGAAATCGATCCATTCCGGCCAGCGCGTGCAGCAGGGCGCGATCTCCGCGCGGGACACGGCGCTGCGGCGCGGCCAGGTGGCCGACAGCCTGAAAGAGCTGGAAAAGCGCCAGAAGAATCTGCGCAATCCGCCGCTCACCGTTCGCCTCGAACAGGCCGGGCTCGACTGGACGCCGAAGAAATTCTACATCGCCAGCGTCCTGTTCGGCTTCGTTCTTGCGCTCGTTCTGTTCGTCCTGACGATGCCCTATGTCGCGGCGATCGGCCTTTTCGTCGGCACGCTCGGCCTTCCGCGCTGGGTTCTCGGCTATCTGACAAAGCGGCGTCAGCAGAGGTTCATCAAGGAGTTTCCGAACGCCATCGACATCATCGTGCGCGGCGTGAAATCGGGACTTCCGCTCGGCGATTGCTTTCGCATCGTCGCGTCCGAATCACAGGAGCCGGTCAAGAGCGAGTTTCGCTCGCTGCTTGAAATGCAGACGGTCGGCGTTTCGATCGGGGATGCGGTGGACCGTCTGTACCAGCGGCTCGGACTCCCGGAGGCGAACTTTTTCTCGATCGTCATTGCGATCCAGTCGAAGGCCGGCGGCAATCTGTCCGAGGCGCTCGGCAATCTTTCCAATGTCCTGCGCGAACGCCAGAAGATGCGAGGCAAGATCCAGGCGATGAGCATGGAGGCGAAGGCCTCGGCCTGGATCATCGGCTCGCTGCCGATCTGCGTCGGCACCATGATCTACATCGCAAGTCCCGATTATGTTTCGCTGCTGTGGACCAAGAATCTCGGTCTCGTCATGCTGGCCGGCGCTGCGTTCTGGATGCTGTGCGGCATCGTCACGATGCGCCGCATGATCAATTTCGATTTCTGACGGGAGGCATGATGGACGAGATCGTACGCATGGCCACCGACCGCAACGTGATGATCATGGCCCTCGCCGCGGTCGCGGCGACGTGCACCATCATCACGCTCGGAATGCCGCTCCTGCAGAACGATCAGCTGAACCGCCGGATGAAGGCGGTGGCGCTGGAGCGCGACAAGATACGTGCGCGCGAGCGCGAGCGGATGGCGCGGGCGAACACGGTCAGCCTGCGCCGCGAGCCGAAGGCCTATATGAAGCGCGTGGTCGAACAGTTCGATCTGGCAAAACATCTGTCGGCGGATGACGCGAAGGAAAAGCTGGTCATGGCCGGCTATCGCGGGCAGGGGCCGATGGTCGTGTTCCTGTTCTTCCGCCTCGTCACGCCTATCGTTCTGGCGATCGCCACTGCGATCTACATGTTCTTTCTTCTGCCGAGCGAGCAGCCTCTCGCCATCAAGATCGGCGCGATCATCTTCGGCGCCTATGTCGGCATCAAGGCGCCCCAGCTCTACCTGAAGAACAAGATCACCAAGCGCCAGCTCTCGATCCGCCGTGCGTTCCCCGACGCGCTCGATCTGCTGCTGATCTGCATCGAAGCGGGCATGTCGGTCGAAGCGTCCTTCCGCAAGGTCAGCCAGGAAATCGGCGAACAATCGGTCGAGCTTGCCGAGGAGCTCATCCTGACATCGGCGGAAATGTCCTATCTGCAGGACAGGCGTCAGGCCTATGAGAATCTCGGCGTGCGTACGGGTCTCGATGGCGTCAAGGCGGTCGTCGGCGCGCTCATTCAGGCCGAGCGTTACGGTACGCCGATTTCGCAGACTTTGCGCGTTCTCGCGCAGGAGAACCGCGACATGCGCATGAACGAGGCGGAGAAGAAGGCCGCGGCCCTTCCGCCGAAGCTCACGGTGCCGATGATCGTGTTCTTCCTGCCGGTCCTGTTCGTCGTCATCCTTGGCCCCGCGATCATGCAGGTCATGGAAGTCCGCTGAGCAACCGCGCGAAGCTTCAGCTTCTCAGGCCGAAATTGTCGTTGACGGCGGCGGGCGGTTTCAGCGGAGCGGCGGGAGACGGCGCCATTGCCGGCGCGCGCTTTGCGGCGGGGGCGTTGGCGGGTTTCGTTTTCAGGCTTTGCTTCCAGTAACGGATATTTGCCGCGGCCTCTTCCGGCGGAAGATCGCGCCGGACGATCTCTTCGGCCTCCGCGTATTTACCCTGGAGCGCAAGAACGAGCGCCAGGTTCTGGCGCATTTTCGGCGTTGCCGCCGGATGAGCGATCGCGCGGCGCATCATGCCCTCGGCTTCCGCGGGCCTGTCCGACAGCGCGAGGGACAGTCCGAAATTGGTGAGAATGGCCGGCTCGTCCGGGTTCAGCTTCAGGGCGGCCTGATAGCGGCTCTGGGCGTCCACGGTCCGGCCGAGCCGGTCGAGCAGGGCGCCTTCCGTGTTCATAAGGCGCCAGTCCGGGCGGCGCGGATCGTGCGCGCTGGCGAGCGCTACGAGCGCCTCGTCGCTGCGTCCAGCATCGGCGAGCGCGCGGCCATAAGCTGCCATCAGCGGCTTCGATTTCGGGTTTCGGGCAACTTCAGCCTGCAACAGCTTTACGGCCTCATCGGCGCGGCCGGCGCTGCGCAGCGCCTGCGCCTTCTGCTCGGCAGGGCCCGCATCCCGGCGCCCGATGGAGCCGGTCGTGCCCGGATCGCCCTTCGAAGCGCATCCGGTCAGCATTGCGCAGCAGATCGAGGCCAACAGGGCAGAACGAAGCGAAGAACGCGGGCTGGAACGGAACATGGACAGGCCGGTTTTCGGGTTGCGCCGAAGGGGCGGGATGCGAAATGTTTACCGCTGTTAACCCTAATGCTTCGTTAAAAGGGGCGCGCGGCGTCATGGCCTCTCCTGTTGCGCCGCATCGGGCTATGCTCCCCGAAAGTATGCGGAGTTCCCGAACGTGCAGTCGCTTCTTCTTCCTCCCGATTTCTCGCCCTCTCTCCCGGTCTGGGTGCTCGCCAAGGGCCAGGAGCAGGGTCATCTCCCCGAGACCGCCCGCGCATGGATCGCCGCGACGGGCTTCGAGCCGTCGGCCGGCCGCGTGCTGGCTGTTCCGGGGCCCGGCGGCACGCTCCTTGGCGCGGTGTTCGGCGTCGGGGCGGAGGATGCCAAAAGCCGCGATCCTTTCCTTGCCGCCAATCTGGCGCGGGATCTGCCCGCAGGCGATTACCGTTTCGAAGGTGCGCTGCCGGATGCGCGGCTGGCGATTGTCGGATTCCTGCTCGGGTCCTACCGCTTCGACCGCTATCGCAAGCCCGAGATCAAGACCGTCAAATTCGCCGTTCCCTCCGGCGTGGATGTCGCCGAGGTGGTGCGCATCGCCGAGGGCGTCCGGCTGGCGCGCGATCTGGTCAACACGCCGTCGAACGATATGGGGCCGGAGGAGCTGGAATCGGCGGCGCAGGAGCTGGCCGGTCGCCATGAGGCACGGTGCAGCGTCGTTCGCGGCGAGGAGCTGGCGCGCGATTTCCCGCTCATCCACGCCGTCGGCGTGTCGAGCCCGCGCGCGCCGCGCCTTCTCGATCTCACATGGGGCAATGAGAGCCATCCCCGGGTGACCATCGTCGGCAAGGGGGTGTGCTTCGACACCGGCGGCCTCGACATCAAGCCGTCCTCGGCCATGCTCATCATGAAGAAGGATATGGGCGGCGCGGCGAACGCGCTCGGCCTTGCCCATATGCTGATGGATGCGGACCTGCCCATACGCCTGCGCGTGCTCATTCCAGCGGTCGAAAACGCGGTAAGCGGGCGCAGCTTCCGCCCCGGCGATGTCTTTCGCAGCCGCAAGGGCATCACGGTCGAGATCGGCAACACGGATGCGGAAGGCCGCCTGGTTCTCGCCGATGCGCTCGCGCTCGCCGACGAGGAGGAGCCGGACCTCCTGATCGATCTTGCGACACTCACCGGCGCGGCGCGCGTGGCGCTCGGGCCGGAAGTGCCGCCGGTGTTTTCCGATGACGATGCGTTCGCAGACGACATCGTCCGCACCGGCCTTGCGGAGAACGACCCGGTCTGGCGCCTGCCGCTCTGGCGCAATTACGAAAAAATGATCGCGAGCAAGGTCGCGGATGTGAACAATGCCGGCACCGGCGGTCATGCCGGCTCCATCACCGCCGCTTTGTTCCTGCGCAAATTCGTCGAGAAGGCGAAGACCTACGCCCATTTCGATATTTTCGCGTGGACGCCGTCCGCACGTCCCGGCCGTCCGGAAGGCGGCGAGGCCCATGCCATTCGTGCTATTTACGCCTATCTGAAGGCGCGTCATGGCTCCTGATCCGCGCCTGACGCCTCCGCCGGGACACGGGAAACCCGCGCGCATCGCCGTGGGCTCTGCGCCGCTGCGCAAGGAACCGCGTCCGGACGCATCGCTCCTCACCGAAGCGGTGTTCGGCGAGCCGGTCACGATCTTCGACGCCGAGGAGGGCTGGGTGCATGTCCAGCTCGGGCTGGATTACTATGTCGGCTGGCTGCCGGAATGGGCCTTCGACCAGTCGCCCGCGCCGACCCACAAGGTTGCGGTGCTGCGTACCTTCCTGTTTCCCGGTCCCGACATCAAGCTGCCGCCGAAAGACGTGCTCAGCCTCGGCGCCCGCGTCGCGGTCGTGAGCGAGCAGGGCGCTTTTGCGCTTGTCGCGCCGTTCGGCTATGTGCCCGCGCGCCATATCGCGCCGCTCGCGGCAGCGGAACCGGATTTCGTCGCGGTCGCGGAACGTTTCGTCGGTACTCCTTATCTGTGGGGCGGCAAGACCAGCCTCGGTCTCGACTGCTCGGGCCTGGTTCAGGTCGCGCTCGATGCGGCCGGCATGTCCGCGCCGCGCGACAGCGATCAGCAGGAGGCGGCGCTGGGCACGGAGGTCCCGTTCACGCGTGCGGACGCGCTCCAGCGTGGCGATCTCGTGTTCTGGAAAGGCCATGTCGCCATCGCGCGCGGCGACGGCACGCTGCTCCACGCCAACGCGCATCACATGATGGTTGCCGTGGAAGATGCCGCTGAAGCGATTGCCCGTATTGCTGAAGCAGGCAGCGAGGTCACGAGCATTCGGCGCCTGCAGCCCTCATCCTGAGCCGGACGGCAAAGCCGTCCGTGTCGAAGGATGGCGGCGTGCTCTGAATGTGCGAATATCCTTCGACACGGGCCTTCGGCCCGGCTCAGGATGGGGCATCACTCCCGCGCGGCGCCTGCCACGTCGAGATCCAGTGCGGCGGCGATCAGCGCCTTGGTGTAATCGGTTTCCGGCGCATCGAAAATCTGCTGTGCCGCACCCTGTTCGACCACCTTGCCATCCTTCAGCACGATGACCTCGCTGGCCAGCGCCCGCACGACTTTCAGATCGTGCGAGATGAAGAGGTATGACAAGGCATGCTTCTTCTGCAGATCGCGCAGCAGATCGACGATCTGCGCCTGCACGGACATGTCGAGCGCGGAGGTCGGCTCGTCGAGAACGACGAATTTCGGGTTGAGAACCATCGCGCGAGCAATGGCGATCCTCTGCCGCTGCCCGCCGGAAAATTCGTGCGGATAGCGGTCCATCGCGCGCGGGTCGATGCCGACTTCGTCGAGCGCCTCCGCCACGCGGCCCCGCCGCGCTTTGGTGTTCAGCCCGTCATGCAGCGCAAGCCCCTCGGCCACGATGTCGGCCACGGACATGCGCGGCGACAGCGATCCGTACGGATCCTGAAACACGACCTGCATGTCCCGCCGCAGCGGCCGCATCTCCTCGCGCGTCTTCGCGTCGATCCGGTTGCCGAGATAGACGATCGGCCCGTCCGACGGGATGAGGCGCAGGATCGCAAGACCCAACGTCGTCTTGCCGGAACCGCTCTCGCCGACGACGCCAAGCGTTTCGCCTTCGCGCAAGGACACGCTGACGCCGTCGACGGCCTTGATGTGCCCGGCGGTCCGGCGGAAGAAACCGCGCTTGATCGGGAACCACACTTTCAGGCCATCCGTCGAGAGGATGATGGGCGCTGCCGTGTTCACGGGCGGCGGCGCGCCCTTGGGCTCGGCGGCAAGAAGATGGCGCGTGTAATCGTGCTGCGGGTTGGTGAAGATGTCTTCCGTCTTCCCGCTCTCGACGATCTTGCCGCCTGTCATGACGCAGACGCGGTCGGCGATCTTGCGCACGATGCCGAGATCGTGGGTGATGAACAGCATCGCCATTCCGAGCTTCTTCTGCAGATCCTGCAGCAGATGCAGAATCTGCGCCTGCACCGTCACATCGAGCGCGGTGGTCGGCTCGTCCGCGATGAGGAGGTCCGGCTCGTTCGCCAGCGCCATCGCGATCATCACGCGCTGGCGCTGCCCGCCCGACAATTGATGCGGATAGGCATCGAGGCGCTGTTCCGCGTTGCGGATGCCAACCTGGTCGAGCAGTTCGAGCACGCGCGCGCGGATTTTCGTCTTGTTCCAGCCGCGATGCAGTTCGAGAATTTCCCCGACCTGCCGCTCGATCGTGTGCAGCGGGTTGAGCGAGGTCATCGGCTCCTGAAACACCATCGAGATGTCGGCGCCGCGCACGCGCCGAAGATCGCTCTCGTCGCGGTCGATGAGGTTCTCGCCCTTGAACAGAACCTCGCCCGACGGATGTCGCGCCGAGGGATAGGGAAGAAGCTTGAGTACGGACAAAGCCGTGACCGATTTTCCGGAGCCGGATTCGCCCACCAGCGCGAGCGTCTCGCCCTTGGCGATGTCGAACGACACGCGGTCCACGGCGAGCGTTTCCGTTCCGTCCTGAACGAAGGAAACGGAAAGATCGCGGACCGAAAGAAGAGGTGTGCCGCTCATGCGAAGGTCTTCCGAGGATCGAAGGCGTCGCGCACCGCTTCGCCGGAAAAGACGAGGAGCGAGAGCGTGACGGCGATGGAAAGGAACCCGCATATGCCGAGCCACGGCGCCTGAAGATTGGCCTTGCCCTGGGCAAGCAATTCGCCCAGCGAGGCCGATCCGGGCGGCAGGCCGAAGCCGAGGAAATCGAGCGAGGTGAGCGTGGTGATCGAGCCGTTGAGGATGAACGGCATGAAGGTGAGCGTCGCAACCGTCGCGTTCGGCAGAAGATGCCGCCACATGATCGTCTTGTTGCCGACGCCGAGCGCCTGCGCCGCGCGCACATATTCGAAATTGCGCGCCCTGAGGAATTCGGCGCGCACGACGCCGACGAGCGCCACCCACGAGAACAGAAGCAGGATGCCGAGCAACACCCAGAAGCTCGGCGTAATCACGGCGGCAAGGATGATGAGAAGATAGAGCGTCGGGATCGATGTCCAGATTTCGATGAAACGCTGGAACAGAAGATCGGTCCAGCCGCCGAAATAGCCCTGCACCGCACCGGCGGCGACGCCGACGATAGATGAGAAGATCGTCAGCACAAGGCCGAACAGAACCGAAATGCGGAAACCGTAGATCAGGCGCGCAACGACATCGCGGCCCTGATCGTCGGTGCCGAGCCAGTTCCATTCGATGCCGGAACAGTTTGCCTGCGCGCCCGCCGCCTCGCATTGCTCGGCGCTCAGCATCCATGTCGGCGGCGCAGGTGCGGGAACCGGCAGATTAAGATTGATTGTATCGTAGGAATAGCGGATCGGCGGCCAGAGCATCCAGCCGTCTTTTTCCTTGATCAGGTTCTGCAGGAACGGATCGCGATAGTCCGCCTCGGTTTCGAAGTCGCCCCCGAAAGCGGTCTCCGGATAAACGCTCAAAGCGGGCACATACAATTGCCCATCGTAGGAGACGACGAACGGCTTGTCATTGGCGATGAATTCCGCAAACAGCGACATCACGAACAGGCCGAGAAAAAGGATCAAAGACCAGAATCCGCGCCGGTTGGCACGGAAGGCGCGCCAGCGGCGGCGGTTGATCGGCGACAGCTCGAAACGCTCGCGCCGCGGCGGCGGTTCGGCCGGGGCCGTTCCGCCGGACGGCGGCGGAGCGAGCGGCTGGCCGGCGGGTGTCGGGATGGTCGTCGTGTGGTCCATCATCACACGCTCCGCCCCTCGAAATCGATGCGTGGATCGACCCAGGTGTAGGTGAGGTCGCTGAGAAGCCCGACGAGAAGGCCGAGAAGCCCGAAAATATAGGCCGTAGCGAACACGACCGGATAATCGCGGTTCACCACGCTTTCAAACCCGAGCAGCCCGAGCCCGTCGAGCGAGAAGATCGTCTCGATCAGAAGCGAGCCGGTGAAGAAGGCGGAGATGAACGTTCCGGGAAAGCCCGCGATCAGGATCAGCATCGCGTTGCGGAACACATGGCCGTACAGAACCTGCCTCTCGCTGAGGCCCTTCATCCGCGCGGTCTGCACATATTGCTTGCGGATTTCGTCGAGAAAGGAGTTCTTCGTCAGCAATGTCGTCGTCGCGAAGGCACCGACCGCAAGCGCGATCAGCGGCAGCGTCAGGTGCCAGAAATAATCGGTGATCTTCTGATACCAGGGCAGCGAGGCCCAATTGTCGGAGGTGAGCCCGCGCAGCGGAAACACATCGAAGAACGAGCCGCCCGCAAAAAGAACGATGAGCAGGATCGCGAACAGAAATCCCGGAATCGCGTAGCCGATCACGATCACGCCCGATGTCCAGACATCGAAGGCCGAGCCGTCCGACACCGCCTTGCGGATGCCGAGCGGGATCGAGATGGCATAGGAAATGAGCGTCATCCACAGGCCGAGCGAGATCGAGACGGGCAGCTTCTCCTTGATGAGCTGCAGCACCGAGACATCGCGGAAATAGGACTGGCCGAAATCGAAGCGGGCATAATCCCAGATCATCTTGAAAAAGCGCTCATGCGCGGGCTTGTCGAAACCGAATTGCCGCTCCAGGCTCTTGATGAATTCGGGGTCGAGGCCCTGCGCGCCGCGATAACGGCTTGCGACCGGATCGCCCGACAACGATCCCGGCTGCGGTCCTGCACCAAGATCGCCGCCCGATCCGCCGCCGATGCGCGACGTGGCCGATGTGTCCGCCCCCTGAAGCTGCGCAATGACACGCTCGACCGGCCCGCCGGGCGCGAACTGCACCACGATGAACGAGATCAGCATGATGCCGAACAAAGTCGGGATCATCAGCAGAAGACGTCGGGCGATATAAGCGAGCATCTTTGTTCCTTCAGGGCCTTATACCGATTTTTGCGGCTTTTTCCGTGTCGAACCACCAGGCGCTGTCGTTCGGCAGGCCATAGCGCGGCTTGATGTCGGGCCGCCCAAACACATCCCAGGTCGCGATCCAGTGCGTGCCCTTGAACCAGTGCGGGATCCAGTATTTTCCCGCGCGCATGACGCGGTCGAGCGCGCGGGCGGCGGTGTTCATGTCCTCGCGCGTGTTTGCGGCGATCACGCGTGCGATGAGTTCATCCATCACGGGATCCGAAATCCCGGACAGATTGTTGGAGCCGGGAATGTTCGCGGTTTCCGAGCCGAAGAACAGACGAAGGCTGTTGCCGGGGCTCGACGACATCGAGTAGCGGCGCGGCACGAGATCGAAATCGAACCCCGTCTCGCGCGCGTTGAACTGCGCGGCGTCGACCACGCGGAACGAGCCTCTGATCCCGAGAAATTCGAGATTGCGGATGTAAGCGAGCACATGGGGCGTAAAGGTAGGGTCGTCGTCGAGAATTTCGAGCGTGAACGGATTTCCCTCGGTATCGTGGCAGATGCCGTTTTTCACGGTGAAGCCGGCTTCCTTCAGCTTCCGCTGTGCGTGCAGCAGCAAGGTGCGGTCCTTTCCGCTGCCGTCGCTGACGGGCGGCACGAACGGCGCATCGAACACGTCGGGCGGCAATTGGGCACGATGGGGTTCCAGCAGCGCAAGCTCCGCGGGGGAAGGCGGGCCGTTCGCCTTCATGTCCGAGCCCTCGAACACGGAGGATGTGCGGGTGTAGGAGCCGTACATCAGATTGGTGTTCGTCCATTCGAAGTCGAACGCATGGATGAGCGCTTCGCGCACGCGGGGGTCTGCGAACTTCTTGCGCCGCGTGTTGATCCACCAGCCTTGCGCGCCCGAGGCGCGCTGATCGGGCAATTCGAAGCGGATCACGCGGCCATCTTCGAGCGCCGGAAAATTGTTGTAGCCCCGCGCCCAGACGCGCGAGGTGAACTCCTCGCGAAACCAGTACGCACCGGCTTTGAAGCCTTCGAACGCCGCCTGCCGGTCGCGGAAGAATTCGATGCGGATCACGTCGAAATTGTTCTGCCCCTTCGAGACGGCGAGATCGTTTCCCCACCAGTCTTTCACGCGCTCATATTCGATGAAGCGGCCGGGCGAGAGATTGCCGACCTGGTAGGCCGAGGAACCGAGCGGCTTTTTCATCGAGCCTTCGGTGATCGGATTTTCCGTGTACCAAGCCTTGGACAGAAGCGGCAGACCGGCCACAAGGAGCGGCACATCGCGCGCCTGCGTGCCGGAAAACCGCACCAGCACTTCGCGCTCCCCCACCGCTTCGGCTCCCTCCACCTCGCGCATGCCTTGCGCGAAGCTCGGATGCCCGTCCTTCTTCAGCGTGGTGACGGAAAAGGCGACGTCTTCCCCGGTGATTGGCGTTCCGTCATGGAAGCTCGCATTGGCGCGCAGGACGAAGCGAAAGGTCTTGCCGCCGTCTTCGATGGAGACGCTTTCGGCCGCAAGTCCATACACGGCGTCCGGCTCGTCCAGCGCGCGCGTCATCAGGCTCGCGAACACCATTTCAAGACCGACCGGCGCATCGCCTTTCAGGATGAGCGTGTTCAGCGTGTTGAACGTGTTCGGGTTCTGGTTCAGCGCCCATTGCGAGGGCGTGTAGGAGATGCGCCCGCCCTTCGGCGCGTCGGGGTTCACATAATCGAAATGGGCGAAATCCGCCGCGTATTTCAGATCGCCGAACACCGACAGGCCGTGCTGGGGCGGTACCCCTGTCTGTGCAAGGGAAACGCGCGGCAGCGCAAGGAGTGCTGCCCCCGCGCCGCCGAGTTTCAGGACATGCCGCCGGTCGATGCCGGTCACGTCAGGCTCATTGGGTCGTCGTCGGCTGCGGCGCGGCGCCGCCCGCCCACCAGACCGACGGGAAACCGAGATCGTATTCGGGCAGGGGTTTGGGATGCTTCAGATGCGTCCAGAACGCGAAGCGGTTCGAATCCGTCGTCCATTGCGGCACGACGTAATTGTTCCACAGCAGCACGCGATCGAGCGCGCGGGTCGCGGCGACGAGATCCTCGCGGTCGGTGGCGTGGATCAGGCGTTCGATGAGCTTGTCGACGGCCGGGTTCTTGATGCCGATCAGATTGCGCGATCCCTGTCGCTCGGCGGCCGCGCTGCCCCAAAAATCGCGCTGCTCATTGCCGGGCGAGAGCGATTGCGGCCAGTTGCCCACGATCACGTCGAAATTGAAATCGTTGACGCGGTTTTCGTATTGCGACGCATCCACCGTGCGGACATTCGCCTTGATGCCAAGCCGTTCCAGCGACGGCAGATAGGCCATGACGACGCGCTCGAAGCTTGGCGACGACAGGAGAAATTCGACCTCCATCGGCTCGCCCTTGGCGTTGGCGAGCATGCGGCGCCCCTGACCCTGCGTCACCGTCCATCCGGCCTCGGCCAGGAGCTTCACGGCCTCGCGCAGATTGGTGCGCGCCTCGTCCGGCGTGCCCGCGACCGGGTTCGTGTACGGCGTCGTGAAGACTTCCGGCGGCACCTCGCTGCGGACCGTCTCCAGAATTTCAAGCTCGCGGCCCTCGGGAAGTCCCGACGAGGCCAGCTCGGTGTTCTGGAAGTAGGAGTTGATGCGCGTGTATTGGCCGTAGAACAGCGCGCGGTTCATGTCCTCGAAATTCATCGCGAGGTTGAACGCGCGGCGCACCCGCGGATCGGCAAACTTGTCGTGGCGCGTGTTGAACACGAAAGCCTGCATCAGTCCCATATCGCGGATCGGGCTCGTCTCCTGCACGACGCGGCCGTCTTTCTTCGCCGGGAAATCGTAAGCGGTTGCCCAGTTCTTGGCGATGTTCTCGGCGCGGAAATCGTACTGACCGGCCTTGAACGCTTCGAGCGCGACCTCCGAATCCCGGAAATAGATGTAACTCATCTCGTCGAAATTGTTGGTGCCGACACGCACCGGCAGCTTCTCGCCCCAATAATCCTTGACGCGCTCATAGGCGATCGAGCGCCCGGGCTGGAAGCCCGCTTTGATCTTGTAGGGACCGGAGCCGAGCGGTGCTTCAAGCGTCGTCTTGGTGATGTCGCGCTTGTTGCCGCTTGCGTCCGTGCCTTCCCAGTAATGCTTGGGCAGGACCATGAGCTGGCCGAGAATGTGCGGCAGTTCGCGGTTTCCAGCCTGCTCGAAGGTGAAGGTGACGTCGTTCTCGCCCGTCGCCTCGGCCTTGGCGACATTCTTGTAATAGCCCGCATAGTGCGGATGGTTCGCGCGCAGCGCCTCGAGCGAGAAGATCACGTCGTCGGGCGTCACGGGCTTGCCGTCGTGCCAGCGCGCCGCCTTGTTGAGGCGGAAGGTGACGGAGGAGAAATCGTCCGGATAGCTCATGCTCTCGGCGATCAGCCCGTACTGGCTGTAGGGCTCGTCGAGCGAGGAGATCATGAGCGGCTCGTAGATCAGGCCGAGCCCCGCCGCGCTCGCTCCGCGCGGAATGGTGAAGTTGAAGCTGTCATAGGAGCCGATCGCCGAGAGTTTCAGCGTGCCGCCTTTAGGCGCATCCGGATTGACGTAGTCGAATCGCGGGAAGCCCTCGGGATATTTCACATCGCCGAAAAGCGAGATGCCGTGCCGCCATGACGGGGCCTCCTGTGCGAAGGAAGGCGTGGCGATCAGCGATAGGGCCAGGAAGCTCGCAGCGAGGCGGTGTGCGATCATCGTGTGCGTCATCTCCGTGGAAAGGGCCAGCCACAGGAGAGTATGTCGCAAAACCCGCGACTTGCCAGTTCACGGGGCCGAGAGGCGGCGCGATGACGCGCCGCCATCCGGTTTTATTGAGGCGTCTGGCGCTGGTCCGTCTGGGGCGCCTGCACGGGCGCCTCGTTTCCGGCGCCGCCCTGCGGCATTTCGGGGGTGCCGCCTTCCGGGGCGCCGCTCGGAGGGGTCGCGGGCTCGCCCGAAGGGGCGGTCTGCGTTTCCGGCGTGCTCTTGGGGCCGCCGGTCGCGCCATCGGCCGGAGCGGCTGCGCCGTCGGCAGGAGCAGGTGCCGCGCCTTCGGCAGGAGCGGCCGGGGCACCTTCCGCCGGGGCGGCAGCGCCCTCAGCGGGAGCGGCTTCCGGAGCCGGCAGCGGCAGCGGGCTGTCCGAATTCTGGTTGAGATAGGCGATCAGATTGGCGCGCTGCTCCGGACGCTTCAGGCCCAGATAGGCCATCGCCGTGCCGGGAATCGCGCCCTTCGGGTTTTCGAGGAAGGCGTCGAGCGCTTCGAAGGTCCAGTCTTCGCCGTGCTTTTCCTTCATCGGGGCCGAATACGAGAAGCCCTCGAGATGAGCATGCTTGGCGCCGACCACGCCATAGAGATTCGGGCCGACCTTGTTCGGGCCGCCCTTCTCGAAGCTGTGGCAGGAGGCGCACTGCTTGATGAGGCCCTCGCCCTTGGCGGCATCGGCCACCGCAAGGCGGTTGGCGATGGGCTCGACGGCCTCGGCTGCGGGGGCCGCTCCGCCGGCACCGGCGTCTTCGGCCGGCGAAGGCAGCTCATAGCCCGGCTTTTCCGGGGCATGGGCGCTGAACAGGATGTCGGAGCCGATCGACAGGCCGAGCGCGAACGTGGCTGTGCCGAGCAGGGCGCCCAGGAACTTGTTGACCTCAAACGAGTCCATTCCGGTCTCCGGAAACGGTCTGAATCTAATGAAAACGCATGCGCAGCCGAAGCCGCGAAGGCGGTCCGCGAACCGGGCGGAACCTAGCCGCTTTCGCGCGCACGTGACAACTCGTATAGAGACGGCGTGCTGCTACTTTTTGCCGCCGAATAGAATTATTACAGCCACAAACGGCCCAGCTCCGAAAGCCCCGCCGCAAATCCATGTCCGCTCTCGTTCTCATCCCCGCGCGCATGGCCTCGACGCGCCTTCCCGGCAAGCCGCTGGCCGACATTGCGGGCACGCCGATGATCGTCCACGTGCTCCGAAGGGCCGAGGAAGCCGGCATCGGCCCGGTCGCGGTCGCAACCGATTCGCCGGAGATCGTCGCCGCCGTCGAGGCGGCGGGCGGGCGGGCTGTTCTCACGCGCGGCGATCACGCCTCGGGCTCGGACCGCATCTTCGAGGCGCTCCAGACCCTCGACCCGGACGGCGTGCATCAGCGCATCGTGAACCTTCAGGGCGATCTGCCGACGGTCGATCCGGCCATCATCCGCACCGCCGTCGCGCTGCTCGACGCGCCCGAGGTCGATCTGGCGACGCTCGGCGCCGTTATTCAGCGCGAGGAGGAGAGGGCGGACCCCAATGTCGTGAAGCTCGTGGGCTCCGGGACGGCGGATCGTCTTCGCGCGCTGTATTTCACCCGCGCCACCGCCCCGTCGGGCGAGGGCGAGCTGATCCATCACATCGGCCTTTATGTCTGGCGGCGCGCGGCGCTTGCCCGCTTCGTCGCGCTGCCGCCGTCCCCGCTCGAGGTCCGCGAGCGTCTCGAACAGCTGCGCGCGCTGGAGGCGGGCATGGTGATCCATGCCGCCCTCGTTGACGATGTGCCGCTCGGGGTCGATACCCCTCACGATCTGGAACGCGCCCGGGCCATTCTGTCGGCCCGCGCCGCAAAGGGAGCTTGAGCACGTGGCCAGGAAGACGATTGCCTATCAGGGAGAACCCGGCGCCAATTCGCACATTGCCTGCGCCGAAGTGTTTCCGGACTGGGAGCCGCTGCCCAAGCCCACCTTCGAGGATGCGTTCGGCGCCGTCATCGACGGCTCGGCCCAGCTTGCGATGATTCCGGTCGAGAATTCGGTCGCCGGCCGCGTCGCGGACATTCACCATTTGATGCCCACGTCCGGGCTCAACATCATCGGCGAATTCTTCCTGCCCATCCAGCATCAGCTGATGGCGTTGAAAGGCGCAAGCCTTGAAACGGTGAAATCGGCCTACAGCCATCCGCAGGCGCTCGGCCAGTGCCGGATCAGCCTGCGCAGGCTCGGCCTCGAACCGCGCATTGCCGCCGACACGGCCGGTGCCGCGCGCCGTCTTGCCGAGACGACGGATCTGACGCGCGCCGCCATCGCCTCGAAACTTGCCGCCGAGATCTATGGGCTCGACATCATCGCGCCGGACATCGCGGATGAGGATTACAACACGACGCGCTTCATCATCCTGTCGAAGGAACCGGACTGGGCAAAGGCGGGCAACGGCCCGGTCGTCACCACATTCGTCTTCAAGGTGCGGAACGTCCCGGCGGCGCTGTACAAGGCGATGGGCGGGTTTGCGACCAACGGCGTCAACATGACGAAGCTCGAAAGCTACCAGATCGAGGGCGAATTCGTCGCCACGCAATTCTACGCGGATGTCGAGGGCCATCCCGACGATGTCGGCATGCGCCACGCGCTGGAAGAGCTCGCCTTCTTCTCGGCGGAGGTGAAGATTCTCGGCGTCTATCCCGGGCATCCGTTCCGCTATGCGGAGCGCAAAAAGCGCGTCTGAGCATCCGATCCTGAAACGAAAAACGGCGGGCCAAGGCCCGCCGTTTTCATTTCCGTTGGCGTTACGTCACGTGAAGAACTGCATGTACAGGACATAAACGCTGATAACCGCAAGGCCGATGGTGCCGGCCCATGCCCAGCCGAACATCAGCGGCGATGGCATGAATTCCAGTTCCTCGGGGGTCTTGAAGTTGCGCTTGATGGCCTGAATCGTCAGCCAGAAGATGACCGGCGAGAACAGCAGCGCCAGCACCGAGGCGACCTGCACCACGAAAACCGGACGGGGCAGGCCGTAGATGATGCCGATGCCGGCAAGCGTCAGGAACACCTGAAATGCGCGATAGATGAATTTGCGCGTTTTCGGTGTGTTCCAGTCCTTCTTCAGACGCACGGCGCATTCTTCGACGATGCGCGCCTGGCCGTCATAGTATGTAAAGACGGTGGAGAACAAAGCCGCCACGCCGCCCGCGATGATGACCGGAAAGATCCACGCGCCGAACGTGTCGGTGTAGATGCTCGCGATGGTCGCACCCATTTCGCGGCTCGCCGGCACAAGTCCCTTCGGGTACAGAACGGTCGCTCCGACGATCAGGAAGATGATGCCGGTGACCATCGAGATGATGTAGGTGATGTTCATGTCGCGCTTGAACAGCTTGAAGCTGTTCTTCATGTAGTTCGGCGCGAGTTCGACATTGTATCCCTCGTCACGAAGGCGCTTGACCTTCACCATGCCGGCACCCTTGTCGACGGCCCAGTTCGACTGCATGGGCGCGACTTCCGTCGTTGTCGGGAAATAGCCCCACATCGCGCCGAACAGCAGCGCCGCGCCGATTGGCGGAAGCGTCGGCAGGAGGCGCGACATGTAATCGGCGGGGTTCGGAGCCTGCAGGAAGAAGGCGATGAAGCACGAGGCCGCGAAGACGACGATCAGCACCTTCACGATGGCCTCGACGGCCGAATACTGCCCGAGCCACAAGATCGCAACCGTACCGACAAGAATCGCGACGGCCCAGACTTCCAGCGAAAGAAAGGGAAACGCTGCCCAGATCATCGCGGCGCAGCCGAGGGTGCGCCCTGCAATACCGAAGGCGTTGGCGATGCCCTGGAAGCCGAGATACCAGAGCGGCCATTTGCCGATCCGTTCATAGGCTTCCATGACGCTCTCGCCCTTCACCATCGTGTAGCGGTGGGCAAATTCGAAGCAGCAATATTTAAGTATGTACGCGAACGGGATCACCCAGAGCAGGGCATATTCATAGCGTGCACCGGCTGTGGGCGCGTGAATGATATGGCTGGCGCCGATGCCGGTCATTGCGGCCGCGACGCCGGGGCCCATCGCGCGCCATGTGTCCATGATGCCCGTACCGGGCGCTTCGAGGCGGATTGTCTTGGAAGTTGATGTTGCTGGATTGGCGGCCGCGCCGCTCGAAGGAGCGGCGGAAACAGTGTCGGTCGTCATCGGACATTTCCTCAGGTTCTTGGCGGCTTGCGAAGCCTTTACTGCCTTGATCGTCTCCCTGACTGGCTCATTGAATTGGTCGGCCAGATACCAAGTTTCGTATACCAGTGGATGACACATAAAAACCGGAATCGGGCACAAACGCGCCGGACCAACGAATTTGTGAAGCTGAAATGCGAAAGTGCGTATGGATACGGTGCTTTCGCACCGTATGTTCATGGAGCGATTTCTTCAGTCCATACCGAGGCGGGTGCGCAGCGCGTCGATCATGCCGCGGCGCCAGTTTTCGTCATAGGGTTTTGCCGTGCCGGAGCCCCAGACGGGGCCGGGCCATGCCGCGTCGCCCTCGACGCGCGCGACGACATGTACGTGCAATTGCCGCACGATATTGCCGAGCGCGCCGACATTGATCTTGTCGGAGGGGGCGACCTCGCGAAGGATGTTCGCGCAGGTGGCGATTTCTTCCATCAGGGTGCCGCGTTCGCTGGCCGCAAGATCGTTGATTTCGGCAAGATCGGGCAGGCGCGGCACGAGAACGAGCCAGGGAAAGCGCGCATCGTTCATCAGAAGAACGCGAGACAGCGGCAGATCGCAGACAAAGGCAGTGTCGGCGGCGAGTTTCTCATCGAGGGAAAAGGAGGTCATTCAGGCTTTATAGCATCCTGAGCACCAGAAATGCCATGTCTGGCCGGAGATCACTCAAAATTACATGACATCCGTGCGTAATGATCCGGCGAATCGTCCCGCACGGCAGAAGGAAAAAGTGTAAGGGCAATGCGACTCTGCCTCGCGGGTGAGACCCATTCGGCGGAGCGAGCGGTAGGGTGCCAGAGCCTCAGAGATTCCCACCCTCATCCTGAGCCGGACTCGTCGAAGACGAGCCGTGTCGAAGGATAAGCAGGAAGCTCCGAGCCCGCCGCCGTGCTTCGGCACGAGCCCTGCGGGCTCGACTCGGGATGAGGCTGTGAAGAGAAAATAATCCTTGACTTCAGTCAAGGATTATGATCCTATATCTCCACTTCCGATCACGGAGGGCGCTTCATGAGGCGTCGTGGTGTGGATCGGAAGTGCGGTGGCCGGAAATGCGGGAAGACGTAGCCTGCAGGAACGGAGGCTGAAGAATGTGGAAGCCGGCGGAAAACCAACCGCCAAGGGAGCGTCTGGCCCCATCGCGTGCCAGACCCCGAGGAGGGCC
>LNFM01000656.1_pt1 | contig 175942 bp, 149 predicted proteins | sample 596031 | NCBI WGS metagenome assembly LNFM01 (sample SAMN04254537, study PRJNA301005) | activated carbon metagenome | isolation source: dual media filters at the Ann Arbor, Michigan drinking water treatment plant | place: USA: Ann Arbor | reverse complement strand
CGGTGTGGCCGCCGAAGGGGCGCTGGTAGATGGTGCCGTCGGGGTTGCGGTCGAAGGGCATGCCCATGTGCTCGAGCTCGTACACCACCTTCGGCGCTTCGCGGCACATGAACTCGATCGCGTCCTGGTCGCCCAGCCAGTCGCTGCCCTTCACGGTGTCGTAGAAGTGGTAGTGCCAGTTGTCCTCGGCCATGTTGCCCAGGCTGGCGCCGATGCCACCCTGTGCGGCCACGGTGTGCGAACGGGTGGGGAACACCTTGGACAGCACGGCCACGTTGAGACCGGCCAAGGCCAGCTGCAGCGAAGCACGCATGCCGGAACCACCGGCGCCGACGATGACGACGTCGAACTTGCGGCGGGAAAGAGATGAAGTCGATGCCATGATGTTTTTCAAAGTCTCCAGAGCACTTGCACGGCCCAGCCCATGCAGCCCACCAGCCAGACGATGGTGGCCACCTGCAGCGTCAGGCGCAGCGCCGCCGACTTGACGTAGTCCATCCAGATGTCGCGCACACCCACCCAGGCGTGCCAGCCCAGCGCGATGAACACGACGAAGGTCAGCACCTTCATCCACTGCGCCGAGAAGATGCCCGCCCAGCGGTCATAACCCAGCGGGCCGCCGAACAGCACCTGGGCCAGCAGCACCAGGGTGAACAGCGCCATCAGCACCGCCGTGATGCGCTGGCTCAGCCAGTCGCGCATGCCGTAGTGCGCGCCCGTCACGACACGCCGGCTTCCGTAGTTCACGCTCATCTTGATTGCCTCAGAAAAGGCCGAACAGCTTGGCGCCCAGCGCCACGGTCAGGATGCCACTGCCCACCAGCGTGACGACGGCCGACTGGCGGCCGAATGCCTTGGTGACGCTGTGCGTGGCGTCCATCCACAGGTGGCGCACACCGGCGATGAAGTGGTGCAGGTAGGCCCAGATCAGCACCAGCGCCAGCAGTTTCACCAGCCAGCCCGGCACGAAGCCGATGCCGGCCACGAAGGCGCTCTTGAAGACCTCGAAGGACACCTCTGAGGTGACGCTGGTGTCGAAGAGCCAGATGATCAGCGGCAGCAGGCCGAACATGATGGCGCCGCTGGCACGGTGCAGGATGGACACCACGCCGGCCAGCGGCAGCCGGTACTTCACGGCATCCACCAGCCTCATGGTGCCGGGTCTTGATCTTGTCATGTCGGTCATCTTGTTCTCTCGGAAACCATGTGAAACCGTCTGAGTTTATTGCAACGCAGCAGGCTTACGCGGAACTGCTTAGGGCAGCACAGACAGGGGTTTTCAGCTCAATTCATTGCGATAGTGATGGGCTGCGGTCTCATACAAACCACGTCGCAGTTCCACCGGCCGGTCGCCGTAGGTGAAGGACAGGCGCTCCACCGACAGCAGCGGGCTGCCGACCGTCACCTGCAGCAGCCCCGCTTCTTCGGCCGGCGCCGCCACCGCGCGCACCTTCTCGACAGCGCGGATCATGTGCACGGAAAACTCGGCTTCGAACAAGCGGTACATCGGGCCGCGCCAGGCCTGCAGGCGTTCGGCCGTGAGGCCCTTGAACGGCGTACCCGGCAGCCACAGGTCGTCCAGCACCACCGGGCGCAGGTCCTTGCCTTCGGCAGCCAACAGCAAGCGGCGAACCTGCACCGCAGCTTCACCGGCTTTCAGGCCCAGGAGGCGCGCCACCTCGGCTGGCGCGCGCATGCGGCGGCATTCCAGCAAGTGGCGCTGCAAAGGCGCGGCGCTGCCGTCGTCGGGCATCAGGCGCAGGAAGCGGTACTGCGTGGACTGCTCGGCGTGGGTGGCCACGAAGGTGCCCTTGCCTTGGCGGCGCACCAGCATGTTGTCGGTGGCCATCTCGTCGATGGCCTTGCGCACCGTGCCCTGGCTGACGCGGAAGCGCGCCGCCAGTTCCATTTCACTGGGGATGGACTGGCCCGGCAGCCATTCGCCCGCCTGCAGGCCCTGCACCAGCAGTGCCTTGATCTGCTGGTACAGCGGGCTGAACAACGGGGTGGAAGCAGTGGCCGCAGTGCCGGCAACGGCGGCCGCAGCGCCACGGTCAGAGTCGGGCATGCACCGATTGTCCACCAACTCTTGCATAAGACATAAGAGTTCAGTCAGGGACCGGTGACTAGAATCACGGGCTTCGCCCCCCGAACCTGCACCAACCCGCTTCGTCAAAGCGCCTGAGGAGAACTCCATGACCAAGAAGCCCGTGCGCGTGGCTGTCACCGGCGCTGCCGGCCAGATCGGTTACGCCCTGCTGTTCCGCATTGCCAGCGGCGAAATGCTGGGCAAGGACCAGCCCGTCATCCTGCAGCTGCTCGAAGTGCCGGTCGAAGGCCCGCAGAAGGCACTGAAGGGCGTGATGATGGAGTTGGAAGACTGTGCCTTTCCGCTGCTCGCCGGCATGGAAGCTCACAGCGACCCGATGACCGCCTTCAAGGACACCGACTACGCGCTGCTCGTGGGCAGCATGCCGCGCAAGGCGGGCATGGAACGGGCCGAGCTGCTGTCCATCAACGGCAAGATCTTCATCGGCCAGGGCCAGGCGCTGGACAAGGTCGCCAGCCGCGACGTGAAGGTGCTGGTGGTGGGCAACCCGGCCAACACCAATGCCTGGATCGCGATGAAGAGCGCACCCAGCCTGAAGCGCGAGAACTTCACAGCCATGCTTCGGCTGGACCACAACCGTGCGCTGAGTCAGATCGCCGCCAAGACCGGCAAGCCCGTGGCCGCCATCAAGAACCTGGCCGTCTGGGGCAACCATTCGCCCACGATGTACGCCGACTACCGCTTTGCCACCATCGACGGCGCCGGCGTGAAGGACATGATCAACGATCACGTCTGGAACAAGGACACCTTCCTGCCCACCGTGGGCAAACGCGGTGCGGCCATCATCGAAGCGCGTGGCCTGTCCTCGGCCGCCAGCGCGGCCAACGCGGCCATCGACCACATGCGCGACTGGGCCCTGGGCACGGGCGGCGGCTGGGTCACGATGGGCGTGCCGAGCAACGGCGAGTACGGCATCCCGAAGGACGTGATGTTCGGCTACCCGGTGACCTGCGAAGGTGGCCAGTACACGATCGTGAAAGACCTGCCGATCGACGAGTTCAGCCAGGGCTGCATCGACAAGACGCTGGCCGAACTGATGGGTGAACAGGACGGCGTCAAGCACCTGCTCTGATGGCGACACCGCCGCGCGAGGCGCTTTTTGGTGCCGGTGAACTCGCGCCGGCGCTGCCGGTCTGCGACCACTACAGCGGCGTCGAAGCGCGCATGAAAAAGAGCCTCGGCCTGCAGGCCGAGATGGCCGGGCCCGGCGGCCCGCTCTTCGACGTGACGCTGGACAACGAAGACGGCGCGCCGGTGGGCGGTGAACTCGAACACGCGCACCTCATTGCCGAGCTGCTGGGCTCGGCCGCCAACCGGCACGGCCGTGTCGGCGTGCGTCTGCTGGCGGTCGACCACCCGCGGTTCGCAGACGTGGCCGCCACCGTGCTGCGCGCGGCCAAGCCGCCGGCTTACCTGATGATCCCCAAGCCACACGGCTTGGCCGATCTGCAACAGGCGGTGGCGCTGGTCGACGCTGCCGGCGGCGCCGGGGTGCCGCTGCACGCGCTGGTCGAAACCCACGGCGCGCTGCGCGAGGTGGACGCGCTGGCGGCCCACCCGCGCATCGAGTCGCTGTCCTTCGGTTTGATGGACTTCGTGTCGGCGCACCGCGGCGCCATTCCCCAAGGTGCGATGGGCGGCGCGGGCCAGTTCGACCACCCGCTGGTGGTGCGCGCCAAGCTGGAGATCGCCGCCGCCTGCCACGCCTGGGCCAAAACACCGTCGCACTGCGTCTTCACCGAGTTCAAGGACACGCAGGCGCTGCAGGCGGCGGCGCAGATGGCCTGCCAGCTGCTGGGCTACACCCGCATGTGGAGCATCCACCCGGCGCAGATCCGCCCCATCGTCGAGGCCTTTTCGCCCACCGTGGCCGAACTGGACCAGGCCATCGAGATCATCACCGCCGCGCAAGCCGCGCACTGGGCACCCATCCGCCACGCCGACACCTTGCATGACCGCGCCAGCTACCGCTACTTCTGGCACGTCGTCGAAAGGGCGCACCGCAGCGCACTCGGCGCGGGCATACCGGCGGAACTGCAAGTGGCCTGGTTTGGGCCGCCTGTTGGCGCGGGCCCCGGTGCTCAAGAAGGCCTGACGAAGGCCTGACACGGCACCGATGCCCCGAGCGGTCGGGGGTGTATTCCGGGCAATTTGCCGCGCTGCAGCAGAACCGGGCTTCGGTGACGACACTGCGTGCCGACAACACGTCTTCCCCTTCTGCATCCTCGGAGCTTTTGCATGACCCCCATCGTTCTTGCCCTCGTGCCCTTGCTGTTTGCCACCGGTTTCCTGACCTGGACCATGATGATGGGCGCCCGCGAACAGGCCCGCTCCGACGAGTGGGCCGCCAAGTGGGTGAAAGACAACGAAGCCAAACAGGCCCAAGCCGCCCAACATTGATCCGGCAAGACCCGCACACCAAGGCCCGCTGCCCGCAGCGGGCCTTTTTACTGGGGCCCTTGCACAAAGTTGGTAGGCTGCGCACTTCTGCACCCCGTCAAAGCCCCATGACCCGATTCCCCGCCGTGATGGCCGGCCTTGCAGCCGCGGCCCTGAGCCTGCTGCTGTTGCCTGCGCAGGCGCAACAGCTCAAGCTGCGCATCCTGGGCACGACCGACGTGCACATGCACCTGCTGGCCTACGACTACTACCAGGACAAGGCGGTGGACGAATACGGCCTGGCACGCACCGCCACGCTGATCAAGGCGGCCCGCGCCGAAGCACCCAACAACCTGCTCTTCGACACCGGCGACCTGCTGCAGGGCAACCCGCTGGGCGACTTCATCGCCCGTGTCAAGCCGCTGCAGCCGGGCCAGGTGCACCCGGCCTTCAAGGTCATGAACGTGCTGCGCTACGACGCCGCCAACGTGGGTAACCACGAGTTCAACTACGGCCTGCCCTTTCTGCGCCAGTCACTGGCGACAGCCGGCTTTCCCTACGTCAGTGCCAACGTCGTCAACGACGAAGGGCCGAACAAGGGCCAGCCGGCTTTTGCGCCGTACGTGATCCTGGACCGCCAGTTCACCGACGAAGCTGGCCGCCGGCACGACATGAAAGTGGGTGTGATCGGCTTCGTACCACCGCAGATCATGCAGTGGGACCGCCTGAACCTGGCCGGCCGCGTGGCCGCACGCGACATCCCCGAAACCGCGCGCACGCTGATCCCGAAGATGAAGGCCGAAGGCGCCGACGTGGTGGTGGTCGTGGCGCACTCGGGCTTCGAGTTCGGCACCACGGTCTTTTTCGCCGAGAACACCGTCGCGCGCCTGGCCGAGGTGCCGGGTGTCGACGCCATTGTCTTCGGCCATTCACACGGTCAATTCCCGGGCACCTTCTTCACACGCCACCCGAAGGTGAACCTGGAACGCGGCACGATCAACGGCGTGCCCGCGGTGATGGCCGGTTCCTGGGGCAGCCACCTGGGTGTCATCGACCTGGTGCTGGACAAGGCCGGCGGCAGCTGGAAGGCCACCGACGTGCGCGGTGCGCTGCGCCCGGTCTACGACCGCGCCACACGCAAGGCCCTGGTCGAGCCCGACGCGACGGTGGCCGAGCTGGTGAAAGCCGAACACGAAGGCACGCTGGCCTATGTGCGTGCCGAAGTGGCGCAGACCGCAACCCCCATCCAGAGCTACTTCGCGCAGGTGGCCGACGACCCGTCAGTGCAACTGGTGTCGCTGGCGCAGCTGGCGTATGGGAAAAAAGCCCTGGCCGCCACCGAACATGCATCGCTGCCGCTGCTGTCGGCCGCCGCGCCCTTCAAGACCGGTGGCCGGGGCGGCGCCGGCAACTACACGCACATTCCCGCCGGGCCGGTGGCGGTGCGCAACGTGGCCGACCTCTACATCTACCCCAACACCGTGCACATCGTGCGGCTCACCGGCGCACAGGTGCGGCAGTGGCTGGAGATGTCGGCCGGGGCTTTCAACCGCATCGACCCCAACGGCGCGCCCGAGCAGAACCTGATCAACGAGAATTTCCCCAGCTACAACTTCGACACGCTGGACGGTGTGACTTACCAGATCGATGTCACGCAGCCTGCACGTTATGACCGCCAGGGCAAGCTGGTGGCGCCCGATGCGCAGCGCATCCAGGACCTGCGCTTCAAGGGTGAGCCCATCGACGACAAGGCCTGGTTCGGTGTGGTCACCAACAACTATCGGGCCTCGGGCGGCGGTGGTTTTCCGGGGCTGGACGGCAGCAACATCATCCTGAGCGCACCCGACGAAAACCGCGAAGCGCTGCTGCAGTACCTGCAAGCGACCAAACGCATCGAACCGCAGGCCGATGGCAACTGGCGCCTGCTGCCGGTGCCGGGTGTGAAACTGCGCTTCACTTCGGCCAGCGCGGCCGTCGCACACTTGGCACGTTACCCGGCCATCCGCCACGTGCAGGACAAGGGCGACGGCACCGCGCTGTTCGAAGTGACCCCGTGACCGGCCGCCACGGGCTCGGCCCGTCGCCCCGCCGCCGCGTGCGTGGCTTCGTCGTCACGGGCACGCTGCTGATCGCACTGCTGGTGACCGGCGCGGTGGCGCTGCTGGCCGCGCTGGCGCTGGTCGTGGCCGGCGCCTGGTACTGGAACGACCTGCCGCCGCTGGACAAGGCCACCGACTACCGGCCGCGCCAGCACCTGCAGGTGCTGACCGCCGACGGCAAGGAGATCGCGCAGTTCGGCACCGAGCGGCGCATCTTCGTGCCCATCGAGCAGATGCCGGTGCAGCTGAAGCAGGCCGTGATCGCGGTCGAGGACACCGGCTTCTACGAACACAACGGCATCAGCTGGCGCGGCGTGGCCCGGGCCGCGTGGTCCAACGCCACCGGCGGCATCGGCGGCGGTGCCAGCACCATCACGCAGCAGGTCTCCCGCACCTTCTTCCTGAGCACGCGCCGCACCGTCGAACGCAAGATCAAGGAGGCGCTGATCGCCTGGCGGCTGGAAGACGAGCTCACGAAGGACGAGATCCTGGAGCTCTACCTGAACCAGATCTACCTGGGCCAGCGGGCCTATGGCTACGGTGCGGCGGCACAGGTCTACTTCGGCAAGCCGCTGGCGCAGCTGAACCTGGCCGAGATCACGATGTTGGCCGGCCTGCAGCAGAACCCCATCCATGCCAACCCGGTGGTCAACGAAGGTGCAGCCACCCGCCGCCAGCACTGGGTGCTGGCCCGCATGCAGCGCACCGGCGCCATCACGGCCGACCAGCACGACGAAGCACTGGTGACACCGCTGCACTACCGCAGCCCGCGCTTCGTGGACGTGCACGCGCAACACGTGGCCGAGATGGCACGCCGCGCGGTCGTCGACCTGTTGGGCGAAAGGGCCTACACCGAAGGCGTCCGTGTGGTGACGTCGCTGCTCAGCGACGACCAGCGTGCGGCCCACACCGCGCTGCGCCGCGCGGTGATGGCACACGAACGCAAACAGCGCTGGCGTGGCCCCGAAGACCAGGAAACCCTGCCCGACAACCCGGCCCAGGCCGACCGCGCGGCAGCGCTGGCCCTGAAGGACGGTCGCGACGACGAAGACCTGCGCCTGGCCATCGTGCTGCAGGCCAGCCCGCAGGAAGTGACAGCCAAACTGGCCAGCGGCGAAACCGTGACGGTCAGCGGCGCTGCGCTGCGCTGGGTGCAGGCGGCGCTGAAAACGGGCGCCCGCGACAACATCGCCATCCGGCGCGGCTCGGTGCTGCGACTGGTGCTGATGCCGCCCACCGGCAAGGGCAGGCAGGCGCAGTGGCACATCGCACAGTGGCCGCAGGCCAACGGTGCGTATGTGGCGCTCGACCCGGCCACCGGCCGCGTGCGGGCCATGGTCGGCGGCTTTTCTTTCGGCCGCCAGCAATTCAACCGTGCCACGTCGGCTGCGCGCCAACCGGGTTCGGCCTTCAAGCCATTTTTGTATTCGGCCGCGCTGGAACACGGCCTGATGCCCGAGACGCTGGTCAACGACGCACCGCTGACGTCCTACGACGGCGGTTCGTCCAGTTGGAACCCGCAGAACAGCGACGGCAAGTTCGATGGCCCGATCACCGTGCGCGAGGGCCTGGTGCGGTCGAAGAACCTGGTCAGCATCCGGCTGCTGCAGCAGCTGGGTCTGCCGGCCGCACGCGACTGGATCGCGCGCTTCGGCTTCGACATGAAACAGCACCCGCAAGACCTGACGCTGGCGCTGGGCAGCGGCAGCAGCACGCCGCTGCAGATGGCGCTGGCCTATGCCGTGCTGGCCAACGGCGGCCACCGTGTGGCACCGGTGCTGATCGAACGCATCCTGGGGCCGCAGGGTCAGGTGCTGTTCGAAGCGCCACTGCCCGATGTGCTGGACGACAGCAACCGCGTCGTGCCGGCCCGCAACGTCTTCATGGTCAACAGCTTGCTGCGCGACGTGACCGCACGGGGCACCGCCGCGCAGGCCCAGGCGCAACTGAAACGACCCGACCTGCATGGCAAGACCGGCACCACCAACGACGCCGTCGACGCCTGGTTTGCCGGCTGGGCACCGGGTGTGGTGGGTGTGGGCTGGATGGGTTACGACGAACCGCGCAGCCTGGGTGCCGGCGAAAGTGGCGGCGGCCTGGCGCTGCCGATCTGGATCGACAGCATGGCGCGTGCCCTGAACGGCGTGCCGGTGCAGGCGCTGGTGCCACCGGAAGGCGTGGTGGCGGCAGGCGACGACTGGCGCTACGTCGAGTGGGCCGAAGGGGGTTTCGTGCCGCAGGTGGGTGTGCCTGAACCGGAGGTCAGCGATCCCACCTGGCCCAGCCCGGTGCCCGAGGCTGCGGGCTCGGCACCCGGCCGCTGAGACCGAGCGACGTCGCTTTCAGGAAGGCGCCGGTCGACCCCTCAGCGCTTCACCTGCTGCGCGCAGAACAGCGCCAGCGCCTGCAAGACCCGCTGGGTGGCCTGGTGCGCGGCCTGCACACCACCCTCCGGGCTTTCGCTGGTGGCGGCCACGGTTTCATCGAACTCCTGCCAGGCCACGGCCTGGCGCGTGGCGGTGTCCAGCAGCACCGCACGCAAGGTCAGGCGGACCCGGCTGGGTTGGCTGGTGAAGTCCTGCTGCAGGCGGATAAGCTCGGTTTCGAGCCGCAACGCACCCATCGCCCCGCTGGGCGCCAGCAGCACCACGCGAAAGGCACCGCTGTCCTGCAGCGCGCGCACCATCAGCGGCGCCAGCATCTGCGCCGGTGTGTCGACCCATTCGTTGTGCGCAAAGGCGCGCAGCTGCTGCGGCTGCTGCAGGTAGACCATGCGTGTGCTGTCGTGGCCCGGCGCGGCACGTGGCACGGCGACCACCAGCACCGGCGCTGTGACTGCCGTCGTCGCTGACGGGCTTGCTCGCGCCTGCATCGCGCTGGCACTGGCCACCGAGGCCGACGCGTCGAGCGTGTGGCGCGTCGGCGCCGCCGCCGGTTTGGGCAGCAGCGAGCCGCAGGCACCCAGGCAGAAGAGGGGCAGCAACAGGCACACACGCCAAGCGCTCAGGCGAAAGGTCGGGGCAGCGGTCGGTTTCATGGTCGGGCACTTTCTCCGGGGCCGGGTTGCGGCGGTGGGCCGCCCACCAGCAAGCTGCTGGGGTTGCCGGCGGTCTGCTCGCTCAGGCGCCGCAGCGACACGACGAGCTCCTGCATCTCGGCCATCAGGCGCGCCAGTTCGGGCAGCGTTTCGGTGGCCACCTGCTGCACCGAACTGGCCGCGGAGCCCGCTGCCACCGCAGCGCCTTCGCTGGCCTTGGCCGCCACGTCGGCCATGCGTTCAACGGCCAGCGCACCGCTGGCCACGCGGTCCAGCGTCGGCTCCAGTTTCTGGCCCGCCTGCGAAGCCACCCGCGCCGTGCGCGCGGCATCGGCCAGCGCCTGCTTCAGCACCGGTGCCTGCGCTGCCAACGACTGGGTCAAGGCCGCCGTGTCGGTGAGGATGGCTTTCAGCGCTTCGCGGTTGCCCGCGTCGAAAACCGCATTCACGTTGTCGGACACCCGGTCCACATTGGCCAGCACGTTGGTGACCACGTTTTCCAGCCGCGCCACCAGCGACATCTTGAACGGGATCAGCGGCGGTTCGCCGTCATCCTGCGCCACCAGCGGTGGCGAGCCCTCGCTGCCACCACTGAGCTCGACATAAGCGATGCCGGTAAGGCCCTGGGTCTTCAGCACCGCTTCGCTGTCCTGCTTGATGGGCGTGCCGCGGTCGATCAGGAACTGCAGCCGCACCTGGGCCGAGTTGGCCGGGTCGATGGCGATGGCGCTGACCTTGCCCACGTCCACGCCCAGGTACTTCACCGGCGCATCGACATTCAGGCCGGACACCGATTCCTGAATCACCGCCTGGTAGCGGTCCACCGCCCGCTTGCCGCCGAAGCCCGCTGACAGCCACAGCACCGCAGCCACCAGCGCAGCGCCCAGCACCAGCACAAAGGCGCCGACGAGCGGGTAGTTGACCTTGTCGTCCATGGGCCTGGCTCCTAGGGTGCGGCGGCCGTCGCCGGGCCCCGTGTGTCGGTGAAATAACTTCGCACGGTGGGGTGCTCGTGTTGTGACAGCTCCTGCATCGTGCCCAGCGCCAGCACATGGCCTTCACCGAGCACCGCCACCCGGTCGGTGACACGCCACAGCAGTTCAAGGTCGTGCGAGACGACCACGATGGTCGGGCCCAGCAGCGCCTGCGTGCGCTGGATCAACTCGTCCACACCCGCCGAACTGGCGGGGTCCAGGCCCGAGGTGGGCTCGTCCAGGAACAGCAGCTCGGGGTCCAGCGCAATGGCACGGGCCAGCGCGGCACGCTTCAACATGCCGCCACTCAATTCGCCAGGCAGCTTCAAGCCCGCTTCGGGGGGCAGGCCGGTCAGCGCCAGCTTGTACTCGGCAATCTCGTCGATCGTCGTGTCGTCCAGATCGGTGTGTTCGCGCAGCGGCAGACCCACGTTCTGGCGCACGGTCAGGGCACTGAAGAGCCCGCCGCGCTGGAACATCACACCCCAGCGCTGCCGAAGCAGCAGCGCCTGTTCGGGCGCCAGCGTGTGGATGTCCTGCCCGAAGACATTCACCCGGCCGGCGCTGGGGCGCTGCAGGCCGATCATTTCGCGCAGCAGCACCGACTTGCCCGAGCCGCTGCCGCCGGCCAGCCCCAGCACCTCGCCGCGCCGCACCACCAGGTCGAGCCCTTCGTGCACGACATGGCTGCCGAAGCGGGTGCCGACCTGCTGCAATTCGATGACGGCTTCCGTGTCCACCGCTCAGAGCCCCAGGATGTTGAAGGCGATCGAAAACAGCGCATCGGCGACGATGACCAGGAAGATGGCCTGCACCACGCTCAGCGTCGTCTGGCGGCCCACGCTGTCGGCGCTGCCACGTGTGCGCAGGCCCTGGAAACAGCCCACCAGAACGATGATGAAAGCAAACACGAAGGACTTGCCGACGCCGATGAGCAGGGCCGAACCCTGCATCACCCGGCCGAAGCGGTCGGTGAACTCGGCAAAGCCGATGTCCAGCTGCGAACGTGCCATCACCATGCCGCCAAACACACCGGCGATGTCGGCAAACAGCGTCAGCAGCGGCAAGGCAATGGCCATGGCCAGGATCTTGGGCAGCACCAGCCGTTCCAGCGGGTCGATGCCCAGCGTGCGCAGCGCATCCACTTCTTCATTGACCACCATCGTGCCCAGCTGCGCGGCGTGGGCCGAACCCGAGCGGCCGGCGATGATGATGGCGCTGATGAGCGGCGCAAACTCGCGCAACATGGCATAACCCACCAGTTCCACGACAAAGATGTTGGCGCCGTAGTTGCGCAGCTGGTCTGCGCCCTGGTAGGCCACCACCACGCCCAGCAAAAAGGCCGTGAGGCCGATGATGGGCAGCGCGTTGAAGCCGCCGATCTGCACCTCGTGCAAGACGGCGCGCCAGCGCATGCGGGCCGGTCGGCGCAGCACGGCCATGGCAGCCACGGCCACCTGGCCGACGAAACCCAGGAAGTCCACGCCCTGCTGCACCGTGGCCATGCCGTTTTGGCCGCTGCGGTGCAGCAAACCCGGGCGGGTTGCCTGCTGCAGCGGCACACGGTCGGGCCCGGCGTTCGTCCAATTGGCCTGGACCCGCGCACCCAGGGACTGCGCGCGCGCCGACGTGCTGTCGACCGCCTGGGCAGGCGGGGTGTTGTCGGGCGAAGGCAGCTGATCGGCCATGGGTGCCGGAGCTTGGCGTGCCAGGCCGCTGCCGTCTGTATGGCGTCGCACACATACGCCAGGTGTGCGGTGCCGACCACTGTGGCTGGGTGCGACAACAGACAGAAGCCACGCGCCAGGCACGCTACAAAGGCGGTCAACTCCGAGCGCTTGCCGATGCCCCTTCCACCGCGCCGCGCCTGGCTGCTGGCCTTGCTGGCCGTACCCGCCCTGCTGCTGTTGCTGCTGCTCGTGCTGGCACTGTTCCCCTGGAACTGGGCGCGTGGACCGCTGCAGGACTTGGCCCTGAAGAAGACCGGCCGCACCCTGCTGATCGCGGGTGACCTGGACGTCAGCTGGTCATGGCCGCGGCCACGTGTGACCGCGCAGGACGTGAGTTTTGCCAACCCTGCCTGGGCGCTGGCGCCGCAGATGGTGCAGGCGCAGTCGGTCGACCTGACGCTGGACCTGCCCGCGCTGCTGCGTGGCCAGCTGGCATTTCCCGAACTGCGCCTGACCCGGCCGCAGGTCTTTCTGGAACAGGCCAGCGGCGGGCGCAAGACCTGGCTGCTGGACCTGGCGCAAACCGACGAAGCGGTGCGCATCCCCATCGGCCATGTGCTGCTGGACGAAGGCCGCGCGACCTACATCCACACGGCCGAGCAGACGGCGATGCACATCGAGTTGTCGACCAGCGAGCCCGGCGCAGCCCCGGCGGCCCTGCACAGCCTGCACTTTCGCGCCCAGGGTCTGTACCGTGGCCAGGCCGTGCTGGGCCGGGGCAGCGGCGGTGCGGTGCTGGCCTGGCGCGACGACGACAAGCCCTACCCGCTGCGGGTGCAGGCGACGCTGGGTGAAACCCAAGTCAGCGCCGAAGGCAGTGTCACCAGCCTGAGCCAGTGGGCGGCGCTGGACCTGCAGATCAAGCTCAGCGGCGACAACCTGGCGTCGCTGTACCCGCTGATCGGCATCGCCCTGCCGCCGACCCCGGCCTACCGCAGTGCAGGGCGCCTGGTGCGCGAAGGCACGGTCTGGCGTTATGCGGACTTCACGGGCCAGGTGGGCCAGAGCGACCTGGCCGGCACGCTGCAGGTGGACACCGCTGGCGCGCGACCGCTGCTCACCGGCGCGCTGGTGTCCAGGCGCCTGGCGCTGGTCGACCTGGGGCCCGCCGTCGGCGGCAAGAACACGGCAACCGCGCTGGCACCCGGCGAGGTGGCCGCCCCCGCAACCGCCGCGGTGCCGCAACACGTGCTGCCCAATCTGCCGCTGGACACCCAGCGCTGGGGCAGCCTGGACGCCGACGTCACGCTGAAAGCGCAGACGCTCACGCGGCCGCAAGGCCTGCCGCTGGACAAGCTGTCTTTCCATCTGCTGCTGAAAGACCGCCAGCTGAGCCTGGCGCCGCTGGACTTCGGCATCGCCGGCGGCCAGCTGTCGGCCACGGTGATGCTGGACGGGCGCGAAAAGCCGTTGCTGGGCCGCGTGAAGGCCCGCTTGCGCGGCATGCAGCTGGCCAAGCTCCTGCCCGGCGTTGACCTCAACCAGGCCAGCATCGGCGTGATGGGCGGCGAGATCGAACTCAGCGGCAGCGGTGCGTCGGTGGGCCGCATGCTGGCCACCGCCGACGGCCGGGTCAGCGTGGTGGCCCAGAACGGCCAGATCAGCCGACTGCTGATGGAACAGGTGGGCCTGCACCTGCTGGAGATCCTGCGCTTCAAGCTGACCGGCGACGAGTCCATCCGCCTGAACTGCCTGGTGGCCGACTTCGTGGTGGCCAAGGGTGTGATGGGCACCCGCGCGCTGGTGCTGGACACCGCGGTCAACACGGTGGTGGGCCAGGGCAGCATCAACCTGGCCAATGAAACGCTGGACCTCACGGTGGTGCCCCATACCAAGGTGACGAGTCTCGTGGCGCTGCGCAGTCCGATCCATGTCACGGGGCCGTTTCGCCAACCGGCCATCGACATCGACAAGGGCAAGCTCGCGGCGCGCGGTGGTGGTGCACTGCTGCTGGGCCTTCTCAATCCGCTCTTGGCGCTGGTGCCCTTGTTCGACAGCGGCCCCGGTCTGGACACCGACTGCAAAGCCCTGGTGCAAGCAGCGCGCGTACCCGCCGGAACGAAGTGAAACGGCTGAACAAGGGGTCCGCCCCTACCACTCCAGCGCCGGCAACTCGTGGAACACACGCCGTGTGCCTTCGAGCCAGCTTTGCGTCAAGGCATCGAAGTAGGCATCGTCTTCGTCGAAGCGCCGCTTCATCGTCACGCACAGGCTGTCGCGGGCGTAACACAGCAGGTCGATGGGCATGCCCACCGACAGGTTGCTGATCATCGTCGAGTCGAAGGACACCAGCACACACTTGGTGGCGTCTTCCATCGTGGCCGTGGACGACACCGCCAGGTCCAGGATGGGCTTGCCGTACTTGGCTTCGCCGGTCTGCAGAAAGGGCGTTTCGGTGAAGGCTTCGATGAAGTTGCCCTCGGCATACAGGCGGAACAGGCGCATGCCTTCGCCGGCGATCTGGCCACCCAGGATGAAGGACGCGTTGAACTTCAGGCCGCCACTTTCCAGGAAGGGGCCGTCGCGCCTTTCGATGTCGCGCATGGCGTCCGACACCAGGTTGGCCACGTCGAACATCGACGACACGTTCCAGATGTTGGGCTCGTCGGACGCCGCGCGCTGGCGCAGCACGTTGATGACCGCCTGCGTGGCCGCCAGCCCGCCCGAGCTCAGCAGCACCAGCACACGGTCACCCGCACGCTCGAACACCGTCATCTTGCAGAACTTGGCGAAGTTGTCGACACCGGCGTGGGTGCGCGAGTCGCTGGCCAGGATCAGGCCTTCTTCCAGCTTGACGCCCACACAATAGGTCATGCGGCGCTCAGGCCGGCGCGCCGGCGGGCACTTCGTCGGTCCAAACCTTGAAGCGTTGCAAGGTGTTGGGGCCGAAGGTGCTGGCCAGCGCCACGTCGCAGGCGTCGCGGCCACGTGCCATCAGCACACGGCCGATGCGGGGTGTGTTGTTGCGGGCGTCGAAGGTGTACCAGCGGTCACCCAGCCAGACCTCGAACCAGGCCGCAAAGTCCATCGGGCCGTAAGGCGGTGGTGTGCCCATGTCGCCCAGGTAGCCGGTGCAGTAGCGGGCAGGGATGTTCATGCAGCGGCACAGCGCGATGGCCAGGTGCGCGTAGTCGCGGCAGACACCACGGCCTTCGTTGTAGGCCTCGAAGGCGGTGCGGGTGCGGCGTGCGTGGGCGTAGTCGAACTTGATGCGCTGGTGGGTGAAGTCGCAGATGGCCTGCACCCGCGCCCAACCGGCGGGACCGCTGCCGAACTGCTGCCAGGCGATGTCGGACAGCAGATCGGTTTCGCAGTAGCGGCTGCCCAGCAGGAACACCAGCGTTTCTTCGGGCAGCATTTCCACCGGCATCTGCTGCGCGTGCAGCGCCACGACGTCGGTCAGGCCGCTGTCGCGCACCACCGCGTCGGTGCTCAGCACGAAGCGGCCTTCGGGCGCCACCAGGCGGGTGCACCAGTTGCCGAACAGGTCGCGGTAGGCACTGACCGGCACCGCAGGCTGTGTCACCAGGTTGTCGGGGCGCACCAGGTCCGACGCGCGTGAATAGTGGATGCTCAGGGCCAGGATCATCGGCGTGGGGCCGGGGCACTGGATCTCCATCTCGAAGCCCGTGCGGATCAGCATGGCAAGTTCCGGCCGATCACCCGCACCCGAGTGCTGACGTTGGCAGTCATCCGCGTTTGCCGCCGGCCACCAGCAGCAGCACACCGGCTGCGACGGCCGCACCACCGGCCCAGACGGGGATGTTGACGGTCTCCTTTTCCTTCACCGACAGCGACAACGGGCCGATCTTGGCCTCGTGCGTTTCGCGGGTGAAGCTGAAGCTACCGTAGGCCAGGCCCAGCAGGCCGGCCACCAGCAGCGCGATGCCGATCATCTTGAGGGAATTCACGTCGAAGGCTCCTGCGCACCCGGTCGGGTCACGCCTTGTGGCCGCGTGGCGGCCGGGTTGTCTGAAGGAAAGGGGCGGCTTGTTCGCCAAAGAGGGTTTTCCCCTGGCCGGGGGGTGGAGTCTGTGCGCTGGAGCACACAACTTCACTTCCGCCGCACGACGTGCGTTCGCGCGACACGCGCCGGCGCGCCGGCCCGCCCCTCGGTGCGACACCGTACAGACGCGACGCTGTGGGCCACCCTAGTCTGAGCACGAGACCCCGGAAGTCCCTTGCCACCCTCCGATCGATGAGACCCGCCACTTGAACACCCTTCGCCCGGCCGTGGCCTGAACCATGTACTTCAGCGGCATCGGCACGGCCACACCGCGCACCGCCTACGGCAAGGCCGAATGCCTGGCCGCGTTCGAAGCCTCGGACTGGTTCAACCGCCTGGACGGGCGCTCGCACCTGATTGCGCGCAGCGTCCTGCAGCGCGACAACGGCATCGAGACACGGCACCTGGCGGTGGACACGCTGGCCGAGGTCTTCGTGATCGACCCCGACACGCTGACGCGCCGCTTTGCTCGGCACGCACCGCGGCTGGCGGTGCAGGCAGCACAGCAGGCGCTGGACCGCTCCGGCGTGCCCGCCGAGGCCATCGACGCGGTCATCGTCAGCACCTGCACCGGCAGCTTGTGCCCGGGCCTGTCGGGACATGTCATCGAGGGCCTGCCACTGCGCCGTGACGTGCAGGCCTTCGACCTGGTGGGCCAGGGCTGCGGTGCCGCGCTGCCCAACCTGCAACTGGGCCAGGCGCTGCTGGCCAGCGGCCAGGGCCAGCAGGTGCTGTCGGTGTGTGTCGAGGTCAGCAGCGCGGCCATGTACCTGGACAACGACCCCGGCGTGTTGATCAGCGCCTGCCTGTTTGGCGACGGCGCCGGTGCCGCGGTGCTGTCGGCGCGCCCGGCAACGACGGGGCGCCGCGTGCGCTGGCACGACAGCACATCGGTCACCGACCCCGGCCAGCGCGAAGCCCTGCGTTTCGAAACCCGCGGCGGCCTGCTGCGCAATGTGCTGACCCGCGGCGTGCCTGCGCTGGCGGCACAACACGGCGGCGCGGTGCTGGACACCGTGCTGGCCCGCAACGGCCTGCGGGGCAGCGACATGCGCGCCTGGATCCTGCACGCCGGCGGTCGCGACGTGCTGCTGGCGCTGCAGCAGCGCCTGGCCCTGCAGCCCGGTGATCTGCGCCACAGCGCCGACACGCTGCGCAGCCACGGCAACCTGTCCAGCGCCTTTGTCTACTTCGTGCTGCAGGCGGCGCTGGCTGACACCGGGCCGGGCGGTGCAGCCGCCGGCTGGTGGTGGCTGTCGTCCTTCGGCGCCGGCTTCAGCTGCCACGGCGCCTTGCTGGAGGTGCACTGATGCGCACCATGCCGCGCCGCGTGAGCGCCGAAACCCTGGACCACCTGGCCGCCAGCGACCCCGCGGCCCGGGGCTCGCGGCAGGACCTGCTGCGTGTGCACCACGCCATGGGCACCCGCGGCATCGTCGCCCACGGCTGGCGGCAACTGTTGCCGCGACCGCCCCTGGACACCCCGCTGCGCATCCTGGAGCTGGGTGCCGGCGACGGTCGCCTGCTGCTGGCCGTGGCGCAGGCCTTGTCGTCGAGCTGGCCCCGGGTGCATCTGACCTTGCTGGACCGCCTGGACCTGGTCCACCCCACCACGGTGGCCGCCTACGCCCGCCTGGGCTGGACGGTGAACCTGCAGGTCGCCGACGTGCTGGACTGGGCCTCCACCGACACCGGCCCACGCTGGGACCTGATCAGCACCACCCTCTTCCTGCACCACTTCGAAGGCGAGGCGCTGGCGCGGGTGCTGCAGGCCGCCACCTGCCGCAGCGACCGTTTTTTCGCCTGCGAGCCGCGCCGGGCCTGGCCCGCGCTGGCCGGCAGCCACCTGGTCGGTGCACTGGGCGCCAACGCGGTCACCCGCAACGACGCGGTGCTGAGCGTGCGTGCGGGGTTCAGGTCGCAGGAACTCAGCGAGTTGTGGACCGGCCCGGCCGCGCTGTGGCGCTTGGAAGAAGGTGCCGCCGGCCTCTTCAGCCACCGCTTCAGCGCGCTGCGCGCGGGGGTGGGCTGATGCTCCACGACGTCATCGTCGTCGGTGCCGGCGCGGCGGGCGCCGCAGCGGCCACCTGGCTGGCACGCGGCGGCTGGCAGGTGGCGGTGGTCGAAAAACAGCCTTTCCCGCGCCGCAAGGTGTGCGGCGAATGCCTGGCCGCCAGCAACCTGCCGCTGCTGCACGACCTGGGCCTGGGCCCGGCGCTGCGGGCCCACGCGGGTGCCCAACTGCAACGCGTGACGCTGCACCACGGCCAAGAGCAGGTGACCGCGCGGCTGCCGGCGCACGCAGCGCCGCACTCCTGGGGCGTGGCCCTGGGCCGCGAAACGCTGGACAACTGCCTGCTCGACGCCGCGCAGGCCGCCGGCGCCCAGGTGCTGCAGCCGTTTGCCGTGCAGGCCATCGGCGGCGCGCCGGGCGACTGGCTGTGCGAAACACGCGAGGTGGCCACCGGCCAGGTGCGCCTGCTGCGTGCACCGCTGCTGATCGACGCCCACGGTTCTTGGGAAGCGCTGCCCTCACGGCATGCGCAGACCCGCGCTGCACCGGCGGCCAGCGACCTGCTGGCCTTCAAGGCGAACTTCCTGGGTGCCACGCTCGACCCGGAGGCCATCGGGCTGCTGGCGCTGGACGGTGGTTACGGCGGCATGGTGCGGGCCGGCGGTGGCATCACCACGGTGGCCTGCTGCGTGCGGCGCGACCGCCTGAGCCAGCTGCGCAGCGACGCACCCGGGCTCGGCGCGGGCCAGGCTGTGCAGGACTGGTTGATGCGCAGCTGCAGCGGTGTGCAGCGCGCGCTGCAAGGCGCCACCCGCGAAGGCAGCTGGCTGGCCGCCGGGCCGATCCGACCCGGCACCCGCCTGCGGGCCGGCGACGGCATCTTCCGCATCGGCAATGCCGCCGGCGAAGCGCACCCGATCCTGGGCGAAGGCCTGAGCATGGCGCTGCAGTCGGCGGCGATGTTGAGCACCCGGCTGCTGCAATCGCGGCCCGCGCAGGCGGCACGCCGAGGTGCCGCAGGCGGCCCCGGCGACGCCGCATGGCAGCAGGCCGCCCAGCGCCTGTACATCCAGCAGTGGCGGCGCAGTTTCCTGCCCCGGCTGCACCTGGCGGCGCTGCTGGCCCACAGCGCCATGCGTCCCGACAGCGCCCGGCTGTTGATGCAGCTGGCCACCGGCTGGCCCGGCCTGTTGACCACCGGCGCACGCTGGGGCGGCAAGTCACGCACCGCAGCGCGACTGGCGCTGCCCACCCCCTGAAGCACCCCCACTGGAGACCGCCATGCCCACCCCGAGCAGCACCTACGAACGCCTGTGCCAGATCCTGATCAGCGAACACCGGCTCACCGCCGATCGCCTGCAGCCACAGGCGCAGCTGGAAAACCTGGGCATCGACTCCCTGGCCACGGTGGAACTGCTGTGGAACGTGGAGACCGCCTTTGCCATCAAGCTGCCACTGCACCCGCCCGCGCTGGTGACGCTGGCCGACGTGACGCAGTGGATCGACAGCCTGGTGGCCCTGCAATCGGCGGCCCCCGCGCGGCGCGCGGCCTGAGGTGGGCCGTTCGATGCGGCGGGTGGCCATCAGCGGCATCGGCGTGGTGTCGCCGCTGGGGCACACGGTGGCCGAACTCTTTGTGCAGGCCCGCGCCGGGCGCTCGGGTGTGCACCTGCTCGAGACACCGTTTGCCCGGCGACTGAACTCGCCCCTGGTGGCCAGCGTGCGCCACGACGTGGCGGCCCGCTTCGACGCCACCCAGGCGCGCCTGCTGGACCGCTTCAGCCTGTTTGCCTTGTACGCCGCCAACCAGGCCGTCAGCGACGCTCAGCAGGCGCTGCTGGGTCTGGCCCGCCACCGCGCCGGCGTGTTCGTCGGCACCGGCATGGGCGGCGTGACCACCATGGACAGCGGCTACCAGACGCTGTACGGCGAAGGCTCGGACCGCATCAAGCCTTTCACGATCCTGATGGGCATGCACAACGCGGCCGCGGCGTGGATCGGCATCGAACACGACCTGCAAGGCCCGAACATGACCTACTCGACGGCCTGTTCTTCGTCGGCGGTGGCCATCGGCGAGGCCTGGCTCAAGGTGGCCAGCGGGCAGCTCGACGTGGCGCTGGCCGGCGGCGCGGAAGCCCCGCTGGCCAACGGTTCGCTGAAGGCCTGGGACTCGCTGCACACGGTGGCCGCCGTCGACCCCGATGCGCCGCAGGCCTCGTGCCGGCCGTTTTCGAAGAACCGCAGCGGCATGGTGCTGGGCGAAGGTGCGGCGATGCTGCTGCTCGAACCCTGGGACCGTGCCGTGGCGCGTGGTGCCCCCATCCACGGCGAGGTGCTGGGCTACGGCCAGTCCAACGACGCCAGCCACATCACAAGGCCCAGCATGGAAGGCCAGGTGGCCGCGATGCAGGCTGCGCTCACTTCCGCCGGCATGCAGCCGCAGCAGATCGATGCCATCAATGCCCACGGCACCGGCACGCTGGTCAACGACGTGACCGAAACCCGCGCCATCAAGGCGCTGTTCGGCGCCCACGCGGCGCGTTTGCCGATCAGCGCCACGAAGGCGATCCATGGTCACCTGCTGGGTGCCGCGGGTGCGCTCGAAGCGGTGCTGGCGCTGCTGGCCCTGAAACACCGTGTGTCCCTGCCCACCATGCACCTGCAGCACAGCGACCCCGACTGCGACCTGGACTACGTGCCCAACCAGGCGCGTGAAGGCGTGACGGCGCGCACGGTGATGTCGAATTCGTTTGCCTTTGGAGGCACCAACGCGGTGTTGGTGCTGGGCGCGGCCTGAGGGCCTGTCGGCGGCTCTTCAGGGCGCGTCGGGCGCGATGCCTTCGGCGTAGTCCACCAACTGCTCCAGGATGGCCTGGCCGCGTTCGTCGCCCGCGTCCATCGCAGCTTCTGCGAGCCGGTCCACCTGCTCGAAGAAGGCTGCCAGCGTCAGGCCACCGCCTTCGCCGCCGTGCAGGCGGGCCACGCGGTGCTGCTGCCAGCGTTCCTGCGCGGCTTCGTCCAGCGTGTCGGGAAAGTTGCGGGCGCGGTAGCGGAACAGCAGCTCGTCCAGCCGCGGATCCTGAAAGGCCACACGGCGTGTCGCCAGCTGTTCGGGCTTCAGTTCACGCAGGCGTTGCAGCGTGCGCCGGTCTTCGTTGCCGATGAAACCGCCATACAGGTCTTCGTCCACGTCGGGTGGGCTGGCGGCTGCGGGCCGTGTGAAGACCTGCGGCCACAGCGGGTCGAGCTGACGGCCCAGTGTGGTGGCATGGTCGGCGTTGCGCAGCGCCGCGTCGACGTCCAGCTGCCAGCGCGCGGCTGCATCGCCCAGCGTGCGCAGGTTGCCGATGACCACCGGCGACTTGTTGATGTGGATGGTCTTGATCGGCAGGCGCTGCTCACCGTCGGGCAGCTCGGCCTGCCGCGTGTACAAGCGCCGGCGCACGGTGTCGGCGTCCAGGCCCGCCAGTTCACGCGGGTCGTGCGCCAGGTCCCACACGATCAGCTCGTTTTTGTTGGTGGGGTGCTGGGCCAGCGGCCACACCAAGGCCAGGCAGCCCCGTTCGACCGGGTACATGCCGCTCAGGTGCACAAAGGGTTTGCCGTGGCCGATCTCGGCCAGCACCGCGTCCTTCTTGCGCAGGCGCAGGCAGAAGTCCCACAGGCGCGGCTGCTGATGTTTGATCAGCCGCGCCAGCGCCACCGTGGCGCGCACGTCGCTGAGTGCATCGTGTGCGGCTTCGTGGCCGATGCCGTTGGCGGCGGTCAGGTGTTCGAGCTTGAATGACGGCCGGCCGGCCATGTCGCCCGTGGTGTGTGTGGGCCAGGTGATGCCCTCGGGCCGCAGCGACCAGGTGCAGCGCACGGCGTCCAGCAGGTCCCAGCGGCCGCAGCCGTTTTGCCATTCACGTGCGTAGGGGTCGATCAGGTTGCGCCAGAACAGATGACGCGTGACTTCGTCGTCGAAGCGGATGCTGTTGTAGCCCACGCCCACGGTGCCGTCGCGTGCCAGCTCGGCTTCGATGTGGGCCGCGAACTGGTACTCCGGCAGACCTTCGGCCAGCGCATGCTGAGGCAGGATGCCGGTCAGCAGCACGGCCTCGGGGTCGGGCAACGTGTCGGGCGCGGGCTGGCAGTGCCACATCACCGGCGTGCCGATTTCGTTCAGCTCGGCGTCGGTGCGCAGGCCCGCAAACTGGGCCGGCCGGTCACGGCGCGGCACACGGCCGAAGGTTTCGTAGTCGTGCCAGAAGAAGGTCGTTTCGGCCATGGCGGCGACGATAGCGCAGCGCTGGCATCATGCGCCGCTTGTTCCCCGCCGAGCGCACCATGACCCCGCTTTCCAAGTCCTTCGCCGTGGCCTGCCTGGCCGCCGCCGCCAGCGCCGCCATGGCCGACGGCGACCGCCCGCTGGCCTGCACCGACTTCAACGCCCACGTCAACGGCAGCTGGGAAGCGCGCACCGAACTGCCGCCCGAACGCGCGCGCATCGGCAGCTTCGACCAGCTGCGGGTGGCCAACGACCGCCTGCTGGAAGCGGCGCTGCAGGAACTGGTGGCCGACCCCGCGCGCCAGACCAGCCCGGGCCTGAAGCGCCTGGCAGCCTTCTACCGCAGCGGCATGGACACCACGAGCATCGAAGCACGCGGCCTGCAGTCGCTGCAGCCGCTGCTGTCGCGGGTGGACGCGCTGACCCGCGAGACCTTGCCCACCGTGTTGGGCGAACTGGCTCGTGCGCAAGTCGACCAGCCGCTGGCGCTGTTTGTCGGCACCGACGCCAAGGACGCCACTCGCCACGTGCTGACCGCACGCCAGGCCGGCCTGGGCCTGCCCGACCGCGACGACTACTTCAAGGACGACGACACCACGCGGCGCATCCAGGCCGGCTACCGCGTCTACGTGCAAAAGCTGATGCAGGCCAGTGGCCAGCCGCTGGACGACGCCGCACTCGCCGCCGTGCTGGCGCTGGAAACCGAGATCGCGCGCGCCCACATGACACCGGTGCAGCGGCGCAACCCCACCGCCACCTACAACCCGCACACGCTGGCTTCGCTGCAGGCACTGGCGCCGGGCTTCGACTGGAGAGCCTGGGTCGCGGCCTACATGGGCTCGGAAATCACGGCATCGAGAAGCACGACCGCTGCCGGCACCGTGGTGCTGGGCCAGCCCGACGTGGCACGGGCACTGGCCGTGCAGGCGCAACAGGCGCCGCTGTCGGCCTGGCGCCACTACCTGCGGCTGCGGGTGCTGGACGAACATGCCGGCAGCCTGCCGCAGGTTTTCGAAGACGCCAGTTTTGCCTACCGCAGCGGCGTCATCCGTGGCCTGCAGAAACCCACGCCGCGGGTGGAACGGGTCATCGCGCTGATCGGCGGCAACAGCGGCAGCGCGGCCATGGGCCAGGCGCTGGGCGAGTTGTACGTCAGCAAGGCCTACTCGCCGGTGGCGCAGCGGCGTGCGCTGCAGATGGTGGACGACATCCGCACCGCCGCCGGCCAGCGCATCCGTGCCCTGCCCTGGATGAGCGATTCGACCAAGACCGCCGCGCTGGCCAAGCTGAACGCGATGGTGGCGCAGATCGGTGCGCCGCAGACCTGGCCCGCTTACGAAGGCCTGGTGATCGAACCCGGCGACTACACCGGCAACCGCCTGCGCGCCAACGTCTGGCGCACGCAGGAACGCCTGGCCGACCTGGGCCGGCCGGTGGACCGCACACGCTGGAACACCAGTGCCAACACCGTCAACGCCTTTGCCGCGGGTGGCAACCGCATCGTGTTCCCGGCCGGCATCCTGCAGCCGCCCTTCTTCGACGAAAAGGCCGACGACGCCAGCAACTACGGCGCCATCGGCACCGTCATCGGCCACGAGATCACGCACCACTTCGACGACCGCGGCCGCCAGTACGACGCGGTGGGCAACTTGCGCGACTGGTGGCAGCCGGCCGACGCCGCTGCCTACAAGGCCCGCGCGGAACGGGTGGCGCAGCTGTACAGCGGCTACGAGCCGCTGCCCGGCGTGCGCATCAACGGCCACCAGATGCTGGGCGAGAACATCTCGGACTTCGGCGGCATCCACATGGCCTTCGACGGCCTGCAGATCGCATTGCAGCGCCAGCGCCAGGCCGGGCAGCCGGTGCCGCTGGTGGACGGCTTGACACCCGAACAGCGTTTTTTCACCGCCAACGCCATCGTCTGGCGCAGCAAGATGCGCGAACAGGCGCTGCTGAACCAGTTGCGCACGGGCCAGCATTCACCCGCGCGCTACCGCGTGCTGGGGCCCATCAGCCACATGCCGGCTTTTGGCACGGCGTTTGGCTGCAAGGCCGGCGACGCGATGGTGGCGGCGGACCCGATCCTGATCTGGTGAGTTCGGCCTAGAGCCGGTACAGCGGCGTTTCCAGCACCTGCACCAGCGGGTGCTGCGGGCCCAGTTGCTGCACCGCCAGCGCGTGGAACGCCGGCAGCTGCATCGTGTCACGCGGCAGCCACAGCGCCGCGCCACCGGCCGTGTCGATGCGCAGCGAAGGGGTCATGTACCAGCGCCCCAGGCGCACGCTGCGCAGTTCGGACCACGGCACCCGCCTGCGTGTGCCGCCGGTGGTGTAGAGCCAGACGTGGCGGCGGTTGGCCATGGGCGGCATCAGCACGAAGGTGGCCAGCACCATGACCGCGGCGATGCCCATCATCAGGAAGGTCGAGGGCCAGGCAAAACCACCGCCCTCGACCCAACGCCACAGCTGCGCGAAGCCGGCCCCGAGCGTGAGCGACAACATGCCCTGTCGCCACAGGGCAGGCAGTCGGGTGTGAAAACGCTGTGTCGGCCCGTCTTCCGGGCTGGTCATGCCTGCAGCCGCCGCACCACCACGCTGCCCACCGAGTAACCCGCGCCGAAGGAGCAGATGACCCCCAGCGCACCCGCCGACAGGTCGGCGTGGTGTTCGTGGAAAGCGATGATGCTGCCGGCGCTGGCGGTGTTGGCGTAGTCGCTCAGGATGATCGGCGCCAGGTCGTCGCCCACCTCCTGGCCCACCAGCTTGCGCAGGATGAGCTGGTTCATGCCCAGGTTGGCCTGGTGCAGCCAGAAGCGCCGCACGTGGGTGGGCTCGAAACCCAATGCGTGCAGGTGGCCTTCGATGTGCGCGGCGGCCATCGGCACCACTTCCTTGAACACCTTGCGGCCCTCCTGCATGAAGGTCTTGTCACGGGCGTCGGGGTCGGTGTCTTCGCAGCGGTTCAGGAAACCGGCGTTGTTGCGGATGTGGTTGCTGAACTGGGTGACGAGCTTCGTGCCCAGCACCTGCCAGCGGTCGGCCGAGGTGGCGGTGTCTTCGGCCTCGACGATGAGCGCGGTGCACACGTCGCCGAAGATGAAGTGGCAGTCGCGGTCGCGCCATTCCAGGTGCGCCGAGGTGATTTCGGGGTTGACCACCAGCACACATTTCGCGCTGCCGCACTTCACCGCATTGACGGCCTGTTCGATGGCGAAGGTGGCGCTGGAACACGCCACGTTCATGTCGAAGCCGTAACCGCCGGCGCCGATGGCCTGCTGGATTTCGCAGGCCATCGCCGGGTAGGCACGCTGCATGTTCGCCGCGGCGCACAAGACGGCGTCGATGTCGCTGCCCTGCTTGCCGGCGGCGGCCATGGCCTTTTGCGCTGCGTCCACCGCAATCTCGGCCATCAGGCTGAGCTGCTCGTCTGGCCGCGGTGCAAAGCGCGGCTTCATTCGCGTGGGGTCCAGCACGCCGGCCTTGTCGATGACATAACGCTGCCGGATGCCGCTGGCCTTTTCGATGAACTCGACGCTGGAATGCACCATCGCCGGCAATTCACCCGCCGCGATGCGCGGCGCGTTCTTGGCGTTCTGCAGGTCGGCGTAGGCATTGAAGGCCTGCACCAGTTCGGCATTGCTGATGGTGTGCGACGGCCGGTACAGGCCGGTGCCGGAGATGACGACGTTTTTCATGGTCGCACCGGCGCCCTACTTCTTGCCCGCCTTCTTGGCTTCGCCACCCGCCTGCAAGGCCTCGCTCATGCCGATCAGCACGCCGCTGACCATGGCCGTGTAGCTTTCGGCCAGCGCCTGCGCGGCCTTCATCGAGGCGGCGCGGGTGCTGCGCACCGCCGTCTGCATCTGCTCGGCCATCTGTTCGGCCGTCATCGCGGCCTGCGCACCCGACAGCGTGCCGCCGGCCTGCATCTTTTCCAGGATCGGGCCCCAGGCGGCGGCCATCGGCGCGCCGGCTCCTTCGGCGGCTTTCTTGACGGCGCCAAACAGGCTGTCTTCCATCTTCTCGAGATCGTCCAGCGCCTTCACCAGGTGTTTGTCGCGCATGTCGGCACCCTGGGCCATCAGCGTGCTCAGCGCCGTGCGGTTGGCCTCGACGGCCTTCAGCATGGCTTCGTCCATGCCGGCCACGGCCTTGTCCAGCAGCGCTTCGGGGTCAACCCCGGCGGTGACGTTCTTGGCCACCCCGGTGCTGGCCGCTTCGGCCACCTGCTTGAGCGCACCGCGGATGTTCTTCAGCGTCAGCTCACGGCCCTGCAACGCGGCCAGCGTGGCGTCGCCGGCGGCTTTCTTGAGCTGCGCGCCCTGGCGGGCAGTGGCGCCCTGGAACATGGAAATCAGCGCATCGGCATCGAACATGGGCTTGGCCATCGGGGGTCTCCTGGTTGTGTGGGGCGGATGCTCTCACCCGCGGCAGGCCCGGGCAAGATCCGACGAACCCGCGCAGCGCAGCCGCCACGCAGTCAGCACCGGTTCAGCCCTTGGCCGCAGGCTTGCCGTAGGACGCAAACACCGCCGCGCCGCCGTCGGCACGCAGCAGCAGCACGTCGTAGGCGTCCTTCTGGCCGCCGTATTCAGGGCCATCCATGCCGGGCGAGCCGAGCGGCATGCCCGGCACCGCCAGGCCCAGCGCGGCGGGCTTTTCGCGCAGCAGGCGCTGCACCTCGCGCGCCGGCACGTGGCCTTCGATGGCGTAACCGCCGACCCAGGCCGTGTGGCAGGAGCCGAAGCGTTCGGCCACCTTCAGCCGCTTGCGTGCCGCGGTGTTGCCGGTGTCGTGCACCTTCACCGTGAAGCCGTGGGCTTCCATGTGCGTGATCCAGTCCTTGCAGCAGCCGCAGGTGGGGCTTTTCCAGACCTCCACCAACGGGCCGCTGGCACGTGGCGCGGCGGCCCGGGCCGGCATCACCAGGCTGGCAGCCAGGGCGGCGAGGGCAAGGCGGCGGGTGGGGTGCATGGTTTCTCCTGGCAGGCGGCAACAGACACGTGATGGTGGACCAGGCAAGCTTGTCCGCGTGGCGGGCAGGGCTTGTGACCCGGCGCCCCGATGCCGGGCTTTCAGGCCGCCAATGGCGCCGTTGGCATCAGCAGCCGCTCGAGCAGTTCGCGCACGCTGCGGATCTGGGCGCCGAAGGGCAAGGGGCCGACACCGCGGAAAAAGAGCCCCTTTTTCAGGTCGCCGCCCAGGGCGGCGGCCAGCTGGTTGTCGATGCAGAACTGGCCCCAGCCCGGCAGGCCGTCGCGCAGACCACATTGCGCCAGGCAGTCGAAGGCCTTGGTGCAGCGCACCTTGCCGTGCGCCACGGCCTGCAGCCGCGGCTCGGCACGCAGGTAGTTGCGCAGCCAGGGTGTGCCCACGGCACGCGCGGGCAGGCCGGCGACGCTGGTGAATTCGACCAGGTCTTCGTCGCTGGCTTCGGCCAGCACCCGCTTGAAGCCTTCGTCGGCATCACACTCGGTCGTCACCGCAAAGGGGGTGCCCAACTGCACGGCGGCGGCACCCAGGGCCTGCAGGCGCCGGATGTCGGCACCGCTGCGCACACCGCCTGCAGCGATCAGCGGGATGTCCTTTTCGATGCCAGCCGAACGCAGGAAAGCCAGCGACTGCGGAATCACGTTTTCGAAGTCGAAACGCGGGTCGCCCAGGTCGGCCACCTTGGCCGCACCCAGGTGGCCACCGGCCAGGCGCGGGTGTTCGATGACGATGGCGTCGGGCAGGCGCTTCTTGCGTTCCCACTTCTTCACGATGAGCTGCACACCACGGGCGTCGCTCAGGATCGGGATCAGCGCCGCCTTGGGGTGGTCCTGCGCCAGGTCGGGCAGGTCCAGCGGCAGACCGGCACCCACCACGACGGCGTCGATGCCGGCTTCCAGCGCCTGCTTCACCGACGCAGCGTAGGCCGTCACCGCGCGCATCACGTTGATGGCCAGCAGGCCGTGGCCGCCAGCGCTTTCGCGGGCGGCCTTCACTTCGCGGCCGATGGCTTCGAGGTTGGCTGCGTCGATGAGCTCACGCGCCTTGTCGGGGCGCGCCATGTCCAGGCCGCGGGTGCGCTCCATCAGGTCGGGGTGGTGGCGACGCAGGTCCACGCTGCTGAGCGTGCCCACACCCCCTTCACGCGCCACGGCGGCGGCCAGGCGATGCGCAGACACGCCCACCCCCATGCCACCCTGCACCACCGGCAGCAAGCGCCGGCCGGCCAGATGCAGCGGCTTCAGGCCGCTGCGCAACAGCGCCGCCATCAAGTCGCCCTCGGCCGGCGGCAACGGCGCTGTCACGTCGGCTTTCAATGCAGGACCAGCAGCGGCAGGCGGCTGCGCGACATCACGTTTTTGGTGTGTGAACCGAAAAGCAATTCGCCGAAGGCACCACGGCCGTGGGTGACCATCACGATCAGGTCGCAGCCAAACTCCTGCGCCGCGTCGACGATGGCGTCGTCCACCGCGTCGGTGCGCTTGAACTTGCCATCAAAAGGCACGCCCCGTTCGGTGGCCTTGACCTTGAATTCGCCCAGCACCTGGCGGGCGTGTGCTTCGGTGCGCGCCAGGTGTTCGTCGGTGTCACGCAGGTAGGTGGTGACGTGGGTGCCCATGTGCGGCAGCGGCGCCATGGCTTCGGCCACAAAGCCGGTGACCCGTGCACCCAGCTTCTGCGCCAGTTCAAGGCTGGCCTGGGCCGCACGCTCCGACAATTCGCTGCCGTCGATGGGCACCAGGATATGGGTGAACATGGGGAAACTCCGAGCACCCGGGAACCGCCCGGGCTGATGCCTGCACTGTAGGCAGCGCAGGCGGCCCGGGGCTTGACGCCGGTCAAAGACCCAGGGTGCGCAGTTCGTCGACGTCGACTTCCAGCTTCAGAAACGCCTCGTTCAGGCGGCTGGGCGCCACCCGGCCCTCACGCGAGCGGCTGAAACCCAGGTACAGGCGTGTGCCGGCGCTGCGGCGCCAGGCGTAGGTGAGCGATTCGGTGCGCGACAGGTTCTGTTCGGCCTCCACGCCGCTTTCGGCCAGGCGGTCCAGCGTTCGGCGCTGCACGATGCCCCGCAGCGTGTGACGCGCGTCGAAGTGCCACACCGCGAGCCACTGCTGCGCCGTTTCGCGGTAGGTGCGGGTGCCGTCGCGTTCCAGCCAGGCGCCGCTGAAACGCGGCTCCAGTTCCAGCGCGCGCAAGGGCCGCAGACGGGCGCTCAGGTTGAAGCGCCCGCCGGGGCGCACTTCACCCGCCGGCACACCGGCCACCACCGGGCCGGCAGCGGTGTCGGCCAGCCGGCCGAGGTCGATCGACACATCGACCAGCGGAAACCAGCTGGCCGGTGTCATCACCAGGCCGGTGCTCAGGTAGCGCTCTTCGAGCCGCGGCGCCTGTGCCGAGGTGCGCAGGCTGGACTGGGCGTAGAACTCCAGCCACCACTCGAGGTTGCGCGCGGCGGTGGACCACAGGCCCGGCCGGATGACCTGCTGCACGACGGCGCCGCTGGCGCGGTCACGCACCTGGTAGGCGTTGACGTTGAGGTAGAACTCGTTGAAGGGCCCCAGGCCCTGCCAGCCCAGGCTCTGGAACGCCTCGATGCGGCGGATGCCGGCCTGGTTGACGAAGCCGCTGTCGTGGCGAAAGCCGGTGCTGATGTCGTCGAGCCCCAGCGTGGTTTCGCTGCTGCCGGTTTGTCGCAGCGCTCGCAGGCGCAAGCGGTCACCGTCGACGCCTGCCGCTGCTTGCAGCCGGCCGGTCGCATCGGGCAATGCCGTGGTGCGCGAATGCAGCCACTGGCCGCGCATGCGCCACTGCGGACTGATCTGCCAGCCCACGTCGGGGCCCAGCACGGTGTTGTCGCCCCGGCCTGCTTCGTAGCGGCGCGCGCTGGCGATGCCACCCAGGGCCAGCGTGCCGGTGTCGCTGCGCGCGCGCACGGTCAGGCTGTCGGACGCCGGCTGTTCGGCGTAGTCGGTGGCAAATGCACCGGGCAGCAAAACAAGACCACCACCTTCATCGCGGATGGCAAAGGCGCTGCCGGCCCATTGCGGGCCACGCCACGTGGCGCGCAAGCCACCACGCGGCTGCGTGAAGCTGCGGGTGTACAGCGCTTCGGTGGGCGTGCGCAGCAGGTCGGCCGACTCGAAGAAAAACGGCCGCTTCTCGGCCAGGAAGAGCGCGAAGCGTGAATTGCCGGCCAGTTGCGGCACGTCCAGTTCCACCTGCGAGAAGTCGGGGTTCAGCGTGGCGTCCAGCACCAGCTCTGCACGCGGTCGCCATTTCAGGTCCAGGCTCGCTTCGGCTTCTGTCTTGCGCTGCGTGGCGCCCGTGGCGCCGGGCCGCTGGCTGTGGCGCACGGTCAGACCGGGACGCAGGCTCAAAAACTGGTGGCTGGCGGGCAGCTCCACCCCAGCCAGCGGCTGCAACGTGGCGATGAAGCTGGCCGCATCACGCGGAATGGGCACCGAACTGAACAGGTGGAACTGCTGGCGCGGCAGCCGACGCGCGACCATGATGCGCCAGTCTTGCCGGCCTTCGGCAAAGCGCAGCGAAGCGAAGGGCAGGCGCATCACGGCAGTCCAGCCACCGGACTCACCGGCGACCTGCGGCAGGCGGGCGGCGGCGGCGTCCCAGTCGAAGTCGGGCGCAAAGTCTTCGCTGTCGTCGGATGCGGTGTGCATGCCGTCGGCCACGCTGCCGGCGGCGTTGACACGGAACCACTGTGCCGAACTGCGCGTGCCGATGGCGTCGATGTAGACGACGACGAAGTCCTGCGTGCGGATGACGCCGTCGTGCCGCACCGCCAGGTCGCGCATCTGTTCGGGATTGGTGTCCAGCGCAGTGACACCGACGTAGAGGGCACGGTCGTCGAACAGCACCTGGACACGCGTTCGCTGCGAAGGCATGGCCCCGTTGTCGGGGGCTTTCTCGACGAAGCGGTCGAACACCGGCGCACGTTGCCAGGCCGGGTGGGCCAGCGTCCCATCGAGCTTGATCTGCTCACCGGGCAGCAGGCGCGCGGCGGTGATCGTCAGGTCGTCGGTGTTCTGCGCTGCCACGGGGTCGCAGCACGCGATGAGCAGACACGACAGGGCAAGGGCCAGCAGGGCACGCATCGGGTGGGCGAGGGTCTTGAGCAGCGCGGGATTCTGCCCGGCCGGGCAACGCTCAGATCGGCCGAATGGCCGATGCCCTTGGGTCAGGCGACGCCAACGACGTCGGCGCCGACGGTGGCCGTGTGCTGCGCCACAGCAGCCAGCCCGCGATGGCACCGTTGAGCAGGTTCCACGCGATGCCGTTGACAAAGGCCGCCTGGTAGCTGCCGGTCAGGTCGAAGACCTTGCCCGACATCCAGCCGCCCAGCGCCATGCCCAGCAGCGTGCACATCAGCACCGTGCCCACCCGCGCGCCGGCTTCCTTGGGCGGAAAGTGTTCGCGCACGATGATCGCGTAGCTGGGCACGATGCCCCCCTGGAACAGGCCGAACAGCGCCGAGATCACATACAGCGACACCAGGCCGTCGAAGGGCAGGAAAAGCAGCAGCGCGGTGCCCTGCAACACGCTGCCCAGCAGCAGCGTGCGGATGCCGCCGATGCGGTCGCAGATGGCGCCGCTGACCAGCCGGCTGACGATGCCGCAGGCCAGCATCAGGCTCAGCATCTCGGCGCCGCGCGCCACACCGTAACCCAGGTCGCCGCAATAGGCCACGATGTGCACCTGGGGCATGGCCATGGCCACGCAGCAGGCCACGCCGGCCACGCACAAGGCAGCTTGGGCCTGCGCCAGGCTCAGGCCGAAGGGCCGGTTCGACGGCTGCACCGCGGCTCGTGTCTGGCCCGCTTTGGGTGGCGCCGCCACCGCCGCTGGTGGCCGCGGCCGCATCAGCAATGCCAGGCCGGCCATCACCAGGCCGCTGAAGATGCCCAGGCCGATGCAGGTGGGCCGCCAGCCATAGGCCGCGACGAAGTGCTGCACGACCGGCGGCCAGATGGCGCCGGCCACGTAGTTGCCGCTGGCACACACCGCCACCGCGATGCCACGCCGCTTCACGAACCACAGCGAGGTGTCGGCCACCAACGGCGCAAAACTGGCGCTGCTGCCCAGGAGGCCGATGAACAGGCCCTGCGCCAGCGCGAAGCTGCCGATGCCGGTGGCAAAACCACTGGCCACGAAGCCAGTGCACAGGCTGGCCGCACCGATGAGCAGCGGCACCATCACGCCGTAACGGTCGGCCAGGCGCCCCATCAGGATGCCGCCGATGCCGAAGCCGATCATCAGCGCGGTGTAGGGCAAGGACGCGTCGGCGCGCGCCACGCCGAATTCCGCCTGCACCGCCGGCAACATCACCGCCACCACGTACATGCCGGCGCTGCCCACGGTCATCAGTGCCAGCGTGACCAAGAGCCGCAGCGTGGCGTAACGCGAATCGGCCAGGTGGACGTGGCCGGGATCGGAGGTGCTGATGGGTGTCTCCTCGGGGTGAGCCAATGCCGCTCTGTGGTCGGCTGGGCCGGGAGCATAGCCGCGGTCTGCGGCACTGCCGCTCCACGCCCGTGCGCCCACCGGCACGGGAGTGCATTGGGTATGCTCCAGCGGTTTTCCCACCCGCACCGGAGCCCCGCCCCATGACCCGCGTCTTCAACTTCAGCGCCGGCCCCGCCGCCCTGCCCCCTTCCGTGCTGCAGCAGGCGGCCGACGAGATGCTGGACTGGCACGGCAGCGGCATGGGCGTGATGGAGATGAGCCACCGCGGCAAGGAATTCATCAGCATCGCCAACGAAGCCGAAGCCCTGCTGCGCGAGCTGCTGGCCGTGCCGGCCGGCTACAAGGTGCTGTTCATGCAGGGCGGTGCGATCGCCGAAAACGCCATCGTGCCGATGAACATGCTGCGCGGCAAAACCAGCGCCGACTACATCGACACCGGCGAGTGGAGCAAGAAGTCGATCAAGGAAGCGAAGAAATACGGCCGGGTGAATGTCGCGGCCAGTGCCGCCGACACAGGCTACACGACGATTCCGGATCGCAGCAGCTGGAAGCTGGACCCGGACGCGGCCTACGTGCACATCTGCAGCAATGAAACCATCGGCGGTGTCGAGTACCCCGCGCCGCCCGACGTGGGCAGCGTGCCGCTGGTGGCCGACATGAGCAGCAGCATCCTGTCGCGCCCGGTCGATGTGTCGAAGTACGGCCTGATCTACGGCGGTGCGCAGAAGAACATCGGCCCGGCGGGTCTGACCTTGGTCATCGTGCGCGAAGACTTGCTGGGTGGCGCGCTGCCGGCCACGCCCACGGCCTTCGACTACAAGGTGGTGGCCGACAACGACAGCATGTACAACACACCGCCCACCTACGCCATCTACATCGCCGGCCTGGTGTTCAAGTGGCTGAAAGACCAGGGCGGCCTGCCAGCCATCGAGACCCACAACCGCAGGAAGGCCGCGCTGCTGTACGACTACCTGGACACCACCGGCTTCTACAGCGCACCGGTGGCCAAGAACTGCCGCAGCCTGATGAACGTGCCTTTCAAGCTGAAGGACGAAAACCTGGACGCAGCTTTCCTGAAGGGCGCCGAAGCCCAGGGCATGGTGCAGCTGAAGGGCCACCGCTCGGTGGGTGGCATGCGCGCTTCCATCTACAACGCGATGCCGCTGGAAGGTGTGCAGACGCTGGTGGCGTACATGAAAGACTTCGAACGGCAGCATGGCTGATCGATTCGACATCCTGGTGCTCAACGCCATCTCGGCGGGCGGGCTGTCGCGCCTGCCTGTCGAGCGCTACCGCGTCGGCAAGGACCTGGCGGCGCCCGACGCCATCCTGCTGCGCAGTGCCGACCTGCACGGCGTGGCCATCGCACCCAGCGTGCGTGCCATCGGCCGTGCGGGTGCGGGCACCAACAACATCCCGGTGCAGGCGCTCAGCGCGCGCGGTGTGCCGGTTTTCAATGCCCCCGGCGCGAATGCCAATGCGGTGAAGGAGCTGGTGCTGGCCGGCATGTTCATCGCCGCGCGGCAGATTGCACCGGCACTGCGTTTTGTCGCTGCGCTGGACGTCACCCAGCCCGATCTGGACAAGGCTGTCGAAGAAGGGAAAAAGGCCTTCGCCGGCTACGAACTGCAGGGCCAGACGCTGGGCATCGTGGGCCTGGGCAAGATCGGCTGCCTGGTGGCCGACGCTGCCATCAAGCTGGGCATGCAGGTGCTGGGCTACGACCCCGAGATCACGGTCGACGCGGCCTGGAGCCTGCCTTCGCAGGTGAAACGCGCGGCCAGCGTGAACGAGGTGCTGAAGGGCGCGCAGTTTGTCAGTCTGCACGTGCCGCTGGTGGAAGCCACTCGTGGCCTCGTCAACAGCGCCAACATCGGCCTGATGCGGCCGGGTGCGGTGCTGATGAACTTCAGCCGCGAAGGGGTCGTGGACAACACGGCGGTCATCGATGCGCTGAACGCCACGCACCTGTCCGCCCATGTCTGCGACTTTCCCAGTGCCAGCCTGCATGGCCACCCGCAGGTGGTGGCGCTGCCGCACCTGGGCGCCAGCACCCGCGAAGCCGAGGAAAACTGCGCCGTGATGGTGGTGGACCAGTTGCGCGACTACCTGGAACACGGCCAGATCATCAACGCCGTCAACTTCCCGGCCGTGCACATGGTGCGCGAAAGCCCTTTCCGCATCGCCATCGCCAATGCCAACGTGCCCAATATGCTGGGCCAGATCTCCACCACGATGGCCCACGCCGGCCTGAACATCCACAACATGGTGAACAAGAGCCGCGGCGAAATGGCCTACACGCTGGTGGACGTGGAAAGTGCGGTTGGCGCCGCTGTGCTGCAGGCCCTGGCGGGCATCCACGGTGTGCTGGCGGTGCGTTACCTGCCCGAGGTGAAGTGAAGCCGAGCCCAGGCCCATGAGCGCGGCCGAAGGAACGCCGCTCCTGTCGTTCGGCGCACCGGGCTGCGCCACCATCACCCTCAACCGCCCGCGTCACCTGAACCGCCTGCACCGCGAAGACCTGCAGGTGCTGCAGGCCCACTTCGCCACGCTGGCGGCCGACACCTCGCTGCGTGCCGTGGTCATCACCGGCCTGGGACGCGCCTTCTGCGCTGGCTTCAACCTGCAGCAGCTGGGGCAGGCCGATGCCGCCGGCAACGACCCGCAACTGTTCGAGCGCACGGTGGACGCGCTGGAAGCGCTGCCCGTGCCCACGGTGGCGCGCCTGAACGGCGGTGTCTACGGCGGCGCCACCGACCTGGCGCTGGCCTGCGACTTCCGCATCGGCGTGGCCGGCATGGAGTTGCGCATGCCCGCTGCGCGGCTGGGGCTGCACTACTACCCCAGCGGCCTGCAGCGTTATGTCTCGCGGCTGGGCCTGGCCAACGCGAAACGACTTTTTCTGCTGGCGCAAACGGTGCCGGCCGACGAGTTGTTGCGCATCGGCTACCTGGACGCGCTGGCCGAATCCGCAGCGCTGGACGGCACGGTGCAAAGCTGGGTGCAGCCGCTGCTGGAAGGCGCGCCGCTGGCCTTGCGTGGCATGAAGCAGTCACTCAACGAACTGGCCCGCGGATCGGCCGATATGGCCACGCTGCGCAACCGCGAAGCCTTGTGCGCCGCCAGCACCGACCTGCAGGAAGGCCTGGCGGCCTTCGAGGAAAGGCGAGCGGCGCGTTTCCGCGGCTTGTAAGAAGTCTGCCTGCCAGCCGACCTGCCTGGCATGCACCACCTCCGCTCCCCAGCCGCCTTGCTGGCCGTTCTGTTGGGCGTTTTGCTGGGCCTTTGCGCCCCGGCAGCGGCCAGCGGTCTGTCGGGCACCACGCTGGACGGCCGCGCCTACAACAGCGCCGAGCGCAAGGGTCGTGTGCTGCTGGTGGTGTTGTGGCGCACCGATTGCGCCGTGTGCCTGAGCAAGATGCCCGAGCTGCGTGCCAATGCACAAGGGTGGCAAGACCAACCCTTTGATCTGCTGACCGTGAGCCTGGACGCCGAGCGCGACGACACCGCGCAGTACGAACGCACGAGTCGCCAGTTGAACCCCCGCCTGGCGCCGTTGTGGAGCTTCTGGCACGGCCAGGCGCAGCTGCCGGCCGACTGGCGCGGCAGCGGTCGCCTGCCGGTGACCCTGGTCTTCGACGGCCAGGGCCGGCTGGCAGCGCGCCACGAGGGCCGCGTGCCGGCCGAGGCGTGGAACCAGGTCGCCGACCTGCTGCCCTGAATCCTGCGCAGAATTCCCTGCCCTGGCGGAGGGCAGTGGCCGCTGAACTTGTCAAATACATTTGTAGAGATATACTGGCCTCGCACCTTGCAGGTGAAACGCAAGTTTTGTTTGCAGGGCGCTTCAGGAGCGACTTGTTCTTTGCGGGGCCCGATGGGCCCCGCCTTTTATTGTTGCCACCACAATCGGCCCCGTGCCCCCGCCTGCCCCTGCCTGCCCCGCTTCGACCATGAGGCACGCTGAACCATGCTGAAGTTGCGTGGCCTGCGAGCACTTCTGCAGCAGTGGCGCAGCCGCTTTGCCCAGTGGGCCCAGTCCCTGCTGCCGGTGGCCGACCACGGCCCCGACGTGATGGCCAACCTGCGCACCGAGCTGTCCACCCACCGCCAGTGGGCCGACCGTTCGGTGGTGCTGGGCTACGCGGTGCTGACCGGCCTGGTGGTGGTGGCCTTCACCTTCACGGCCGAGCAGGCTTCAGACCTCTTTGCCTCGTCTCGCACGCTCAGCCCCTGGGCACCCTGGGCCGCGCTGCTGTGGACACCCGCCGTCACCGTGGCCGTGCTGTGGTGCACCTTGCGTTTTGCGCCCGGGGCCGCGGGTTCAGGCATCCCACAGGTGGTGCGTGCGCTGGAAGACGATGTCACCGAGGCCCAGCGCCAGCAACTGGCGTCGCCGCTGCTGGCGGTGCAGAAGATCGGTCTGGTGTCGGGTGGCCTGCTGGCCGGCCTGTCGATCGGCCGCGAAGGGCCCACGGTGCAGGTCGGCGCTGGGGTGATGGTGCACGCCAAGCGCTGGTTGTCGCCGCAGTCGCGCATCGACGAACACGACCTCATGGTGGCCGGTGCCGCCGCCGGCATCGCCGCGGCCTTCAACACGCCGCTGGGCGGCATCGTGTTTGCGCTGGAACAGCTGTCGCGCCGGCGCGGCACGGTGCACAGCACGCTGATGATCGCGGCCATCGTGCTGGCCGGTCTGGTGGCGGTGGCGGTGTTTGGCAACCAGTCCTACTTCGGCAGCCTGCGTGTGCAGTCGCTGTCATGGTCGTTGCTGGGCCCGGGCCTGCTGGTGGCGCTGGTCAGCGGTCTGGCGGGTGGGCTTTTCTCGCGCCTCATCGTGGCCTCGGCCAAGGGCCTGCCCGACCGCTTTTCGCGCTGGCGTCGCAGCCACCCGCTGCGTTTTGCCGCCGGCTGTGCCCTGGCCGTGGCCGTCATTGGCCTGGTCACCGGTGGCCAGACGGCGGGCGCCGGCTACGAACCCACCCGCGCGCTGCTCGAAGGCCAGTCCAACCTGCCGGGGGTGTACACGCTGCTGAAGTTCTGCGCCACCTGGCTGTCGGCCTGGACCGGCGTGCCGGCGGGCATGTTTGCGCCCTCGCTGGCCATCGGCGCCGGCATCGGCCACGACGTGGCCACCTTGACCGGCCTGAGCCAGGAAGCCGCCATTCCGCTCATCGCTTTGGGCATGGTGGGCTTCCTGGCCGCCACCACGCAGGGCCCGATCACCGCCTTCATCATCGTCATGGAAATGGTCGCCGGCCAGGCCATGGTGTTGAGCCTGATGGCCTGCGCGATGGTCGCCGCCGGCGTGTCCCGGCTGATCACGCGGCCGCTGTACGGCGAGCTGGCGGCGCTGCTGCTGCCCATGCAGCCAGCCGCCGCAGCGGCCACGCCGGCAGCAGAAAACCCCCCGGCAGCCAGTAAATAGCCTTCTATACACTGGGCGCAGGCAGCCGACCTGCCGGCAAGGAGTTGTCCATGTTCAAGCGCATCCTGGTCATCGTCGAGGTCGACGGCTCGGCTGTCGCACGTGCGGGCGCCGTGGCCCTGGCGCTGCAACACCACGCCGAGCTGGTCTTCTTCAGCCTGCTGCCGCGTTACCCGGTGCCGGTGGCCGACGCACCGCTGATCACCCCCATGTCCAACGAAGAATTCGACCAGCAGGCCCGGCAGGCGGCGGTGAAGCTGCTGGACACCGCGGTGCGCGAGGCCGAGAACCAGGGCGTGATGTCGCGCGCGGCCATCGGGGCTGGCGATGACGACATCGGCTGCATCGTCGACGCTTCCCTGAAACGGCATTGCGACCTGATCGTGGCGGCCGGTGATGGCCGCAACGCGGTCATGCGCCTGATCACCGGCAGCCTGATCCCCGGCCTCATCACCCGCTCGCCCGTGCCCTTGCTGATCATCGACGCGGGCCATCCGCCACCCGCCGCTGGCAGCGCCCCGCCCCCGCTGCGGCGCATCCTGGTCGTTGTCGAAGACCGCGAAGCCGCCCGCTCGGCCGTTGACGAAGGCCTGGCCCTGGCGCGCTGGCACGGCGCCGAGGTGCTGTTTGTGCACCCCACACCACGCGACATGGCGCCCGTGGTCGACGGCTCGGCCGTGGCCGCGGTTTCGGGCGACGCCTGGCTGCAGGCGCTGCATGCACAAGCCGAGCGGGTGCTGGCGCAGGCCATGGCCGCGGCAGCCGCCCAGGGTGTGCCAGCGCAGGCGCTGCGGCTGGCCGACGGCACCTCGGGGCATGCCGTGGCGGCGTCGGCCCAGCAGCAGGCCTGCGAGCTGATCGTGATCGCGCACGAGGGCCACAACGCGGTCATGCGCATGATCACCGGCAGCGTCTTGCCGGGCCTCGTGACCGCAGCGTCGGTGCCAGTGCTGGTGTGCCGGGACGTCAGCCCCACGGCGGTGCCGCAGGCGCTGGGCGCGTGAAGTGCGGGCTCAGATGGGCCCGTCGGCGCTCTTACACTGAGCGCCCATGAAAGCCAACAAGTCCGCCGCCGGGTCTGCGGCTGCGCCCACCACGGGCCCCTCGGCCACCTCGCGTCGCAACAGTGTCGACCGGCCTGCCGCGACACCCCGTCGCCGAGCCCCCGCAACGCCAACGGTCGACGCCACGGCAGAGCCCATCGACTCACCGACCCGGGTGCTGCGTCAGTTCCGCATCGTCTTCAATGCGGTGAAGACCCACTTCCAGCAGGTCGAACGCAAGGCCGGCATCGGCGGCGCGCAGGTGTGGGCGCTGTCGATCGTGGCCGACCAGCCCGGCATCGGTGTGAACCGCCTGGCCGCCGCGATGAGCGTGCGACAGCCCACGGCCAGCAACCTGGTGCGCAGCCTGTCGGAACAAGGCCTGGTCGAAGTGCGGCGCGAAGGTGCCGACAAGCGGGCCGTGCAGCTGCATGTGCTGCCCGACGGCCGCAAGGTGCTGAAGCGCGCGCCTGGCCCGACCGCCGGTGTGCTGCCACAGGCATTGGCCGGGCTGGATGAGGCGACGCTGAAACGGCTGGAAGCCGACCTGACGCTGCTGATCGTGAGCCTGGGCGCCGACAACAGCGCCGCCACCACGCCGCTGGCTCAGCTGTAGCTGGCTCGCCGGCCAGCGGCCGGCGAGCCTTTCATCACAGGCGCTCGAACACGGTGGCGATGCCCTGGCCACCGCCGATGCACATCGTCACCAGCGCGTAGCGGCCGCCGGTGCGGTGCAGTTCGTACACCGCCTTGGTGGCCAGGAAGGCGCCGCTGCAGCCGATGGGGTGGCCCAGCGCGATGGCGCCGCCGTTGGGGTTGACCTTCTTCATGTCGAACTCCAGCCCGCGGGCCACGGCGATGGCCTGGGCGGCGAAGGCTTCGTTGCTTTCGATGACGTCGATCTGGTCCAGCGTCAGGCCGGCCTTTTTCAGCGCCAGCTTGGACGCCGGGATGGGGCCTTCGCCCATGATCTCGTTGGGCACGCCGGCCACCGCGTAGCTCACCAGCCGGGCCATCGGCTTGTGGCCGTTGGCAGCAGCCACGGCCGCATCGGCCAGCACGAAAAACGCCGCGCCGTCGTTGATGCCGCTGGCATTGCCGGCCGTCACCGAACCGCCTTCTTTCTTGAACGCGGGCTTCAGCTTGGCCAGGCTTTCCATCGTCGTGTCGGCCTTCACGTGTTCGTCGGTGTCGAAGGTGACCGTGCCTTTGCGTGTCTGCTTCACGATGGCCACGATCTGGCTCTTGAAGCGGCCCTCGGCGATGGCCGCAGCGGCCTTGCGGTGCGAGTCCACGGCCAGCGCGTCCTGCTCTTCGCGCGTGATGCCCCACTTGGTGACCAGGTTTTCGGCCGTGATGCCCATGTGGCCCACGCCGAAGGGGTCGGTCAGCGTGGCGACCATGGTGTCGATGAGCTTGGTGTCGCCCATGCGCGCGCCGGTGCGCATGGCCGTGCTCAGGTAGCCCCCACGCGACATGACCTCGACACCGCCGCCGATGCCGTAGTCGCAGTCACCCAGCAGGATGTTCTGCGCCGTGGTCACGATGCCCTGCAAGCCGCTGCTGCACAGGCGGTTGACCGACATGGCCACGCTGTCCATCGGCAGGCCGGCCTGGATGGCCGCCACCCGCGCCACGTAGGCAAAGCGGCTTTCGGTGGGAATGGTGTTGCCCACCGTGACGTAGTTGATGGCCTTGGGGTCGACACCCGAGCGCTGCACGGCCTCTTTCATCACCGTGCCGGCCAGCTCGGCCGGTTCGATGTCGGCCAGGCTGCCGTTGAAGGTGCCGATGGCGGAACGGGCTGCGGAAAGGACGACGACGTCGCGCTGGGTCATGGTGGGTCTCCTGTGGGTCTGAATGGAATGGAAGAAACGAAGTGGGCGCCCGGTGGCTGGCGTCAGCCTGACGGCCCCTGTCCGGCCGACTGGGGCAGGCAGGCGCGCACCGACTGGGCGAAGTGTTTCACGTCGATGGGTTTGGCCAGGTAAGCGTCGCAGCCGGCGGCACGCAGCCTGTGTTCGTCACCCTTCATCGCATAGGCGGTGAAGGCGACGATGACGATGCCACGTGTGGCCGGGTCGGCCTTCAGCCTGCGCGTCAGGTCCAGGCCGCTCATGCCGGGCATCTGGATGTCCATCAGGATCAGCGCGGGCGGCTGCTCGGCGATGGATCTCAGGGCGAGGTTGGCACTTTCGGCGGTGCGCACCTCGAAGCCTTCGGCCAGCAGCACGAAGCTCGCCAGCTCCAGGTTCATCAGGTTGTCGTCGACAACCAGCACAGAAACCGGACTTGCAGCCATGTTCAGTTGCCGAGGGTGGCCGACTGGCGCCAGCGGGCCAGCGAGTGGAACAGCTGCTCAAGCGCTCCGCCGCCCTTGCTGAGAATCGCCGTGGCCGACCTCGACAGTGCCAACAGCTCGTCTTCGGTCAGGATCATGCTGGTCCAGATGAACACCGGCGTGTCGCGCCAGGCCGGCATCTGCTTCAGCGCGTCCAGGGTCTGGAAACCGTCGAAGCCCGGCATCATCAGGTCCAGGATGATGAGGTCGGGACGGTGCTGGTCAAGGTCGCGAAGGGCCTGGCGGCCGTCGGCCACACACAGGGCCTCGCTGCCCAGCGCGGCCAGGGTGGCCGACATCAGGTCCAGCGCCATCGGCTCGTCGTCCACCACCAGGACACGCAAGGCAGCACCGTCGGCACGCCTGAAGCGCGACAGCGCCTGCACCACCTCGTCGGTGCGGATGGGTTTGCTCAGCACGTCCGAGACCGGGAAACACGCCGCGCCACCCGACGAGTCGGGCATGCTCAGGCCCAGCACGGGTGCGCTGCTGCTGCGCCCACCCTGGCGCAGGCGGTCGAGCAGGCCCAGACCCGCCTGGTCGGCCAGCACAAGGCCCAGCGTCAGCCCGGTGTAGTCCTGGCCGGCGGCCAGGCGCAAGGCCTGCGCGGCACTGGCCGCGGTGTCGATGTCGAAGCCGGCTGCAGTGAGGCCCCTGACCATGTGCGACTGCCGCGCCGGGTTGTCCTCGATCACCAACAAGCGCCGTGGCAGGGCTTCGTCGACCACCCCGTCGGACCCCGGCGCGGTGACGAGCACCACGCAGTCCAGCACCAGATGGAAGGTGCTGCCCACGCCCAGCACACTGCTGACCCCGACCTCGCCGCCCTGGGCTTCGACCAGCCGCCGTGTCAGCGCCAGCCCGAGGCCGGTGCCCTGGTGCTGTTTGTTGTAGCCGGCATCCAGCTGCTGGAACTCGCTGAACAGGCGCGGGATGTCGCTCGGGGCGATGCCGATGCCGCTGTCCTGCACCTCGAGCCGGAACCGGGCCGTTCCTTCGGCACGTGCACGCACCACGATCTGCCCGCCGTCGGGCGTGAACTTGATCGCATTGGAGATGTAGTTGTACAGCGCCTGCTTCAGCCGGGCAGGGTCGAGGTGCAGACCCGTGAGCGTGGCATCGATGTCGGTCTTCAGTTGCAGGCGCTTGCGATGGATGGCGGTGTGCTGGATGTCCAGCACCTCTTGCACCAGGCGGCCCAGTTCCACGGATTCGGGACAGAACTCGAACTTGCCGGACTCCACTTTGGACAAATCGAGCACATCGTTGATCAGCTGCAGCAGGTGGTGGCCGCTGGTGCCGATGTGACCCAGGAACTGCCGGTGGCGCGGTGACTCGACCGGCACCGCACCTTCGTGCAGCAGTTCTGCAAAACCGATGATGGCGTTCAGCGGCGTGCGCAGCTCGTGCGACATGTTGGCCAGGAACTGACTCTTCATGCGGCTGGCTTCCTGGATGCGCCGGTTTTCGGCTTCCAGCCGCCGGGCTGCCTCTTGCGCGTCCTGCGCCAGCCGGCGTTGGGTGATGTCGGTGACGATGGTCGAGGCCCCGACCGTCACGCCTTGTGCGTTGCGCAGCGGAGAGATGCTGACCGACACGTCAATCAGCCGGCCGTCGCGCGCCACACGTTGCGTGTCGAACGCCGCCAGCTTGTGGCCGGCCGCCAGCTCGGCCAGGATGCGTGCCTCTTCGTGCACCTGGTCCTTGGGCATCAGCATCGCGGCCGGCTGGCCGATGGCTTCTTCGGCGCTGTAGCCAAACAGCGCCTGCGCAGCGCCGTTCCAACTGGTGATGCGGCCGTCCATCGTCTTGCTGATGATGGCGTCGTTGGACGACTCGACGATGGCCGCCAGGCGGCTGGCCGCCGCTGCGGCCTGCAGCTCTTGTGTCATGTCGCGCAGGACCACGGCCATGCCACGCACGCTGCCATCGTCGGCATGGGTCAGTGCGGCCTTCAGCTCCAGCGCCGTGCGGCGGCCGTCTCGCGACAGCGCCACCACCTCCTGTGGCTGATTGATCGTGACACCCATGTCGATCATCAAATCGACGGGATTGCGCGACAGCACCTCGGCAGGACGGCCCTCGCGCTGGAACACCTCCCAGTAGCTGCGCCCCAGGGCCTGGGCCTGCGTGCAGCCGAGCAACTGCTCGGCCACCGCATTCATGCGCGTGACATGGCCCGCGCGGTCGGTGGCGATGTAACCCGCACCGATGCTGGCCAGCGTGACCGCCAGCCCCTGCTGGCTTTCGGCCAGGTGCTCTTCCACCGTGCGGCGACGGGCCACTTCGGCTTCGAGGTCGCGGATGACATGGCTCAGCTGTGCCACCGACGGAATCGTCAGTGCACGCGGAATGAGCCGCCACAGCACAAGCGCCGTGAGCAGCGAGACCCCGGCCGTCACGACCTTGGTCAGCGTCTGCAATGCATAGTCGGGCTGCCAGATGGTCCAGATGCCCATCAGGTGCGTGACGCCGCAGGCAAAGATGAAGGCGCTGAAGAGCCACACGATGCCGCGGTGCGAGACGTCCTTTCGCTGGCGCACGAAACTGACCATCGTCAGCGGAATCGAGAAGTAGGCCGCTGCGATCAGAGCGTCGGCGCCCACCATCGACCACAGCAAACCTGGAGACCAGGTGAAACAGTAGCCGTGCGGCAGATAACCGCTGCGACCCAGCAGCGAGGTCAGTGCATCCATGGGAACTCCCGGGTACTGCTTCTGTCGGTGACCGGACGCCACACCCGTCTGCGCCTTCGCCCGGAAGGCACGCAGGCGGGTCTTGCACTGAGGCATCCCGAAATGGCGCTTGCCGGCGGACTTTGCCCCCGGCCGGCGGACCGCGTCAAGCGTGTTGCAGCAGCTGCGCGGCCACCGAAATGGCGACTGTTTCCGGATCTTTGCCCGCAATGCCGGGCACGCCGATGGGGCACACCATTCGGCCGACCAATTCAGGTGTAAACCCGCGTGCCTGCAGCCGGTGCTCGAAGCGTGCCCGCTTCGTCTGGCTGCCGATGAGGCCGAAGTAGCCGAAGTCGCCGCGCTGCAGGATGGCCTGTGAGATGGCCATGTCCAGGTCATGGCTGTGTGTTAACACCACATAGAAGGCACCGGGCGGCGCCGCGGCCACCTCGGCCTGAACGGGTTCGACACAAACCTTTTCGATATGGCGCGGCAATGCCTCGGGCGGGAACTCGCTCTCGCGTTCGTCGATCCACTGCACCTGACAGGGAATTCCCGCCAGCAAACGCACGATGGCGCGGCCGACGTGGCCGGCGCCGTAGAGCTGCAAGGTGAACCGCGGTGCGGGCGCGGCCCAGAGCCCGGGTGCCGCTTGAGCCAGGCGCGTGAAAACCAGGGTCAGCACCCCACCGCAGCATTGGCCCAGGCTGGGGCCGAGTGCGATGTGCTGTTCGGTGGCGCCGCCACCCCCATGCAACAGCGCGCGTGCATCGGCGATGGCCTTCAGTTCCAGATGCCCCCCGCCGATGGTGCCCAGCACCTCGTTGGCTGCCACCAGCATGCGGGTGCCGGCTTCGCGGGGCACCGAGCCCCGCGACGAGGCCACTTCCACCACCACCGCAGGCCGGCCCGCGGCCAGCCAGCCTTGCGCAACGGCGGCCAGATCGATCATCGGACAGCCTGCACGGCCACCACCGCGCGCAGGATGGCTTCGCTGGTGGCCGGTGCCTGCAGCGGCGGGTCCACGCGATGGCCGCCCACGGCCGAGATGGCGTCACGGATCGCAAAAAACACGCTGAAGGGCAGCAGCAAGGGCGGTTCGCCGACGGCCTTGCTGCGGTGGATGCTGTCGTGCACGTTGTCGCGTTCGAACAGGCGCGTGTGCAGGTCGGCCGGGCAGTCGTTGGCGGTTGGGATCTTGTAGGTGCTGGGGGCGTGGGTGCTCAGCAGGCCGGCCTTGGGCGAACCGTCCGCCGGGTGCCAGACCAGTTCTTCCATCGTCAGCCAGCCCATGCCCTGGATGAAGGCGCCTTCGATCTGGCCGATGTCGATGGCCGGGTTCAGCGAGCGGCCGGCGTCGTGCAGGATGTCGGCGCGCAGCAGTTTCCATTCGCCGGTGAGTGTGTCCACGATCACCTCGCTGACCGCTGCGCCGTAGGCGAAGTAGTAGAAGGGCCGGCCCTGCATGGTGTTGCGGTCCCAGCTCAGGCCGGGTGTGGCGTAGAAACCGTCGCTCCAGAGTTGCACACGTGCGAGATAGGCGGCGTTGACCACCTCTTCGAAGCTCAGGCGCCGGTTGCCGACGTGCACCTGGCCGTGCGCAAACTGAACGTCGGCAGCCGCGCCGCCCCACTGCTGCGCGGCAAATGCGGCCAGGCGTTCGCGCACCTGATGGGCGGCGTCCTGCGCGGCCTTGCCGTTCAAGTCACTGCCCGTGCTGGCCGCGGTGGCCGAGGTGTTGGCGACTTTCTGCGTGTCGGTGGCCGTGCAGCGCACCCGTGCCAGGTCGATGCCCAGTTCGTGCGCCACCACCTGCGCCACCTTGGTGTTCAGGCCCTGGCCCATCTCGGTGCCGCCATGGTTCACGAGCACGCTGCCGTCGGTGTAGACATGCACCAGCGCGCCGGCCTGGTTCAGGTGCGTGACGTTGAAACTGATGCCGAACTTCAGCGGTGTCAACGCAATGCCCTTCTTCAGCACTTCGCTGCCGGCGTTGAAGCGCTTGATCTCGTCGCGCCGCTGTGCGTAGTGGCTGTCGGTTTCGAGCTGCGCCACCACCTCGTGCACGATGTTGTCGTCCACCATCTGGCCATAGGGCGTGACGTTGTTCGAGGTGGTGCCGTAGAAGTTGGCGCGTCGCACGGCCAGCGGGTCGTGGCCCAGACGCCGCGCCACGCTGTCCAAGAGGTATTCGATGGCAATCGCGCCTTGCGGTCCACCGAAGCCTCGGAAGGCGGTGTTCGACTGCGTGTTGGTCTTGCCGCTGAAACCGTGCAAGGCCACGTGCGGCAGCCAGTAGGCGTTGTCGAAGTGGCACAGCGCACGGGTCATCACCGGGCCCGACAGATCGGCCGAGTGGCCGGCACGCGAGACCATCGTCACTTCGGCGCCCAGGATGCGGCCTTCGTCGTCGAAGCCCGCTTCGACTTCGTAGTGAAAGCAGTGGCGGCGACCGGTGATCATGAAGTCGTCGTCGCGGTCCACCCGCAGTTTCACCGGCGCACGCGAGCGCACGGCCGCGATGGCCGCCACACACGCAAACAGCGCACTCTGCGATTCCTTGCCGCCGAAGCCGCCGCCCATGCGCCGGCATTCGACGTGCACCGCGTGCGCCGGGCGCTGCAGCGCATGGGCCACCAGGTGCTGCATCTCGCTGGGGTGCTGCGTGCTGCAAAAGACCTTCATGCCCTGGTCTTCGGTGGGCAGGGCATAGCTGATCTGGCCTTCCAGGTAGAACTGCTCCTGGCCGCCGACGTCGAAGGTGGTCTGGATGCGGTGCGGCGCGGTGGCAATCGCCGCGCGAGCGTCGCCGCGGCTCAGGTGCATCGGCGGCACGACGTATTGCTGCGCGTCGTGCGCGGCTTCCGGCGTCAGGATCGGCGGCAGCAAACGTGCACGCACCACCTGCCTGGCCAGCGCGGCCGCGCGGCGGGCGGCGTCACGCGTGGTGGCGATGACCGCAAACACCGGCTGGCCCAGGTAGCGCAGCGTGTCACCCACCTCGCCGGCCAGGATGGGGTCGTCCTGCACCAGCGCGCCGCAGTCGTTGGCACCGGGAATGTCGCGTGCCGAGAACACGTCCACCACACCGGGCTGTCGGCGGACGAGGTCCAGGTCCAGGCCTTCGATGATGCCGTGCGCCAGCGGCGACAGACCCAGCGCCGCATGCAGCGTACCGGCCAGTTCGGGCAGGTCGTCGGTGTAGGGCGCGGCGCCGGCCACGTGCAGGTGCGCACTTTCGTGCGGGCGGCTGGTGCCCACCTGCTGGAAGGAGGTGGACAGCTCGGGCGGCAGGTCGGCGGGCTTGTTCATCACACCACCTCCGTGCGGGCCCAGACGCTGACGTCGGCTTCGGCCAGTGGCTTGTCGGGCCGGGTCTCCAGCCAGAAGCGGCGCAACAGGTTCTGCGCCACCTGCAGGCGGTAGCCGGCGCTGGCCCGCATGTCGGTCAAGGGTTTGAAGTCCTGCGCCAGCGCGTCCTGTGCGGCTTGCAGACGGCTCTCGTTCCAGGCCTGCCCCAACAAGGCGGCTTCGGCTTGCGCCGCGCGTTTGACAGTGCCGGCGAGTCCGCCCCAGGCCAGGCGCACAGCGGCGATGCGATCACCGTCCAGGCGCACCGACAACGCGGCGCACACCGCCGAGATGTCGCAGTCGAAACGTTTGCTGATCTTGTAGACACGCACCTGCGCAGCGGCGACCGGGTCGGGCCGCGGCACTTCCACGCTGTGCACGAACTCGCCTGGCTCCAGGCGGTTCTTCATGTAGTCGACGTAGAAGTCCTCCAGCGCCATGCGCCGCTGCACCGCGCCACGTTGCAGCACCAGCGTGGCACCCAAAGCGATCAGCGCCGGGGCTGAATCGCCGATCGGCGAGCCATTGGCCACGTTGCCACCCATCGTGCCGGCATGGCGGATGGGCAGCGACGCAAAACGCAGCCACACGTCGCGCAGAGAGGGCCAGTCGGCCACCAGGGCCTGCCACGCACTTTCCAGGCTGGCGGCGGCGCCGATGGTGATGTGGTGCTCTTTCACCGCCACGGTCTTCAGCTCGGCCACATCGTTGATCGAGATCAGCTCACCCAGGTCGCGGAACTGCTTCGTCACCCACAAACCCATGTCGGTGCTGCCGGCCAGCACCTTGGCTTGAGGCAGCGACTCGCGCAGCGCGGCGAAGTCGGCCAGCCGGCGCGGTGCGTGAAATCCGCTGGCGGTGTGCAGCGGTGGGTCTTGCGCCAGCAGCTTCAGCGCATCCACCACCGGCTGGCGCGCCAGTGGCACGGCGGGCGCCTGGAACATCTGCCGGCCGGCGTCCAGGATGGGCCGGTAACCCGTGCAGCGGCACAGATTGCCCGACAGGTCGTCGGCCAGCTGCTGCCGCGTGGGCACGGTGCCGGCTTGCTGGTGGGCTTCGTAGCAGGCCCACAGGCTCATCACGAAGCCGGGTGTGCAGAAGCCGCACTGCGACGCGTGGCAGGCCACCATGCTCTCTTGCACCGGGTGCAAGGGCGCCGGTGCAGCAGACAGGTCTTCGACCGTGAACAGCGCCTTGCCGTCCAGCGTGGGCAGAAACTGGATGCAGGCGTTCACCGGTTGCAACGCCAGGCCGCCGGCTGCGTCCAGCGTGCCCAGCACCACGGTGCAGGCGCCGCAGTCGCCTTCGGCGCAACCTTCCTTGGTGCCGGTGCAGCGGGCGTCTTCGCGCAGCCACTGCAGCACGGTGCGGGTGCTGGCCGGCTCGTCGATCTGCACCACCTGGCCTTGATGGAAAAAGCGCAAGGGACGTGTGTTCATGTTGGCTTGCCGTTCTGACTGGGACTTACCCGGAAGGTAGCGTGCCGCGTGCTTGGTGGAATACGTGAATCGACATACTATCTATTCAAAGACGCGTATGGCCATGAGACCCGACTTCGACACCATAGACCTCCATCTCATCCGCGTCTTGCACACCGTGATCCACGAACGCAGTGTCTCGCGCGCCGCCGTCAAGCTGGCCAGCACCCAGCCTGCGGTCAGCGCCCAGCTCAAGCGCCTGCGGGTGCTGACGGGAGACCCGTTGCTGGTGCGTGCCGGACAGCAGATGCAACCCACCGAAACCGCCTTGCAATTGCTGGACCCGGCCGCCCGCATGCTGCAGGACGCAGAACGCCTGTTCAGCCGCCACGGCCGCCTGCTGCGCAAGGCCCCCTTCGACGCCGCTGGCGCGCAGACACTGTTCCGCGTGGCTGCCAGCGACTACCTCGACCCGTTTTTCCTGCCGCGCCTGGTCACGCACATCAAACGTGTGGCGCCCGGCGTGCGGCTGGAACTGATGCCGCTGACGCAAGACTACGACTACCGCCGCCACCTGGCCGCCGGTGATGTCGACCTGGTCATCGGCAACTGGCTGCAGCCACCCGAAGAGCTGCACCTGGGCCGACTGCTCAGCGACGAAGTGGTCTGCCTGGTGGCCGCCGACCACCCCAGCGCAGGCAAGAACTGGACGGTGCAGAAGTACCTGGACAACGAACACGTCGCACCCATGCCCATGAGCCCGGGCGCATTGGGTGTGATCGACGAACACCTGCACGCTGCCGGGGTGCAGCGCCGCATCGTGGTGCGTGCTTCGCACTTCAGCCTGATCCCGCTGATGGTGGCCGGCAGCCTGCTGGTGTTGACCACCGGTCGCCTGTTCTGCAGCCGCTACGTGGGCACACTGCCGGTGAAGATCGTGCGCTGCCCGGTGGCCTTTCCGCCGCTCACCTACTACCAGCTGTGGCACGAACTCACGCACCAGGCGGCCAGCATGCGCTGGTTCCGCGAGCAGGTGCGCGAGGTGGCCCGTGGCCTGTCGCCCACCGGGCTGAACGCACCGGGCACGGCGGCTGCATGAAGGCCGGCTGATGAGACCTCTTTCATGAAAGCCATCCAGGCCGACCTGCTGGACTTCACGGCAGAACCCGACTGGGGCGACACCCAGAGCCCGGCCGTGCGCTGGCGGCCCGCGCACTGGCTGCTGGTGGGCGACGACGGCCTCATCGCCGGTGTGCAGGCCGAAGCGCCTGCACCAGGCATCGAACGGTTCGACCACCGCGGCCGTCTGCTGATGCCGGGTTTCATCGACACCCATGTGCACAGCCCGCAGATCGGCGTGATGGCCAGCTACGGCACCGAGCTGCTGGACTGGCTGAACACCTACACCTTCCCGGCCGAAACCGCCTGGGCCGACCCAGCCGTGGCCGCTGCCGGCAGCGCGCACTTCCTGGACGCCTTGCTGGCGCACGGCACCACGTCGGCGGTGGTGTTCCCCACCGTGCACAAGACATCGGCCGACGCGCTGTTTGCCGCGGCCAGCGCACGTGGCATGCGCATCATCGGCGGCAAGGTGCTGATGGACCGCCACGCGCCGGCGGCCCTGATGGACGACGTGGCGCAGGCCGAACGCGACTGTGTCGACCTCATCCAGCGCTGGCACGGAAAGGGCCGCAACAGCTACGCGGTGACGGTGCGTTTTGCGCCGACCAGCACACCGCAGCAGCTGGCCATGGCCGGCAACCTGTGCCGGGCCGACCCGTCGCTGTACATGCAGACCCACGTGGCCGAAAACCGCGCCGAGGTCCAGTGGGTATCTCAGCTTTTCCCGTCGGCACGCAGCTACCTGGACGTCTACGCCACTGCCGGCCTGCTGCACCCCCGCAGCGTGCTGGCCCACGGCATCTGGCTGGACGCCGACGACCGTGCAGCATTGGCCGCCAGCGGCGCGCAGATCGCCTTCTGCCCCAGCAGCAACCTTTTCCTGGGCAGCGGCCTTTTCGACTGGCGTGCGACGGCGGGCGCAGGCGCAAACGTCAGCATGGCCAGCGACGTGGGCGGTGGCACGTCACTCAGCATGCAGCGCACGCTGGCCGACGGCTACAAGGTGCAGGCCATGGCCGGCCAGCGCTTGACGGCCTGGAGCGCGCTGCACGCCGCCACGCGCGGTGCGGCGCAGGCCCTGCACCTGGACGACGAAATCGGCAGCCTGGACGTGGGCCACATGGCCGACTTCTGCATCTGGGACTGGTCGGTGGGCGCCGTCGACACGCGCCGCCTGTCGATGGCGCGCGACTTGCATGAGCAGGTCTTTGCCTGGATGACGCTGTCCGACGAGCGCCACCTGGTCGGCACCTGGGTCGCCGGACACAACAAGCACACGAGGAGCGCTGCATGAACACACCAGCCCCTGCCCTGCGGCTGGAACTGCAGGGCATCAGCAAGCAGTACCCGGCGGTGCGTGCCAACGACCGGGTGTCGCTGCGCGTGAAGCCCGGCGAGATCCACGCCGTGCTGGGCGAAAACGGCGCCGGCAAGAGCACGATGATGAAGATCATCTACGGCGCCGTGCAGCCCGACGAGGGCCGCATCCTGTGGAACGGCGCGGCGGTCAAGGTCACGAGCCCGGCGCACGCGCGCAAGCTGGGCATCAGCATGGTCTACCAGCACTTCAGCCTGTTCGACACGCTGACGGCGGCAGAAAACGTCTGGCTGGGCCTGGACAAGTCGCTGACGCTGGCGCAGGTGGCGCAACGCATCGACGAAGTGGCGCACACCTACGGCCTGGACGTCGAGCCGCAGCGGCCGGTGCACACGCTCAGCGTCGGTGAACGGCAGCGTGTCGAGATCGTGCGGGCGCTGCTGACCAGCCCGCAGCTGCTGATCCTGGACGAACCCACGAGCGTGTTGACGCCGCAGGCGGTGGACAAGCTCTTCGTCACGCTGCGCAAGCTCAGCGACGGCGGCTGCAGCATCCTGTACATCAGCCACAAGCTCGACGAGATCCGCGCGCTGTGTCACCACTGCACGGTGCTGCGGGGGGGCAAGGTCACCGGCGAGGTCGACCCCGGCCAGGAGAGCAACGCCAGCTTGTCCAAGCTGATGATCGGCGCCGAGCCGCCGCAGTTGCAGCACCGCGAATCGAAAGCCGGCGCCGCTGTCTTGACGGTGAAGGCACTGAGCCTGGCCAAGCAGGACCCGTTTGGCATGGACCTGCACGGCATGGGCTTCGAGGTGCGCGCCGGTGAAATCGTCGGTGTGGCCGGTGTCTCGGGCAACGGCCAGCAGGAACTGATGGCCGCGCTGTCGGGTGAAGACCCGCGTGCCGCGGCCGGCAGCATCACGATGAACGGCACGGATATCTCTCAGGCCAGCCCGGTCAAGCGGCGTGATCTCGGCTTGCATTTCGTGCCCGAAGAACGCCTGGGCCGCGGCGCGGTGCCGACCTTGAGCCTGGCGGAAAACACGCTGCTCACCCGCACCGAAACCGTGTCGAAAAGCGGATGGATCGCCACCGGCCGTGTGCAGCGCCTGGCCGAAGACCTGATCGCACGTTTCAACGTCAAGGCCGGCGGCGCCGGTGCGGCGGCCAAGAGCCTGAGCGGCGGCAATCTGCAGAAGTTTCTTGTCGGTCGCGAGATTGCGGCCAACCCCAAACTGCTGATCGTGAGCCAGCCCACCTGGGGCGTGGACGTGGGCGCCGCCGCGCAGATCCGCGGTGAACTGCTGAAGCTGCGCGACGAAGGCTGCGCGCTGCTGGTGGTGAGCGAAGAACTGGACGAGCTGTTCGAGATCAGCGACCGGCTGATCGTCATCGCCAAGGGCAAACTGTCGCCCAGCGTGCCCGCGGCACAGGCCACGGTGGAACAGATCGGCGAATGGATGTCGGGCTTGTGGGACACACCCGCCAAGCAAGCACCGGCAGCAGCGGCGGAGGCCTGAACATGATCAAGCTCGAAGCCCGCCCCCAGCCTTCCAAGCTGATGTCGATCGCCAGCCCGCTGCTGGCGCTGGCCGTCACCGTGCTCATCGGTGTGCTGCTGTTCGTGATGCTGGGCAAGGACCCGGTGCGCGGGCTGCAGGTGTTTTTTGTCGAGCCGGTGAAGAACCTGTACCAGATCAGCGAACTGTCGATCAAGGCCACGCCGCTGATCCTGATCGCGCTGGGGCTGGCGGTGTGCTACCGGTCGAACGTCTGGAACATCGGCGCCGAGGGCCAGTTCATCATCGGTGCGCTGGCCGCCGGCTGGGTGGCCATGCAGGCCGGGCCCGACACGGCGTGGATGGGCAAGGGCATCGTCGTGCTGGTGCTGCTGGCCGGTGTGCTGGGCGGCATGTTCTGGGCCGCCATCGTGGCGCTGCTGCGCGACCGCGCGAATGCCAACGAGATCCTGGTCAGCCTGATGCTGGTGTACGTGGCCGAGATGGTGCTGTCCTACCTGGTCTACGGGCCCTGGAAAGACCCGCAGGGCTACAACTTCCCGCAGACCATCACCTTCCTGGCCGACACACGCATCCCGCGGCTGGTGCCGAACCTGCGCGCGCACATCGGCGTGATCATCGCGGCGGTCGCGGTGGTGCTGTTCTGGCTGTTCCTGTTCCGCACCTACCGGGGCTTTGCGCTGCAGGTGGGCGGGCTGGCACCGGCTGCCGCGCGTTACGCGGGTTTTTCTTCGCGCAGTGCGCTGTGGACGGCCCTGCTCATCAGCGGCGGCATGGCCGGCCTGGCGGGTGGGCTGGAGGCGGCCGGGCCGCTGGGGCAGCTGTCGCCGTACGTGCCGGCCGGCTACGGCTTCGCGGCCATCATCGTGGCCTACGTGGGGCGGCTGCACCCGGTGGGCATCATCTTCTCGGGCCTCTTGATGAGCATGTTCTACATCGGGGGTGAACTGGCGCAGTCGCGCATGGGGCTGCCGAAAAGCCTGACCGGTGTCTTCCAGGGCCTGCTGCTCTTCACGCTGCTGGCCGCCGACACGCTGATCCATTACCGCGTGCGTTGGCAGCGCAGCGCCCCCACCGTGAAGGCAGCCTGAACATGGACAGCTTCGCCCTGCTGCTGGCCGCCACGCTGAACGCCGGCACCGTGCTGGCCATCGCCGGCATCGGCCTGCTCATCAACGAACGCGCCGGCATCATCAACCTGGGTGCCGAAGGCATGATGCTGGTGGCCGCGATTGCCGGTTTTGCCACCGCGGTGAGCACCGGCAACGACTGGATCGCCTTCGGTGCCGGCGCCCTGGCCGGCGCGCTGATGGCAGCGGCCTTCGGTGTGCTCGTGATCTGGCTCAACACCAACCAGGTGGCCAGCGGGCTGGCGCTCAGCCTCTTCGGCGCCGGCTTCTCGGCCTTCGTGGGCATCGGCTTCGTGCAGGCCAAGATCGGTGAACGCACGCAGTACGCGGTGCCGTGGCTGGCCGAACTCCCTTTCATCGGCCCGGCGTTTTTCCGCCAGCACCCGATGGTCTACCTCACCATCGCGCTGGTGGCGGGCGTGGCCTGGTTCCTGTACCGCAGCCGCGCCGGGCTGGTGCTGCGTGCCGTGGGCGAATCACCCGAATCGGCGCATGCGCTGGGTTACCCGGTGCGGCGCATCCGCATGGGCGCGGTCATCGTGGGCGGCGCGCTGTGTGGCGTGGCGGGGGCCTACATCAGCGTCATCTACACACCGCTGTGGGTGCAGGGCATGGTGGCGGGCAAGGGCTGGATCGCGCTGGCGCTGACCACCTTCGCCACCTGGCGGCCGGCGCGGGTGCTGCTGGGTGCCTACCTGTTCGGCGGCGTGACGATGCTGCAATTCCACTTGCAAAGTCAGGGTGTGGACATTCCCAGCCAGTTCCTGACCATGCTGCCCTACGTGGCCACCATCGTCGTGCTCGTGCTGATCAGCCGCAACGCGGGCTGGATCAAGGCCAACATGCCGGCCAGCCTGGGCAAGCCCTTTTTCCCCGGGTCGTAGCGGCGGTTAGACCGAGCGCGCGCGCCATAATTTCATGTTCGTTGGACACCACCACAGGAGAGAGATTCCATGACCCAGACATCGAAGCGCCGGCTGCTGCAGCTGGCCAGCTGGTCCACACTGGCCGCCGCCGCGGCCCTGGTGGGCTGCGGCAAGAAGGAAGAAACACCGGCACCTGCCGCTGCCGCACCGGCTTCCGCCCCTGCGCCCAAGCCCGATCCACTGAAGATCGCCTTCGCCTACGTGGGCCCGGTGGGCGACGGCGGCTGGACCTTCGCGCACGACAACGGCCGCAAGGCCATCGAAGCCGAGTTCGGCGACAAGGTCGTCACCAGCTTCGTCGAAAACGTGCCTGAAGCCGCCGACGCTGAACGGGTGTTCCGCGACCTCGTGGGCCAGGGCAACAAGCTGATCTTCGGCACCACCTTCGGCTACATGGAACCGATGCTGAAGGTGGCCACCGACAGCGCCGACGTGAAGTTCGAACACGCCACCGGCTACAAGCAGGCGCCCAATATGCGCACCTACGACAGCCGCACCTACGAAGGTGCCTACATGGCGGGTTGACCAAGAGCAACACGCTGGGCGTGGTGGGCTCGATCCCCATCCCCGAGGTCATCCGCAACATCAACAGCTTCACGATGGGCGCGCAGAGCGTGAACCCGAAGGTCAAGACCAAGGTGGTGTGGGTCAACGAGTGGTTTGCGCCGCCCAAGGAAACCGAAGCCGCGCAGAGCCTGATCAACGCCGGCGCCGACGTGCTGTTCCAGAACACCGACAGCTCGGCCGTGCTGAAGACCGCCGCGTCGAACAAGAAGCTGGCTTTCGGCTGGGACAGCGACATGAGCGCCTACGCGCCCGAAGCGCACCTGGCCAGCGCCATCATCAACTGGGCCCCGTACTACCTGAAGGCCACGCGTGAAGCGCTGGAAGGCAAGTGGGAAGGTGGCGGCGCCGTCTGGTGGGGCGTGAAGGAAGGTGCCATCGACCTCGTGTCCATCAACGACATGGTGCCGGCCGAAACCAAGGAACAGGTGGCCAAGATCAAGGCCGGCCTCGCCGACGGCAGCTTCGTCATCTGGAAGGGCCCGATCCTGGGCCAGAACGGCAAGGAAGTGCTGGCCAAGGACGTGGTCGCCGACGACAAGTTCCTGGGCGGCCTGAACTTCTACGTCAAGGGTGTCGAAGGCAAGGTGCCGGCCGGCAAGTAAACGCTGCTGCGCCCCACCCGAACGCCGCCGTGGCCTTGCCCGGCGGCGTTTTTTTCGCCGGTGCGCCGTCGCACAGACAAAGCGGGCCGCTGCGGCCAGGCTTCAGGTCCGGTTCCGAGCCAAAGGACAACCATGACCTCGATCTTTCACGCAGCCGCCTTTTGCCTCGCCGCCCTGGCGCTGACGGCCTGCGACAAAAAACCGGCCGACCCGCCCGTGCCCCAGGTCACCGACGCGCCGGCCCAAGCCACCTCCACCGCCGGCATCGCCTCCGACCCCTCGGTGCCCGACGCGGCGGCAGTGTTCCCGGCATCTGCTGCCAGCCAGCCCGCTGTCACGGCCGGCCGCGAGAACAAGTCGATCAGCGATTCGCAGGAGTCGACCGCGATGCCCTTGCCGGGCCAGAACAACGACCACTCGGCGCCGCTGATCCCGGCCAAGCCGGCGAGCAGCCCCTGATGACCCGCAACAACCAAAAGTCCAAGACCCGGCTGCCGCCGAAACTGGCTTCGGAAAAACTGTCTCGAGCCACGCCCGCCAACACCCCGGCACACACCGAAGTCGAAGCAGGCGGCCCGACCAAGCCCCTGGGCCGCAACCTGTCCTTGCCGCACGAACGTGACGAATTCAGCCAGGCCACGGCGGCCGCACCCGACCCGGTGATCGTGCAGGCCAAACGCGACCTCGACGCCGGCATGGTCGACACAGACATGCGGGTCACGCCCGGGCTCGATGCCAAGCGTCGCGCTGAACTCGTGCCCGGGCCTGGCGGCAAACCACCGGCTTCACGCAGCCGATGAGGGCCTGACGGCCCGGCCCGCCGGCCGGCGCCCAAAGGGCCTGCGCTCAGGCCGTGCCTGCGTCCGGCAGGGCCAGAAAGAACCGCACCATCTCGGCCGATGCGTCGGGCCCCTGGGTGTCGGTGTGGGTGCCCTGGGCACTGCCGCCCGACCAGGCATGGCCCGCGCCATGCAGCGTCCAGCTTTCGATGTGCACCTGGCCCGCCGCGTCGGTGTGCACCGTGCGGCTGTGGCCACGGCCGCCCGGGGCCGTGTGGCGCTGGGTGCTCTGCTGCAGTTCAGGCACGCGGTGTGTCGCGTGCGCCGCGCTGGCCTGCCGGGCGATTTCCACGCCGTTGCTGTGTTGCACGGTGTGGTCGCGGTCACCGTGGAACACGATGGTCGGCACCGCACGCGTCGCGCCACCTGGCTTGCCGGCAGCCATGCCGGGCAGGCCGCTGGCCTGGCCTGACTTGCCGCGGCCACCTTTCATCGCTGCCAGCGCCGAAGGCATATCGTGGGCGCTGCCGTAGGGCAAGCCGGAATGTGCGCCGACACCGGCAAACAGTTCCGGATGTGTTTCGCCCAGGATCACGGCCATGGCTGCGCCTGCCGACAAACCCGCCACGAAGATGCGGCGACCGTCGGCACCGTGGCGCTTGACCACCTCGTGCACGATGCCGGCGATCAGCGCCGGCTCGCCGGCGCCACGCGCCTGGTCCTGCACCTTGAACCAGTTCCAGCAACGCGAGGCATTGGCCTGCGCGGGCTGTTCGGGGTAGACCACCAGAAAGCCGTGTTCATCGGCCAGGCGGTTCATCTGCGTGCCGGCGGCGAAGTCGTCGGCCGTCTGCGTGCAGCCGTGCAGCATCACCAGCACCGGCGGCGGAAGGTCGCTGCGGCGCAAGGGCACGTAGACCTTGTACTTCACCTGGATCGCGGCCTTGCCGAAGGCATGGGTCTCGAAGCTGCCGGGCTCACCGGGGCGGGCGGACGGCCCGGGCTGCGACCCGGATCGCGCAGACGATCCGGGTCGCACCTCGTGCGCGGTGACATCGATGACATCACCCTCGGGCACCACCGTGGCCGATGGGCCTGACAGGCCCGCCGAGGCCAGCGAGCGGCGGATGGTCTCCGTCACGCCGTGCATCGGGCCGGAAATCGGGTCCAGCCCGGCCGACACCAGCGCCTGCCGGATGGTTGCCTGGATGGCCTGGGTGTCGACGTTGGGTGCGCGGGCGTTGAAGGGGTTTTTCATGTCGGTTCTCTCGAAGTCGAAAAAGGGGTCAGTGGATGCGGCCTGACAAGGCCCGACGAACGGCAGGACTGGCCTGCAGCGCACCGAGCACGGTCACGGATTCGATGGCCGCCAGGGCCAGTTCGGGGCTCACGTCGTCGGCGATGCGGGCCAGCCCGACCACCTGGATCTGCAGCCGCTGGCCCGCGGCCACGGCACGCTCCAGATCGAGGCGGCCGTAGTGCTGCAGCCCCACGGTCAGCGTGCGCCGGGCCACGGTCTGCTTCACGGCGTCGGCGTGCAGCGCCAACTGGTTGCGCAGCGCCGTGCGGATCAGGTCAGACCGGTTGGAATAAAAACCTTCCTGCACCAGCAGGTCGACCTGGCCCAGGTCGACCACGCCCACGTTGACGGTCATCTTCTCTGTTTCGCCGGCCCGCTGGCGTGTGTCGGGTGCCATGTTTCTTGGTGTCATGCCATCCACCTGGAATCCAATTGGAATCCTATTGGAGCATGAACAGTGAAAAGAGGGTGGGCACCGTCAATGACCCTGGCGACACCGCCGGCAGCACCGGCGAGGGCGTTCGCAAGCGCACAGACCCCGCCTGCCGGCCGACCTACCGTGTCCCGACGCGAGACAGCACCGCTTTCCGAGCCTTGGCTCACCCGCCCGACCATCAACAAGGACACACCATGACCACCGCCAAGACCGCCAGCAAGTCCACCTCATCGCACAAGGCCGCTTCCGCCAAGGACGCCATCGCGCTGCTCAAGGCCGACCACGAGGCCGTGAGCCAGTTGTTCGCCGAGTACGAAAAGACCCGCTCGGCCAGCAACAAGGAAGCTTTGGTGGCCGAGATCTGCACCGCCCTGACCGTGCACGCGCAGATCGAAGAAGAGATCTTCTACCCTGCCGTGAAGGCCACGCTGAACGACAAGCTGCTGGTGCCGGAAGCCACGGTGGAACACGCCGGCATCAAGGACCTGATCGCGCAGCTCGAAGGCACCAAGCCCGATGGTGAGATGTACGACGCCAGGGTCAAGGTGCTGTCCGAATACGTCAAGCACCACGTCAAGGAAGAACAGACCGAGATGTTCCCGAAGGCGAAGGCTTCGTCGCTGGACATGGTCGAGCTGGGCGCACTGCTGGAAGCGCGCAAGGCCGAACTGATGGCCGAATACGCCTGAGCCTGCGCGGGCCGGCGCGTCTCACACCGCAGGTGAGGCGCCGACCCGCGCAGCGGGTGTGCCCGCAGCCCGTGGCAAACCGAACCATGGCCGCCACGGCCCACTGCTGCGCACCAACCACCAGCAGCCGGCGCTGACGCCAAAAGTCAGCAGCACCAGCACGGTCGCTTCGGCAGCAGGTGCCAGGCGCAGCGGTGCCAAGGCCATCGCCGCGCAGATGATCACGGTCTGGTGCACCAGGTAGACCGGGAACACCGCTTCGCTCAGCGGCGCTCGCCAGCGGTGGTCGTGATTCAGGTGGCGGTGCGCAAAGCCCAGCACCGCGACGATGGCGCTCCACTGCAGCGTGGCGTGCGCCACCCGCTGCAGTGCACGCAGGCCCTCGGGCACCCAGCCCAGCTCGGTCACGTAGGCGAAGTAGCGGTCGATGCCGGCCCAGCACACCAGCGCCAGCAGCAGGGCCGGCCAGCGCAGGGCTTGCAGGCGCACGAAGTGCTGCGGCTGCGTGGCCAGGCCCACGCCCAGCAGGAACAGCAGGAAGTAGCTGGCGTGGTTGAACCAGTCGTCCACCAGCGCATGGGTGCTGCCGAAGCGCGACAGCAGCAGCAGGCGCGAGAGGGCCAGCGCCAGCACCGGCAGCAGCCACAGCTGCCAGGCCGGCCAGCGACCGAATGCCTCGCCCATGCGCTGCCGTCTTTCGGCCGGCAGCAGCCGGCGCAGGCCGAACAACAGCGCCGTGTAACACCACAGGTAGGGCAGGAACCACAGGTGGTTCCAGGTCGGCAGCACCAGGCAATCACCATCGCGGCAGAAGCCCGCGTGGGCACTGAAGTAGAGCTTCAGGAAATCGAGGTAGCTGCCGCCGTAGCCCACCTTCTGCACCACTTCGAAGTAAGGCTGCGGCGGCACGATCAGCACCATGCCCAGCAGCAAGGGCAGTAGCAGGCGCTTGGACCGATCGCGCAGCAGGTGTTGCGGCCGCTGCTGCAGCATCCACGCCGTGGCCGCACCCGACAGCAGGAACAGCAGGCCCATGCGCCAGGGGTTGGACAGGCGCATCAGCGGCTCGAGCGCGGTCGACGCGTGGGGCGACTTCACGTGCCAGTCCCAGCTCACGTAGTACATGCCCACGTGGTACAGCACCAGCAGCAAGAAGGCGCCGATGCGCAACCAGTCCAGAAAGTGTTGTCTTTGATTCGGCATGGCGCGCAGCCTAGGCAGCGCAGCCGGCCAGCACCAGCGCCGCGGGACGAGCCGGGCCCGGTGTGGGGTGAAGCGGTGCCGTCGATCAGCCGCGCCGCTGCAGCGCCTGCATCAGGGCGGCACGGTGGACACGGCTGCAGGGCAGTTCTGCACCGCCGGCCACACGCACCCAGGCGTCACCCTTGTCGGCGGGCCGCACCTCGGCCACCGCAGCCAGCGCCACCGCGTGGCTGCGGTGGATGCGCACGAAGCCCTTGCCCAAGTCGGCCAGCAGCGCCGACAGCGTGCGGCGCAGCAGCCAGTGGCGCGTGCTGCTGTGCACCTCGACGTAATTGTCGGCCGCACGCAGCCAGACCAGCTCGGCCAGCGGCAGCACCTGCAGGTGGCCCCGCTCTTCGACCAGCAGATTGGCTGGCGCGAGTTGTGTCGGTGCCACCGGGCCTGCCCTGCCCTGCCGCCAGGCGCGCAGCCGCTGCAGCGCGCGCAGCAACCGCTCGGGGTCGACCGGTTTGAGCAGGTAGTCCACCGCCGCCGCATCGAAAGCCTGCAGCGCAAAACGGTCGAAGGCGGTGACAAACACCACCGCCGGTCCGTCGTCGGGCAGCGAAGCCGCCAGGTCCAGGCCGCTGACCTGAGGCATCTGCACATCCAGCAGCAGCGCATCCGGGCGCAGGCGCTCGACGGCGGCCAGGGCTTCGGTGGCGCCTGTGGCCAGGCCCACCACCTGCACGCCCGCGCAGTCGGCCAGCAGGTGCTGCAGGCGCGCCAGCGCTGGCGGTTCGTCGTCCACCAGCAGCAGGCGCAGGGGCGCGATCGTGTTCATGCCGGCAGTTCAAGGCGCGCCAGCACACCACCGCCCGGCACGGCCTCGAGCGCCAACACAGCGCTGTCGCCGTGCAGGGCCTGCAGGCGTTGGCGCAGGTTGGCCAGGCCCACCCCTTCGACCAGGGTCGGCGGCAGTTGGCCCGCGTCGTCCTTGACGGTGACCCTCAAGCGCCCGGCCTGCAGGCTGACCGCCACCTCGATGTGCACGGGGCCCGCGCGCTGCTCCACGCCATGCACAAAGGCGTTTTCCAGCAGCGGCTGCACCGACAACGCCGGCACCCGGCAGTCCGCAGCCGCCGGGTCGTCGTGCCAGTTCAGCTGCACGCGGCTGCCAAAACGCTGCACCATCAGCTCGCCATAACTGCGGGCCAGTGCCAATTCCTGCGACCAGCGGTGTTCGGGCGCGGCGGCGGCGTCGGTGGCGGCGCGCATCAGCGCGGCCAGGCGCACAAGTACCGCGTCGGCGGCACGCGGGTTGTCGTGCAGCAGCCCGGCGATGGTGTTCAGCGCGTTGAACAGGAAGTGCGGCTGCACCTGCTGTGTCAACTGCTGCAGCCGCGCCTGCACCGAGAGCTGCTCGAACTGCGCCGCGCGCAGGCGTTCGGCGGCCAGGGCCTGGTGGGAGCGCAGGCCGAACTGCACACCCGACAGCAAGAGATAGAAGACGCTGAACTTCAGGCCCTCGTAACCCAGCACCACCTGCCAGGGTGCGTGCAGGTAGCTGTCGCCCAGCAGCGCCCGTGCGGCATGGCGGATGCCATACATCAAGAGCACAAAACCCGGCGCGACCCACCACAGGGCAGACAAGGCCCGTGCGAACCAGCGCAGCGGCGTGGCCAGCAGCAGGTCGTCTCGCGGTCCGACACGCCAGCGCCATGCCGCCACGCCGGTGGCCACGGCCAGCGCCACGAGTTCGTCGAACAAGGGCCACTGCCAGTGGGTGTAGCCGTCGAACAGCACCTCTTGCATGCCCACCAGCAGCATCAGCGCGCAGAAGCCGGCCCAGGCCAGCCAGAAGCCGCGGCCCGTGGGAGGACTCAGCACCGGGCCATTCGGCGTTGCCAGGGTGTCGGGGGCGGGTTCGCGACTTTTCACGGCCGGCAGCCTACGACAGGAATGCCCTCAAGTTGCCGGCCGGTGTGCCGAAAAGACGGATTGCGCCTTGCGGCGCCGGGGCTCGCAAGCCCCCGTGGCCAGCGCCAGCGCTGGCGCACCACCGACGGCCCACCGTGGCCCTGCGCGTGAACAGGTCCGGTTTCGGGGTCCATTTCCCCCGGGCTCTCAAGTTGTATCCCGCCACCTCCGATATCCCGACGACATGAACCGGGAACCGGCGTGCCTGCGCGTGCAGTCAGCCTAGACCCCGGGACGCCGAGAAGGACTGATTCCATGGCCACCAACATCCCGAACCTGACCACGTCGCAAATCGCTGTGATGACAACGACTGCCATTGCAGCGTTGACCACAGAAGACTGGCGGGCCTTCAGCGCCGAGCAGATCGCGGCGCTCACGGTGGGACAGGTGTCGGCCATCTCGACCAGCGGGCTTCGAGCACTGAGCACGTCCATGATTGCGGCTTTCGAGACGCAGGACATGGCCGCCTTCTCGGCCAGCCAGGCCCAGGCCCTGGGCACCGGTGGCATCCGGGCGCTGACCACCGCACAGGTGGGCGCGCTCACTTCGGTGCAGATCGGCGCGCTGACCACCGCGCAGGTGCGGGCGATGGAAACCGCCGACATCGCGATGATCAGCACCAGCTCGATCAGCGCCATGAACCAGGGTCAGATCGCAGCCATGGCCACCGCCCAGGTGGTGGCGCTGCGTGACTCACAGGTCGCCGCGCTGACGACCACACAGCTTCGCGCCCTGACCACCGGCCAGTTCGTGGCCCTGTCGTCGGCCGACCTGGCCGGGCTGTCGTCGACACAGATCGGATCGCTGACCACGGCGCAGCTGCGCGCCATGACCACCGCCGCCCTGCTGGGCATCGACTCGGCCGACATGGCGGCCATCGGCACCGCCGGTGTGCAGGCGCTGAGCAACCAGCAGGTCGCTTCATTGACCGGCGCGCAGGTGCAGGGCCTGACGGCCCAGCAAGTCGGCGCGATGTCGACCGCACAGGTGGGCAGCCTGGGCACGACCCAGACCGCCGCACTTCAGACGGCCGACCTGGCTGCGATGTCGACGGCACAAGTGCGTGCGCTGTCCACCGCCGGCATCTCGGCGCTGGAAAGTGCCGCCCTGCAGGCGCTGAGCAGCGCCCAGGTGGTGTCGCTGAGCACGGCCCAGGTGCGTGCGCTGGCCGCCGACGCCATTTCTGGCATCGACACCGGCGACGTGCGGGCCATGAGCACGGCACAGGTCCGCCAGCTCAGCGCTGACCAGGTGGCCGCGCTGGAAACCAACCAGGTGGCCGCGCTGGGCACCGGTCAGGTGGCCGCCTTGGGCACCTCGCAGATCCGCGGCCTGGAAACGGCCGATCTGGCGGTGCTCAGCACCAGCCAGCTGGGTGCACTGGGCACCGGCCAGGTGGCAGCGCTCGGTTCGGCGCAGGTCGAAGGCCTGAGCACCAGCCAGCTCGTCAGCCTGAACACGGCGCAGATCGCTGCACTGTCCACATCGGCCGTGGCCGCGCTGAGCGCCGACGACCTGAACGCCTTGGGCACCGACCAGGTGGCCGCGCTGCGCAGCTCGCAGCTGGCCGCACTGAGCACCGCCACGCTGGCCGCGCTGGACACCACGGCCGTGGCCGCGCTGACCACCGCTCAACTGAATTCGCTGAGCACCGCTGACTTCGCGGCCTTCGGCACCGGCCAACTGGCCAGCCTGAGCACGGCGCAGATTGCCGGCCTGGCCACGCGCCACATTGCCACGTTGGACAGCAGCGAACTGGCAGCGCTGGGCACCACGCAGTTTGCCGCCTTCACGACCGCCCAGGTCTCGCGTTTCAGCACGGCACAGATCGCCGGCCTGGACACCGACGACATGGCCGCACTGGGCACGGCACAGATCCGTTCGCTGGGCAGCGCCGCCATCGCCGCACTGGAAGGTGACAACGTCGCGGCACTGACCACGCGCCAGATCGCGGCGCTGAGCACCGGCCAGGTGGCCGCGCTGGAAACCGCCGACGTGACACAGCTGGGCACCAGCCAGCTGGCGGCCATGGGCACGGCGCAGATCCGCGCGCTGGGCACCGCCCAGCTCGATGCGATGGACGACACGCAGGTCGGGTCCTTGAGCTCGAGCCAGGTGCGTGCGCTCAGCAGCTCGCAGGTGGCGGCGCTGGACAACCTGAGCAGCGCACAGCTTGACGTGCTGACCACCGGCCAGCTGGCCGCACTGGGCACGGCCCAGATCACGGTGCTGACCAGTGCCGACCTGGCGGTGATGGACACGGCGCAGATCCGCGCGCTGTCCACTGCTTCGATTGCGGCGCTGGACAACAGCCAGATCGCGGCGCTGAGCACGGCCCAGGTGGCCGCGCTGTCCAGCAGCCAGGTGCGGGCCATCGAAACCAGTGACATCGCGGCCATGGACAGCGGCGACGTCGCCGCCTTCACGACCGGCCAGATCCAGGCGCTGCGCACGGCGCAGATCGACGCGCTGGACGCCAACCAGCTGGGTGCGATGACCACCGCGCAACTGCGCGCGCTGACCACCGGTCAACTGACGGCACTGAACAGCACCGACTTCAACGACCTGTCCAGCACGCAGCTGGCCGCGCTGAGCACGGGCCAGATTGCCAGCCTGAACAGCGCCCAGGTCTCGGGCTTCGACAACGACAGCCTGGCTGCGCTGACCAGCAACCAGCTGCGTGCACTGAGCACCGCCGCCATCGCCGGCCTGGACGCCGCCGACCTGCAGGCGCTGAGCACGGCACAGGTGCGCCAGCTGACGGCTGCACAAGTGGCCGCCATCGAAACCGCCGACCTGGTGGCCATGGAAACCGCCGACCTGGCGGCCTTCAGCACGGGCCAGATCCGGGCGCTGACGACGACCCAGCTGGACGCACTGGGCACGACCGAAATCGCCGCCTTCGACACGGCGCAGATCCGCGCGCTGACCACAGCGCAACTGTCGGTGCTGGACGGCCTGACCTCGACCCAGCTGGCGGCCCTGAGCACCGGCCAGCTGCCGGGCCTGAGCGCCGGCCAGGTGGGTGACCTCAGCACCACCGACCTGGTGGCCATGACCACCGCGCAGCTGCGCTCGCTGAGCACCAGCGCCATCGCCGCGCTGGACACCGGCGCGCTGGACGCGCTGAGCACGGCCCAGTTCAATGCCCTGCGCAGCGCGCAGATCGCCGCGCTGACACCCACGCAGCTGGCTTCGCTGGATTCGACCGACTTCGCCGCGATGAGCACGGGGCAGATCCGCGCGCTCAGCACCGCGCAGCTGGACGACCTGAGCACGCCGCAGCTGCAGATGCTGTCCACCGCGCAGGTGGTGGCCCTGTCCACGGCCCAGGTGATCGGCCTGGGTGCCGACCTCAACAACCTCAGCGACACCCAGCTGGGCGCGCTGACGGCGACGCAGATCGCGCGCCTGACCACGGCCCAGGTGGCGGGCCTGGAAGCCGCTGACCTGGCGGCCTTGAGCACGGGCCAGATCCGCGCCATCAGCACCGCTGGCATCGCCGGCATGGACGCAGCCGACCTGCAGGCGCTGAGCACCTCGCAAGTCAACGCGCTGACCGCCGCACAGGTGCGTGCCATCGAAACCGCCGACCTGGCGCTGATGGAAACCGCCGACATCGCCGCGATGAGCACCGGCCAGCTGCGTGCCATGGGCACCGACCAGCTGGCGGCATTGACCCCGTCGCAAGTGGCCGCGCTGACCTCGGCCCAGGTGGCCGCGCTGAGCAGCAGCCAGGCCAGCGAACTGGTGGGCAACAACCTGGCCACCATGACCACGGCGCAGATTGCCGGTCTGGCGCCGGCGGTGATCGCCGACCTGACGACCAGCGAAATCGCTTCGCTGACCACCAGCCAGGTGGCTGCGCTGACGACGCGCCAGATGATGGCGATGGAAACGGCCGACCTGGCCGTGCTGTCTGCCGGCCAGCTGGCCGCGCTGAACACGGCGCAACTCGCGGCACTGAGCACCGCGCAGTTTGCCGGCCTGAGCACCACGCAATTGGGTGAACTGTCGACGACGCAGGTCGCCGGCCTGAGCACCTCGCAGGTTCGCAGCCTGGACAGTGCCGACCTGAACACCCTGGGCACGTCCGCCTTCGCCGCGATGCGCAATGCGCAAGTGGCTGCAATGAGCACGAGCCAGATCGCCGGCCTGGACACCGCCGACCTGGCGGCACTGAGCACGGGCGCCATCCGCAGCCTGAGCACATCTCAGATCCAGGCGCTGGACACGGATGCCGTCGTGGCGCTCACCACCAGCCAGGCCGCCGCATTGGGCACCGGCCAGGTGCGTGCCTTCACCACGGCGCAGATCGAAGCGCTGGAAACCGCCGACCTGGCGGCCCTGGGCACGGCCCAGGTGCGCATGCTGAACACCTCGCAGCTCGACGCACTGTCCACCAGCCAACTGCAGGCACTGAACAGCGCGCAGGTGGCAGCGCTGAGTAGTGGCCAGGTCAACAGCCTGAGCACGTCCGACTTCAACAGCCTGACCACCGGCCAGATCGCCGCGCTGAGCACGGCACAGATCGCACAACTCGGCACCACGCAAGTGGCCGCGATGGAAACCGCCGACCTGGCGGCGCTGGACACGGCCCAGGTGGCCGCCCTGCGCACCGCGGCCGTTGCCGCGATGGGCAGCGACCAGATCGCCGCGATGGGCACGGGCCAGATTGCCGCGCTGACCACCTCGCAGGTGCGGGCGATGGGCGCCGACCAGATCGAAGGCCTGGGCACCGGCAACCTGAACGCGCTGGGCAGCAGCCAGCTGCGTGCACTCAGCAGCAGCCAGCTCGATGCCTTGAGCACCACGCAGCTGGACGCGATGAGCACGGCGCAAGTGGCTGCGCTGGCCACCTCGCAGGTGGCCTCGCTGGCCGGCACCGACCTGGCCGCCTTCAACACCGCGCAGTTCGCGGCGCTGAGCACGGCACAGGTGCGTGCCATCACCAGCACGCAGATCGGCAGCCTGGAAACCGCCGACCTGGCGGCGCTGGACACGGCCCAGGTGCGGGCCTTCAGCAGCATGGCCATCGCCGCGATGGAAACGAGCCAGATCGCTGCGCTGAGCACATCACAGATCGAAGCCCTGTCCACCGGACAGGTGCGTGCGCTGCAAGGTGAAGACCTGGCCGCGATGGGCACCAGCCAGCTGGCGGTGCTGGACAGTGCACAACTGCGTGCGCTGACGACCAGCCAGCTCGACGCGCTGGGCACCACGCAGCTGGCCAGCCTGGGCACGGCGCAGATCGCCGCACTGTCCACCGGCCAGGTGGCCGGCATCGAGGCCACCGACCTGGCTGCGCTGGGCACCACGCAATTTGACGCGATGACCACGGCGCAGATCGCCGCCCTCACCACCACCCAGGCCGCCGGCCTGGACACCGCCGACCTGGCGGCCCTGGACAGCGCGCAGTTCCGCGCGCTGGACACCGCCAACATGGCTGCGTTGGGCGCCTCGCAAGTGGCCGCCATCACCACCGCGCAGGCCGCGGCATTGACCACCAGCCAGGTGCGGGCGATCGACGCCGAAGACCTGGGCTCGCTGGGCACCGCCGCCTTGGCCGCGATGGCCACCGCCACGCTGCGCGCCATGGGCACGGCACAGCTCGACGCGCTGGACACCACGCAGCTGGCCAGCCTGAGCACGGCGCAGGTGGCCGCGCTGACATCGACGCAGATCGCCAGCCTGCAGCCCACCGACCTGGCCGCCATGGGCACGGCGCAGTTCGCGGCGCTGAGCACGGGCCAGATCCGCGCCATCACCACCACGCAGGTGGGCCTGCTGGACACCGCCGACATCGCCGCGCTGGACAGCGCACAGCTGCGGGCCTTCAGCTCCGCGCAGGTGGTGGCGCTGGAGGGCGCCCAGCTGCAGGCGCTGACGACCGCACAGGTCGTGGCCCTGAGCACCGGCCAGGTGCGGGCCATCGAAGCCGCCGACCTGGCGGCCATGGAAACCGCTGACGTCGCCGCCTTCACCACCGCACAAGTCGCCGCGCTGTCGACCGGCCAGGTCGACACACTGACCGCCGAACAACTGGGCGGCCTGACGCCGATCCAGATCGCCGCGCTGTCGACCAGCCAGCTGGCGATGCTGGACGCCGACGACATCAACGCCCTGGGCACCAACCAGCTGGCGGCCCTGACCGCCGTGCAGGTGGCCAGCCTGAACACGACGCAGATCGCGGCCTTCGATGCCGACGACCTGGCCGCGCTGGGCACGGCGCAGATCGCTGCGCTGTCCACAACGCTGGTGTCCGCCCTGAGCGGCACCGCGCTGGCCGGCCTGACGACGGCACAGGCCGCGTCGCTGACGACATCCCAAGTGGCCGCCATCCAGCCCGAAGCGCTGGCCCTGATGGACACGACCGACCTGGCCGCGATGAGCAGTGCCCAGCTGCGTGCGCTGAGCGCGCTGCAACTGGACGCGCTGGACACGGCGCAGATCGCCAACCTGACGACCGCCCAGGTCGCCGGCCTGCGCACCAGCCAGATCGCCGGCCTGGAAGCCACCGACCTGGCGGCCATGGGTACGGCGCAGTTTGCCGCGCTGACCACCGCCCAAGTTGCGGCCTTCACCACCAGCCAGATGGTGGCGATGGAAACCGCCGACATCGCGGCGCTGACCACCGCACAAGCCCGCGCGCTGAACGCCGACAACGTGGCCGTGCTCAGCGGTGAACAGCTGGTCGCCATCAGCTCGGCACAAGCCGCTGCGCTGAGCAGCGCACAAGCCGCCGCGATCAACGTCGACGTGATCTCCGCGATGGAAACGGCCGACCTGGCCGCGCTGTCCACCGGCGCTGTCGCCGCGCTGTCCACCGGCCAGCTGAACGCGCTGGACGGTTCGCAGCTGGCCAGCCTGACAACACGTCAGGTGGCATCGCTGACCGCCGAACAGGTGGCCAGCATCGACGCCGCCGACCTGGCCGCCATGGGCACGGCGCAGTTTGCCGCCATGACCACGGCGCAGATCGCTTCGCTGACGTCGACCCAGATCACCGGCATGGAAACCGCCGACGTGGCGGCGCTGACGACGGCACAAGTCCGTGCGCTGAGCGCGGCCCAGATCCTGGACCTGAACGCCGCGGCCGTGCAAGGCATGACGACGGCCCAGGTGGCTTCGCTGAGCACGGGCCAGATCGCCGCGCTGTCCACCACCCAACTGGTCGAGATGGACACCGCCGACCTGGCGGTGCTGAGCAGCGCGCAGTTTGCAGCGCTGTCCACCTCGCAGCTGGAAGTGCTGTCCAGCAGCCAGATGGCTGCGCTGTCCGGCAACCTGCTGGCCAGCGCCAGCACGACGCAGATCGCCAGCTTGACGCCTGATGCCGTCATCGCCCTGGGCACGGCGCAGTTTGCCGCTTTCACGACCGCCCAGGTGGCGGCCTTCACGACCAGCCAGGCCGCGGTGATCGAGGCCGAAGACCTGGCCGCGCTGAACACGCGCCAGCTGGTGGCCTTCGCCGCCGACAACGTGGCCGCGCTGGGCACCAGCGCCATCGTCGCGCTGTCGACCACCCAGTTTGCCGCCCTGACCACGGCCCAGGTGGCCGCGCTGACGGCCGAACAGATGGCCATCATCGAAACCGCCGACCTGGCCGCGATGAGCACCCGCCAGCTGGCCGTGCTGTCCACATCGCAGCTGGATGCGCTGGACACGACGCAGCTCAACGCCTTGAGCACGCGCCAGATCGCCGGCCTGACCGCGGCGCAGATCGCCGGCCTGGAAGCCGCTGACCTGTCCGCCCTGGCCACCGCCCAGGTGGCGGCGCTGACCACCTCGCAAGTGGCCGCCATCACGTCCACCCAGGCCGCGGCCATGGAAACCGACGACCTGGCCGCGCTGGGCACAGCCCAGGTGCGTGCACTGTCGGTCGACGCCATCGCCAACCTGTCCACCGCCGCGATGGTGGCGCTGTCCACCGCGCAGGTGGCAGCACTCAGCAGCGCGCAGCTGCAGGCCGTGACGGCCGAAAACCTGGCCGTGATGCAAACCGCCGACCTGGCCGCGCTGGGCACGGCGGCCATCACCGCACTGAGCAGCAGCCAGCTCGACGCGCTGGACACGACGCAACTGGCCAGTCTGTCGACGGCACAGATCGCCGCGCTGACGACGACACAACTGGTCGGCATCGAAGCCAGCGACCTGGCCGCCCTGACAACCGCACAGTTCGCTGCGTTCACGACGGCCCAGCTGTCGGCACTGACCACCAGCCAGGCCCTGGCGCTGGAAGGTGAAGACGTGGCCGCACTGCGCACCAGCCAGCTGCGTGCGCTGACCGCAGAAACCGTGGCCGAGCTGTCCAGTGCCGCCATCGCCAGCCTGACCACGGCACAAGCCGCGGCGCTGACGACGACCCAACTGGCTGCCCTGTCGACGACCAACCTGTTTGCCCTGGAAACCGCCGACCTGGCCGCCTTCACGACGGGCCAGATCGCCGCGCTGTCGCTGGAACAACTGGCTGCGCTGGACACCACGCAGCTGAGCAGCCTGACGACCCGCCAGATCGCCGCGCTGAGCACGACGCAGATCGAAAGCCTGGCGGCCGAGAACCTGGCCGCTCTGGGCACGGCGCAGTTTGCCGCGATGACCACGGCCCAACTGTCGGTGCTGACCACCAGCCAGGCCGCGGCACTGGAAGGTGACGACATCGCCGCGCTGCGCACCAGCCAGCTGCAGGCGCTCAGCGCCGCCAGCATCGCCGAGCTGTCCACCGGCGCTGTCGCTGCGCTGACGACGGCACAGGTCGGTGCACTGACCACCACGCAGCTGGAAGCGCTGAGCACGACCACGCTGTCGGTGATGGAAACGGCCGACCTGGCCGCGATGCGCACGTCGCAGATCGCTGCCTTGTCGTCGAGCCAGATCGACTCGCTCACCACCACGCAACTGGACAGCCTGACGACGGCGCAGATCGTGGCGCTGACAACCACCCAACTGCAGTCGCTGACCCCCGAAGACCTGGCCGCGCTGGGCACCACGCGTTTTGCCGCGCTGTCCACCACGCAGCTGGAAGCCTTCAGCTCTTCGCAGGCCGCGGCCATCGAAGGCGAAGACATCGCGGCGCTGCGCACCAGCCAGCTGCGTGCGCTGTCGGCCGACAGCATCACGAGTCTGTCCACCGCGGCCCTGGCCGCGTTGACGACGGCACAAGCCGCTGCGTTGACCACCACGCAGGTGGCCGCGCTGTCCACCACCACGCTGGGTGAACTGCAGACCGCCGACCTGGCGGCCATGGGCACGACCCAGCTCAACGCCTTCTCGGCCACGCAGCTGGACACGCTGAGCAGCACGCAGCTGCAGTCGCTGACCAGCGCCCAGGTCGCCGGCCTGTCCACCACGCTGATGGTGGAAATGAGCGCCGAAGACCTGGCCACGTTGAGCACGGCTCAATGGACCGCGCTGAAGACGGCGCAGATTGCCGCGCTGACCACCAGCCAGGTGCTGGGCATGGAATCGGCCGACGTGGCCGCGCTGAGCACGGCGCAGATCCGCGCCATCACGCTGGAGAACCTGGTCGAGCTGAGCGCCGACAACATCGTCGCGCTGAGCACGGCGCAGGTGGCCGCGCTGTCCACGACGCAACTGGAATCGCTGTCGACGACACAGATCGTGGCCATGGAAGTGGCCGACCTGGCCGCGCTGACCACGCGCCAGATGCAGGCCCTGAGCACGACGCAGCTCGACGTGATGAGCAGCAGCCAGATCGCCGGCTTCGGTTCTTCGCAGATTGCCGCACTGACCAGCACGCAGCTCAGCGCCCTGGGCAGCGGGCTGACCGAAGGCCTGTCCACCAGCCAGCTGGCGGGCATGAGCACCTCGCAGATCGCTTCTCTCACCAGCGCCCAGGTGGCGGCATGGGAAACGTCCGACATCGCGGTGCTCAGCACCTCGCAAGTCCGCGCGCTGTCGGCCGAAGCGCTGTCTTCGCTGAGCAGCAGCGTGGTGCAGGCGCTGTCCACCGCCCAGGTGGCGGCGTTCACCACCACCCAGGTCAGTGAACTCAGCACCACGATGCTGGGTGTGATGGAAACCCGCGACCTGGCGGTGTTGAGCTCGGCCCAGCTGATGGCCCTGAGCACCACGCAGGTGGATGCGCTGGACACGACGCAGCTGTCCAGCCTGACGACGAGCCAGATCGCCGCGCTGTCCACCACGCTGGTGCAGGGCCTGTCCGCTGAAGACCTGGCCGCGCTGGGCACGGCGCAGTTCGCTGCGCTGCGCACCGCGCAAGTCGCCGCGCTGAGCAGCAGCCAGGCCGCTGCGCTGGAAACCGCCGACATCGCGGCGCTGTCCACGGCACAGGTCCGTGCGCTCAGCGCCGAAGCCATCAACTTCATGTCCAGCGCCGGCACCGTGGCGCTGAGCACGAGCCAGATCGCGGCCCTGACCACCACGCAGGTGGCGGCCATCAGTGACGCCAACCTGGCCGTCATCGAAACCGCCGACCTGGCCGCCATGGGCACCGCCCAACTGGCCGCGCTGGGCACCGGTGGCCTGAACCTGATGGGCAGCAGCCAGCTGGCGGCGCTGACCACCACGCAGATCAACACCCTGGCCCCCGACACCGTGGCCAACCTGGCCAGCGACAAGCTGAACAGCTTCACCACCAGCCAGTACGCCGCGCTGCGCACCTCGCAAGTGGCTGCTCTGAGCGACGAACAGGTGGCGGCGCTGGAAACCGCCGACCTGGCGGCCCTGGGCACGGCGCAGATCCGCGCGCTGAGCGCCACGCACATCGCATCGCTCAGCGAAGCCCAAGCCGCTGCGCTGACCACCAGCCAGGTGGCCGCGCTCAGCACGACGCAGCTGCAGAACATGGAAGCCGCCGACCTGGTGGCCATGGGCACGGCGCAGTTCGCCGCGATGACCACGGCGCAGATCCGCAACCTCACGCTGGACCAGGTGGCATCGCTGGAGACCGCCGACGTGGCCGCGCTCAGCACCGCACAGGTGCGCGCCTTCACGGCCGACGCCATCACCACGCTGTCGGCCGAGGCCATCACGGGCCTGACGACCAGCCAGGTCGCAGCCCTGAGCACGGCCCAGGTGGCCGCCATCGAAGCCGCCGACATGGCGGTGATGGACACCGCCGACCTGGCCGCGATGGACACCGCCCAGGTGCGTGCCTTCACGCTGGAACAGATGGCTTCGCTGACCACCAGCCAGCTGGCCGCGCTGACCACCACGCAGGTGGCGGCCTTCAGCAGCACGCAGCTGACCAGCATTGCGCCTGAAAGCCTGCCGGCCTTCGGCACCGCGCAGTTCGCCGCCATGACCACCCGTCAGGTGGCCGGCCTGACGCAGGACCAGGTGGCCAACCTGGCCACCGAGGACCTGGCCGCACTGTCGACGACACAGGTGCGTGCACTCACCGCCGACCAGCTGGTGGCGCTGACCACCACGCAGATGGGCGCGCTGACCACCGCCCAGGTGGCCAACCTGAGCAGCAGCCAGATCGTGGCGCTGGAAGCTGCCGACGTGGTCGCGATGGGCACGGCGCAGTTCGCCGCGCTCACCACGGGTCAGGTGGCATCGCTCACCGACGTGCAGGCAGCGGCGTTCGAATCCGCCGACATCGCCGCGCTGTCCACCTCGCAGCTGCGTGCGCTGTCCACCACCGCCATCGCGGTGCTGGAAACCGCCGTTGTCGCTGCTTTGACCACCAGCCAGGTCGAAGCGCTGAGCTCGGCCCAGGTGGCCAGCCTGGACGCGGCCGACCTGGCGGCCATGGGCACGGCCCAGTTCGAGGCCTTCACCACCGGCCAGATCGCGGCCTTCACCGACGCCCAGGTGGCGGCGCTGGAAACCGCCGACGTGGCCGTGCTGTCGGTCTCGCAGCTGTCGGCCATCGGCACGACGCAGATCCTGTCGCTGGAAACCGATGTCATCGCCGCGCTGACCACCACGCAGGTGGACGGCCTGACGACATCGCAGATCGCGGCCTTCACGCCCAGCGCGCTGGCCGCCATGGGCACGGCGCAGTTTGCCGCCCTCAACGCCGGTCAAGCCGCTGCGCTGACCGGTGGGCAGGCTGCTGCCTTCGACACCGCCGACCTGGCGGCGATGGACGCATCGGTGGTGGCTGCGCTGCGCACCAGCGCCATCGCGTCCCTCACCACCGCCAGCATTGAAGCGCTGACAACGTCGCAAGTGGCGGCACTGACCACGGCCCAGGTGCGGGCCATCGATGGTGCCGGCATCGCGGCCATGGAAACGGCTGACCTGAACGTGCTGAGCACCGCCCAGGTGGGCGCACTGCTCGCCAGCCAGGTGGCGGCACTGAGCAGCACCCAGCTGTCCAACCTGGGCACCACCCAGTTGGCTGCCATGGGCACGTCGCAACTGCGGGCCATCGACACGGGTGACCTGGTGACCCTGGGCACGGCGCAGTTTGCCGCGCTGACCACGGCACAGATCGCCGGCCTGGCCAGCAGCCAGATCGCCGCACTGGAAACCGCCGACCTGGCAGCCCTGGACGGCGGCCAGATCGCGGCCATCCACACCAGCGGCATTGCCGAACTGAGCGCAGCGCAGATCATCGCGCTGAGCACCAGCCAGGCGATGGCGCTGACGACGGCACAGATCCGTGCGCTGAGCACGGGCCAGATCGCGGCCCTGGACACCGCCGACCTGGCGGCCATGGACACCGGCCAGTTCGATGTCTTCACCACGGCGCAGATTGCCGCGCTGGGCACCAGCCAACTGCTGGCGCTGACCACCAGCCAGCTGGTGGAACTGGGCACCTCGCAGCTGAGCGCCATCAGCGCGGCCGACCTGGCCACGCTGGGCACCACGCAGTGGGCCGCCTTCAGCACCGGCCAGATCGCCGGCCTGAGCAGCAGCCAGGTGGCCGGCATGGACACCGCCGACCTGGCAGCGCTGAGCGCAGACCAGGTGGCGGCCCTGTCCACCGCGGCCATCGCCGCGCTGGACGCCAGCCTGATCGAAGCCCTGACCACCACGCACCTGGCCGCGCTGCGCACCAGCCAGATCCGCGCCATCGAAACCGCCGACCTGGCGGCCATGGAAACGGCTGACCTGAACGCGCTGAGCGTGGCCCAGCTGAACGCCTTGAGCACGGCACAGGCCGCGGCGCTGACCACCACGCAACTGGACAGCCTGAGCACCACGCTGCTGGCCGGCCTGGGCACGACGCAGCTGTCGGCGATTGCCGCGGCCGACCTGGCCGCGCTGGGCACCACGTCCTTCAGCGTGCTCAGCGCCAACCAGATCGCGGGCCTGACGACAACGCAGATCGCGGCGATGGAAACCGCCGACCTGGACGTGTTCAGCGCCACGCAGATCCGTGCCATCACCACCGCCGGCATCGAAGCCATGGGCAGCGCGCAGTTCGTGGCACTGTCCACCGGGCAGGTGGCCGCACTCACCACGTCGCAGATCGCAGCGATCGAAAACGCCGACCTGGCGTTGATGGAAACCGCCGACCTGAACGCGCTGACCGCCGCGCAGGTCAAGGCTTTGGCCACCGACCAGATCACGTCGCTGACGACTTCGCAGCTGTCCAGCCTGGGCAACACCCAGCTGTCGGCCCTGAGCTCGACGCAGATGGCCGTGCTGGGCACCGGTGACCTGAATTCTCTGACGACCGACCAGTGGGGCGCCTTCACCAGCGGCCAGATCGCGGCGCTCACCAGCACGCAGGTGGCCAATCTGGAAACCGACGACGTGGCGGCGCTGCGCACCAGCCAGATCCGCGCGCTGGACACCGTGGACATTCAAGCCCTGAGCACGGCGCAGATCGTCGCGCTGACGACGGCACAAGTGGCGGCGCTCAGCACCTCGCAAGTGGCTGCGCTGGAAACGGCCGACGTCGCCGCCATCGAAACCGCCGACCTGGCGGCGATGGGCACGACGCAGATCCGCGCCTTCAGCGCCGATCAGGTGGCGGCACTGGGCACCGCTCAGCTCGTCAGCCTGAGCACCGCGCAGGTGGCGGCCATCGGCACGGCGCAACTGGCCGGCATGGACGCGGCCGACTTCAACAGCTTCACGACCGCACAGTTCGCTGCGCTGCGCACGAGCCAGATCGCGGCCCTGTCCACCACGCAGGTGGCGGCGCTGGAAACCGACGATCTGGGAGCCCTGGGCACGAGCCAGATGCGGGCCTTCAGCACCGCGGCGGTGGCGGCCTTCAGCACCAGTTCGCTGGAAGCGCTGAACACGGCGCAGATCGGCGCCTTCAGCAGCAGCCAGGTTCGTGCCTTGGCCACGGCGTCGCTCTTTGCACTGGAAACCGCCGACCTGGTGGCCATGAGCACCGGCCAGATCGCCGCGTTCACCGGTGAGCAGCTGGCGGCGCTGGACAGCGGGCAACTCGCCAGCCTGAGCACCCGCCAGGTGAACGCGCTGTCCATCGGCCAGCTGAACACGCTGTCGGCGGCCGACCTGGCCAGCTTCACCAGCGCGCAGTTTGCGGGCATGAGCACCGGCCAGGTGGCAGCCTTCAACACGACGCAGGTCGCCGGCTTCGAGGCCGAAGACATCGCTGCGCTGCGCACCAGCCAGATCCGTGCGCTGAGCACGGCGGCCATCGAAGCGCTGAGCACCGGCAGCATCGTGGCGCTGACCACGGCGCAGGTCTACGCGCTCACGTCCAGCCAGGTGCGGGCCCTGGCCACCGACGACATCGCGGCCATGGAAACGGCCGACATCCGTGCGCTGTCCACCGGGCAGCTGGCGGTGATGTTCACGTCGCAGATCGATGCCTTCACGACGAGCCAGATCGCGGCGCTGACGTCGGCGCAGATCCAGGCGCTGAGCACCGCGCAACTGGCGGTGCTGTCGGGCAGTGAACTCTCGGCGCTGGACGCAGACGGCATGGCCGCGCTGCGCACTTCGCAGATTGCTTCGCTGTCGACGGCGCAGATCACCAGCCTGGACACCGGTGACCTGGCGGCGCTGAGCACGGCCCAGGTGCGTGCACTGACCACCGATCACCTGATCGCGATGGACAGCAGCGACCTGAACGCGCTGACCACGGCGCAGTGGGCCGCCCTCACCAGCACGCAACTGCGCGCCATCGAAACCGCCGACCTGGTGGCGATGGACAGTGCCGACCTGGTGGCGCTGACCACCGGCCAGATCGCATCGCTGAGCCTGGAGCAGATCGACGCGCTGACCACCACGCAACTGGCCACGCTGACGAACACTCAGGTGGCCGGACTGAGCACCACGCAACTCGCCAGCTTCGACAGCGAAGAGCTGGCGGCGTTCACCACCAGCCAGTTCGCGGCCCTGCGCACGGCGCAGATCGCGTCGCTGTCGGGTGAGCAGATCAGCGGCCTGGCCACCGAGGACATCGTGGCGCTGACCACGGCGCAGGCGCGGGCCTTGACGGTGGACCAGATCGTGGCGCTGACCACCGACCAGGTGATGGCCTTCGAAACCGCCGACCTGGCTGCGATGACGATGGTGCAGTACAACGCCTTCGAGGCCGAAGACTGGGGTGTCATGAGCACGGCGCAGTTTGCCGCGCTGTCCAGCGTGACCCCGATCGTGCTGGACCTGGACGGCAACGGCATTCAGACCCGCAGCGCAGCCGAGGGCGTGATGTTCGACATCGACGCCAGCGGTCGCCAGACGCAGGTGGGCTGGGTGGCCGGCAACGACGGGCTGCTGGTGCGTGACATCAACGGCAACGGCACCATCGACGATGGCACCGAGCTCTTCGGCGGCGCCACGCAGCTGAGCAATGGCCAACGTGCAGGCAACGGCTTTGCGGCCCTGGCGCAGCTGGACAGCAACAACGACGGCAAGATCGACGCCAGCGACGCAGCCTTCGGTGAGCTGAAGGTCTGGGTCGATGCCGATGCCGACGGCGTCAGCGATGCCGGCGAGTTGCGCGGTCTCTTCGATGCCGGCGTGATGGAGTTGAACCTCGACTTCACCAAGGGCACCGGCATGGACAACGGCAACCTGCTGGGCATGCTGGGCAGCTACACCGGCAGCGACGGCAGCACGAACGAGATGGTCGACGTGTGGTTTGCCAAGCAGCCGACAGCCGACGTGCTGCCGCAGCTGGGCGAGCTGCTGGCTGCCGACGCGGGCAAGCTGCTGGACGGCCCGGCCGCCCCGGAGACCACCCGTGCGGCAGCCCCGGCACCCGCCGGCCTGGGCGTGGCGCGCAACACCGGCATGAGCGACGAAGAGCTGCTGCGCCAGCAGCAACCGCTGCTGTAAGGCACACAGCGCAGCAGCTCACCACTGACGCGCGATACCCGCCGAGCCCGCCCGACACCCTGGTGCCGGGCGGGCTCGGTCCTTTGCCGGCGGGTCCTCGGCGTGTCCCCCGCGGATGGGGGGTGCAAAGCGGGGCTCCCGACGGCCAGGTGGCTGGCGCGGCTAACGATGACGGAATGGTGCGTCGGCACATTGACGGCATCCCCTTTCAAGGAAGCCGTCATGCCCCGTTGTCCCAGCCGCACAGGTCTTTTCCTCACCGTGGCGCCGCGCCTGACCAGCTTGTTTGCCGCCAGCACACTGGCCTTGGCGACCGCCAGTGCATCGGCGCAATTGATCCGGCCCGACTCGGCCACCTCACCCACGCAGTTCAACAGCCGCTACGACATCGGCAATGCCATCGACGGCTCGGGCATGCCCGCCGGCTTCACGCTGGTCGACAGCCACGCGGCTTATGCCAACGTCGAAAACCACTGGACCACCGCCAGCGGCGCGATTGCCGCCGGCAATGCCTGGGCCGTCTTCAACTTCGACGCCGACCAGGAACTGGGCCAGTTCCACCTGTGGAACCACCAGTCGAGCCCCGGCCACGCGTCCAACGCCACCTATGCCGTGCTGCAGTTCGACCTGGAACTGCGCGACGCCAGCGGCGCCATGCTGCTGCGCCTGGACGACGTGGCCGCCGTGGGCGGCGTGGACAACAACACCGCCCAGACCTTCGAGTTTGCGGCCACGTCGGGCGTGCGCAGCGTCTACTTCAACATCGACCGCAACGGCAGTGCCAGCGGCACCAGCAGCTACACCGGCCTGGCCGAAGTGGCCTTCGGTTCACCGATTCCCGAGCCCGGCACCTACGCGCTGATGCTGGCCGGCCTGCTGGCCGTGACCGCGGCCGCCCGGCGCAGACAGCACCCGCGCTGAGCGCATGCCGTGGCGGGCACGGCGGGCGAAGTGCCCGCCGAAAGCCGGCTTGTTTGGGGCCTGGCGCAGGCCACCGGCTCCTAGACTGGCCGCTCGGCATCTTTGCGTCCAGCCCATGACCAGCGCCCCGCCGGTGCACCTTCACCTGATCGCCTACTCACCCGAAACCCGCGCCCAGGTGCCCAGCGGCTGGTTGGTGCTGGACAACCTGGACAACCCGCGGCCGGACTGGTTCGAGTACTGGCCCGTGCGGCAGCGGCTCTTGACCGAGCCGCTCGACGACGCAGCCTTCTACGGCTTCTTTTCGCCCAAGTTCTGCAGCAAAACCGGCCTGTCGCACGCGCAGGTGCAGGCCTTCGTGAGCCAGCACGCCGCGCACGCCGACGTGCTGCTGTTTTCACCGCAACCCGACATGGGCGCGTTTTTCCTCAACGTCTTCGAGCAGGGCGAAACCTTCGACCCGGGCCTGATCGACGCCTACAGCCAGTTCCTGCTGGCCATCGGCCGGCCCGCACCGCTGCAGCAGATGGTGATGGACTCGCGCCAGGTGTGTTTTTCGAACTACTTTGTCGCCAGGCCCGCGTTCTGGCGTGAGTGGCTGGCGCTGAACGAAAAGCTGTTCGCGATCTGCGAAGGCCCGGCCACACCGCTGCAACAGGCGCTGACGCTGCAGACCAGCTACCCCGGCCCTGGTGGCGGGGTGCAGCGCAAGGTTTTCCTTCAGGAACGTGCCGCCTCGCTGCTGCTGGCCACGCAGCCGCACTGGCGCAGCGTGCCGCACGACCCCTTTGGCATGGGCTGGTCGGTGTCGCGCTTCCGGGACCATCCGCAGGAGACCTACATCAGCGACGCCTTGAAGCGCGCTTTCCGCGACACCGGCTGGCCGCACTACATGCAGGCCTTTGCGCAGGTGCGGCAGCGTTTCCTGCAGCCGGTGCAACAAGCCGCCTGAGCGGCTTGCCTCTCTGGCCTATGTCAGGCCGCAGCAGCCTGCACCACACCCAGACGCAAGATCCCGGCGTGTGGCAGGCGGCAAGCCGGCGCCCACGGCGGCAGGCTGCTGAACACGGTGCGGCCGGCGGCCAGCGCCACCACCAGGGCGTAGGACTCGCAGCCCACCACCCAGCGTGCGGCTGACAGCGCATCGGCCAGCGTCGCGCTGCAGTCCAGTTGCACCTGCGGGTGGCGTGCCAGCCAGGCCGCGTACTTGCCGGTTTCGTCGGAAGGATGCGGACGCAGGCGGATCGGCGCGGCGGCCGGCATGCCCGCAGCCACACGGTGCTGCATGAACCAGTCCAGCGCCTGCCACTCACCGGCCACGCCGCGGCCCCAGTCCTTGCGCGCGGGCTCCATCACATACAGCACAGCTGCTGCGTCGTGCGGCACGGCTTGCACTGCTGCCACCTGTTCGGCCAGGTAGAGGTTGCGTTGCACACGCACCCGGTCGGCCGGGAAGTGCCAGCGGGCCAGCGCCAGCGCATCGCCGTCGGTGACCCAGAACTCGTCGGGCCACTGCTGCACCCCGTTGCGCACAAAACGCACCGGGTAGTTGACCCAGTGGTCGATGACAGCCACCGAGCGCACACCCTGCTGCTGCGCCTGCACACGTGCCTGGTGTTCCAGGTCGGTGGCCCAGCCGGTGCCCGACAGCAGCAGCCGCGCGCCATCCAGCGCTTCGTCGACCGACGTGCACAGCGGCGCATCGCCAAAACGCTGCCGCCACAACCGGGCGGCAGGGCCCTGCATCACCGCACGCACCTGGAAGCTGCGTGGCTGCAGCCACGGCAGGATGACATTGGCCGCACCGGCGTCGTGGCAGACCACGGCCAGTGGCGTGGGCAGCTCGGGGCTGTCGTGCGGTTCAGTTCGTCTGGGCATGGGCGAAGCGGGCGAAGAGCACGATGTCGGTGGGCTGGCCGTCGACCAGTTCCTGCGCCACCCGCACGGCCTCGCGTGTGAAGCCGGCACGTTGCGCGATCTTCAGCATGCCGTGGTTGCTGGCCAGCATGCCGCACGTCAACTTGCGCAGGCCCGGCTGCGAGGCCAGCCAGTCGGCCAGCAGCTGGAAGGCCTGCAGGCCCAGGCCCTGGCCCCAGCAGCTGCGTTCGCCCATCAGGATGCCGATGTCGGCGGTGCCGTGGTGCAGGCTGCGGTAGGCGGTAAGCGTGCCGATGGCCCGGTCGCCTTCGGCCAGGCGCACGCTGGCGTACAGGTTGGCACTGCCTTCGAAGGACTGCAGGTACCGCAGGCTGCTGTCCACGGTGTGGTGCACGAAACGCTGGTTGGAGTGGCGCACGACCTCGGGGTCGTTCAACCAGGCCACGTGCTGGTCGGTGATGTCGGATGTGCGCATCGGGCGCAGCCGCACACGTTCACCTTGCAGCACCGGCAAGGGCGCGGCCGTCATCATGGTCGGCTGGCCCAGACCATCACGCAGCTTGCGCGACCGCGCCGCGCAGGGCATCGAGCTGGCCCCAGACCTTGCGGAAAGCCGCGACGATCTGCGCCACCTCGGCGGGCCCGTGCGCAAACTGACCCATCGCCAGGCCCACGAAACTGCGGCTGTGCAGGTCTTCGGCCACCGGGCACAGGCCCGGTCCGTAGGTGACCGTGCTGTCGCCGTGTGCCGTGCCGGTCCACGGAAAACCGCCGGTGCCGTAGGCGATGCGGTGGCGGAACAGCGGCAGCAGGTGCAGGTTCTGGTAGCTGCCCACCAGGCCCGGCACCCCTTCGGCGCGCAGCGCGGCCAGCAGCTGCTGGCGGCTGACGCCCAGGCGCGCCGTGTCCAGCTGCAGGGCGTAGATGTAGTAGACGTGGGTGTTGCCGGGCAGCACCGCAGGGGTCGTCAGACCCGGCAGGCCGGCCAGGCCGGCGTTCAATGCCGCGGCCGCTTGCTGACGTTGTGCCACCCGTTCGGCCAGCAGCGGCAGCTGCACCGCGGCGATGGCGGCTTCGATCTCGCCCAGGCGGAAGTTGTGGCCCAGCAGATTGGCCAGCTCCACCGGGTCGTCACTCTGCACCACCGCCTCGGCGTGGTTGCGGATCATCGCCAGGCGGCGGGCATAACGGTCGTCGTTGGTGACCAGCACACCCCCTTCGCCGCAGTGGATGTGCTTGTGGTAGTTCAGGCTGTAGCCGCCGATGTCGGCCAGCGTGCCGGCCGGCTGGCCGTGGTGGAAGGCACCCGGCGCCTGCGCGCAGTCACCCAGCAGCTTCAGGCCATGGCGGTCGCAGATGGCACGCAGCGCCGTCATGTCAGCGCTCTGGCCGAAGATGTCCACCGCGATCACGGCCTTGGTGCGCTTCGTGATCAGGCGTTCGACACTGGCCGGGTCGATGTTGAAGGTGGCACGGTCGATGTCGGCAAACACCGGCACACCGGCCCAGTGCAGGATGGCCGTGGCCGTGGCGGCCATGGTCCACGGCGTGGTGATGACTTCGTCGCCGGGTTCGATGCCGATGGCCCCTACGGCGCACACCAGGCCGCTGGTCCAGCTGTTCACCGCAATGGCGTGTTTGACGCCGAAGTACGCCGCGCATTGCGCCTCGAAAGCCCGCACACGCGTGCCGCCCATGAAAGCCTCACCGGGTGCACCGATGTAGCCCGACAGCACACCGCCACGGATGACCTCGGCGGCCGCGGCCACGTCGGCTTCGCCCAGCAAGGAAGGGTGCGGCGGCAGTTGACCGATGGCGGGTGTGCCGCCAAAGAGGGCCAGGGTGGGGGCAGAAGGCATGGAAGGTTTCCTTGGAGTTCAGAGGGCCTGGCGGCGGATCTCGTCGCACAGGCGCTGCGCGGCCAGGGCCGTATCGCCAGTGCTGGCCAGAGCCTGGCCGTTGGTCAGGTGCTGGTGCAGATTGGCCACCGCGCGGCCGGTGGCCTGCAGGTATTCACCGGCGAGACGTTCGCCCGGGTCCAGCACGCGGTAGCCGCGGAAGTGCGGGCTGTCGATGACACGCCGCACGCGCCACTGCAGGCCGCCGTCTTCCATCACGATGACGGCGGTGGCGGTGATGATCTGCAGCTCGAAGATGGCGCAGTCGGCGGCGTGTGCGGTGTTCAGGTGCACCGGCACGCCTGTGGCGGTTTGCAGCAGCGCCGGCACGGTGGGGTCGTCGGGCCAGTGGTCGGCCAGCGCGGCACCGGCAAACTGCAAGGTCATGGGCCCCAACAGCAGGTGCAGCAGGTCCACCAGGTGGCTGCCGTTGTTCAGCACACCCTTGTTGTAGGTGCCCACGGCCGAGCGCACGCTGCAGCTCGTCGGCCAGGCGCTGCACGTCGGGGGCCCAGCGGCGCGTGTGGTTCACGGCCAGCGGCACGCCGGCTTCGGCGCAGCGCCGCACCAGGGTTTCGGTCTGCTGCACCGTGGGGGTGACAGGCTTTTCGCAGAAGATGAGTTTCGGGCGCAAGGCCAGGGCCGCGTCGATCTGGCTGCTGTGGGCTGCGGTGGGTGAACACAGGCTGATGACGTCGAAGGTGCCCGGTGGGTGCGCTGACACCACCGCCGCCATGTCGTCGAAACCTTGGGCCACGCCCCAGCGCCGCATGTACGCGGCACGGCGCTCGGTGTCGGGCTCGACGCAGGCCTTGAGCACGAATCCCCCGTGGCGCGTGAACGCACCGGCGTGGGTCAGCGGCGGCAGGCTCGCCAATCGGTCGGCGTCGAAGCCGCCGGCGATGTTGCCGCAGCCGACGATCAGGACCTGGAGCATGCCGGTGTCCTCAGGCGGTGGCTTCGGCAGACGCCAGGGACTCGGACTTCGCGGCCCCGGTTTCGCCATAAGCCTGCTCGAAGCTGCTCGCCGGCAACAAACCATGCTGAACCGCCTCGGCCACGAACTTCAAGAGCAGCGGGTCGTTGTAGCGGCGCGCCACCAGCTGCAGGCCGAAGGGCAGCCCACGTGGCGACCTGAACACCGGCGCGCTGATGCTGGGCAGCTGCGTCAGCGTCCACATCAGCGCCGAGTCGGGCTGTTCTTCCACGTGCCGCAGCGGGGCTTCGCCGGCGGTGGACAGTGTCACCAGCACGTCGAAGTCACGCATGAAACGGTCCATCTGGCGTACCAGTTCCACCTGGCGGTCCAGCGCCGATGCGTAGCTTTCGGGGCTGATGCCACGGCCGGCTTCGATGAGCGCATTCATCACCGGGCTGACCAGTTCGGCCTTCTTGAACTCGTCCTTGAAATAGTAGGCCAGCGCCCGGTTGTAGATGGTGGCGTGCAGCGGGTGGCATTCGGCCATGTCTTCGGGCAGCGTGGCGTCGATCAGCTCGAAGCGGCTGTCGGCCTGCAGCCGCTGCAGCCATTGCGCGATGGCCAGGCGGGCGTGGTCAGGGGCGTGCTGCCACACGTGTGGACGCACGAAGGCCACGCGCCACGGGCGGTCAACCGGCGCCGACTGGCGAGCCGCGTCCTTGAAGGCGCGGTCGCTGATGGGGTAGTCGCGGCCGTGCACACGCAGGGCATCGAACATGCGCGACAGGTCGGCCGCGTGGCCGGTGAAAAAGCCCACGGTGTCCAGGCTGTCGGTGGTCTTCAGCATGCCGGTGCGCGGGATGAGGCCAAAGGACGGCTTCATGCCCCACACCCCGCAGAAACTGGCCGGGCGGACGATGCTGCCTGCCGTCTGCGTGCCCAGCGCGGCCGGCACCACCCCCAGCGCCACGGCCACGGCCGAGCCGCTGCTGCTGGTGCCGGGTGTGCGATCGGGTGCCCACGGGTTGATGGTCTTGCCCAGCGTGTGCACGGCAAACTCGGCGGTCACCGTCTTGCCCGGCACCAGGCCACCGGCCCGTTTCATGTTGAACACCGCGCGGGCGTCGTTGCCGGGTGTGAAACCGGCCCACAGCGGACTGCCCATCTGGGTGGGAAAGTCAGCGGTGTTGAAGATGTCCTTCACGCCGATGGGCATGGCTTCCAGCGGGCGCAGTGTCTCGCCGCCGGCCAGCCGCGTCGCCGTGGCACGCGCGGCAGTCAGCAACTGCTCGCCATCGAAGCTGACCCAGGCCTTCGCGCTGGCCTCGGTGCGGGCGTGCATCGCGATGCACTGCTGCGCGATGTCTTCGGGTGTGGCGCGGTAGGCAGCCAACGCGCCGTGCAGTTCGCCGATGCTGTGTTTCTTGAAGTCGACGTTGAAATTCATGTCTTGCCCCTTCAGACCTTCAGCGAACCGAACTTGCGCTGCAGTTGCTGCGGGTAGGGCAGGAGCTCTTCTTCGTTTTTCGCCGGCTTCGGGTAGATGGGAATGACGGTGTTCTTCAGCTCCGGGCGGCGGTGTTTTTCCAGCGTGGCGAAAAACTCCTCTTCGCTCATGCCGGTGATCTTCAGGTAGTAGTCCAGGCCTTCGGGTCGCACACCGTCGTTTTCGCGGATCAGGTCCCAGGCTTCGTCGCGGCTCAGCAGGCCGGCACGCACGTCCACGCTGGCGTGGAAGGTGCTGCGGCCATAACCGCGCTTGACGTAACAGGCCAAGTCGTGCACACCCGGCATCACACACTCGGCGCTCTTGTAGCGCTTGAAGCTGCCTTCCACCTGCGTCTCGCGCCAGCCGTAGTTGTCGCGCACGAACTCGGTCTGGCGCTCGTCGTCCCAGAAGATGTAGTCGCCCAGGTGGATGCCGTGCACACCCACCCGTTCGCAGTCTTCGGCGCTGGGCACCTGGAAAGGTTCCAGGTCGCGCAGCGACACGTCGTCGCGCACCATCTGGTCGGGCCGCAGCTTGGCGCTGACCTTGGTGAAGTACTCGCGGTCGAACTTGCGCACCGGGTTCAGGTAACTGGCGCGGCCCGAGCTTTCGGCGATGCTCTCGCCCCAGATCAGCAGCGGGATGTTGAAACGCACCGCCGCCTGCAGCGGAAAGGCGCCGACACCCGCGTGGCAGTGCCAGCAGCTGTCGCCGATGCCTTCCAGCGAATGCCGGGCCAGCTTGTTCACGAGCTTGCGGTTCGGCGTGAACATCACGTGGTCCACGTTGAACTGCTCCAGCGAGTTCTGCAGGTTGTACCAACCCGTTTCGCTGAACCAGTTGTGGCTGAAGGTCACGGCCAGCGGCTTCATGCCGTAGACCTGCGTCAGCACGTGCAGCTGAAAGGTGCTGTCCTTGCCGCCGCTGATGGGGATGATGCAGTCGTAGTTGTTGCCGGCCTTGGCCTTGGCGTCGTCCAGCAGGCCACGCAACACCTTTTCGCGCTGCGTCCAGTCGATGTGGATCTTCTGCTCGGCGCTCTGACAGGCCTGGCACACACCCAGCTCGTCGAAGATCACGCCTTCCTGCGTCTGCGGGATGCAGCAGCGCACGCAATACTGCAGGTGCGCAAAGGGCTTGCCGGCGGGGTCCGCGTCAGCACCCGGCGTTTCCATCAGGTGGGTGAAGGCGCCCGGGCGGGCAAGGGTCTTGTGGCTCATCGCTGGGGCTCCATTTCAGGCTGCGCCCAGCGTATCGGCCAGGGCCTGGCGCTAAACCCCGAAAAGAAGCCGCTTGGCTGCGCAGATCGTGGCGGCAGCGCCCAGGCTCACAGCGCGCGGGCGATCAGCTCGGCCCGTTTCCAGTCTTCCGGCGTGTCGATGTCCACCACGCGGTGGCCTTCGATCTCGTAGCCGTGGCCGTTGCTGTGCATGCGCAGGCCGCTGGTCCAGGCCGCGGTGCGGCCCCAGTAGAACTGGCCGGCGTCGTAGTAGCACCTGGGCAGGTCCTGCGTGCGGGTCAGCTCGTATTCGGGGTAGACGAAGCTCATCGGCTGGCCTTCGGGCTTGGTCATCGCGCGCCAGGGTGAACTGTGGAAGGCCACCACCGGGTAGACGTACTGCGCCTGGCGCTGCTGGAACAGCTCGAACGCGCCACGCAGGTCCTGCGCCCGCAGCAGCGGCACGCAGGGGTAGATGCAGCACACCGCCGTCGGTGCCTGGCCCTCGTCGACAAACCACTGCGCGGCATGGCCGATGACGGGCACGGTGACGGTCTGGTCGTCGGCCAGTTCCTTCGGGCGGCGGAAGGGCACGGTGGCGCCGTGTTGCAGCGCGACCTGGGCAATCTCGTCGTCGTCGGTGCTGACCACCACGTGTTCGAACAGGCCCGACTCGCGTGCCGCCGCAATCGCGTAGGCGATCATCGGCTTGCCGCCAAACGGCAGGATGTTCTTGCGCGGGATGCGCTTGCTGCCCCCGCGGGCGGGGATGACGGCGATGTTCATGGTGCGGTGCTCGGTGAAGTCAAGGCAGCGTGGGGCGTGGGTCGCTGGCCAGCAGGCTGAAATACAGCGAGTCGTGCCAGGCACCTTCGGCCCAGTGCGTCTGGCGGTGGCGGCCGTCCAGCGTGAAGCCCAGCTTCTGGAAGAAGCGTGTCTTGGCTTCGTCGAAGGCGTAGATCTCGCTCCACAGCCGGTTCAGGCCCAGCTCGTCGAAGGCGTAGCCGATCATCGTGACCGCTGCGTCCGGCGCCAGGTTGTCGTCGATGTACAGGCCCTCGTGGCCGATGTAGAGGCTGAAGTCGGCGGTGCGGTTGACCCAGTCGATGTAACAAAGGCCCGCCGCTCCCAGCAGCGTGTCGGTGTCGCGGTGCACGACGGCAAACATGCGTGTCGACGGGTCGCCGTTGACCTTGCTGTCGAACCAGGCCCGCTGCTGCGTGGCGTTCAGCTCGCGGTATTCGCGGAAGAAGCGCCGCAGCTCGGGGCGGTTGCGCCAGGCCAGCAGCTGGTCCAGGTCGCTGGCTTCGATCGCGCGCAGTGCCGTTGCTGGCCCGCTGATCATGCGGGCACCGCTTTGGCAGCTGCATCCGTCGGCGTGCGCACGGCCAGTGCCTCATGCATCAGCGCGTCACCGGCCTGCAGCGCCGTCAGCAGATGGCGGCCCAGCAACTGCGGCAACTCGAAGGGCCGCGCGGCACCCTCGGGTGCGGGGCGCAAGGCTTCCAGGTCGCCCGCCGTCAACACATGGCCCGCCGGCAGATTGCGGGTTGTGCGCAGGCAGCGCTGCTGCAGCACGGCGGTCTGCACCTCGTTGTCTTCGACCCGTTTCACGCCATCACCCAGCGCGGCTTCGAGTTCACGGCTGCGCTCGACCATCTCACGCCAGCTGCGCGGGTTCATCGCAAAGGAATGGTCGGGGCCTTCACGGCCGTTGTCGTCGGTGAAGTGTTTTTCGATGGCGCGCGCACCCAGCGCGATGGCACCCAGCACCGTGGCGTGGCCAGGTGAATGGTCGCTCAGGCCCAGCAGCAAGCCCGGGTATCGCGCAGCAAAGGTCTTCAGCACATTCAGGTTGATGAAGCGGAAGTTCGCAAGCGAGCCGGTGTAGTTGGTGTTGCACTGCATCAGCACCAGCTGGCGGTTGACGGCGAGCACGGCCTTCACCGCGCGGTCCACGTCGGCCTGCGTGCTGGCACCGCTGGCCACCAGGATGGGCTTGCCGGTGCGTGCGACCTTCTCCACCAGGCTCAGGTGGGTGATGTCGCCTGAGCCGATCTTCCACGCCGGCACCAGCGCATTGACGGTGTCCACCGCTTCGTCGTCGTAGGGCGTGGTCATGAAGTGGATGCCAGCTGAACGAGCGGTGGCCACCAGTTCGATGTTCCATTCGCGGTTCAGCTCGTGCTGGCGGTAGACCTCGAACACCGGCTTCTTCCACGCCGCCTGGTGGCTCTGCTGCCCGCCCAGCGCGCGGAAGCCGCGGTCGCTGACGATCTTCTCGGCCTTGAAGTGCTGGAACTTGGCGCAGTCAGCGCCGGCTTCCTTGGCCAGCCAGATCAGGTCCTTCGCACGCTGCAGGTCGCCGTCGTGGTTGGCCGCGATGTCGGCAATGAAGTAGCTGGGCTGGTCCAGCGCCAGGGCACGTTTGTCGATGCGGATGGGTTCAGGCCGGGACATGGTGATGCTCCTTGAAAACGGCCGCCAGGGCCTGCGCCACAGCGGCGGTGTCGGGCAACGGGCGGCCCAGCAGGGTTTGTGCGCGGCTCACGTCGAGCCCCAGTGTGTTGGCACGAAGCAAGCTGCTTGCCGGGGAAGACGTGGGACGAAGTTGACGCTTCATGGTTCCATCGTCCAGGCACATCGCCTGCGCCAGCGCGGTGATGAAGTCGGCCTTGCTGACGGACTCACTGGCAGCCACGTTCAACAAGCCGCGGTGGCCGGCGCCAGCCAGGTCCAGCAACGCCGCGGCGCACTGGCCGGCTTCCAGGCTCGAGGCCCAGGCGTCGGTGTAGCCGGGGAAGGGCTTGCCTTCCTGCAAGGCACTGAGCACCCATTCGGCAAAACTGGGCAAGCCGGGCCAGCCACGGCGGCCGACGATGTTGGTGCGCAGCACCAGCGCCAGCGGACTGGCCAGTGCCAGCGCTTCGCCGGCCAACTTGCTGCGGGCGTATTCGTTCGGCGGCTCGACCGCCGCGCCTTCGTCGTGCAGCACGTTCTCGCTGCCGCTGAAATAGTGATCGGTGGACACCTGCACCCAGGGCACGCCGGTGCCACGCGACCAGTGCGCCAGCAGGCCGGGCAAACGGGCGTGCAGCAGCCAGGCGTCTTGTGGACGCTCTTCGCAGCGTGCCAGGTCGGTGATGGCGGCGGCGTTGATGACGAGCGTGGGCGACACCGGGTCCAGTTCTTCGGCCAGTGCGGACACCGATGGCAAAGCCGCCAGGTCCACACCCTGTCGGCGCGACATCGCCACGGCCTTCTGGCCACGGCTCGCGAGCTCGTGCATCAGCGCCTGCCCGAGCAGGCCGCTGGCGCCGAGCACGACGACCGTGCCTGCAGCGTTGGCCGCATCCGACACAGCAAGCCCCTGAATCAGTGGTGCGCCACCTGCGGCTGATCGACGTGTTTTTCGATCAGCGCTCGCAGTTGCGGCACGCTCAGGAAGTCGCTGTTGCTGCCGCTGTCGTAGCAGAAGCCCGGGGTGACGCGGGTGCCGCTCATGCGTTCGCAGTAGTCGTCGACGCTGTACTCACCACCGCTGGGCAGGATGGCGAAGTAGCGGCCGATGTCCACCGTGTTGGGGCTGTCGCTGGCGGTGATCATTTCCTCGTGCAGCTTCTCGCCGGGGCGGATGCCCACCACACGCTTGGCGGCGGCCGGGGCCACGGCCTCGGCCACGTCGGTGATGCGGTAGCTGGGAATCTTCGGCACCAGGATCTCGCCACCCCAGGCGTTTTCGATGCTCCACAGCACCATCTCGACACCGTCCTGCAGGCTGATGTTGAAACGGGTCATCTGCGGGTCGGTGATGGGCAGTTCACCGCTGGCGCGGCGCTCGACGAAAAACGGGATCACGCTGCCACGGCTGCCCATCACGTTGCCGTAGCGCACGACGGAAAAACGCAGGTCGCGACTGCCCTTGATGTTGTTGGCGGCGACAAACAGCTTGTCGCTGCACAGCTTGGTGGCGCCGTACAGGTTGATGGGCGCGGCGGCCTTGTCCGTGGACAGCGCCACGACACGGCTCACGTGGGTGTCCATGCAGGCTTCGATGACGTTCTGCGCACCCAGCACATTGGTCTTGATGCACTCCATCGGGTTGTACTCGGCGGCGGGCACCTGCTTCAGCGCGGCGGCGTGCACGACCACGTCGACGCCTTCGCAGGCGCGTTTCAGGCGCGCGGCGTCGCGCACGTCGCCGATGAAAAAGCGCAGCTGCGGGAACTCGCGCGGCGAGAATTCCTGCGCCATCTCGAACTGCTTCAACTCGTCGCGGCTGAAGATCACCAGGCGTTTGACACGCGGGTAACGCTGCAGCACGGTGCGCACGAAGGCCTTGCCGAAGGAGCCGGTGCCACCGGTGACGAGGACGGATTTGTTGTTCAGCATGGGAAGGGACTCCAGGGAAATCGGGGCAAGGTCAGAACACGTGGTCGTGGGCATCGCGGCAACGCAGGTCGAAGGCTTCGTTCTGCTGCTGCCGCTGTGCGCGGAAGTGGTCTTCGCTGGTCAGCAGCTGCTGCACCTGGCGCAGCGCGGCGGCGTGGTCCAGCAACGGAATCACGCCGTCCTGCACCAGCGGCATGCACACGGTGTAGTCGGTGGGCCAGCGTTGTTCATTGACTTGCAGCACCAGGCTGCCGCCGTCCAGGAAGGGCGCCACGCCGGTCGTGGGTTCACCGTAGGCGATGCACAGCTGCGAGGTTTCGGCCAGCTGCTCCAGCGGCTGCGTGGTGTGTTGCACCAGGCGCGCCGGCGGCACGCCCAGGGCGCTGGCCAGCACGCTGAGCGCGGGTGCGCCGGGCTTGGGGCGCAGGATCAGGTCCACACCCGCAGCCGTGCACAAGGCCGACAGCGCCTTGTGAAAGGCCGCCAGCGCGTAGGCGTCGACATGGCTCAGGCCCTCGGTCTGCATGCTGTTCAGCATCAGGCACACGGTGCGCACGGCGCGGTGGTCGCGGCGCGACACGCGGTTGGCATATCGCACCGAGCGCACGTCCACGTTCTGGCCCAGCACGGTGCGCGGCTGGCAGCCGTAACCCGCGCGTTCGACCGCCGTCACGCGGCGTGCGTGCGGCATCAGCATGCTGGGGTGGCCGGAATGCGGCACCACGGTGATGGCCGAGCCCAACACGTCGGCGACGCTGAAGAGCGGGCCGTTCAGGCCGGTGTCCTGGTCGCTCAGCAGAAAGTGCGGTCGGGTGCCGGCCGAGCCCTGCACCAGCGCCTGCATCAGCGCGCCGAAGTTCACCATCTGCCAGTGGCAGCGTTGTGCCCAGGCCTGCAGCTGCGCGCGGCGGGCCAGCGGTTGCGGCAGCAAGTGGCCGAGTGTGTCTTCCAGCACCCTTTCTGCGCGCTGGCGGTACAGCGCGGCGGCGGCATCGTGCGGCCGGGCGGCCAGCGGCACCGTGAAGGCGGGACCCCGGTGCAACGGCACGTCCCAGAAGGGGCTGGCCAGGTCCAGCGTGAAGGCATGGGCGCGTGACACCTCGTCGGCCAGCCAGTTGCGGTCGTAGAAGCAGGTGGGCACGTGCGTCACGGCGGTGACACGGCCGCCGGCCAGCGCGGTTTGCAGTGCAGCGGCATCGAACACCGTGTCGTAGGCATCGGCGCGGTGCCAACGTGTCTGCGTGTAGCTGTCGATGACGGCAAAACGTGCCGGGTCCTGCGCCACCAGGTCGGTGCTGACGAAGCTGTCGAAGTACATCTGCTGCGCCACGGCGGGGCGCAAGACGGCGATGCGGGATTCGGCAAAGCTGCTTTCGACCAGAGCGCCCAACTGGCGGGCCACGGCGGCGCGTTGCAGCGCCAGGAAAAACACGCCCACGTCCCAGCCCTGCAGAGCAGGCATGGGGCCTGGGCCTTGCCACAGGCGCTGACGTTCCTGCGTCAGCCGCAGGTCCACCATCGTGGCCAGGGTCATGGCTTCGGTGGCGGCACGGGCCTGGAAGTCGGGGTCTTGCGGCAGGCGGCGGAATTCGCAGTGCCGAAAACCACGCAGCGCGGCTTCGTCCAGCAGCCCGGGGTCGACAAACAGCAGGCGCCGGCCTTCGGCCAGTTCGGGGGCTTCGGCCAGCCGCGCCAGGTCGCTTTTCTGCAGCAGCAGCAGCGGTTCGCGCGCCGCCAAGGCAGCGGCGCGGGGGCTGGCTTCAGCCGGGGTGGATGGGGCGGTGGCGGTACTCGGCACGATGGCGCAAGTCTGGAATTTCCGGGCCGGTCTTGATCGGCCGAGAACCGGCCGAATGGCGGTCCTTTTGGGCCGCCGGTGCGGCAGGTGTGCGGCCGATCAGGCCGGCACGACCTTGAACAGGTACTGGAACACCTGCGCGTCTTCGGCCGCCTGGTCGGCGTCGGCACCGCCTGCACGGGCGATGGCTCGCACACCTTCCAGCAGCGCCGCGGGCGGCTGCTGCGGCAGCTTGCGCGCCAGGCCGGTTTCGATGCGCCAGCCTTCCTGCTGGAACATCTCGATCATCGTCACGCGGGTGAACCAACGCACGTGGGTGCGGTCCAGCAGGCCCGAGTCTTCGTAGCGGAACAGGCCCGTGGCCAGCCGCATCTGCACGCTCCAGTGCTGGGCGTTGGGAATGCAGGTGACCAGGCAGCCGTCGGCGTCGATGCGCTGGCGGATCTGCCGCACGATGCGCCAGGGGTCGCGCAGGTGTTCCAGGCAGTCGCCGAAGACCCAGCAGTCGCTGGGAAACAGCTTGTCGAAGGCGGGCAGATCGAAGCGTTCGATGTCACCCGACAGCGCCACGTCGCAGGCCTGTTGCGCCACCTGTGCATAGTCGGCGTCGATGTCGATGCCGGTGTAGTGCACAGCCGGGTTCAGTTCGCGGTGCGCACGGGCCAAGGCGCCGTGCATGCAGCCCACTTCGACCACGCGGCGCGCGGTGGTCGGCATCAGCGCCAGCAGGTCGCGGTTGACCACCGCATGCGCGGGTGTCTGTTTCATCGTTGCCACCGCGGGCTCGGCCCGCCTTTCGCTCACCGCAGCCATTCGGTCACTCCCCGGCCCAGCGAAAGCAGGTTCGCGTTGAGCTGTTGTCCATCGTGCAGCGCATTGACGTAGCTGATGCGCAGGTTGTAGTGCTCACCTTCGGCGCCCATGACGTCGAAGAGGCTGCGTTTGCCCAGTTGCTGCCACTGCTGCAGCGTGAAGTTGCGCACCTGTTCGCTGTCGCGCAGCACGGCGCCGACACGGCGTGCGCGGTCGAAGCTGGACAGCGTCTGTTCGTGCACCTCGGCCACGCGGTAGCGGCGGGCCTCCAGCGCTTCGGCGCGCTGCAGGCTGGCGGCCAGCGCGCGTTTGCGCGCGGCGTCGGTGGCTGGGGCCACGCCGGGGTTCATCAAGGGGATGTTCAGGGCCACGCCCACGGCCAGCGAGCCGTTGTGCGTGTTGGCCCTTGTGCCACCGGCGGCCACTGCCGCCGAGCCGCTGATGTTCCAGCTGAGCTGCGGTTTGTTGCCGGCGGCCACCGACTGGGCGTAGTGGTCCAGTGCCGCGGCCTGCGCGGTGAGCGAGGCAATTTCGCTGGAACGTTCGACTTCCGCCACCAAGGCATTCAGTTCCGGCACCGACAGCAGCACCGCGGCCAGGCCTTCCGACCCCGGCAGGCCGTCGCCCACCAGCCGCCGCAAGCGGGTTTCGACCTGGCGAGCCTGCGACTGCGCCTGCGTGTACGACAGCTCGGCCTGTTGCAGCGACTTGCGCGCCTGCACCAGTTCGCTGGCACGGCCGCGGTCGGCGCGCACGAGGTGGCCCAGCGCTTCGACCAGGCAGTTCATCTTGCGCACGTACTGGCTGTAGACCACCACGTGCTGGCGGTAGCGGCTGCGTTCGAGCGCCAGCGACACGGTGCTCAGCGCCAGTTGTTCGCGGGCCGTCAGGTGGCCGTGGCGGGCCGATTCGGCCAGCTGCGTGCGCCAGTCGGTCAGGCGGTCGGTGCGGCCGCCGTCGTAGAGCAACTGGCTGGCGGTGATCGACGCACGCAGTTGCAGCGCCGAGCTTTCGGTGCCGGTGTGGCGGGCGTGGGCGCCGTCGGTGCCCAGGCCGGCGTTGGCGCTGGCCTGGATGGCCTTGCCGGCGCGGGTTTCGGCGATTTCGTCCACCGCGGCTTCGGCCACCAGTTTGGCGGCACCCACCTGGTGGCTGCGCTCCAGCGCGTCGCGCACCAGGTTCTGCAGGGTCTGGCGCGGGTCCACCGGGCGCACGGTCGTCGGGTCGACGGCTTCGGTGTCGGCCTCCTGGCGCGATTCGTCCAGGCACTGCGCCCAGGCCGCGCCAGCGGGCAGCAAACACCAGGCGGCAAGCGCCAGCACCTTGAAAAAGGCGGCAGAAACAGGGTTCGATCGCACGGTGGGGGTGCGCATGGGGCGGGCTCCGGGTCAGCGCGCCAGGCAACGGCGGCGCGCTCCGGCAGTCTGCGCGGCGAGCGCTTGGGGCGATCGGGCGATTTCAGGCCCGTTCAGGCCCCAGTTTGTGCAGCAGGTCTGGCCCGGCGGCCGTCCAGCCTCAGCTCGGCCTCACGCCAAACAGCCACGCCGCCAGGCTGAAGCTGACGAAGGCCAGCACCGTGCTCGTCATGATGATGCGGGCCACCCGCCCGTTGTCCGCGCCATAACGTTCGGCCAGCAGGCTGACGTTGCTGGCGCTGGGCAGCGCCGCCGCCAGCGTCAGCACCGTCAGCTGGAAGGCCGACAGCGGCGCACCCAGCTGCTGCGCGGCCAGCCCCAGCACCAGCACCAGCAGCGGGTGAAGGAAGAGCTTGATCAGCGCCACCGGCAGGTAGTCCTGCAGCGGCGTGCGGCCCTTGGCATGCTGGCCGGCGCGGTAGAGCACCGCGCCGATGGTGAACAGCGCCACCGGTGTGGCCGAATCGGCCAGCATGTCGACGATGGCCTGCGCCGGCCCCGGCAGCTGCAAGGCCGCCACCGAAAACACGCCACCCAGCGCAATCGACCAGGGCAGCGGGTTGGACAGCGCCCCACGCAGCGCACGCAGCGCGGCGGCCTTGGCGCCACCCGTCGAGCCCTCGCCTTTCACCGACGCCTGGGCCAAGGCGATGCACAGCGAACTGGTCACGAACAGGTCGGCCAGGACCGTGCAGATCACCGGCCCGGCCGCCGCCGGCCCCAGCAGCGCCACCAGCAGCGGCACACCCATGAAGCCGGTGTTGGGGAATGCCGCCACCAGCGCGCCGAAAGCCGCGTCCTTCAGGTGCACCCGTTTGTTCAGGCTGGTGCTGACGGTGAAAAACACGATCAGCAACGCCGCCGCCAGGTAAACCGCCAGCACGGCGGGATTCAGCAGTTCCAGGATGGGCGTGTTGGCGCCGAAGCGGAACAGCATGCAAGGCAGCGCAAAGTACAGCACGAAGGCGTTCAGGCCCGGGATGGCACTTTCCGGCAGCACGTGGCGGCGCGCGGCCAGGTAGCCGCACAGCACCAGCGCAAAAAAGGGAACGGTGACCGACAGGATCGCTTGCATGGGCCCGGAGTATCGCAACGCGTCTGACCGCCACCTGTCGCGGTCTGTCGGGGCCCAGGCGCTGTTCGTCGCCCCACCAATGCTGGTGGCTGCACAAGTGCGTAAGCTGCGGGCACTTTTGCTGTTGCTTCGCTGCACCCCGCTTCCATGTCAGAGACCCCCACGAACGCCCTGCCCCGGTCCGCCCTGTCCACCCTGGGCCGCGGCCTGCGAGGCGCCTGGCGCCTGCTGGATGCCATCCGCCGCACGCTGCTGAACCTGCTGTTGTTGGCCCTGCTGGGCCTGCTGGGCTGGTGGCTGCTGAAGCCCGGCGCACCGGCGCTGCATGACAAAACCGCCCTGGTGCTGAACATTGCCGGCACCTTGGTCGAACAGCGCGAGTCCGGCAGCGTGCGCGACCAGCTGCTGGGCGAAGCACGCGGCGACGACAAGGCGCAGACCCGGCTGCGCGACGTGCTGGCGGCGCTGGACACCGCGGCCAAGGACAAGCAGATCAGCCACGCGCTGCTGATGCTGGACGGCCTGCAAGGCGGCGGCCTGCCCGCGCTGCGCGAGGTGGCGCTGGCCATCGAACGTTTCAAGGCCGCCGGCAAGCCGGTGTACGCCTGGGGCGCGGAGTTCGACCAGCGCCAGTACTTCCTGGCCGCGCATGCCAGCGAAGTGTGGCTGCACCCCATGGGCAATGTCTTCGTCGAAGGCTACGGCCGCCAGCGCAGCTACTACAAGGACCTGTTCGACAAGGTCGGCATCACGGCCCATGTCATCCGTGCCGGCAAGTACAAAAACGCGGCAGAGACCTATTCCGCCAGCGGACCTTCGCCGGAGACGCTGGAAGCCGAAGGCCTGGTGTTCGGCACGCTGTGGGCCAGCTACACCGGCGCCGTGGAAAAGGCGCGCCGGCTGCCCGCCGGCAGCGTGGTGGCGGCCATCAACTCGCTGCCTGCCAGCCTGCAGGCCGTGCAGGGCAACACCGCGCGCTGGGCGCTGGACCGCAAATGGGTCGACGCACTGAAAACCCGCGACGAGATGCGCAGCCTGCTCATCGACAAGGGCGCCAAGGACGAAGCCGACAAGACTTTCCGGCAGGTCAGCCTGGGCGCCTACCTCGGCCGCATCAAGCTCCGCAGCGACGGCAATGCCGTGGGCGTGGTGGTGGCACAAGGCGGCATCAGCGACGGGCGCGCTGGGCCGGGTCGCATCGGCGGGTTGTCGACGGCCGAACTCATTCGCCAGGCGCGTGAAGACGACAAGATCAAGGCCCTGGTGCTGCGTGTGGACTCACCCGGCGGCAGCGCCTACGGCTCCGAACTGGTGCGGCGCGAACTGGAACTGACGCGCCAGGCCGGCAAGCCCGTGGTCGTGAGCATGGGCAACGTGGCGGCCAGCGGCGGCTACTGGATCAGCATGGCCGCCGACGAGGTGATGGCCGACGAGGCCACCATCACCGGCAGCATCGGCGTCGTGGGCCTGCTGCCCACCGCTGAAGGTGCGATGGACAAGCTGGGCGTGCGCACCGCAGGCGCCACCACCACCTGGTTGGTCAATGCCTACGACCCGAAGCGGCCGCTCGACCCGCGCTTCCAGCAGTTGATCCAGAGCGTGGTGGACGGCACCTACCAGGACTTCCTGGCCCTGGTGGCCGGCGCGCGCAAGAGCACGCCCGAAAAGATCCACGAACTGGCGCAGGGCCGGGTCTGGGCCGGCAAGGACGCGCTGGCCCGTGGCCTGGTGGACCGGCTGGGCGGCCTGGGCGACGCCATTGCATCGGCCCGCCAACTGGGCAAGCTGGATGCCGACGTGCGTGTGGCCTACATCGAAGCCCAGCCGGGCCGCCTGCAGCGCCTGCTGCAGAGCCTGGGCGTGATGCAGCCGCTGATGGGTGCGGATGGGGCCGTACCCACCGGCGCCTGGCAGGCCCTGCTGGCCAGCACCGGGCTGTTGCCGCCCGTGGCCAGGTCGCTGGCCGAAGACCTGGGCTGGCTGGCCGACATCAGCGAGCAGCGCAAGCCTTTTGCCACCGCCGCGCATTGCCTGTGCGAGGCCCCATGACAAACGGCGGCCTGGGGCCGCCGTGTCAGCGCCGAAAGCGCTTCAGGCGCTAGTTGGCCGCAAAACAGTACAGGCGGCCTGAACCGCCGGTGCGCACCAGCGCTTCCTGGCTGCAACCCGCCGACTGGTGCGAGAAGTTCCAGGACTTGGCCCAGTTTTCGGGCAGCGGCCCGATGCGGTCGTGGTGGCCGACGATGGCCGAGCCGTCGGTGCTGCTGGTCCAGGCCTTGCACGTGGTGTCGGTCTGCGGCGCGAAGGCGGTGCCGTCGGCGCGGGTGCCGGTCAGGATGTCGTGTTCATTGGGCGTGTCGCCGCGACCCTTCACGACATTGCCGCGTTCGTCCAGCGCCGTGGTCTTGCCGATGTTGTTGCCGTTGTGCAGGTGGTTCACGTCACGGGCAATCAGCTCTCCCTTGGCGTTGTGCCAGGGGCCGTTGCCGATGCGGTCGCGCGCGTTGATGGCCGGCACGGCCGGTGTGGTGGCCGTGGGGAAAGCCGGCGGCACGCTCAGGTAGGCACGCCAGGTCTTGCCACCGGCGCCCGCGGCGGCGGCCAGCTTCTGGCACAAGGCGTCGGCGCCCGCCAGGCCGCCCAGGTCGGCGCCCTTGCCGCTGCCGGTGCTGCTGATGAAAAAACTCATCGGCCCGGTGGTCGGCTGCGTGGCGCAGGCGCCCAGCAAAAGCGTGGCCGCGGCCGTCAGGCCCAGGGTCAGGCGCAGGGAAGAACGCATGGAAACTCCTCGTCGGTGGGTTGGCATGCAGCTTGTACGTGCCAGACTGCCGGTTTATGCCTCAGGGTGTTCCCTGGGCAGCAAGGGCGTGCTGGGTGGGCGGGCCATGTCGTCCAGGCTCAAGCCCTTGTCGCGCAGCAGGCTTTCGAGCAGGGGCTTCAGCGCCCCCAGGCGCTCGTCGATGGCTTCGCGCACGGTGTCCACGAACACCTGCGTGCTGCGTTCGATCTCGATGTTCAGGCGGCTGCCTTCGCGCTTGTGCGCAAAGGTCGTCATGCGCAGCGTTTCCGGGATCAGCCAGACCTCGAACCAGCCGCTGCCGTCGGTGTGGCGCTGCGCCTCGGCCACCGTCAGGCTGGCGCCATTGACAGCGATGTAGCCCTTGGCAAAGACGTAGCGCATCCATGGCGCCGGCACGGCAACGCGCAGCACGCGGTTGTTTTCGGGCTCGCGCACCTCGGCCACCGTGGCCTTGAAGTCGATGTGGCCCGACAGCGGGTGGCCGCCGATCTCGGCGCCGTCGCGCGCGGCACGTTCGACGTTGATGCGGCTGCCTTCGGCCAGGTCACCCAGCGTGGTGAGCGCCAGGCTTTGCTGCATGACGTCGAAGTGCGCGGCCCGGTCGCCCTGCAAGGTGGTCACCGTGAGGCAGACACCATCCACCGACACACTGGCGCCGATGGCCAGGTCGGCACAGAAACCGGGCTCGAAAGCCAGGGTGAAACTGCGCAGGCCGGGGCGGTCTTGCAGCTGCGTGACCGTGGCCACGCCTTGAACGATGCCGGTGAACATGGTGCTGCCGAGCTTAGCAGCGCCCGGCACCCGGACTTGCCGGGGCGGGTTTTCAGTGCACGCTGTTGGTCGCGCGGGCCACGTTTTGCCCGGCGCGGGCATTCAGGGGAAACAGGTCCTGGATGGCCCGCAGCGCGTCCAGTTTCAGGTGAGGAAAGAGCTCGGCCAGGGCGCGATGGGCTTCGGCTTCACGCAGCAGTTCTTCCCGTGCACGCTGGGCCTGCTGGCTGGCGGCGGAGGTTTCTGGCGCAAGCAGATCGAAAGACAAGGCGGGCTCCGGTGTGGCTGTGTTTCTGGAGCCAGACTGTGAAGAGTGCCTGTTTCAGCACGATCGCCCGCGCCGTTTCATGTGTTGCAAGGCGCCGAAAACGGCAGGGCAGACGCGGTCGGGCCGCCGGCCCTGGCCGTGCCAGCGGCCTGCAGAAAGCACAAAGCCGGCTTGCGCCGGCTTCGAACGGGGGCCATGGTCAACGCCTCAGTGCCGCGGTGCCTGCGCCAGGGTCTGCGTCTGCGACGGCTGCTGTGGCGCCACCTGCTGCTCGGCCGGGACCGGCTTCCATAGGCTGATCGACATGACCACACCGATCACCGCCAGGGCAAACACGGCCGGTTCCACTTCGATCCGGCTGGGGCGGACATAAGGCTGCAACTTGCTGGTTTGGGCGGGTGACTGGCTGTTCACGTTCAGATGTCCTTGCTCGTTGGGTGCCGCTTCTTCAGCAGCGCGGAGCGAGTGTCTCGTCGAGGAACCGCATTGGACAGGACAAGGTTCACGCCTGGGCTGCAACATTTGCACACACCCCCCGAGACGCGGGGCCCCATTCGTGGGGGGCCGAGCCGCCGATTGAAACGAACAAAACAGGATGGCTGCCAAAACCCGGTTTGCTGCACCACAGCAGGGCACCGGATGACACCGCGCCCAGTGCCGCCGCTACGATGCCCCCATGCAAAACGATGGCAAGTTGACACGGGGCTTCAGCCTGGCCGAGCCGCCGGCGGGCTTCATCGACGACCCCTACCCGGCCTACGCCTGGCTGCGCCGCCATCACCCGGTGCATGCGCTGGGCCCGGGCAGCTTTCTCCTGACGGCCTACAGCGACGTGCTGGCCGCCTACCGCAGCCCGCACGTCAGCAGCGACAAACGGCGCGAGTTCGGGCCACGCCTGGGCGCCGGTTCGCCCATCTTCGAACACCACACCACCAGCCTGGTGTTCAACGACCCGCCGCTGCACACGCGGGTGCGGCGGCTGCTGATGGGTGCGCTGAACCAGCGGGCCATCAGCCGCATGGAAGCGGGCGTGGTGACGCTGGTGGACGGGCTGCTGGACCGCCTGGCCGACGAGCCCGAACCCGACATCGTCGAACATTTCGCGGCGCAGATCCCCGTCGAAGTCATCGGCAACCTGCTGAACGTGCCCCACGCCGACCGCAAACCGCTGCGCGACTGGTCACTGGCCATCCTGTCGGCGCTGGAACCGGCGCCGGACGCCGCGCTGCTCGCCCGGGCCAACCGCGCCGTCACCGACTTCTGCAACTTCCTGCGGGTGCTGGTGAACAACCGCCGTCAGCACCCGGGCGACCCGGAATCGGACGTGCTCACCCGCCTGTTGCAAGGCGACAGCCATGGCGCGCTGAGCGAAACCGAGCTGCTGCACAACTGCATCTTCCTGCTCAACGCCGGCCACGAGACCACCACCAACCTGCTGGGCAATGGCATCCACGCGCTGCTGCAGCAGCGCAGTCAGTGGGACCGCCTGCTGGCCCAGCCCGATCTGCTGCCATCCGCCGTGGAAGAACTGCTGCGTTTCGAAAGCCCGCTGCAGCTGAACAACCGGCTGAGCACCGCGCCGCTGGTCTTCAGCGGCCAGGAAGTGCCGGCCGGCAGCTTCATCACGCTGGCCATCGGCGCGGCCAACCGCGACCCGGCGGTGTTCGAAGAACCCGACCGTCTGGACGTGGCGCGCAAGCCCAACAACCACCTGGCCTTCGGCCAAGGTGCACACGCCTGTTCGGGCATGAACGTGGCGCGGCTGGAAGCGCGGGTGGCCTTGGCGGCGCTGCTGGTCCGCTACCCGCGCCTTCAGCTGCGTGGCACGTCGGTGCGCGACCGGCGTGTGCGCTTCCGCGGTTTCAAGCACCTGCCTGTCTCGTTGCTCTGAATGTCATTGGACTGAATCGATGGCCGAACCCTTCAAGAACCTGCTGAACGCGGGCCTCGTGAAACAAGCCGCCGTGCACCTGCACCGGCACGCACCGGGCTTCGACAGCCGGCGCTTCGTGAAGCTGGCCAGCGAGGGACTGGACACGCTGGAGCTGAAGGCCCGTTCACTGCACATCTGCACGGCGCTGGAGCACACCCTGCCGGCCGACTTCCCGACAGCGGCCGACGCGCTGCAGGCCGCCCTGGCACCGCCCGAAGCCGGCGAAGCCATGGCGCAGCTGACCGGCCTGGAACAGGGTCTGCGCGGCTGGATCCTGTGGCCCGTGGGCGAGTACATCGCACGCCACGGCCAAGCCCACCCCGACCGCGCCTTGCAGGCCCTGCACGCGCTGACACAGCGCTTCACGGCCGAGTTTGCGATCCGGCCCTTCATCGTCCAGCACCCGCAGCACGTGTTTGCCACCCTGCAGCGCTGGGTGCACGACGACAGCGCGCACGTGCGGCGCCTGGTCAGCGAAGGCAGCCGGCCGCGGCTGCCCTGGGGCCTGCAGCTGAAACAGCTGGTGGCCGACCCCAGCCCCACGCTGCCCTTGTTGCAGGCCCTGCAGGACGACCCCAGTGAATACGTGCGGCGCAGCGTGGCCAACCACCTGAACGACATCGCCAAGGACCACCCGCATCGCGTGGCGCAGTGGCTGCAGACCCACCTGCCCGATGCACCGCCACCGCGCCGCGCACTGCTGCGGCACGCCAGCCGAACCTTGATCAAGGCCGGCGACCCGGCGGTGCTGAAGGCCTGGGGCTTGGGCGCGGCGTTCAAGGGCCAGGCCGAACTGCGCATCGAGCCCGCAAGCATTGCGCTGGGCGACACGGTCACGCTCACGCTGGTGCTGGTCAGCCGCAGCAACAAGCCGCAGACACTGGCCATCGACTACGCGGTGCATCACGTCAAGGCCCACGGCGGCACCAGCCCCAAGGTCTTCAAGGGCTGGCAACTCGTGCTGCCGGCACAAGGCGAAGTGGTGCTGAGCAAACGCCACGCCGTGAAGCCGATCACCACACGCCGCTACCACGCCGGGCTGCACCCGGTGGTGGTGCAGGTCAACGGCAAGACCGTGGCGGAAGCGGCCTTCACGCTGCTCAACGGCCATGGCTGAAAGCCGCTGGCACATCCACCCCGACGTGGCGCAGGCGCACACGATCGACAAGGCCTTCTACCTGGACGAAGCCGTGTGGGCGCAGGCGCGTGAACGCATCTTCGCGCGCGCCTGGCACTGGCTCGGTCCGCAGCCCGAGGTGGCCGAGCCCGGTGCACTGGTGCCGCACACCTTGCTACCAGGGCTGCTGGACGAACCGGTGCTGCTGGCGCGTGACGCCGCCGGCCAGCTGCGCGCGCTGAGCAATGTCTGCACACACCGCGGCAAGCTGCTGGTCGACGCACCGTGCAAGGCCGAGCACATCCGCTGCGGCTACCACTCGCGGCGCTTCGACCTGGACGGCCGGCTGCGTTTCATGCCCGGCTTCGAAGGTGTGCAGAACTTCCCTTCGGCTGCCGACCACCTGCCGCAGCTGGCCCTGGCCGACTGGGCCGGCCACACCTTCACGGCCATCGACCCGGCGCTGCCCTTCGACACGCTGGTGGCCGAGATGCAACAGCGCCTGGCGTGGCTGCCGGTGCACGGCTGGCGCGCCGACAGCAGCCGCTCGCGCACATTCGAATTCGACGCGCACTGGGCGCTGTACATCGAGAACTACCTCGAAGGCCTGCACATCCCCTTTGTGCACCCGGCGCTGAACCAGACGCTGGACATGGCCAACTACCGCTACGAACTGGGCAGTGCAAGCGTGCTGCAACTGGCGCTGGCACGTGACGGCGAAGCCGTCTTCGAGCCACCCGCTGGCACACAGGACCACGGTCTGCGCGTGGCCGCCTACTACTGGTGGCTGTTTCCCAACCTGATGTTCAACGTCTACCCCTGGGGCCTGTCGGTGAACGTCGTGCAGCCGCTGGGCCCGTCCCGCACCCGCGTGCTGTTCCGCAGCTTCGTGGCCGACACAGCACTGCTGGGCCAGGGCGCCGGTGGTGCGCTGGACCCGGTGGAAATGGAAGACGAAGCCGTGGTGCTGAGCGTGCAGCAGGGCATCCGATCGCGGCTGTACCGCACGGGGCGGTATTCACCGGCGCACGAACGGGGCACACACCACTTCCATCGGCTGCTGGCGGGGGCGATGGCGGGCTGAAGACGGGCCGGCAAAGATCGCTCAGTCGCGCGCCTTGTCCCGGGCGTCGCACAGGGGGTCGATGCCAAACGCACCACCCTGTGTCATGCCGTGCGCGTCCAGCGACACCTGGAACCACAGGCAGTCGTTGGTGGGGTAGCGCCAGGACCAGGTCTCGCCGCCGAAGCGTGCGCCGCGTCGTTCGCCTGGTGTGCCGATGCGCCGCAACAACTCGTCGCGTGTCAGCGGACCGTTCTGCTGCATGGCCATGAACTCGGCTTCATTCAGCACCTGCCGCGCCTGCCTGACGCGGCCATCGGCATCGATGTCGATCATCCAGGTCGTGCGACCGAACGGCCCGGTGGCGTACTCCAGGCGCTGGCCGGCGGGCTGCAGCGCGTAGGTGGCGGTGGGCTGGCCCCAGGCCTTCAGCACGTCGGCCACCGCGGTGTTCGCCGGCGGCACGGGCGTGGCACAGGCGGCCAGCAGCCAGGTCGCCAAAAGCATCGACGGAAGGGGCCGGTGGCTGTGCATCATGCGCGGCATTCTGCGCCGCGTCGCCCGCGCAGTCAGCGCGTGTCAAACTGAGGCCCTGACGCCCTATCGGCCATCCCACAACAACACAGGAGACAGCATGTTCAAGGCGCTGGTCATCGAAAAGGACGAAGGCGGCTACCGCGCCGCCGTCAAGGACGTGGAAGACAGCGCCCTGCCGGCCGGCGAAGTGACGGTGGACGTGGCCTACAGCACCGTCAACTACAAGGACGGCTTGGCCATCACCGGGAAGGCGCCCGTGGTGCGCAAGTTCCCCTTGCATGCGGGCATCGACTTCGCCGGTACCGTGAGTGCCAGCGACGATGCCCGCTTCAAGCCCGGCGACGCCGTGCTGCTGAACGGCTTTGGCGTCGGTGAAACGCATGCCGGCGGACTGGCTCAGAAAGCCCGTGTGAAGGCCGACTGGCTGCTGCCGCTGCCCGCCGGCCTGACACCCCGGCAGGCCATGGCCATCGGCACCGCCGGCTACACCGCCATGCTGTGTGTGATGGCGCTGGACAAACACGGCGTGGCACCCGGCAGCGGTGACGTGCTGGTCACCGGCGCCAACGGCGGTGTGGGCACGATCGCCATCACGCTGCTGGCCAAGATGGGGCACCGCGTGGTGGCTTCCACCGGCCGCGTCAACGAAGCCGATTTCCTGAAAGGCCTTGGCGCAAGCGAAGTCATCTCGCGCGAGGAACTGTCCGCCCCCGGCAAGCCGCTGGGCAAGGAACGCTGGGTGGGTGTGATCGATTCGGTGGGCAGCCACACGCTGGCCAACGCGCTGGCCGGCACGCGCTACGGCGGAGCAGTGGCCGCCTGCGGGCTGGCGCAGGGCATGGACCTGCCGGGCAGCGTGGCGCCCTTCATCCTGCGCGGCGTCACGCTCTACGGCATCGACAGCGTGATGGCGCCGATGGCGCTGCGCCAGGCCGCCTGGCAGAGGCTGGCTGCCGAACTGGACCTGGACAAGCTGGAGTCGCTGACCCAGGAAGTCACGCTGATGGGCGCGTTGCAGGCCGGGCACGACATCCTGGCCGGCCGCGTGCGTGGGCGCCTGGTGGTCAACGTCAACGCCTGAACGCGAAAGACCGCAGCATGAAGATCGTCTGCATCGGTGGCGGCCCGGCGGGCCTGTACTTCGGCCTGCTGATGAAAAAGCTGGGGCGCGAACGTGGCACCGAACACGAGGTCACCGTGGTCGAACGCAACCGCGCCTACGACACCTTCGGTTGGGGCGTGGTGTTTTCCGACGCCACGATGGACAACATGCGCCAGTGGGACCGGGAAACCGCCGACACCATCGAAAGCAGCTTCGCGCACTGGGACGACATCGAACTGCAGTTCAAGGGCCGCACCATCCGCAGCGGTGGGCATGGTTTCGTCGGCATCGGGCGCAAGAGGCTGCTGAACATCCTGCAGGCGCGCTGTGAAGAATTGGGTGTGCGGCTGGTCTTCGAAACCGAAGCCGACAGCGACGCCGACTACCCCGACACCGACCTGGTGATTGCCAGCGACGGCATCAATTCGCGCATCCGCACGAAACACGCGGCGGTGTTCAAACCGGACATCGTGACGCGGCCCAACCGCTTCATCTGGCTGGGCACGAAGAAGTTGTACGAGCCCTTCACCTTCATCTTCGAAAAAACCGAACACGGCTGGTTCCAGGCCCACATCTACAAGTTCGACGACAGCACCAGCACCTTCATCGTCGAATGCCCCGAACACGTGTGGCTGGCGCACGGCCTGGACCAGGCTGGCCCCGATGAGTCGGTGGCCTTCTGCGAACGGCTCTTTGCGCGTGACCTGCAGGGCGAAAAGCTGATGAGCAATGCGCGCCACTTGCGCGGCAGCGCCTGGCTGAACTTCCAGCGCGTGACCTGCCAGCAGTGGTGGCACTTCAATGGCACCAACCACGTCGTGCTGATGGGCGACGCGGTGCACACGGCGCACTTCGCCATCGGCTCGGGCACCAAGCTGGCGCTGGAAGACGCCATCGAGCTGACGCGCCAGTTCAGGGACATCGGCGACACCGCCGATCACATCCCCGAGGTGCTGACGAAGTACCAGGCGCTGCGCGCCATCGACGTGCTGCGCATCCAGAACGCGGCCTGGAACGCGATGGAGTGGTTCGAGGTCTGCGGCCAGCGCTACTGCGACCAGCTGGAACCCGAGCAGTTCATGTACAGCATGCTGACACGCAGCCAGCGCATCAGCCACGAAAACCTGCGGCTGCGTGACAAGGGCTGGCTGGACGGTTTCGAGCAGTGGTTCGACGTGAAGTCCGGGCTGGAGGGTGACAAGCCGGTGCCGCCGATGTTCACGCCGTACACGCTGCGCAGCGTGACCTTGAAGAACCGCGTCGTGGTGTCGCCGATGGCGCAGTACTCCTGCGTGGACGGAGTACCGGGCGATTTCCACCTCGTGCACATCGGTGCACGTGCCTTGGGCGGCGCGGGCATGGTCGTGGTGGAGATGACCTGCACCAGCGCCGACGCCCGCATCACCCCCGGCTGCCCGGGTTTGTGGAGCGACGCTCAGCGCGATGCCTTCAAACGCATCGTGGACTTCGTGCACCAGGGCAGCGACGCGAAGATCGCCCTCCAGATCGGCCACGCCGGGCCCAAGGGAAGCACCAACGCACCCTGGTCGGGAGCGGGTGCCGACCGGCCACTGGCCAGCGGCAACTGGCCGCTGATCGCGGCGTCTGCCCTGCCCTACCTGAAGGACGGCGCCGTGCCGCGTGTCATGACACGCGAAGACATGGACCGTGTCACGGCCGACTTCGTGCACAGCACGCGGCTGGCCGCACAAGCCGGCTTCGACTGGCTGGAACTGCACTGCGCGCACGGTTACCTGCTGTCCAGCTTCATCTCACCCTTGACGAACCGGCGCGACGACGAGTACGGCGGTTCGCTGGAAAACCGCCTGCGCTACCCGCTGGAAGTGTTTGCCGCCGTGCGTGCCTCATGGCCGGCCGACAGACCGATCAGCGTGCGCATCAGCGCCCACGACTGGGTCGAGGGGGGCATCACGCCCAGCGACGCGGTGGACATCGCCAAGGCCTTCAAGGCCGCCGGCGCCGACATGATCGACTGCAGCAGCGGCCAGGTGAGCGCGGCGCAGAAACCCACCTACGGCCGCATGTACCAGACACCGTTTGCCGACCGCATCCGCAACGAAGCGGGCATTGCCACCATCGCCGTGGGTGCCATCAGCGAAGCCGACCACGTCAACAGCATCATCAGCGCCGGCCGCGCCGACCTGTGCGCCGTGGCACGACCGCACCTGGCCAACCCGGCCTGGACGCTGCAGGAAGCGGCGAAGATCGGCTACACCGGCACCACCTGGCCGCCGCAGTACGACAGCGGCAAGGCCCAGATGGAAGCGCTGTTCCAGCGCGCCAGAAACCCCGCGTGAGCACACCATGAACAAAGCCCCAGATTCCCGCGTCGACCAGAGCCTGAGCGACGGCAACCGCGTGGCCATGGCCGGTTATCCGGCAGAGCACTTCCTGTGGCAGGTGGACGGCGGCGTCGGTGTCGTCACGCTCAACCGCCCCGAGCGCAAGAACCCGCTGACCTTTGCGTCCTACGCCGAGCTGCGCGACCTGTTCCACAGCCTGCGCCACGCCAGCGACGTGCACGTGGTGGTGGTGCACGGTGCCGGTGGCAACTTCTGCAGCGGTGGCGACGTGCACGAGATCATCGGCCCACTGCTGCAGCTGAAGGCCCCTGAGCTGCTGATGTTCACGCGCATGACCGGTGAACTGGTGAAGAACATGCGGCACTGCCCACAGCCCGTCATCGCCGCGGTGGACGGGGTGTGTGCCGGCGCCGGCGCCATCATGGCGATGGCCAGCGACCTGCGCCTGGGCACCGCGCGCAGCAAAACCGCCTTCCTCTTCAACCGCGTCGGCCTGGCCGGTTGCGACATGGGGGCCTGCGCGATGTTGCCTCGCATCGTGGGCCAGGGCCGAGCCAGCGACTGGCTGTACACCGGGCGTTCGCTGGGCGGTGAAGAGGCCGAACGCTGGGGGTTTTTCAACCGCCTGAGCACGCCGGAAACGCTGGAGGAAGACACGATGAAACTGGCGCGCGAGCTGGCCGCCGGCCCCACCTTTGCCAACGGCATCACCAAGACCATGCTGCACCAGGAATGGGACATGGGCATCGACGCCGCCATCGAAAGCGAAGCCCAGGCGCAGGCGCTGTGCATGCTGACCGAGGACTTCGGCCGCGCCTACCGCGCATTCGTCGCAAAAAGTCGGCCCGTGTTCGAGGGCAACTGAACGATGGGCTCGACATGAAGCCGCTGGAACACCTGCGCTGGCCCTTCTTCGAGCCGCGCCACCGCGACTTTGCCAAGGCGCTGGACGCTTGGGCGCACAGCACCGTGCGTGACGTGCACGGCCACGATGTGGACGCGCAGTGCAAACACCTGGTGCAGCAGCTGGGTGAAGGCGGCTGGCTGCAACACGCCGTGGCCGGCGCGGCCTATGGCGGCGCAGCCGAGACCATCGACACCCGGATGTTGTGCCTGGCGCGCGAAACCCTCGCGCGGCACAACGGCCTGGCCGACTTCGCCTTTGCGATGCAGGGCCTGGGCTCGGGCGCCATCTCGCTGGCCGGCACCGCCGAACAGAAGGCGCGCTGGTTGACGAAGGTGGCCGCAGGCCGGGCCATCAGCGCCTTTGCGCTGAGCGAACCCGACGCAGGTTCCGACGTCGCCGCCATGCAGTGCGCGGCCCGCATCGATGGCCATCACGCGGTGCTGAACGGCGAAAAAACCTGGATCAGCAACGGCGGCATCGCCGACTTCTACGTCGTTTTCTGCCGCACGGGCGAAGCACCGGGCGCACGGGGCATCAGCGCGTTTGTCGTCGAGGCCGGCACACCCGGTTTCGAGATTGCCGAGCGCATCGAGGTCATCGCACCACACCCGCTGGCGCGTCTGCGGTTCACCGACTGCCGCGTGCCGCTGGACCACCGCATCGGCGCCGCCGGTGAAGGCTTCAAGGTGGCCATGCGCACGCTGGACGTGTTCCGCACCAGCGTGGCCGCGGCCGCGCTGGGCTTTGCACGGCGCGCGATGGAAGAAGGCCTGGCGCGGGCCAAGAGCCGGCCCATGTTCGGCCAGCACCTGGCCGACTTCCAGTTGACCCAGGCCAAGCTGGCGCAGATGGCGCTGACCATCGACAGCGCCGCGCTGCTGGTCTACCGCGCGGCCTGGGAACGCGACCAGGGCTTGGCCGTCACCCGCCAGGCCGCGATGGCCAAGCTGGCGGCCACCGAAGGCGCGCAGCAGGTCATCGACGCCGCTGTGCAACTCTTCGGCGGCCTGGGCGTCGTCAGCGGCGTGACCGTGGAGCGGCTCTACCGCGAGATCCGCAGCCTGCGCATCTACGAAGGTGCAACCGAGGTGCAGCAGCTGATCATCGGCCGCGACCTCATCAAGGAGGCCCCATGAACAAACAGCTGCTGCAACCCGCGCACTGGGCACGACCCAAGGGTTATGCCAACGGCGTGGCCGCCCACGGCAAACAGGTCTTCGTGGCCGGCATGATCGGCTGGGACGCCCAAGGCCAGTTCCAGACCGACGAGCTGGTGGGCCAGGTGCGCCAGGCACTGCAAAATGTGTTGGAGGTGCTGGCCGAAGCCGGCGCCACACCGGCCCACATCACACGCATGACCTGGTACCTGACCGACAAACACGACTACCTGGCCAAGGGCCGCGAGATCGGCGCGGTGTTCCGCGAGCTGATCGGCGACTTCGGCATCGCGATGACCGCCGTGCAGGTGCTGGCGCTGATCGAAGACCGCGCGAAGGTCGAGATCGAAGTCACCGCCGTGATCCCGAACTGATTCCGACCCCTTTTTCACTTTCTCAAGGACATCACCATGGCCGCCAAGGCATCTTTCCACTGGGACGACCCGCTGCTGCTGGACCAGCAGCTCACCGACGACGAACGTTCGGTGCGCGACGCTGCACAGGCTTACTGCCAGGACAAGCTGGCGCCACGGGTGCTGAACGCTTTCCGCAACGAGCAGACCGACCCTTCCATCTTCCGCGAGATGGGTGAACTGGGCCTGCTGGGCCCGACCATCCCTGAACAGTACGGCGGCGCGGGCCTGAACTACGTCTGCTACGGCCTGGTGGCACGCGAGGTGGAACGCGTGGACAGCGGCTACCGCAGCATGATGAGCGTGCAGAGCTCGCTGGTCATGGTGCCCATCAACGAATTCGGCACCGAGGCGCAGAAGCAGAAGTACCTGCCCAAGCTGGCCACGGGCCACTGGATCGGCTGCTTCGGCCTGACCGAACCCAACCACGGCAGCGACCCCGGCAGCATGGTCACCCGCGCCAAGGCCGTGCCCGGTGGCTACAGCCTGAGCGGCAGCAAGATGTGGATCAGCAATTCACCCATCGCCGATGTCTTCCTGGTCTGGGCCAAGGACGATGCCGGTGCCATCCGCGGCTTCATCCTGGACAAGGGCATGAAGGGCCTGACGGCACCGGCCATCCACGGCAAGGTGGGCCTGCGCGCCAGCATCACCGGCGAGATCGTGATGGACGAGGTGTTCTGCCCCGAGGAAAACGCCTTCCCCGAGGTGCGTGGCCTGAAGGGCCCCTTCACCTGCCTGAACAGCGCGCGTTACGGCATCGCCTGGGGTGCACTGGGAGCCGCCGAAGACTGCTGGTTCCGCGCCCGCCAGTACGTGCTGGACCGCCAGCAATTCGGCAAGCCGCTGGCAGCCAACCAGCTGGTGCAGAAGAAGCTGGCCGACATGCAGACCGAGATCACGCTGGGCCTGCAAGGCTGCCTGCGCCTGGGCCGCATGAAGGACGAAGGCACGGCCGCGGTCGAGATCACCAGCATCATGAAACGCAACAGCTGCGGCAAGGCGCTGGACATCGCCCGCACCGCGCGCGACATGCTGGGCGGCAATGGCATCTCCGACGAATATGGCGTGGCGCGCCACCTGGTGAACCTGGAGGTGGTGAACACCTACGAGGGCACACACGATGTGCACGCGCTGATCCTGGGGCGGGCAATCACAGGGATCTCGGCTTTCTGAGAGCCTCCGGGGCCCAGCCCCGGCCTACTTGGCCAGCGACAGCCCCCGCAGCACTTCCGCCAGTTCAGCCGCCTGCCAGACCGCGATGCGGTGTTGAACCGCGAAGGTCTGCGCGCTTTCACTCAGCGGGCCCAGGCCGATGAACAGCGCGTCGGTGGTGGTGGCGCCCTCTTCGTCTTCGGCGGCCACGCGGGCGGCATGCAGCGCGCGCAGCACTTCCAGGCCGGTGCGGGCCGATTTCCAGCGTTTGGCGCACACCAGCATGCGGCGGCCCTTGCGGTCCAGGTCGAAGTCGTAGGCGCTGTCCTTGGCCCGCTTGACCGTGTGGCCGTCACGCTGGAAGGCCTGTTCAAGCAAGCCTGAAAAAACCGGCCAGGCCATCGTCGACAGCGCCTGTTCGGTGGCCTGCACCTTGGCGGCGCTGGGTTTGTTGCGCTGGCGGACCGCAGCAATGACCGAGATCACGGCAAAGGGCAGACCCGACAGCGCGCCCACCACCTTGAACTGCTGCGGCAACAGCGCAAAGCCGATCAGCCCCAGCACCAGTGCGATCAGCAGGCTGATCCACCACGGTGAACGCAGCAGCATCGCAAAGAGCGAATTCTTGGCCATCTGGAATTTCAAGCCGATCTCCGGTTGAGGTCTGTTCTCGGGCGCTTGCGTCGGCGAGCATCAACCCGATTGATGTTCGCCGTCACCCGGCGTGGGTTCGGGCAGGCGGGTGGCCAGCACCTTGTCGATGGTCTTGCCGTCCATGTCGACGATCTCCAGGCGCCACTGCTCCCAGTCCACCGTGTCGGCCACGCGGGGCAGGCGACCGGTCAGCAGCATCAGCATGCCGCTCAGCGTGTGGTAGCGGCCACGCTCTTCGTCGGGCACGGTGTCCAGGCCCAGGCGGTCTTTCAGCTCGGGCACCGGGATGTGGCCGTCCAGCAGCCAGCTGCCGTCTTCGCGCTGCACGGCCCATGAAGTGGCGATGTCGCGCGGCCGGAACTCGCCGGTGATGGCCTCGATCAGGTCCTGCAGCGTCACGATGCCCTGCACCTCGCCGTATTCGTCGATGACAAAGGCCATGTGCACGTCGGACGAGCGGAAGTTGTCCAGCAGTTCCATGCCGGTGATGGTTTCGGGCACATACAGCGGCGTCTTCAGCGGCTGGCTGAGCAGGTCGCGGTTCTGTTCACGCAGGGCATGCGAAAGCCACTTGCGCGCATTGATGACCCCCACCACGTCGTTCAAGCCACCGCGCACCACCGGAAAGCGGGCGTGGTCGGACTCTTCGATGCGCGCCAGGTTGGCTTCGAAGTCCAGGCTCACGTCCAGCATCACCACGTCGGCCCGCGGCACCATCAGCGAACCGATCTGGCGGTCATCCAGCCTGAAGACGTTGCGCACCATCGCGTGTTCGTGTGATTCGATGACCCCTGCGCTGGTGCCTTCGGCCAGCATGGCGTGGATCTCGTCTTCGGTCACCGCACCGCCACCGCCCTGCTTGACACCCAGCAGGCGCAGCAAGGCGTGGGTGGAAATCGACAGCAGCCGCACGAAGGGCTTGGTGGCGATGGCCAACCAGTTGATGGGCCGCGCCACCAGGCGCGCCAGCAACTCGGGGTTGGACTGGCCGATGCGCTTGGGCACGAGCTCGCCCACGACGATGGAGAAGTAGGTGATCAGCACCACGACAACGCCCGTGGCGCCGTACTGCGTGTAGGGCACAGGCACCCCCAGTGCCGCCAGCCAGGCGGCCAGCGGTGCGGCCAGCGCGGCTTCACCCACGATGCCGTTCAGCACGCCGATCGAGGTGATGCCGATCTGGATGGTGGACAAAAACCGCGTCGGGTCTTCACCCAGTTGCACGGCAGCGGCGGCGCCGGCGTCGCCCTCGTCCACCAGCTTCTGCAGCCGGGCCTTGCGTGCCGTCACGAGGGCGATCTCGGACATGGCAAACAAGCCGTTCAGGACGATGAGGGCAAAAAGTATGGCGATTTCCATGGTGCCTTGTGGCAGGTAGATGAAGGGCGGCGAGCGCAGTGCGGTCAGGCCGGGGTGGCAGCGGGCTGCCGATGTGCAAGCCTGAGGACCGTGTGGCGCAGAAGGCCGCGCGCCGGCGGTGTCAGGTGCGGGTGTGTGACCCGCACGGTGGACGGTGTGGCCCGTCCAGCACCGCCGATGTCCAGTGGGCGGACACGTCCCGGGCTTCCACTCGGGCAGCCACCAGCCGGAACGACACCACGCCGGTGTGCAGGGGCAGACCCGTCAGGTCGAGGCCAGCGTCGGACTGGGCCTGGGCCGGCAGGTCGTCGAGGTGGTGGTGTTCAACCGAGCCCAGTGCGTCGCCCGCGGGCAACGGCTGTTCAAGCGGCGCCGGGTGCGCCTGTGCCTGTTCGGCAGGCAACGGGGCCGGCGCAAGGGCCTGCTCCTGCGTCGTGAAGCCGGACCAGCACAGAACGACGGCCAGGAATACCGCCAAGGGTCGAGAAAGCATGGAAACCCGATTGTATCGAGGGCCCCAACAGGCGCCGCGACACAGCGGGGTTCAGGCGCCAGGCCATCCGCTCGCGACCGCGGCCACCGCACCGATCAAGGCCAGCACGGCCGTGGGCACACCCAGCCACAACCAGCGTTTGCGCAAGGTCTCGATCTGCTGGATGAGGCCGCTGTTCTGTTCGGCCAGTGCCTTGATCAACAAGGAAGAGGCCTGCATCTGCTCGTTCAGCGCGACGATGCTGGCTTCGGCCTGCGACAACTGCAGTTGCAGTTGCTGCTGTGCCTTCATCAGGGCCGCTGCATCCGGTTCGCCCGAGTCGGCATCGATCACCACACTGGGCGCTGGCGCGACGTCTTTGACAGCGGCCGGTGTCTTGCGGCTGTCCCACAACTTGCGCGCACCTTCAGCCACGGCCGGCGCGTTCTTGATCACGTCGCCCCAGGGCACCAGCTTCAGCACCGTCATCCATCCGATGGCCATCCTGCTGCCTTTCCTTGTTCGCGGCCTGCATGGTGCCATCCCGGCACTGGGTTCGCTGGCGCACAGTCCCTGCCCGCTGCAATGCCTATGGTCGGGTTTCTGTCCTGGCAAGGCCAGGCCGCGCGCTGAAGCGAATCCGCAGCGGGCCTGTCCAAGGCCGCTGCTCCCCGACCACCCCCACGCAAAGGCACCGCCATGACCCACATCACCACGGCCGACAAGACACGGCTCTATGTCAAGGAATGGGGCCCGGCCAAGGGCCGACCGGTGATCCTGATCCACGGCTGGCCGCTGTCCGCCGACAGCTGGGACGACCAGGCCCTGGCGCTCGCCGACGCTGGGCACCGCGCCATCGCCTACGACCGTCGCGGATTCGGCCGTTCGTCGCAGCCCTTCGGCGGCTACGACTACGACACGCTGTCCGACGATCTGGCCGCGGTGATGGAACACAGCGGCGCGAAGAACGCCGTGCTGGTGGGCTTTTCGATGGGTGGCGGCGAAGTCGCACGTTACCTGTCGCGCCACGGCGGCCGGCACGTGACGCAGGCGGTGCTGGTGTCTTCGGTGCTGCCGTTTCGCCTGAAGACCGCCGACAACCCCACGGGCACCGAGCAGTCCGTCTTCGACCAGACCGCGCTGGCACTGAAGGAAGACCGGCCCAAGTTCCTGGCCGGCTTCTTCGAGAAATTCTTCGGTGTGGACGATGACCCCACCGCGGTGAGCCCGCAGTTGCTGGAGTGGGCGCGCGGGGTGGCACTTCAAGGTGGCCTGCATGCCAGCCTGCAGTGCCTGAAGGCCTTTTCGGGCACCGACTTCCGACCCGACCTGGCGGCCTTCCGCGTGCCCACGCTGCTGATCCACGGCACCGCCGACAAGACCGTGCCCATTGCCGCTTCCAGCCGCCTGGCCGCACAAGACATCGCCGACAGCACGTTGGTGGAATATGGCGGCGCGCCGCACGGCCTGTTCGCCACCCACAAGCAGCGCCTGAGCAAGGACCTGCTGGGTTTCATCGGACGTTGACGGCGGTGTTGCCACTGCGCTGCACCTTGCAGCGCGTGACGCGGCGCAAATGCGCTGGATCGACGCTTGCGCGGCGACAATCCTGCGCTGCCTGCCCTTGCAGGCAGCCATCCGTCAACAGCCAAAGGAACACATGGCCACGCGCAAGACAAGCAAGAAGTCCGAACTCGCCACCGCCGGCGCTCACCTGAGCACCGCCGCCAAAGAAGTGGGCACCGCCGTGTCGCACAAGATCGAAGCCATGGGCGACGCCATGTCGGCCAGCGTCAAGAAGGCCAAGAAGCGCGCCACGGTGCAGCGCGCCAAGGTCGAGCGCAAGATCGGCGGCCTCGTGAAGATGGCCGAAAAGCAGCTCGCCAAGGCGCAGACGCAACTGTCCAAGGCCGGTGCGTCGGCCGAGAAGTCGGTGCGTGCCGCCGAGAAGAAGCTCGACGCCACCAAGCGCAGCACAGGCCGCCAGCTCAATGCGCTGCAGGCCAGCGCCGAGCGCAAGGCCAAGGCCCTGCAGAAGGCCATCGAAAGAGAAGCCAAGGCGCTGAAGAAGGCCATGGGCATGAAGCCCGCCGCCACGCCGGCCAAGAAGGCTGCACCCGCGAAGAAGGCCGCACCGGCCAAGAAGGCGGCTGCCAAGAAGGCCGTGGCCAAGCCGGCCGCCAAGCCCGTTGCCAAGAAGGCCCCGAAAAAGGCGGCGAAGAAGGCAGCGAAGTAAGTGCCTGAAGTCCTCTCCCGCGCTGCGGGAGAGGGTGCCTTGCCGGCACCGCGTCAGAACACCGCGTGGTCCCCGCGCTCGCTGGACGCCTTGCCGCTGATCAGGTCGGCGTAGTGCCCGAACAGCGTCTCGCTGCCAAACGACGGCGTGGCGTCTGCGTCGTACGAGCCGGTGGCCGGGTTCAGCACCAGCATCGACTCGGTGGCGTAGTAGCGTCCGATGCGTGCCAGCTCCGCCTTGGCCGCCAGCGTGGGCACCACGTGCCCGGCCGCTGCCAGCGCGGTGATGATGGTGTCCAGCAGACCCACCGGCACCTGCTTGAACCGGGGCGGCCGTCCCAGCAGTTCGAACAGCCGTTCGCCCTGCTCGCGCGGCGTGATCGCCGGCCCCGGCCCGCCGATGGGCAGGATGCGCCGGTGGCGGCTGCGGTCGTCCACACAGCCGGCCAGGAAGTCGCCCAGGTCATCGTCGCTGATCGGCTTGCAGGCCGTCAGCCGGCCGTTGCCAAACACCAGGAAGGGCTTGCCGCGCTTGACGCGGTCCACCTGTCCCGACAGCGACTTGAAAAAGGCCGTGGGGCGCACGATCGAGTAGTTCGCGCCCGACTCGACCAGCACCTTCTCGAAAGCCAGCTTGGCCTGCTGGAAAGCCAGCAGCGGCTTCTGCACGCAGATGGCCGACAGCAGCACCATGTGCTGCACACCCGCCGCCTGCGCCGCGGCCAGCGCCTGCACATGCGCCTGGTGGTCGATGGCCCAGGCGTCGCGGGGCGCGCCGGTGCGCGAAGCCAGGCAGGACACCAGCACATCGAAACATTCACCGGCGATCGCATCGCGCACCAGGGCATCCACGTCCTGCACGTCACCCCAGCGCAGCGTGGCACCGGTCAGCAGTTGCGCCGTGTCGTCGCGGTCCATGGCACCGCCGACACCGGCACGTGGCCTGACGAAACACACCACCTCGTGGCCACGCCGCAGCAGCGCACGCACGGTGGCGCGGCCGATGGTGCCGGTGGCGCCCAGCATCAGCACCCGCCTGGGCTGCCACGTGGCCGGTTCAACAGATGAAGCCGTGTTCATGCGCCAGAGGATAGAAGATCGCGCGGCCAGCGCCGCGGCGCCTCAGCGGCTGTCGATGTGGGCCAGCAGCCCGTTCAGGCTCACGCCGTCCAGGTGCGGCAGTTCGTGCACACCCGAGCACCCGCTCAGCCTGTCGCCGGCGGTGTAGGCGCTGCGCACCCACAGCACGCGCAGCCCGGCACCCTGTGCCGCGGCCACGCCCACGGCCGAGTCCTCGATGGCCAACGCTTCGTGCGCCTGCAGCCCCAGGCGCTGCAGCACCCAGCGGTAGATGTCGGGCGCCGGTTTCTTGGCCGGCACCACGTCACCCGCGCCGATGACACTGAACCAGGCGGATGCATCGGGGCCCAGCGTGTGTGACAGCAACGCCTGCACGTTGTCGGGCTGCGTGGTGGTGGCGATGGCCTGTTGCAGGCCGGCCGCGCGTGCGGCTTCGATCAGCGCCTGCACACCCGGGCGCAGGTGCACCACGCCGGCACGCACCCGCTGCGTGTAGAGCTGGGTCTTGCGGCTGTGCAGCGCCGCGATGCAGGCCGCGGCATTGGGCGCAGCGGCCGTCACGGGGTCGTGTTGCCGCCACCAGTGCAGCATGCGTTCCTTGCCGCCGGTGATGCGCAGCAGCCCGGCGTAGGTGGTGTCGTCCCACTGCCAGTGGCACCAGGGCGGCTCGGCCTCGGCAAAAGCCTGGTTGAAAGCCGGCAGGTGGCCGTCGCGTTCGGTTTCGGCCAGCGTGCCGTCGACGTCCCAGATCAGCGCACGCAAGGGCATCTCCGCCAACGTCCCGGCTCAGCTGCCCTGGATCAGGCGTGCGGCCGCGTCGGCCGCGTGCTCGACGCTCAGGCCGAAGTGGCGGAAGAGTTCGGCGGCGGGTGCACTTTCACCGAAGGTGCCGATGCCCAGCACGGCGCCGTCCAGGCCCACGTACTTGCGCCAGAAGTCGGGGTGTGCGGCTTCGATGGCCAGGGCCGGCAGCTCGCGCGGCAGCACCGTGTCGCGCCAGCTGCGGGGCTGGCGGTCGAAGACCGCCGTGCAGGGCATCGACACCACACGCACCGGCAGGCCGCGCGTCTGCAGCCGTTCGGCGGCTTGCATGGCAACCGCCAGTTCCGAGCCAGTGGCGATCAAGGTCGCTCGGGCACCGGCTGTGTCCAGCAAGATGTAGCCGCCGCGCGCCACGTCGGCCGCACGTGCCGCCGGCACCAGCGGCGGCAGCGCCTGGCGCGACAGGGCCAGCGCACTGGGCCCGTCCGCACGGGCGATGGCCGCCGCCCAGGCCACGGCGGTTTCCACGCCATCGGCCGGGCGCCACAGGTCCAGTTGCGGGATCAGGCGCAGCGATGGCACGTGTTCCACCGCCTGGTGCGTGGGTCCGTCTTCACCCAGGCCAATGCTGTCGTGCGTGAACACGTGCACCACGCGCAGCTTCATCAGCGCGGCCATGCGGATGGCGTTGCGGCTGTAGTCGCTGAAGGTCAGGAAGGTGCCGCCGAAGGGAATCAGCCCGCCATGCAGCGCGATGCCGTTCATCGCCGCGGCCATGCCGAACTCGCGCACGCCCCAGCTCATGTGGCGGCCCGGATTCTCGGGCGTGGCGGTGACGCAGCCTTTCCAGTCGGTGAGGTTGCTGCCGGTCAGGTCGGCGCTGCCGCCAAACAGCTCGGGCACACGCGGCGCCATCACGTCCAGCACCAGCTGGCTGGCCTTGCGCGTGGCGATGGTGCCGGCCGTGGCCAGCTTGTCCAGCGCGGTTTGCACGACGGTGTCGAAGTCCGGCCCCAGCTGGCCGATGACCCGGCGTTCGAACTCTTCTGCCAGCGCCGGGAAGGCCTCGCGGTAGGCGGCAAACGCGGCTTCCCAGCCCGCACGCTGTTCTGCACCTCGCGGCCGGGCGTCCCAAACGCGGCGCAGGTCGTCGGGCACCTCGAAGGGGGCGGCGTTCCAGCCCAGCGCCTCGCGCATCGCCGTGATCTCGGCTGCGCCCAGCGGCGCGCCGTGCACGTCGTGGCCACCGGCTTTGTTGGGCGCGCCGTGGCCGATCTGCGTGCGACAGTCGATGAAGGTGGGCTTGCCGTCGGGCAAGTGGGCTTGTGCACGGGCCATCGCAATCGCGTCCGAGACAGCACTCACGTCGTGGCCGTCGATGGGGCCGATGACCAACCAGCCGCAGGCCCGCAAGCGCGCCGGCGTGTCGTCGCGGAACCAGCCGTGCACGTCGCCGTCGATGCTGATGCCGTTGTCGTCGTACAGCGCCACCAGCTTGGCAAGGCGCAGCGTGCCGGCCAGGCTGATGGCCTCTTGCGAGATGCCTTCCATCAGGCAGCCGTCGCCCAGGAACCCATACGTCATGTGGTCGACCACCGCATGACCGGGGCGGTTGAATTCCGCCGCCAGCAGGCGTTCGGCCAGCGCCATGCCCACGGCATTGGCCAGGCCCTGGCCCAGCGGGCCGGTGGTGGTTTCCACACCCGGTGTCAGGCCGTGTTCGGGGTGGCCGGGCGTGCGGCTGCCGAACTGGCGGAAGCGCTTCAGTTCGGCCGCCGGCAGGTCGTAGCCGCTCAGGTGCAGCAGCGCGTACAACAGCATCGACGCGTGCCCGTTGCTCAGCACGAAGCGGTCGCGGTCGGGCCACAGCGGGAATGCCGGGTCGTGTTTGAGGTGCCGCTGCCACAGCGCGACGGCCATCTCGGCCATGCCCAGCGGCGCGCCGGGGTGGCCGCTGTTGGCCTGCTGCACGGCATCGACGACCAGGAAACGCAGCGCGTCGGCGGCGGTGGGCTGGTGGGCGGTAGCGCTCATCGCCTGCCGCTCAGATCGCGCCCAGTGCACGTTTGCGCCGTTCCACCATGCGCCAGATGAAGGGCGTGAAGATCAGCTGCATCGCCAGTTCCATCTTGCCGCCGGGCACCACCACGGTGTTGGCACGCGACATGAAGCTGTCCTTGATCATGTTCAGCAGATAGGGAAAGTCGATGCCCTTGGGGTTGGCGAAGCGGATCACACACAGGCTTTCGTCGGCAGCCGGGATGTCGCGGCTGATGAAGGGGTTGCTGGTGTCGACGATGGGCACCCGCTGGAAGTTGACGTGGGTGTGCGCAAACTGCGGGCAGATGTAGTGCACGTAGTCGGGCATGCGGCGCAGGATGGTGTCGGTCACCGCTTCGGCGCTGTAGCCGCGCACGTGTTTGTCGCGCCACAGCTTCTGGATCCATTCCAGGTTGATGACCGGCACCACGCCGATCAGCAGGTCGGGGTAACGCGCCACGTCGACGTCGGCCGTTTTCACCGCACCGTGCAGGCCTTCGTAGAACAGCAGCTCGGTGTCTTCGGGCAGGTCTTCCCAGGGCGTGAAGGTGCCGGGTTGCTGCTGGTAGGGCGCAGCCTCGACGGTGTCATGCAGGTACTTGCGGCGTTTGCCGTTGCCGTTTTCGCTGTAGCTGCGGAAGAGTTGTTCGAGTTCAGGGAAGAGGTTGTTTTCGGGGCCGAAGTGGCTGAAGTGTTTGTCGCCGGCCTTCTCGGCCTCGGCCTGGCGCTTGCGCATCTCCTTGCGGTCGTAGCGGTGGAAGCTGTCGCCTTCGATGACCGCCGCGTGCACGTTCTCGCGGCGGAAAATGTTCTCGAAGGTGCGTGTGACGCTGCTGGTGCCTGCACCCGAAGAGCCGGTGATGGAGATGATGGGGTGGCGTTCGGACATGTCAGTCTCTGAAAAGTGAGCGTTCGGCAAACAGCGGGTTGCCACTGTCACGGGTGGCGGGTTCGTGGTGGTAACGCTCGATGCGTTCGACCTCGTTCTTGCTGCCGAAGACCACACCGATGCGCTGGTGCAGCGAACTCGGCTTCACGCCCAGCACCGGCTGGCGGCCGGTGCTGGCGCGGCCACCGGCCTGTTCCATCACGAAGCCGATGGGGTTGGCTTCGTACAGCAAGCGCAGCCGGCCCGGTTTGGCAGGGTCCTTGGTGTCGCGTGGGTACATGAACACACCGCCACGCATCAGGATGCGGTGCGCCTCGGCCACCATGCTGGCGATCCAGCGCATGTTGAAGTCCCTGCCACGCGGGCCGGTCCTGCCGGCCAGGCACTCGTCGACATAACGTTTGACCGGCGGTTCCCAGAAACGGCTGTTGCTGCTGTTGATGGCAAATTCTGTGGTGTCCACCGGCACCTGGATGGCCGGGTGCGACAACACAAATTCGCCCAGGTTGGGGTTCAGCGTGAAAGCCGCGACACCGTTGCCCACCGTCAGCACCAGCATCGTCACCGGGCCGTAGATGGCGTAACCGGCGGCCACCTGTTGCGTGCCGGGCTGCAGGAAGTCGGCCTCGACCACGTCGCGGCCCGAGTCGATCACGTCCTGGGGCGCACGCAGGATGGAAAAGATGCTGCCCACCGACACGTTGACGTCGATGTTGCTGCTGCCGTCCAGCGGGTCGAACACCAGCAGGTACTTGCCGCGGCTGTAGGCCGACGGAATCTGCTTCGGTTCGTCCATCTCTTCGCTGGCCAGCCCGGCCAGGTGGCCGTTCCATTCGTTGGAGCGGATGAAGATCTCGTTGGACAAGATGTCCAGCGGCTTCTGCACTTCTCCTTGCACATTGGTGTTGCCACCCAGGGCGGCGCCCTTGGGCAGGTCGGGCGGCAGGCTGGTGCCCAACGTGTCGCCCAGGGCACCGAAGGCCACGATGCGTGCGATGCCCTTGCAGGCCAGCGCCACGTCCAGGATCAGCGCGTTCAGGTCACCGCTGGCCGAAGGGAAACGGCGCCGCTCTTCAATGAGGTAGCGCGTGAGGGTCCAGCGTCCTGACAGGGGCATGGTGTTCTCTTTCTTCTGTGGTCTGCGCTCAGCTCGAAAACACCCGGCTGGCGCGGATGTCGGCTTCGCTGATGGTGCTCAGGTCGTCGGCACTCAGCACCCGGTCGCGGTCGGCAAACAGGCGGCTGGCCTGGCGCAGTCGGGCGCGGTCGAGTGCGTTGCGCACGCTGCGTGCGTTGGCGAAGTGCGGCTGCTGCAGGCGGCGCTGCAGGTAGTCGTCGAAGGCCTGCTGCGCCGCCGGCGCGAAGCGGTAGCTCATGGCCCCCAGCATGCGGTCGGCGATCTGCAGCAGCTCGCCTTGCGCGTAATCGGGAAAGTCGATGTGGTGCGCGATGCGGCTGCTCATGCCGGGGTTGGACTGGAAGAAGGTGTCCATGCGGTCCTTGTAGCCGGCCAGGATCACCACCAGGTCGTCGCGCTGGTTTTCCATCACCTGCAGCAGGATCTCGATCGCTTCCTGCCCGTAGTCGCGTTCGTTTTCGGGGCGGTACAGGTAGTAGGCCTCATCGATGAAGAGCACACCGCCCATCGCCTTTTTCAGCACCTCCTTGGTCTTGGGCGCCGTGTGGCCGATGTACTGGCCCACCAGGTCGTCGCGTGTCACCGCCACCAGGTGCCCCTTTCTGCAATAACCCAAGCGGTGAAGGATCTGCGCCATGCGCATCGCCACCGTCGTCTTGCCGGTGCCGGGGTTGCCGGTGAAGCACATGTGCAGGCTGGGGCCGCCCTGCCCTGCAGCACCTGCTGCGGCGCCCAAGCCCACGTTGGCACGCAGCTTGTCGATGACCAGCAGGGCCGCGATGTCGCGGATGCGCTGCTTCACCGGCAGCAGGCCGATGAGGTCGCGGTCCAGTTCGTCGATGACCTCCAGCACCTGGCTCTGCGCCAGCACCTCGTTGACGGTGCGGGCGCCGGGTTGCGCCACAGTCGGCTCGACGGCCGCCGCCGTCGGCGCGCCTGGGATGGCGTAGAGCGGCTGGTTCATCGCCTTCAGTCGGTGTAGCGCTCGCCTTCGGGCGCGTCGGTGCTGTAGCTGTGCACCGTGTACTGGATGTTGCGACCGCCGCCTTCCTGCCGCACCAGCCCGAAGCCCCGTTCGCGTGCCGGGCGGTTGACGATGAAGCTCATGGCAATGGTCTCGACCCCGCGTGTCGAATCGAAGGCCATCAAGCGGATGTAGTGCTGCGGAAAGCTCTTGCGGCAGCTGTTCAGTTCCATCAGCACGCCCGCAGCGTCGCGCAGGTCGAACATCGGCATGCCGAACATCTCCCAGTAGGTGTTGCGCGGGTGCGGGTCGTCGGTGTATTCCACGCTCCAGGCGTAGCCCTTGGTCAGGCCGTAGTCAACCTGCATCGCGATCTCTGCGTCGCTCAAGTCGGGCAGAAAGCTGAACTGGCCCTGGGTGATGCGGCCGGCGGGGTTGGTCATCATGGTGTGTTCTCCTCAAGCCACCGAAGGGGTCACGGCGTAGTCCGACGTATCCGTGGACTGGTAGTTGAAGCTGATGTCGCCCCAGGTATCCAGCGCCTGCTTCAGCGGCGTGCAGAACTGCGCCGCCTTGCGCAGGATGTCGGGGCCATCGTTGACGATGTCCTTGCCTTCGTTGCGCGCCTTCACCATGCATTCCAGCGCCACACGGTTGGCCACCGCACCGGCCTGGATGCCGGCCGGGTGGCCGATGGTGCCGCCGCCGAACTGCAGCACCACGTCGTCGCCGAACAGGTGAATCAGCTGGTGCATCTGGCCGGCGTGGATGCCGCCGCTGGCCACCGGCATGACCTTCTTCAGGTCGGCCCAGTCCTGTTCGAAGTGGTTGCCGCGCTGCAGGTCGACCGGTGTCTTGCTCAAGCGGCAGACGTCGTAGTAGCCCTGCACCGTGGGCGGGTCGCCTTCGAGCTTGCCCACCGCGGTGCCGGCGTGGATGTGGTCGACGCCGGCCAGCCGCATCCACTTGGCGATGACGCGGAAGCTCACGCCGTGGTTCTTCTGCCGCGTGTAGGTGCCATGGCCGGCGCGGTGCAGGTGCAGGATCATGTCGTTCTTGCGCGCCCAGTTGCTCATGCTCTGGATCGCGGTGTAGCCGATCACCAGGTCGATCATCACGATCACGCTGCCCAATTCCTTGGCGAAGTCGGCACGTTCGTACATGTCCTCCATCGTCGCGCCGGTCACGTTCAGGTAGCTGCCCTTGACTTCACCGGTGGCGGCACTGGCCTTGTTGACCGCGTCCATCACGTACAGGAAACGGTCGCGCCAGTGCATGAAGGGCTGCGAGTTGATGTTCTCGTCGTCCTTCATGAAGTCCAGCCCGCCCTTCAGGCCCTCGTAGACCACGCGGCCGTAGTTGCGGCCCGAAAGGCCCAGCTTGGGCTTGGTGGTGGCGCCCAGCAGCGGGCGGCCGAACTTGTCCAGCCGTTCGCGTTCGACGACCAGGCCCGTCGGCGGGCCCTTGAAGGTCTTGACGTAGGCCACCGGGATGCGGATGTCTTCCAGCCGGGCCGCCTTCAGCGGCTTGAAGCTGAAGACATTGCCGATCAGGCTGGCCGTCATGTTGGAGATCGAGCCTTCTTCGAACAGGATCAGGTCGTAGGCCACCCAGGCAAAAAACTGCCCCGGCGTGCCGGGCACCGGCTCGACCTTGTAGGCCTTGGCGCGGTAGCTGTCGCAGGCCGTCAGGCGGTCGGTCCACACCACGGTCCAGGTGGCGGTGCTCGATTCGCCGGCCACCGCGGCGGCGGCTTCGATGGGGTCCACCCCTTCCTGCGGCGTGATGCGGAACAGACAGAGGACATCGGTGTCCTTGGGCACGTAGTCGGCGTCCCAGTAGCCCATCTGGCGGTACTTCAGGACACCGGCGCTGTAGCGCTTTTTCTGGTCGGTGATCTGGCCTTCGGCGGCGGCGGTGCTCATGGGAAACGTCCTCGATGCGGCTGGAATGCAGTCGAATGTAGGGAGCAGCATCATTCAGGGGAAGTCAGCTCTCCTGACTACGACGTTAAGATTCCCTGAATGAAAAACGCCAGCCTGCGCCAGCTGCGCACCTTTGCCGCCGTGGCCCGGCACCTGAGCTTCGTGCGCGCAGCCGAAGAACTGCACCTCACGCCGCCGGCGGTGTCGATGCAGGTGAAGGAGCTGGAAACCGAGGTCGGCCTGCCGCTCTTCGACCGCAGCGGCAAGGCCGTGAGCCTGACCACCGCCGGTGAGTACCTGCTGTCCTACACGCGCAAGGTGCTGGCCACGCTGAAGGACGCCGAAGACGCGCTGGCACGTTTCAAGGGCCTGGCCGGCGGGCAGCTGACGGTGGGCATGGTCAGCACCGCCAAGTACTTTCTGCCCAGCCTGATGGCGCGCTTTCGCGACGAACACCCGGGTGTCAGCCTGGGCATGAAACTGGGCAACCGCGAACAGCTGGTGGCCATGATGCAGCGCGGCGAGGCCGACCTGGCCATCATGGGCCGGCCGCCCAAGGAATGGGCCACGCGTGCCGAGCCCTTTGCACAGCACCCGCACGTGCTGGTCACCTCCACCACGCACCCCTTCACCCGCATGGAACAGGTGCCGGCGGCCGCGCTGCACAACGAAGAATTCATCATGCGCGAAGCGGGTTCGGGCACGCGCGCGGCGATGGAGGAATACGCCGCCGCGCACCACCTGCAGCTGCGTATGGCGATGGAGATGACGAGCAACGAAACCATCAAGCAGGCGGTGATGGCCGGCATGGGCGTGAGCCTGCTGTCGCTGCACACGATTGCCTTCGAGCTGAGCCACGGCACCATCGCCACACCCGAGGTCGAAGGCCTGCCGGTGATGCGCCGCTGGCACGTGGTCAACAACCTGGGCAAGCTGCTGTCGCCACCGGCCGAGGCCTTCCGCTACTTCGTGCTGGAACACGGCCAGGCGCACCTGGCGGCCATGCTGGCGGGTGTGGCGCCCGACACGGGCACCACCTGAGGCTTCAGGCCGCCAGGCGCCGCTGCAGTTGCATGGCCAGCAAGGCCGCCACTTCGTCCCAAGACGCCTGCACACCCAGCAACTTCATGTCCACGGTCTGCAGGCCGGCGTAACCACACGGGTTGATGCGCGCGAAGGGCGCCAGGTCCATGTCCACGTTCAGCGCCAGGCCGTGGTAAGTGCGGTGCTGGCTGACCTTGATGCCCAGCGCCGCCACCTTGCCCAGGCCGTGAAAAGGGTCCACGCCGGCCGGTGCCAGCACGGCGTGGCCGAAGGGGTCGGCCAGCCGCACGTAGATGCCCGGCGCGCTGCGCACGCGGTGGCCGGTGATGCCGAAGCCGGCCAGCGTGTCGATCAGCGCGGCCTCGATGCGGAAGACGTACTCCTTGACGTAGATACCCAGCCGCCGCAGGTCCACCAGCGGGTAGGCCACCACCTGCCCGGGGCCGTGGTAGGTGACCTGGCCACCCCGTTCGGTGCGCACGACCGGGATGTCGCCGGCGGCCAGCACGTGTTCGTCTTTCCCGGCCACACCCTGGGTGTAGACGGGCTCGTGTTCGACGAGCCAGAGTTCGTCTTCGGTGTCGGCCGTGCGCGCGGCCGTGAAAGCGCGCATCGCGGCTTCGATTTCGGCGTAGGGGCGGCGGCCCAGGGTCAGCGTTTGCATGGGCCAGCAGGTTCGACGGACTGGCCCGGCACGGCTCAGACGTGGAAGAAGGCGTAGGCGACCAGGATCGCGGTCACCACGCCGACGAGGTCGGCAAACAGGCCGCAACTCAGCGCATAACGCGTCTTGCGGATGTTGACGCTGCCGAAGTACACCGCCAGTACATAGAAGGTGGTCTCGGTGGAACCCTGGATGATGGCCGCCACCGTGCCCTGGAAAGAAGCGACGCCGTAGGTCGTCATCACGTCCACCATCAGTCCGCGCGCACCGCTGCCCGACAGCGGCCGCATCAGCCCCACCGGCAATGCCGGCACGAAGTCGGTGTTCAGCCCCAGCGCCGCCACCCCCGCGCCGATCGCACTGACGACGTATTCCATGCCCCCGGTGGTGCGGAAGACCGAGATGGCCACCAGGATGGCGATCAGGTAAGGGATGATCGTGACCGCCACCTGGAAGCCGTCCTTTGCGCCGTCCACGAAGGCCTCGTACACGTTGATGCGCTTCAGCGCACCGACCGCCACGAAAAGCGCAATCACGCCGACGATGACCAGGCTGCCGACAAGACCGATGGTCGGCGACATCTGCTCCGGCGGCAGGCTGGACAGCCAAAGGTACATGCCCCCCATCAGGCTGCCGAAGCCCAGGAACAGCACGGCCATCGGCAGGTTCAGCAGCGGAATGCGCTGCAAGCGGGCCACCACGAAGAGCCCGGCGCAGAAAGACACGAAGGTGGCGATCAGCGTCGGCAAAAAGATGTCGGCGGCGTTGAAACCGCTCAGGCCCTGGCTCACCGCCATGCTCTGGCGGATGGCGATCACCGAGGTGGGAATCACCGTCACGCCCGCCGTGTTCAGCACCAGGAACATGATCATCGGGTTGCTGGCCACCTCCTTGTCGGGGTTGATCTCCTGCAACTCGCGCATCGCCTTCAGGCCCAAGGGCGTGGCCGCGTTGTCCAGCCCCAGCATGTTGGCGCTGAAGTTCATGACCATGCTGCCGCTGGCCGGGTGCGCGCGTGGGATCTCCGGGAAGATGCGCTTGAACAGCGGGTCCAGCGCACGCGCGAACATCGCGATCATGCCGGCACGCTCACCGATCTTCATGATGCCCAGCCACAGGCTCATGACACCCACGAGGCCCAGCGAGATGTCGAAGCCGGTCTTGGCGGTGTCGAACAGGCCGGTGAGGATGCGGCTGAAGACAGTGACATCACCCTGCGTCAGCTTGACCAGCGCAACAACGAACCCGACGAGGATGAACGCGACCCAGATCGCATTGAGGACCATGGGGGGCGACTGTAGCCGCACCGCGTGCGGCCACGGGTGCCCGACCATGGCCAGGCCACAGCCGCTCGGTCAGGCGTGCAGCCGACATCTGCGTGCAGCGCCGAGCTTGATCTGCATCAGCCCGCCCGGCGCCCGCGCACCTAGAGTGCGCCGATGTCGATCGAGCTCTACAACCAGGGCGGCCACCGCTGCCTGATGTTCACCGACCTGTGCGACGGCGCAGGCGACGCGGTGCAGTCCAATCAGTTCCTCATCGTCGATGACGGCACCGGTGCGGTCATCGACCCGGGCGGCAACATGGCCTACGGCGACCTGTACCTGGCCATGACCCGGCACTTTCCGCCGAACGCGCTGACGGCATTGATTGCCTCGCATGCCGACCCGGACATCATCGCCAGCCTCGACCGCTGGACCTCGGCCACGCAGGCCCGCATCTACATCAGCACGGTGTGGGAACGTTTCATCCCGCACTTCTGCAAGCCCGGCAAGACCACCGGCCGTGTGATCGGCATTCCCGATGCGGGCATGCGCATCCGCGTGGGCCGCAACGAGCTGCTCGCGCTGCCCGCGCATTTCCTGCACGCCGAGGGCAACTTCCAGTTCTACGACCCGGTCTCGCGCATCCTGTTTTCGGGTGACCTGGGCGTGTCGCTGGTCGGTGGCCAGCAGGCTGCGCAGCCGGTGACCGAGCTGGCGCCGCTGCTGCCGAAGATGGAGGCGTTCCACCGCCGCTACATGGTCAGCAACAAGGTGCTGCGGCTGTGGGCCGACATGGTCAGCACCTTGCCCATCGACATGATCGTGCCGCAGCACGGCGCGCCGCTGGCGGGCCCGGCCGTGAGTGAATTCATCGCCTGGGCCCGGGAACTGAACTGCGGCATCGACCTGATGGGCCCGGCCAACTACACCGTGCCGAACTGAGCCCCCGGCCGGCCGCCGCTGGCCGACTCAGGCCGCGACAGCCCGCTCGTCGACCCTGAAGACCCGCACGGTTTCGGCCAGGCGCTGAGCCTGCTGGCTCAGGCTGCCGGCCGCAGCCGCGCTCTCTTCGACCAGGGCCGCGTTCTGCTGGGTCGACCGGTCGAGCTGCGTCACCGCCTGACCCACCTGCACGATGCCCTGGCTCTGCTCGGTGGTGGCGTGGGAGATGCGGCCGATCAGCGCGCTGACGCTTTGCACCTGCGACACGATGTTGTCCATGGTCTCGCCCGCGTTGCCGACCAGGCGCGTGCCCTTGTCGACCTTCTCGACGCTGTCGGTGATCAGCACCTTGATCTCGCGGGCCGCGTTGGCGCTGCGTTGCGCCAGGCTGCGCACCTCGCTGGCCACGACGGCAAAACCGCGACCCTGTTCACCTGCCCGGGCGGCTTCCACCGCGGCATTCAGCGCCAGGATGTTGGTCTGGAAGGCGATGCCGTCGATGACCCCGATGATGTCGGCGATCTTGCGCGACGAAGCCGAGATGTCGTGCATGGTCTGCACCACCTGCCCCACCACCTGGCCACCGGTGGCGGCGGCAGCGGATGCCCCCTGTGCCACGGTGTTGGCTTGCGATGCCGTCGCGGCGTTGGCCTGCACGGTCATCGCCAGTTCTTCCATGGCCGCCGCCGTCTGTTGCAGATGGCTGGCCTGCGACTCGGTGCGGCTGCTCAGGTCGCTGTTGCCGGTGGCAATCTCCTGCGAGCCGGTGGCGATGCTGTCGGACGCACCCCGCACCGCACCCACCAGTCGCGCCAGGCTGCCTTGCATCGCACCCAGCGAGGCCAGCACGCTGCCGGCCGGCGCCCGTTGCGCACCGGGCACCGGGCTCAGGTCACCCTGGGCCACACGGCTGGCAGCTTCGCTCAGCGCCTGCGGCTCGGCGCCGAGCTGGCGCACGATGCCCCGTGACAAAGTCCAGGCCAGCAAACCGCCGCACAAGACGGCCGCGACCAGGGCCGACAACATCACCGAGCGAAAGCCGCTGGCTTCGGACAGCGCGACCTTGTTCTCGGCCTGGATCAGCGATTCTTCGAAGTCGATCAGGCGGTTGATGGCCGCCAGCCACTGCACGTACTGCGGCTTGGCCTGCTGCCACAGCAGCGTCTGCGCGGTCGCCGTGTCGCCCTGCTCGACGGTGGCCACGATGCGCTGCGTCGTGGCCACGGCCTGGGCTTCGATCTCCCGGATGCCGTCGTACAGCTTGCCCAGTTCGGGGGCGGCGCCCGGCGCGGCGATCAAGGCCTCCAGCGGACCGGCCGACTTGGCATAGAAGGCCGCCAGTTCGGCGATGGCCTGCAGTTCCTTCTGCCGCTCGGCGGCACCGGCGCTCAGCACCACATCACGGACGGCAATCGAACGGTCGTGAGCCGAGCCGCGAAAGTTGATGGCATGGCGCTGCACCAGCGCGTGGCTCTCGCTGTTGGCGCGCAGCGCGCCATTGATGGCCTGCACCTTGGCCAGCGCCACCAGGGTCACCGCCACCAGGATGGCCAGCATCAGACCGAAGCCCAGTGCCAGGCGGCGCGCGACGGTCATTGTCGAAAAGATCTGCACAGTGCACCTCTTGTGTCGTGAGTGAAGTGGCGCAAGCTGCGGACGGGCCCCTGGGACACCGTGGCGCACCTTGCTGCCTCCGATGTCAAAATTATCATCTGCGTCAGTTAAAGGAAGGATACTTTTGTCGTATCTGAGCCATTGAGTCCTCTTTATGTCAATTGAGACATCGTTCACGCGCGATTTATCCAAAAGGTGCACCGGATCCCGACACGCTTTCAGATGATGTTGACTTCGCGCAGCGGCCGCCGGTCCAGCAGGCGCTGCGGGGACAAGGCGTCCAGCGCCGGCACCGTGCTGCGACCACCGGCCACCCGCGCCGCCAGGGCGCTGCCCACGGCAGGCGCCTGCTGCATGCCGTGGCCCGAAAACCCGCAGGCCGTGAACACATTGCGCCAGCCGGGCATGGCACCGGCCAGACCGTTGTGGTCGAAGCTGTTCATCTCGTAGTAACCGGCCCAGGCCGAACGCACGCGCAGCGCCTCGAAGGCGGGCACCCGCGCCGCCAGCGCTGGCCACAGCTGTGCCTCGAAGGCGTCGTGGTCGATGTCGTGCAACGGTGGCTCGTCGGGGTCGCCGGGCCAGGGTTCGCGGGGCGGGGCACCGGCCAGGAACCGCTGGCCGCCGGGGCCATCGGGCCGGAACCACAGGCCGGACGGGTCGATGACCAGCGGGCAGCCCGGCAGCCGCGCCGGTGTGTCCAGCACGAACACGTCACGCTTCTTGGCGTGCACCGGCAGCCGCAGGCCCAGGCCGGCCGACAGCGCCGCCGACCAGGCACCGGCGGCCAGCACCATCGCATCGGCTTCGAAGCGGCGGCCGGCGCGGCACAACACCGCCTGCACGGTGTCGCCCGCCGTCGCAAAACCCACCGCGTCGGCCTGCACGAAGCGCGCCCCGCAGTGCATGGCCTTGCGGCGGAAGGCCTGCAGCAGGGCCGGCCCGTCGAACCAGCCTTCGCCCGACAGCCCTAGCGAGCCCAAGGCCAGGTCGTCGGTGTTCAGCCAGGGAAACCGTTGCTGCAACTGCGCGGGTGACAGCAGCGCCACGTCGGCGCCGGCCGAACGCTGCACGGGGTGCAGGTCTTGCAGCGTGGCCGCACCGGCGGCGGAGGCCAGGTACAGGTACCCCGGCTCGACCAGACCCAGGTCGGGCCTGTCGCCATCGACCGCCAGTTCTTCACCCACCCGCCGCAGAAAAGCCAGGCTCCACAGCGACAGCGCGATGTTGGCGGGCTGAGAAAACTGCTGGCGGATGGAACTGGCCGACAGCGAACTGGACGCGCGGGTGTAGCTGGGGTCGCGTTCCAGAACGGTGACGGGCACGCCATGGTCGCGTGCCAGGAAACAGGCCGTGGCGGCGCCCATCACGCCGCCGCCAACGATGACCACCGATGACTTCATGCCGGCAGTGTAGGCAAGCGCGCGCGGCGCGCGCGGCACCCGTCGGCAGCTACTTGCAGCTGTTGGCCACCGTGTAGTCCACCACCTTCAGCTTGCCGCTGACGATGTCGGCACGTGCCGCTTCCACCTGCCGCTTCATGTCGGCGCTGACCAGGCCGGCGTTGTGTTCGTCCATTGCAACGTCCAGCCCGCCTTCTTTCAGGCCCAGCGCCGTGATGCCCGGTGTCACGCCCTTGAAGGCCTGGTAGACGGCCAGGTCGGTGCGCTTGACCATGCTCGTGAGCACGCTGCCCGGGTGCAGGTGGTTCTGGTTGCTGTCGACGCCGATGCTCAGTTTCCCGGCGTCCTTGGCCGCCTGCATGATGCCCAGGCCCGTGGTGCCGGCAGCGGCAAACACCACGTCCACGCCCTGCGCGATCTGCGCCTTGGTGAGTTCGGCGCCGCGGGCCGGGTCGGTCCAGGCGGCGGGCGTGGTGCCGGTCATCGACGACACCAGCTGCACCTGCGGCCGGGCGTACTTCGCGCCCTGTTCGTAGCCGCACAGGAACTTGCGCACCAGCGGAATGTCCATGCCGCCGACAAAACCCACCTTGCCGGTTTTGCTGGCCAGCGCGGCCATCATGCCCACCAGGAAACTGCCCTCGTGTTCGCGGAAGACAAAGCTCTGCACATTGGGCAACGCCACCACCATGTCGATGATGGCGAACTGCACCTTCGGGAAAGCCCTGGCCACCGCTTCGATGCTGCTGGCTTGCGGAAAGCCGATGCCCACCACCGGGTTGGCACCCCGTTCGGCAAAACGGCGCGCGGCCTGTTCACGCTGCGCGGCGTTCTGCACCTCGAACTCCAGGTAGGGCTTGCCGGTTTCCGCCTTCCAGCGTTCGGCGCCCTGCCAGGCGGCTTGGTTGAAGGACTTGTCGAACTTGCCGCCCAGCTCGAAGATGACGGCGGGCTGGGCTTGGGCCTGACTGGCAAACAAGGTCAGCGCGACCAAGCAGACGCCGCGGATCCGGCTTTGCCGGTCCGCTGGCGGCGCCCCCCTGGGGGGGAGCGCCGAAGGCGCTTCGGGGGGGGTCATCAAAATGTCGCTTTGAACTGCACGCCGAAGGTTCGCGGTTCGTTGATGAAGCCGGTGAGGTTGTTGAAGTCGATGCCCCCCACGATGCGGATCTGGTCGGTGACGTTGCGCACGAAGGCCGCCACGTCGTACTTGCCCGCGTTCCAGCTGTAGCCCACCCGCAGGCCACCTTCGGTCATCGCCTTGCCGGTGAATTCCACCGACTCGTAGAGGAAGAAGTTGACCTTGCTGCGGTAGACCCAGTCGGTGAAGACGTACAGGTCGCCGTTGCCGACGGGCTGCGTGTACTTCAGCGTGAAGTTGGCCGTGGTCTTGGGCGCCTGCGGCAGCGGGTTGCCGTCGATCAGCGCGGCCGTGCCCGGGCCGCCGGGCTGGGGGTCGGTGACCGTGCAGGCGGCGCAAACGGCCACCGCCAGGCCCGGGTCCTTCAGCTTCGTGTCGTTGTAGCCCACGCCCACGGTGGCCAGCAACTGGTCGGTCAGGTAGGCCTGGAAGTCGAGCTCGAAACCCTGGCCCGACGCCTTCTTCGCGCTGAGCAGGATGTTGGCGTTGGAGGCACCCCCCACCGCCGTCAGCTGCAGGTCTTTCACCGTGTAGCTGAAGACGCTGAACGCGGCACGGGCGCGGCGGTTGAAGAGGTCGGCCTTCACGCCGGCTTCCACCGAGGTGTTGGTTTCCGGGCCGGCCACCGACTGGTTGTTGAAGGCACTGGCACCCTGCACGCTGCTGCCGCGGAACCCCGTGGCGGCACGGGCGTACAGCGTGGTGTCCTTGTTCAGCGCGTAGGTCGCGCTGAGGTCCCAGTTCAATTTGTTGTCGCTGGGTGATGCCGCCAGCGGCCCTTGCGCGGCCAGGTCGGCCAGCGTGCACTTGGGTGGCACGGGAATGATGCCCAAGGTGGGGCCGATGCAGGGTGCAAAGCCGCTGTTGCTGTAGTCCTCGACCGCGAAGTCTTTCTTGTCGCGGGTGTAGCGCAGGCCGCCGCGCAGCTTCAGGCTGTCGCTGACGGCCAGGTTGACGGCGCCGAACAGCGCCACCGCGGTGTTCTTCTGGCGCACGCGCAGGTAGCCGTCTTGTGCGCCGCCAGCCAGGCTGTCGTAGCTGAAGCTCTCGATCTTGTAGTCTTCGTTGAACAGGAAGATGCCCGCCTGCCAGGCCAGCGCACCCGAGGTGTCGGATTCCAGGCGCAGTTCCTGGGTGATCTGGCGGTGCTCGGGGATGCCGTCGGCCGACTCGGAGGCAAAAGGGATGTTGCCCGGGCCGGACGCGCCCGGCGGCAGGAAGTTGGCGCCGAAGCCGCCGTCGATGTCGCCGCGGCTGTAGGTGCGCACGGCTTCCACGCCGGTCACCGAATGCAGCGACATGCCCGGCAGCGCGATGCGCAGACGCAAGCTGCCGCCGTAGTTCTGCAGTTCGGACGCGTTCTGGCCGTCGACGGAGATCTTGCGTTCGTCGAAACCCGGCACCAGGTTGTTGGTGCCCGGGTCGATGATGTTGGCGCGGAACAGCCGCGCCGAGCCTTCGTAGTCACGGGCGTGCAGGTTGAACAGCGCACTGAAGGCCTTGCTGTTTTCAAGCAGCAGTTGCGCGCGCATGGCCTGGTCGCGGTAACCCTCGAATTCCTGCGTGGGGCCGCTGGCCACGGTGTTGTCGACCCAGTCGTCCCGTGTCTGGCTCAGCACCGACAGCCGCGCCGACACACCCTGGCCCAGCTGCAGGTTGCCTGCGCCTTCGGCATTGACGGTGCGGAAAGTGCCCACCGAGAGGCTGCCGTAACCGTCCTGCTGAGTGCTGGGCTTGACCGAATCGAACTTCACCACGCCGGCCGGTGTGTTGCGGCCGAACAGCGTGCCCTGCGGACCGCGCAGCACCTCGACACGGTTGAGGTCGAAAACCGGGAAGCCCTTCAGGATGGGGTTCTCCTGCACCACGTCGTCGTAGACCAGCGAAACCGGCTGCGACGCGTTGAGGCGGAAGTCGGTGTTGCCATAACCGCGGATGTAGAAGCGCGGGAAGGCACGACCGAAGGACGACTCGATGTTCAGGCTGGGCACACGGCCGCTGAGCGCACGCACGTCCTGGCCGCTGGTGCCCAGCACTTCCAGGATCTCGCCCTGCAGCGACGACACCGAGCTGGGCACGTCGCGGATGTTCTCGACACGGCGGTCGGCGGTCACGGTGATGGTCTGCAACTCGCCGGCAGGCGCGGTCTGCGCCTGCGCACCCACTTGGAGCGCGGCCAGCACGGCGGCTGCAACAGCATGGTGCATCGGCAAGGGTCGGGTACGGCTCATGAAGGCTCCTGGCGGGGTGGTTGTCAGCATTAGCATTGATGATGCCGGCCCGACCCGCTGGCCTTCATGAAACCGTCACCGTCCACGCGGCGGCTGACGCCAGCACGCAACACACCACCGGCACCATCACCGCCCATGCCACAGCCCACCCTGAGCGCCGAGCAGGCCGCCACCTTCCAGGAGCTGGGCTATCTCGTGCTGCCGGGTTTCAAGACCGCAGACGAACTGCAGGCGGCCGTGCAGCGTGCCCACGCAATCGTTGAAGACTTCGACCCCAGCCTGGGCGCCAGCCGCTTTTCCACCCGCGACCGCAGCCTGGTGGCCGACGCTCGGCTCATCGCGTCGGCCGAGCAGGTGCACTGTTTTTTCGAAGAGGAAGCGCTCGACGACAACGGTTCGCTGCAGGTGCCCAAGTCACGGTCGATCAACAAGATCGGCCATGCCCTGCACGACCGCGACCCGGTGTTCCAGCGTTTCAGCCACGGCCCCGAACTGGCCGCGCTGGCGGCCGGCCTGGGGCTGCGGCAGCCGCAGGTGTGGCAGAGCCAGCTGATCTTCAAGCAGCCCCACATCGGCGGCGAAGTGGGCTGGCACCAGGACGCCACCTTTTTCGTCACCACACCGCACACCGTCACCACCTTCTGGTTTGCGCTGGAAGACGCGACGCTGGACAACGGCTGCCTGTGGGTGCAGCCCGGCGGCCACCACACACCGCTGCGCGAGCAGTACGTGTGCGAGGACGGCCGCTTGACCATGAAGTCGCTGGACCGCTCGCCCTGGCCCGACACCACCGTCGCCACGCCGCTGCCGGTGGCGGCCGGCACGCTGGTGGTCTTCCACGGTCTGCTGCCACATTACAGCGCCGCCAACCGCAGCCCGTGTTCGCGCCTGGCCTACACCCTGCACGCCACCTGCGGCACGGCGGCCTATTCGCCGCAGAACTGGCTGCAGCGCAGCGCCGGGTTTCCGGTGTGCGGTTTTGACTGAAGGCCCAGGCACGAACATGACCTCCCCCGTTGCCCTGCTGCTGACCGACCTGGTGGACAGCGCCGCGCTGGCCGCGCGACTGGGCGACACGGCCATGGCCCGTGTGTGGACCGCTCACGACCGCCTGGCGCGCGACCTGCTGCGTGACTGGCGCGGCCGCGAGATCGACAAGACCGACGGCTTCCTGTTGATGTTTGCCGCCGCGGCCGACGCGCTGGGCTACGCACTGGCCTACCACCGCGCACTGGCGCAGCTGGAAGCCACGCTGCCCACCGCCGACGGCCAGCCGCTGCGCCTGCGCGCCCGCGCCGGCCTGCACGTGGGTGAAGTCACGGTGCGCGAAAACCCGGCGGCCGACGTGGCGCTGGGTGCCAAGCCGCTGGAGGTGGACGGGGTCAGCAAACCGCTGGCGGCGCGTGTGATGTCCATCGCCCTGGGCGGGCAGACGCTGATCACCACGGCGGCGCGCAGCGCTTTGGGTGACGTGGGCCACCGTGTGCTCTCGCATGGCCACTGGCGCGCCAAGGGTCTGCCGGAACCGATCGAGCTGCTGGAAGTGGGCGAAGCCGGGGCACCGTTCACACCCCCACCCGATGGCGACAAGGTCTACCGCGTCGTCCGCCAGGGCGAACTGTGGCTGCCGGCCCGCGAAACCCGCCACAGCCTGCCGGCCGAACGCGATGCCTTCATCGGCCGCAGCAGCACGCTGCAGGAACTGGCGCGCCGCTTCGACAAGGGTGCACGGCTGGTGTCGCTGCTGGGCATCGGCGGCTGCGGCAAAACCCGCGTGGCCATGCGCTTCGGCTGGCAGTGGCTGGGCGACTTTCCCGGCGGGGTGTGGTTCTGCGACCTGGCCGCGGCACGCACGGTCGAAGGCCTGGTGGCCGCCGTCGCGCAGGGCCTGGACGTGCCGCTGGCCACCGACGACCCGGTGCAGCAGCTGGGCCACGCCATTGCCGGCCGTGGCGACTGCCTGGTGGTGCTGGACAACTTCGAACAACTCGCGCGCCATGCCGAGCCGACCGTGGGCCGCTGGCTCGAACGTGCCGGCAACGCCTGCTTCCTGGTCACCACACGCGAGGTGCTGGGCATCAGCGGTGAAGAGGCGGTGGCGCTGGCGCCGATGCAGGACAGCGACGCCCAATCGCTGTTCCTGCGCCGTGCCGCTTCGGCTCGGCGCGACTTTGCGCCCGGTGCTGACGACCTGGCGGCCATCGGCCCGCTGGTCAAGCTCCTGGACGGCCTGCCGCTGGCCATCGAACTGGCTGCTGCGCGTGTGCGCACGATGGCGCCCCGTGCCTTGCTGGCCCGCATGAGCGAACGTTTCAAGTTGCTGGCTTCGTCCAGCAGCCGTGTCGACCGCCAGGCCACGCTGCGTGCCACCTTCGACTGGAGCTGGGACTTGCTCAGCGAAGGCGAAAGAAGTGCGCTGGCGCAGCTGTCGGTGTTCGAAAGTGGCTTCACGTTGGACGCCGCCGAAGCCGTGATCGACCTGTACCACCTGAAAAACGCACCCTGGACGGTGGACGCGGTGCAGTCCTTGGTCGACAAGTCTTTCGTGCGCGCACTGCCGGGAGAACGTTTCGACCTGTTGGGCAGCGTGCAGGCGTATGCCAGCGAAAAGCTGCACGCCGAGACCCAGCCCGGCGCGGCTGCTGGCGCCAGCGCCCACGCAGCCGAGGCGCGTCACAGCGCCTGGTTTGCGGCGCTGGGCCCGCAGCGCGCCACCGAGCAGCGCTGCATCGAGGTCGACAACCTGGTGGTGGCCTGCCGCCGCGCCACCGCCAGCGGCAATGCCAACACCGCCGCCGGTGCGCTGGACGGCGCCTGGGCGGCCATCAGCCAGCGTGGGCCCTACCAGGCCGGCCTGGACCTCGCACAGGCGCTGTGTGATCTGCCCGCGCTGCCCAGCCGCACGGCGGCACACGCACAACACGTGCTGGGCAGCGTGCTGGAAGCGCTGGGCCGCCGCACGCTGGCCACGCCGGCGCTGGAAAGTGCCCTGCAACATGCCCGTCAGGCGCAGGACAAACGCTGCGAGTGTGGCGTCTGCATCCGCCTGGGCGCGCTGCACGCCCGCGAAGGCCGCGGCGAAGAAGCCCGTGCCGAGCTGGCGCTGGCGCTGCAAGGCGCGCTGGCGCTGGGCGACGCCGAACTGGAGTGCGCGGCGCTCAACGGCCTGGGCACGCTGGAATTCGAACAGGGCCAGCTGCCGCAAGCCCAGGCCCACTACGAAGCCGCGCTGGCACGCGCGCGACAGGTGGGTGACCGCCGCTGGCAGGGCAATCTGCTCAGCAACCTGGCCAACCTGCATGCCAACGTGGGCCAATTGGACCGGGCCGGTGCGCTGTCCGAAGAAGCGCTGCACATCGCCCGCCAGCTGGGCGACCGCCAGCGTGAAGGCACGCGCCTGAGCAACCTGGGCATGTTGCTCTACCTGCAGGGCCGGCTGGACGCAGCGCAGACTGCCAGCCAGGCAGCCCTGGCGGCGGCTCGCGAGCTGGGCCACGCCCGGCTGGAATGCACGGTGCTGGCCAACCTGGGCCTGGTGCACGCCGCGGCAGGCCGCGCTGAACAGGCGGTGGCCTGCCACGAACCCGCGCTGGCGCTGGCCCGGCAACTGGGCAACCGGCGCGCGGAAGCGCAGATCCTGGGCAACCTGGGTGTGGCGCTGGCACGGCAGGGCCGGATCGGCCCGGCCCGCGACCACCTGCAGGCCGGCTTGCAGGTGCTGCGTGCCGGCACCGACAAGCTCAGCCTGGGGCTGATCCTGTGCGGGCTGGCCGAGGCCGAATGGCTGGACGGCCAGGCCACGGCCGCAGCGCAGGTGATGGATGAAGCCCGAAGCCTGGCCCAGGCCGCGCAGGCCGGGCCGGCTTCTGAATTGGGGCTGGCGCTGGCGCGCCTGCAGAGCCTGCTGACCGCGCCGGCCGCTTGATGTCGCCGGCTATTCGTCCTGGATCCACAGATCGGGCTGCGGTGGCTGGCTGGGCTGCAGGCTGCGGGAACTCACCAGGCGGATGACATAGCTGTAGCGCTTGGCCGTGGCCTCGGCAGTTCTGTCGCAGCGCATCAGCCGGTTTCTCTCCAGCGCCTGGCAACGGTAGGCGCCAGCGGGGGAGAAAACCACACCATCGTCGGCAAACTGCTGCCCCGGTGTGCTGATGCGCCACCACAGCGTCTGCTGCCCCGCCTGCCGTGTGTACTGCTCGGTCGAGACAAGGATCGTGCCATCGACCACTTGCACGTCGATGGTGTCGCGATCGGTTTGCGCCTGGCTCAGCTGCAGGGTGCCCAGCAGCAGCAGCGCCACGGTGATGCTTTTCATGGTGTTCTCCGCCTCTTGCGTTTTTTTGCTTGCGGCCCGTCCGGCCGTGCGGCGAATTTTGTACCCGGATGTGTCCGCCGCAAGGGAATATTCACCCGCGCGCAGCGGCGCTGCCGCCCCACCACGTCAGCGGTAGACCAGGTCGCGCAAGGTCAGGCTCAGCGCTGGCGTGAAGGTGATGATCAGCAGACACCCCAGCACCACCAGCACAAAGGGCACCAACTGCGGCACGATGCGGTCCAGGCTGAGCCTGGCCACGGTGCAGGCCGCAAACAGGTTCACCCCGAAGGGCGGCGTGATCATGCCCAGTGCCAGGTTGACGACCATCACGATGCCGAAGTGCACCGGATCGACGCCGAAGTGCATGGCCACCGGCGCCAGGATGGGTGCCAGCACGATGATGGCGGCGCTGGTCTCGATGAACATGCCGATCAGGAACAGCGCCAGGTTCACACCCAGCAGGAACAGCAGCGGGCTTTCCAGCACGTCCTTCAACCACAGCCCGATGGCGTCGGGCACACCGGCGCGGGTGATCAGGTAGGCAAACAGGCCGGCGTTGGCGATGATGAACATGATCACCGACGAAGACACCACGCTCTTCCTGAAGATGCCGAGCAGGTCCTGCGGGCGGATCTCGCGGTACACCACGACGCCGATCAGCAAGGCGTAGAAAACCGCCACCGCCGAGGCTTCGGTCGGCGTGAAGATGCCGCCGTAGATGCCGCCCAGGATGATCACCGGCATCAGCAGCGCCCAACCCGCCTTCCAGGTGGCGCGGCCCACGCTCAAACGGCCATCCCCGTCGTCCTTGCCCCAGCCCTTCCACTTGCACCAGAGCCACACGAAGAGCATCAGCGCGCCGCCGATCAAGAGGCCCGGGCCCACACCGGCGATGAACAGCTCGCCGATCGACACCTCGGCCGACACGCCAAACAGGATCATCGGAATCGACGGCGGGATGATCACGCCCAGTTCGGCGCTGGTGGCCTGCAGCGCTGCCGCGTAAGGTGCCGGGTAGCCGTGTTTGATGAGCGCCGGGATCAGGATCGCGCCGATGGCAAAGGTGGTGGCCACGCTGCTGCCCGACACCGCGGCGAAGATCATGCAGGTCAGCACGCAGGTCATCGGCAGGCCACCTTGCACGCCGCCCACCAGGCTCTTGGCAAATTCCACCAAGCGGCGGCTGATGCCGCCGGTTTCCATCAGGTTGCCGGCCAGGATGAAAAACGGAATCGCGGCCAGCGGAAAGCGGTTGATGGAAGAGAACATCTCCTTCACCGCGATCAGCATGTTGACTTCTGCGATCTGGATGCCCACCAGCGCCGCCAGACCGATGGACACCGCCACCGAGATGGTGAGTGCAAAGCACAGCACCATCGTCAGGACCATCGCTGCGCTCATGTACCGTTTCTCAAGTCGCTGTCTCCAGTTCCATGCGCATCGGGTCCAGCCAGTTGCCGATGATGGCGATGGTGCTGAACACCCCGCCGACCGGCAGCGCCAGGTAGGCCCAGAACATCGACACGTCTTCCAGGCCCGCCACCGTCTGCACGCTGCCGCGCTGGGCGTAGTCCCAGCCGACGATGATGATCACCGCCATCAGCAGCAGCGCCGCCAGCGCCACCATGGTGTCCAGGAAACGCCGGGTGCGTGCGCCGCTCCAGCGGTAGAGCACGTCGACACTGACCATGGCGCCCACGCGAAAAGCGTGGGGAATGCCCAGGAACACCATCCAGATCAGCGTGAAGCGGATCAGCACCTCGGTCCACTCCGCCGGCCGCTCGATGATGAAGCGCGTGACGATCTGCCACATGCCCAGGCCGGCGGCAGCCGCCAGCATCGCGCAGGCCAGCCAGGTGGCCAGCGCGGTGGTGGCGCGTTCGACGCTCAGGTAGACCTGCTTCAAACCCGCTTCACTTGAAGTTGCGGATGCGGTCGATGTTGGCCTTGCCGAACTGGGATTCGAACTGTGCGTAGACGGGGCTCAGCGCACTCTGGAACTTGGCCTTGTCGACGTTTTCAACCACGCTCATGCCCTTGCTGCGCAGCTCGGCCACACCCTTGGCGTCGTCTTCGTCGACCCGTGCGCGGTTGGCCTTGGTGGCTTCTTTGGCGGCGTCCAGGAAGACCTGCTTGTCGGCCGCGCTGAGCTTGTCGAAGGCAGCCTTGTTCATCAGGAAGATGGCCGGGCTGTAGACGTGGCCGGTGAGCGACAGGTGTTTCTGCACCTGGTCGAACTTGGCGGCCATGATCACCGACAGCGGATTCTCCTGCCCGTCCACGGTGCCCTGCTGCAGCGCCGTGAACACCTCCGGGAAGGCCATCGGCGTGGTGACGATGCCAAAGCCCTTGTAGGCGGCCACGTGCACGGGGTTCTCCATCGTGCGCATCTTCAGGCCCTTCAGGTCTTCGGGTGCGTTGACGGCGCGTTTGCTGTTGGTCATGTGGCGCACGCCGTTCTCGGCCCAGGCCAGGGCCTTGAAGCCCTTGGATTCGAACTCCTTCAGCATCTCTTGCCCGATGGGGCCGTCGAGCACGGCACGGGCATGGGCCTTGTCGCGGAACAGGAAGGGGATGTCCAGGATGCGCGCGGCCGGCACGAAGTTGGGCACCGGGCCGGTGCTGGTCAGCGTCAGTTCTTGCGTGCCCAGCTGCACCGCTTCGATGCTTTCGCGTTCACCTCCCAGGCTGCCGGAATAAAAGGGCTGCACCTTGATGCGGCCGTTGGTGCGCTGCTCGACTTCCTTGGCAAAAACATCGATGCCGATGCCTTGGTGCGAGTTCTGGCCGATGGAGATGCTGATCTTCATGGCCGTCTGGGCGCTGGCGCTCAGCGGCAGCAAGGCACCGACGGCCAGGGCCATGGCAGCGGCTGATGCGGATGCAGTTGCAAGCAGGCTGAAAGTCTTCAAGGTGGTGTCTCCTGGATGTGGTTTGTCGCGAGTCTTGGGTTCTAGCGTATCTTTCGCGTTTTCGCCCCCGGTATCGTCCCCCATGGAAAGCCCTTCTCCGGCCAGCCCAAGCGCCGGCCACATCCGTTTGACTTCGCACCCGGGCCAAGGCACGGCCACCGGCGCCTTGGCGCTGAACTGGGGCGCCGCCGACCCTCAGGTGCGCGGGCCGGTGGTGGGCACCACGGCCAACCGCAGCCAACGCAACGTCATTGGCACGCACAGTGGCAGTTATGGCGTCTACCGGGCGCTGGCCGTGGCCGCCGGCAACCTGGTGCGCGGCCACCGCGCCGACCTGACCAACACCGCGCCCACAGACGTCGTGGGGCCTTACCCGCAGTGGCTGGACGCCCGCAAGATGGTGTCCATCGACCCCTGGGGCGCCAGCGTGCAAAGTGTGTTTGCCGAGCAACTGGCCCAGGGCTACGACATCCGGCCGACGATCGCCGTCACCAAGGCGCACATCCACCTGCCCGAAATCAAGCAGGCCCTGGCCTTCCAGCGCCTGGCGGTGGACGGCCGGGTGCTGCTGGAAGACGCCAGCGCCACGGTCACCAAGGTGGCCGTCGAACCCGTCTGGTGGCTGCCCGGCGTGGCCGCCCGTTTCAAGGTCAGCGAGGCCGAACTGCGGCGCGCGCTGTTCGAAGAGACCGGGGGCATGTACCCCGAGCTGGTGACCCGCAGTGACCTGGAGGTTTTCCTGCCGCCCATCGGCGGCCAGACGCTGTACGTGTTCGGCGACATCCGCGATCTGGCCAACCCGAACGTCACGCTGACGGCACGGGTGCACGACGAATGCAACGGCAGCGATGTGTTCGGCAGCGACATCTGCACCTGCCGGCCCTACCTGACCCACGCCATCGAAGAGTGCATCCGCGGCGCCCAGGCCGGTGGCGTGGGCCTCATCGCCTACAGCCGCAAGGAAGGTCGCGCCCTGGGCGAAGTCACCAAGTTCCTGGTCTACAACGCACGCAAGCGGCAACTGGGCGGCGACAGCGCCGACAAGTACTTTCTGCGCACCGAATGTGTGGCCGGCGTGCAGGACATGCGCTTCCAGGAATTGATGCCCGACGTGCTGCATTGGCTGGGCATCCAGAAAATCCACCGACTGGTGAGCATGAGCAACGACAAATACGACGCCATCACGGGCAGCGGCATCGAAGTGGGTGAACGGGTGCCGATTCCCGACGCACTGATCCCGGCCGATGCCAAGGTGGAGATGGAAGCGAAGATCGCCGCCGGTTATTTCACCGAAGGGCTGGTGCCCACCGACGTCGAGCTGGCGCTGGTCAAGGGGCGTGGCCTTGAATGAAAAGCTGAAGGCACTGCTGCAGGACCTGCCGCCTTCGCTGCACCCGCTGGCCCGCCTGCACGACCCCGCCACCATCCGTGCGCGCTGCGCCGAGATCGTCAAGTCGGTCGACAGCGGCGTGAGCCCGAACTTTTCGCTGAACCGCGCCCGTCTGGACGACGTTGCCGACCGCGTGGCAGCGCTCACGCTGCGGCGCTTCCCGGACCTGGTGATTCCGTACCACAGCCGCTGGCGCCACTTCGAAGCCGGTGGCGTGGACCGCAAGGCGGAAATGGATGCGGCGATGGCCGGCCGCCCGGTGGCCGAACAGGCCCGCGCGCGCTTCGACCTGACGGTGGTGAGCGTGTTGCTCGACGCCGGCGCCGGGCCCAGCTGGCACTACACCGAACACCAGAAGCTGGCCGCTGCCGCATTGCCGCAGGCCGCACCCGACGAGCTGCTGGCGATGCTGGACCAGTCGGCGCGCACCGCTGCGCCCACTTCGGCTGCTGCGGCTGCGCCGGTTGAGTCACCACCCGAAACTCAGGCCGACAGCCCAGGCCCGCGGCCTGCCGAAGGTGGCGTCTACACCCGCTCCGAAGGCCTGGGCGTGGCCAGCTTCCGGGCCTTCATGGCCGGTGCCTTTTCTTCCAAGCCTGGCGAACCCTGGCGGGCCGACGCGGCAGCCTTGCGCCATGTCGACGTGGCCGCGCTGCGGGCCATCTTCCAGAGCGGCCCGAACAACCCGATGGTGGGCCTGGAAGGCCGCGCCGCGCTGCTGTCGCACATGGGCGGTGTGCTGCAGGGCGAAGCCCAGCGCAGCGGGCACGAAGCCCGACCGGGCCTGATCTACGACCGCCTGACCGCCAACGGCGTGCGCACGCAGGTCAGCGCGACCGAGGTGCTGGGCGAGGTGTTGCGCAGCCTGTCAGGCATCTGGCCCAGCGGCAGCAAGGTGCAGGGTCTGCCGGGTGGCGACGTGTGGCCGCACCGCTGGGCGGGCGCGGCGGTGGGCGGGCCGCCGGGGTCGGCTGCACGCATGAACGACCGCACCACCGAAGGCTGGGTGCCCTTCCACAAGCTGAGCCAGTGGATGAGCTATTCGCTGCTCGAACCGCTGCAGTGGGCCGGTGTCACCGTCACCGATCTCGACGCGCTGACCGGCCTGCCCGAGTACCGCAACGGCGGCTTGCTGATCGACGGCGGGGTCATCGTGCCGCGCGACCCGCGACTCTTGGCCCGCACCTGGAAGCCGCAGGACGAGTTCATCATCGAATGGCGTGCGCTCACCGTGGTGCTGCTGGACGAACTGGCGGTGCGTGTGCGGCAGCGCCTGGGCAAGACGGCCGAAGAACTGCCGCTGGCCTGCATCCTGGAAGGGGGCACCTGGGCTGCCGGGCGCGAGATTGCCAAGGAGCTGCGGTCCGACGGCGCACCGCCGCTGCGCATCGACAGCGACGGCACGGTTTTTTGAAGCCCCCGACCTCGCTGCGCTCGGTACCCCCCGAGGGGGCCGTCCCCCGACGGCCCGGCGAAGCCGGATCCGTGGGGGGAAGCTTGATGGCGCAGGCCGACTTCGGGGCGTTGCTGCGGCACTGGCGAACCCTGCGCAGTTGCTCGCAGCTGACGCTGGCGTTGCAGGCCGAGGTGTCGGCGCGGCACCTGAGCTGGCTGGAAACCGGCAAGGCGCAGCCCAGCCGCGCCATGGTCTTGCGTCTGGCGCAGCATCTGGACGTGCCGCTGCGCGATCGCAACACCATGCTCTCGGCCGCCGGCTATGCACCGCTGTACGGCGAACGTCCGCTGTCCGACCCCGCACTGGCCAGCGCACGCGCCGCATTGCAGCGCCTGCTGGACGCCCACGAGCCCTGGCCGGCGCTGGCGGTGGACCGCCACTGGCAGCTGGTGGCGCACAACCGCCTGGTGCCTTTGTTGATGGCGTCGGCCGCGCCTGCGCTGCGCGAGCCGCCCGTCAACGTGCTGCGTCTGTCACTGCACCCGCAGGGCCTGGCGCCGATGGTGGTGAACCTGCCGGCCTGGCGCGAACACGTGCTGGCTCGGCTGCAGCGCCAGGTCAGCGTGACCGGCGACCCCGTGCTGGCAGCGCTGCTGGCAGAACTGCGCGCCCTGCCGCTGCCGCCAGGCACCCAGCCCCCTTCGACCGAACTGCCCTTGGCCGACGTGGCCGTGCCGCTGACCTTGAGCACCCCCGACGGGCCGCTGAACTTCCTGACCACCATCACCGTCTTCGGCGCGCCGCACGATGTGACGCTGTCGGAACTGGCCGTGGAAACGCTGCTGCCAGCCGACGCCGCCACCGCCGACGCGCTGCGCCGGCTTCACGCCAGCCTGGGCTGAGCACGCCCCCGCGCCAGCACCAGGCCCACGGCAAACGCCGCCGCGAACAAGGTGTTCAGCACCGCGTTCTGCCAGGCGCCCACCGACAGCGAAAACAGGCTGTCCGGCACATACCAGCAGCCGACCGACGCGGCCACCACCCACCAGCCGCGCGGTGCGCTGCCGGACTCGGGGCGCAGCGCCAGCAGCAGCGCCACGGCCCAGCCCAGCATCACCGCCCCCAGCACGCCGTGCATCAGCGTGGCGTAGCGCCGGGCCGGCTCGGGCCAGGCGTCGATCACACCCGGGTCGCCGAAGATCAGAAGGCTGAAACCCTGGCGCGTGAGGCCGGGCGCCAGCAGCAGAACCGCACCAAAACCCACCGTGCCCCAGCACACGGCTTGCAGCAGCTTGTTCGAGGCCATGGCGTTCAGCCCTTGAAGGGGTTGGCGGTGGCAAACCACAGGCCGATGCCGGTGGCGATGATGAAGGCGCCGTCCAGCACACCCACCAGCAGGAAAACCTTGCCCTGCAGCGGCTCCATCAGCTCGGGCTGGCGCGCACTGGCTTCGAGGTAGCGGCTGGCCAGGATGCCTACGCCCAGGCAGGAGCCGATGGCGCCCATGCCGATCATGTGGCCCACGGCCAGGGGGACGAGGTCGATGCCGTTCATGAGGTGTTCCTTCTTCGATGTGCGCTGTTGATGTGGCACCATCATTGCAAGCACCCCGCGCCCGGTCGATGACCTGAGAGGTCATGCCACCGGCCCGCTTTCGAAACATCGGAGTCCCCATGAGCACGCCCGCCGTCCACGTCGTCACCCACCCGCTGGTGCAGCACAAGCTGACGCTGATGCGCCAGAAGGACCTGTCCACCAGCAGCTTCCGGCGCCTGCTGTACGAGCTGAGCATGTTGATGGCCTACGAAGTGACCCGCGACATGCCCACGCAGATGATCGAGATCGAAACGCCGCTCGAAAAGATGCAGTCACCGGTGATCGAAGGCCGCAAGACGGTGTTCGTGGTCGTCATGCGCGCCGGCAGCGGTTTCCTGGACGGCATGCTGGAAGTGGTGCCGGGCGCCCGCGTGGGCCACGTCGGGCTGTACCGCGACCCCAAGACGCTGGTGGCGGTCGAGTACTACTTCAAGATGCCGCACGACATGCACGAACGCGACGCCATCGTGCTGGACCCGATGTTGGCCACCGGCAACAGCGCGGTGGCGGCGGTGGAAAGGCTGAAGGAGACGAAGCCGAAGTCGATCCGCTTCGTGAGCCTGCTGGCCGCGCCCGAAGGCTTGCAGAAGTTCCACGCGCACCACCCCGACGTGCCTGTGTACACGGCGGCCATCGACCGCCAGCTCAACGAACACGGCTACATCGTGCCTGGGCTGGGTGACGCGGGGGACCGCATCTTCGGCACGAAGTAAATTGGCCCCCAAGCTCGCTGGCGCTCGCCACCCCCCGAGGGGGATGTCCGCCGACGGCCCGGCAGAGCCGGTTCCGTGGCGGGAAGCTTGATCGCGGGCTGGCGCTGCAGGCGCGCTGCTTAGCGGCGGTAGGGGTCGGCGAAGCCCAGGGCCATCAGGATTTGGCTCTCGCGTGCTTCCATCGCGCTAGCCTCGGCCTCGACTTCGTGGTCGAAGCCTTGCGCGTGCAGCGTGCCGTGCACCAGCAGGTGGGCGTAGTGGGCGGCGATGTCGATTTGCTGGTCCTGCGCTTCCTGCGCGATGACGGGCGCGCACAGGATCAGGTCGGCCATCACGACTGGCTCGTGCTGGTAGTCGAAGGTCAGCACGTTGGTGGCGTAGTCTTTCTGCCGGTAGTCGCGGTTCAGTTCGCGGCCCTCTTCGGCGCCCACAACGCGAACGGTGAGTTCACCCGGGTGCCGCAGCGCCGCTCGCACCCAGCGCGCCACGTGGGATCGCGGCAGCAGCGCGCGGTGGCTGGCATCGGCGAACTGCAGTGACAGCTGCAGCGGTGGCCGCGTCGCCGGCTTCATGGCCGACGCGGCTCGGCAGCGCGCGACAGCTCGTAGGCGTCCACGATGCGCGCCACCAGCGGGTGGCGCACCACGTCGGCGGCCGTGAACTGCGTGAAGGCGATGCCGCTGACCCGCTGCAGCACCTGAGCGGCGTCGATCAGGCCGCTGGGTGTGCCCTGGGGCAGGTCGACCTGGCTCACGTCGCCGGTCACCACACATTTGCTGCCAAAGCCGATGCGCGTCAGGAACATCTTCATCTGCTCACGTGTCGTGTTCTGCGCCTCGTCCAGGATGACAAAGGCGTGGTTCAGCGTGCGGCCGCGCATGAAGGCCAGCGGCGCGATCTCGATCAGCCCCTTTTCGAAGGCCTTGGTCACGCGGTCGAAGCCCATCAGGTCGTACAGCGCGTCGTAGAGCGGGCGCAGGTAGGGGTCGACCTTCTGCGCCAGGTCGCCGGGCAGAAAACCCAGCCGCTCACCGGCTTCGACCGCCGGCCGCGTCAGCACGATGCGCTGCACGCCGTGGCGTTCGAGTGCGTCCACCGCACAGGCCACGGCCAGGAAGGTCTTGCCGGTGCCGGCCGGGCCGATGCCGAAGGTGATGTCGTGCGACAGCATCTGGCGCAGGTACAACATCTGGTTGGGCGTGCGGCCGCTCAGGTCGCTGTGGCGGGTGTGCAGCACCACGGGTTCGTCGGGTGTGCCAGCGGCCATGGCCGGCGTGCTGCCCGGGGCGGCGGTGGCGTCCAGCAGCATCAGTTGCAGCGAACGTTCGCCGATGGCTTCGGTGGCGCGCTGGTACATCGTGTCCAGCAGCGCCACGGTGCGGTCCACCGCATCACCCGGGCCCTGCACGCGGAAGGTGGCGTCGCGGCGCAGCAGGCTGACGCCCAGGGTCTGCTCGATGAGCCGCAGGTGTGCGTCCAGCGGGCCGCACAGGTGCGCCAGGCGGCGGTTGTCGGCATCGTCGAAGGTGTGTCGTCGAATCAAGGCGATGGCAATTAGCACACGGGCCGTCATTGTGGCAGCGCGGCGCTGCTGCGTGTGCCATGCAGAATCCAGCGCAACATGCAGCCCCTGTCTTCCCTTTTGCGCTGGCTGGCCTTGGCCGTCGGCTTGGCCCTCCTGGCCGGCGCGGCGCAGGCGCAGGTGCCGGTGCAGCGCATCACCAGCGCGGTCTCGGCGCCTGGCTCGGGCCAGCAGTTCCCGGCAGCAACGCCCCCGCTGGAGGTAGCGCTGCCCGACGAGTGGGCCCGCTCACGACCGGGCTTCGAAGGTTCGCTGTGGTACCGCGCCCGCTTCCTGGCGCCTGCGGGGCTGGCCGAGGGTGACCCGCTGGTGCTGCACATCGAACAGGTCTGCAGCAACCTCGAGGTCTACCTGAACGGCCACCTGCTGCACAGCGGCGGGCGCATGAACCCGCCCATCACCAACAACTGCAACCACCCGCAGCTGGTGACGCTGCCCACGACACTGCTGCTGACCGAAGTCAACGTGCTGGACATCCGCGTCGCCGGCCATGCCAAGGCCGGATCGGGCTCTCGCCAGCGCGCCGGCGGACTGTCGGCGCTGAACATCGGCAGCCTGTCGCAACTGGCCCCCGTGCAGGCCCGACGGACCGCCTTGCAGGTCACGGCACCGCAGGCGGTCAGTGCCACGCTGCTGCTGATGGGCGGCTTCATGTTCGTGCTGGGTTTCATCAACCGGCGCGAGAGCCACCTGGCCTACTTCGGCGCGCTGTGTGTCGGCTGGGCGCTGGTGAACCTGCGGCTGTGGGTGCGCGATGTGCCGCTGGGCCACCTGGCAGTGGAATTCCTGGTCTGTTCGCTGCTGGGTTTCATCACCTGGGCCGCGGTGCAGTTCCTGCTGCGCTACGCGGGTGTGCGCATCAACTGGGTCGACAAGGCCCTGCCGCTGCAGTGCGCGCTGCTGGCCTTGAGCCTGCTGGCTGCCGGTTCACTGCACTTCAACACCGTGGCCAACTTCTGGTACGCGATCCTGTCGGCCCAGGTGGTGGCGGCGTCGGTGGTGCACCTGCGGCGGCGCCGCCACACCCGGTCGGTCTGGTTGATGGCGCCGCTGCTGGTGGGCGTGGGCCTGGCGGGGCTCATCGAGCTGGCCGTGCAATGGGGCCGCGCGCCCAGCGTGCTGGCGCACCTGGCCGAGCTGCTGGTGCCGGTGATCTTCGTGCTGGTGGGCCTGCGCCTGGTGCAGCAGCACGGCCATGCGCTGCACCAGGCCGAACAGGGCAAGCTGCAGCTGGAACAGCGTGTGCGCGAAGCCACGGCCGAGATCGAGCGCAACTTCCGCCAGCTGTCGGAGCTGAAGGTGGAACAGGTCACCGAACGCGAACGCAAGCGCATCGCCGCCGATCTGCACGACGACCTGGGCGCCAAACTCCTGACCATCGTGCACACCAGCGAAAGCGAACGCATCAGCACGCTGGCACGCGAGGCGCTGGAAGAGATGCGGCTGTCGGTGCGTGGCCTGACCGGCAAACCCGTGCGCCTGGCAGACGCCCTGGGCGACTGGCGTGCCGAGGTCATTGCACGGCTGGGCCAGGCCGGCATCGATGGCGGCTGGGACGCGCCCGAAGACCTGCCGCAGACGCTGAGCGCCCGGGCCTACGTCCAGACCACGCGCATCCTGCGCGAAGCCACCAGCAACGTCATCAAGCACAGCGGTGCCAGCAGCTGCAACGTGACGGCGGGCATTGCCGACGGTGACTTCCAGCTCATCGTGCAGGACAACGGCGACGGCATCTCCGACCAGATCGACGGCCGCCTGGACCGCGGCCACGGCCTGGCGAGCATGAAGAACCGGGCCAAGCAGTTGCAGGGCCAGTGCCTGGTGGAGAGCGGACCCGGCTATGGAACCGTGATACGTCTCACGGTTCCACTCGATCGGGCGACAACACCCTCGTGATGGGCCTCGGGGCGGCCGATAACATCGAAATCGACCCCCCTAGAAGCCCGCGCGATGAAAACCATTCTGCTGCTCGAAGACCTGCCCGAGATCCGGGCCTGGCTGCGCAAGCTCGTGCTGCAGGTGTTTCCCGGCGCCACGATCTCGGAAAGCGCGCGTGTCAGCGACGCCATGGGCCTGGTGGCCGCGGTCAAATTCGATTTGGCGCTGGTCGACCTGGGTCTGCCCGACGGCTCCGGCGTGGACGTGGTGACCAAGCTGCGCGACATGCAGCCCGAAGCACAGAGCGTGGTGGTCACCATCCACGACGACGACGAACACCTTTTCCCGGCCCTGCAGGCCGGTGCCTTCGGCTACATCCTGAAGGAACAGGCACGCGAGCTCATCACCGAACAGCTGCAGCGCATCAGCCAGGGTGAGCCGCCGCTGTCGCCCAGCATCGCGCGCCGTGTCATGGCCTATTTCAGCGCCAAGGCCAAACCGCAGTCCAACGCCAATGCGATGCCCCAGGTCAACCTGACCGACCGCGAAAGCGAAGTGCTGCTGCGGGTGGCCAAGGGCTACACCCTGCCCGAGATCGGCGTGCAGCTGGGCCTGAGCCGGCACACGATTGCCGACTACGTGAAGCAGATCTACCGCAAGCTCAACGTGAGCTCGCGTGCCGAGGCCGCGCTGGAAGCGCAGCGCCTGGGCCTGTTCCGCTGAAACGGCACCGCGCGCCGTAACGGCGCCATAACGCTGCCCCTGCGACAGTCTGAGCGTCGGCATCGGTTCGGCCCCATGGTGGGTCCGCGCCCGGTGCGGCTTTCAGCTCAACCGCACGGAGGAACCTCATGTCATTCAAGCACCTTCTCAGCTGCACGGCCCTGGCCCTGTGCACCCTGTCCGCCCAGGCCTACAACGTGGGCGGCGCGACCCAGTCACTCATCAGCAACAGTTTCGAATGGGCATGGGACGGCAGCTACCTCACGGGCTTCCGCAACGCGCTGGAAAACCCCGCCAACTTCGGCCCCGGGGGCATCGTCAACCGCACCATCAACACGGTGGACCTGGCCGTGGTGGACAGCACCACACTGGCCGGACTGGACATGTTCGTGGGCACCTGGGTCGAAGACAGCCAGGCCGCGGGTTTTTCGACCGCCGTGCGCGACTTCTTCCTGGCCGGTGGCGACCTGTTCCTGCTGCAGGACGACAGCTCACACGATGCGCTGGGCACGGCCCTGGGCATCAGCACCACGGTCAGCACCGGTTCGGTGTCCAATGGCGGCGCGCCGCTGTTCGACGGCCCCTTCGGCACCGCCACCGATGTGACCCAACACTACGCCATCGGGCAGTTGAGCGAAGCCGCAGTCCTGGCCAACAACGGCCGCGTCGGCGGACGCAATGTCGAAGGCCAGGTCACGTCGGCCTACTGGCGGGCGGGTGAGTACGCGCCCGGTGCGGGCTCGTTGTTCATCATTGCCGACATCGACATGATCGCCACCACCACCGACTGCGGCTTGGCCGTCTGCGGTGCCGACTACCTGGCGATGAATTCGAACGCGATCTACGCGCTGAACACCTTCAGCTTCCTGCAAAGCACCGGCGGCAACCCCGTGCCGGTGCCCGGCACGCTGGTGCTGGCCGGCTCGGCGCTGCTGCTGCTGCGGGGCCTGCAGCGCAAGGCGGGCTGAAACACGTCGGGCGGGCTGCCGCCCGGCGGTCATTCGTCGGCGGCAGCGGTCAGCACCATCAGCACGTCGGCGTACCAGGACAGGTTCAGCCCCAGGGTTTCGTCCTGCACCTTGTCGCGGCCGCTCATGTCCAGGCTGGCCGAGTGCACCCCCAGCAGGCGCCAGGGCAAAGGCGGCGGCAAGGTCTCTGCGTCGCCGGCGGCTTCAGGCGGCCCCGCGTGCTCGCGCAGCACCACCGGCGCGCCGCTGGTGCCGCGGTGGGTGCGCGCGTCGGTCAGGAAGTAACCCTGGCCCTGAAAGCGCAGTCCATACGCCGAAGCCACCACGGCCTGGCGCACCACCGGCAGGTGGTGCAAGGTGTCGTGAAAGCCCAGCGGGAAACCCACGATCAGGACCGAGCTGCCCACCTCGACCGCCTTGTCGGCGGACTGGATGTGGTCTGGCGTGAAGGGGTGGATGACGGCGTTCTCGGGCAGTGCGTCGCGCTCGATCTGCAGCACCGCCACGTCGATCTCGCCGGCCGCATCGCGCCCCTGGCGCCATTGGCTCTTGCCGTCCTCGAACAGCATCATCGACAGCCCGATCGACCGTGCCAGGTCGTCGACGTCGGTGTGGATCTCGATCTCGATCCGGTTGGGGTGGTGCTCGGTGGGTTCGTCGATCAGCACATGGCGGCTGGTCACCAGGAAAAGCCGCTCGTCGCGCTGGAAAAAGAACCCGCTGGCGTTGGTGAGCGGCCGATCGTGTTCGAAGGTGCTGATGCGCGCGGCAGTGAGCAGCAGGGAATCGATCATGGGCGGCCTTCGCAGCATGGCGCGGCGCGCCTTCCGACCCTGGCCTCCCGTGGCCTGGGGTGAACCCTGACCATACCACTGCAGAACCCCGCAGATGACGGCTTGCACGGGTCGGCCGCGGTGGTAACGTGGCCCTGCAAACTCCAGCGAGCCACGGCCACATGACCCAGCCCCTGCATCGCACACCCGCCCCGCGCCAGGAAGCCCTGCGCAGCGCCTTGCCCGCCACGGTGGACCTGCTCAAGCAGCACCGCGCAGCCGACATCGCCGAGAGCGACATCAACGACTACGTCAGCATGAACTGGCTCGAATGGAACGGCGGCAGCCTGCGCCTGACCGTCACCGGCGACAACGTCTGCCGGCAGATGCGAGAACGCTGACGCCGCACCGAAACGGTGCCGTGACGCCTGCCGTCAACGCTCGCGGAAGGCCTCGGTGGTCTTCAGCAGCGGGCGCAGCAGGAAGCCCAGCACCGAGCGCTGGCCGGTGCGGATCTCCACCGTGCCGGTCATGCCCGGCAAGACCTGCAATTCGCGCTCGCCGAGCTTCAGCGTGCTGCTGTCGGTGCGCACCAGCGCGCGGTACCAGGTGCCTTCGGGAGTCGACGCCCGGTCGGGGTCGCCCAGCGCGTCGGGGCTGATGGTCTGCACAGTCCCTTTCAGGCCGCCGTACACCGTGTACTCGTAGGCGCTGAGCTTCACCTCCACCGGCTGCCCGACCTGAATGAAGCCGATGTCGGAAGGCCGTACCCGCGCTTCGACCAGCACCTTGTCGCCCACCGGCACGATTTCCATCACGGGTGCACCCGGCGCCACGACACCACCCGGTGTGTTGGCGCGGATCTGCTTCACGATGCCGCGCACCGGCGACACCAGCGTGCTGCGGCGCAGCGCGTCGTCGCGCACGACCATCTGTTCCTGCAACATCGACAGTTCGGTGCGCACGCGCACCAGCTCGCTGCTCGCGTCTTGCCGGAAGCGGTTGATGCGTTCGCTCACCTGCAGTTGCAGTTCATTGATCTGGCGCCGCACGCGCATGACCTCGACCTCGCTCATCAGGCCCTTGGCCGACATCGCCTCGGCCATGCCCAGTTCCCTGCCCAGCAGCGCGATGTTGCGGCGGTTGGTGTCGACCGCGTCTGACAGCGCGCGGTGGCGAGCGTCGTAGCTCGCGGTTTCGCCCTGCACCACTTCTTCGGGCAGGTCGTCCGGAAACTGCAGCGGCTTGGCGGCGGCTTCGGCCTGCAGGCGTGCCAGCGTGCCCTTCAGCGACTGGCGCTTGGACTGTGTTTCGGCCTGCTGCGCTTCCACCCGTGTCGGGTCCAGCAGCGCCAGCGCCTGACCCTTGGCCACCTGTTGGCCCTCGCGCACCAGCAGTTCGCGCAGGATGCCCCCTTCCAGGCTGGCGATGACCTGCTCGCGCCCGTCGGGCACGACCCGGCCATTGGCTTTGGCCACGATGTCCACCCGTGCCACCGACGCCCAGGCCAGCGCTGTGGCCAGCACCACCAGCAGCAGGTACACGGCCCACATCGCCGCCGGCGCCGGTTCCACCACCTGCGCACCGGCCACCGCGCTGACATAGGCCATGTCGCGCGGTTGCAGGTCGCGTTCCTTGTTGCGCTTGAAGGGACCGAACATGTCTAGACAGCCGCCTCGCGCGCCACGGGCTGCGCGCTGGGGTGCTGCAGCACATTGCTGGGGCTGGCCCCGGGGGGCGGGCCGGGCGGCTTCGCGCCGCTCAGCGCCGCCAGCACCTGCATCTTGGGTCCGTCCATCACGACACGGCCGTTGTCCACCACCAGCACGCGGTTCACCAGGTCCAGCACCGCCGGGCGGTGCGTCACCATCACCAGCGTGCAGTTCCCGCAAGCCTGTTTCAGTTGGCGCAGGAAGGCGACTTCGCTCTGAGCATCCATCGAACTCGTGGGTTCGTCCATCAGCAAGATTTGCGGCCGGGTCACCAGGCAGCGCGCCAGTGCCACCAGCTGCCGCTGGCCGCCTGAAAGAAGCGTGCCGCCCTCACCCACCGGCAATTCCCAGCCCTGTGGATGTGTCGACACCAGGCGGTCCAGCCCGGTGAGCTGCGCCACTTCGCCCAGGCGCGCCGGGTCGGCTGCGGGGCGGTCCAGCAGCACGTTGTCGCGCAAGGTGCCGTTGAACAGGCGCGGGTCCTGCGACACGAAGCCCACCCGCGCGCGGTAGTCAGCGGGGTCGATCTGGCGCAGGTCGATGCCGTCGACTTCGACATGACCTTCGGTCGGTTGATACAGCCCCGCCAGCAGGCGCAGCACGGTGCTCTTGCCGCTGCCGATGCGGCCCAGCATGGCCACACGCTCACCGGCCGCGATGCGCAGCGACACCCCCTTCAGCACCTTCGGCCCGGGCTCGCCGCTGCCGCCGGGTGTGGGGTAGGCAAAACCGGCGTCCACCAGGCCCAGGCGGCCCGTCAGTTCGCGCCGCGGCACATAGACCTTGCCGGGCTCGCGGTCGGTGGGTTGTTTCATCACGCGGTCCAGCGCGCGCATGGCCGCTCGTGCGCCCTGGTAACGCGTGGCCAGCTGCACCACGCTGGTCAGCGGCGCCAGCGCACGCATCGCAAACATGACCGAGCCGATCAGCGCACCGGCGCTGATGACCTTGGCGTCGATCAGGAACACACCCCACACCAGCATGATCAGCGTCACCGCCTGCTGCGCGATGGCGCTGATGTTGACCGTCCAGCTGGTGATCTTGCGCGTGCGCAACATGCTGCTGGCGTAGGCCGCGGTGGCTTCTTCATACTGGCGCAGGAAACGGCCCTGCGCGCCGGCGGCCTTCAGGTCTTCGATGCCGTCCACCGCTTCGACCAGCACACCGTGCAGGTCGGCCGTCTGCTGCTGGTGCGCCATCGTGGCGCGGCGCAGCCGGCCCTGGATCAGCGCCGACATCAGCAGCAAGAGCGGTATCGCGATCACCAGCACGAAGCCCAATGGCCCGCCCACCGCAAACACCATGGCCACGAAGATGATGATGAAGGGCAGGTCCGACAGCGCCGACAGCGATGCCGAGGCGAAAAACTCGCGCACCTGCTCGATCTGTGCCAGGTGGTGGGCGTAGGCGCCGGCCGAGTCGGGCCGCTCTTCCATGCGCAGCGCCAGGGTCTGGCGAAACAGCATGCTGCCGACGATCAGGTCGGCCTTGCGGCCGGCCATGTCGATCAGGTAGGCGCGCAACTGGCGTGCCATCAGGTCGAAGGCCAGCGCGAAGGCCGCACCCGCCGCCAGCGCCCACAGCGTCACGAAAGCCTTGTGCGGCAGCACCTTGTCGTAGATGACCGAGGTCACCAGGCCCGTGGCCAGCATCAGCACGTTGCTGAGCAGCGCCGCGATCAGCGCCGACCGGTAGTAGGGGATGAAACGCCGCATCGTGCCCCACAGCCAATGGCTGCCGGGTTCACGCATCAACTCGGCATCGCGCAGCGAACTGGCGGGGGCAGGCAGGGGTGTGGCCACCAGGGCCAGGCCGGTGTATTCGGCCGCGAGTTCGGCCTCGCTGGCCTTGCAGGCGTGGTGTTCGCGCCCGGGCATCACGATGTCGTAGCGCAGCGGGTCGCTGGCGTCGCGCGCCACCACGATGCAGGCGTCGCCTTCTTTCAGCAACAGCACCGCGGGCAGCAGCAGGTGGTGCAGTTCGCTGATGCGCCGCTGCACCAGGCCGGCACTGAAACCGGCTTCGCGCAGCGCACGCAGCGCCTGGTCCGGCCCCAGGCGGCCGGCCACGGGCAGGCCGGCCAGCAGCGATTCTGCCGAGCGCTCGCGGCCGTGATGTCGCGTGATCCAGCTCAGCGCATGGGCCAGCGCGTCGTTTTCGATGTCCCAAGGCGGCGCCTCCGCAGCGGCCGGCGGTGCCTGCATCGGTGGGGCCTGGGCGTGGCCTTCCGGGGTGTCGAGCGCGGCTTGGGTCATGTGTCGGGGAAGGTGCGCAGGCGGCCGCTTCAGGCCACCGGCGCCGGACGGGCGGCCAGCGCCAGCGTCTCGAACTGCGTTTCGATGTCACGCACGATCTGCGGCAGGTCGAACAGCGGCGAGCTGCGGCCGTGTTCGGCCAGATAACGTTTGTACGAAGCCACACGCGCCGGTTGCCGGCCCAAGGTGATGGCCAGCTTTTCGTAGTCGGCCAGGTTCTCGGTCACCAGGTCGGGCAGACCCACCGCACCCAGCAAACTGCCGGCCATGCGGCTGATGTAGGTGCGGCCGGCGCGGGTGACGATGGGCGTGCCCATCCACAGCGCGTCGCTGGCGGTGGTGCCGGCGTTGAAGGGGAAGGTGTCCAGCATCAGATCGGCCAGCGTGAAACGCGCCAGGTACTCCGCCGGCGACACCCGCGGCGCAAACACCAGCCGTTCGCGTGCCACGCCGTGTGCGTCGGCCTGCTGCAGCATGTTCTCGCGCGCGGTGTCGTTGTCGGCCAGCAGCCACAACACGCTGTTCGGCACCGCCGCCACGATGCGCATCCAGGCACCGAACATCTCGGCGGTGAACTTGTGGTTGTTGTTGAAGCTGCAGAAGACAAAGGCGTCTTCGGGCAGGCCGTAACGCTGGCGGTGGCTCCTGGGGTCGGTGAGCGGTGCCACTTCGCGCTGGCGGTCGCTGACCTGATAACAGTGCGGCAGGTAGATCGGCTTTTCGGTGCAGTAGGGCAGCAGCGCCGGTGGCATCACGAAGCGGTCGGCAATCATCCAGTCGATGCCCGGCACCGCCGACGTGCCCGGCAGGCCCAGGTAGCTGACCTGCACCGGCGCTGGCCTTTGCACCAGGATGCCGGGGCGCGCCCCGCTGGTCAGGCCCTGCAGGTCCACCAGCACGTCGATGCCGGCCTGTGCGATGAGCTTGGCCGCGGTGGTGTCGTCCACACCGCCCAGCCGCACCAGGTGGTCCAGCGCATGCAGGATGCGCTGGCGCTGTTTCTGGAACACCGGCTGTGGTGAATCGGGTGTCCAGCAGAAGCCCCAGATCTCGAAACGGCTGCGGTCGTGCAGTTCGAACAGTTCGGGTGTCAGCAGGCCGACGGCGTGCATGTGCAGGTCACCCGACAGGTAGCCCACGCGGATGCGGCCGCTGCGCGGTCCGTCGGTGGGTGCCACCTGGGTGTGCAGGGCGAAGGCAGGTGCCCGGGGCACCTTCTCGTTCACGAAGCGCTGCGCCGACAGCAGCTGCAGCGCGGGATCGTCGGACAAGCCCATCATCGCCAGCAGCGAGGTGCCGGTCAGGAACTGGTTGGGCGTGACCTCGCCCACCGCCAGGTCGTGTGGCCAGGCGCACTGTTTCTGACGGATGTGCACGTAGTGCTGGATGACGTCGAGCTGATGCGCCTTCAGTTCCAGGCTGCGGCGCATCAGGGCTTCGGCCTCGGGGTAGCGGCGTTGCATCTCCAGCAAACGGGCGCTGTTGTTCAGCGCATGCAGGCGCAGGTCGACCGTGGCCGGTGGATCGGCTTCGAAGACCGCGCGCCAATGGGCCAACGCGCCTTCGATGTCGCCACGGCGTTCCAGCAGATGGCCCAGGTTCAGTTGCGCCGGCACAAAACCCGGCTGGTGGGCCAGGCCCTGTTGGTAAGCCGCTTCGGCCGCTTCTGCGCGGCCAGCGGCCGACAACAGCGTGCCCCAGTTGAAACACGCCACATGGCGCAGCGGCGATGTGCTGTGCGTCAGCCAGGTCTCGTAGAGCAACGCCGCCGCGGCGGGTTGGCCGGCCTGCTGCAGCGCCTGCGCGCCGTCCATCAGTTCCTGCAAGCTCATCTTTCCGCTGCGCGCAGCGGCCAGCGGTGCCAGGGCTTGTGGCACGGCAGCAGACACGGCAGTGGGCGCGGCAGGGGCCACGGCGGCAACGGCAAGGTTCATCCGGCTCCTCCAGGATGCAGATGAACAGGATGCTAGGGAGCGGCGTCGCCCGCCGGGCCGGCAAAAGCAGGGTGTTGGGCGCCCTGTTCCCAGCCCCCTGCACCCGGCCCGGTGGCCGGCGAGCCGTTGGCGGTGTCGGAAGGGGCCGCCAGCGACCCGTCAGCCCGGCTCCGCCCACGCTGATACGCTCGGCGACCCGCACCTGCGACACGATCCCTTGAGCACCGCACCAGGCCACAGCCCCCGCCCACCCATCCGCCCGATCGCCGTCGCACTGGCCGGCTTGCTGTCGCTGGCGGTGGCCATGGGCATCGGCCGTTTTGCCTTCACGCCGCTGCTGCCGATGATGCTGAACGACGGCGTTGTCGATCTGCCCGCGGCCAGCTGGCTGGCCACTGCGAATTACTTCGGCTACTGGCTGGGTGCGATGGTCTGCGCGCTGCTGCCGTGGCTGTTGAAGCGCTGGCGCCGGCAGCCACTGGTGCACACCCAGGTGGTGCGCATCGGCCTGGTGGCCACGGCGCTGTTGACGCTGGCCATGGCGGTGCACCTGGCGGCGCTGTGGCCGCTGTGGCGATTTTTGGCCGGCGTGGTCAGCGCTTTCGTGTTTGTCTTCACCTCGGGCTGGTGCCTGGCGCGGCTGACCGCGCTGGGCGCGCCCGCGATGGCCGGCATCATCTATGTCGGCCCGGGGCTGGGCATCACCGTCAGCGGCCTGGCGGCCAGTGCCATGGTGGCCGGCGGCTGGTCCGCGGCCACCGGCTGGGCCGTGTTTGGCGTGCTGGCCGCCGCCCTCACGGCCTTGGCCTGGCCGCACCTGCGTGGCGCCGTCGCCACCCAGGCGGCCAGCGGCGGAGCGGGACTGACGGCACCCGGCGCTGCGCTGTGGCTGTTTGCGCTGGCCTACGGTCTGGCAGGTTTCGGCTACATCGTCACCGCCACCTTCCTGCCGGTGATTGCCCGCCAGGCGTTGCCCGGGTCGGTGTGGCTGGACCTGTTCTGGCCCATGTTCGGCCTGGGCGTGGCCGCAGGGGCCTTGCTGACCGTGCGGCTGCCGGTGCGCTGGGACCGCCGCCATCTGCTGGTGGCCAGCTATGCCCTGCAGGCAGTCGGTGTGCTGCTGACCGTGTGGCTGCCCAGCCTGCTGGGCTTCGCACTGGGCAGCCTGCTGCTGGGCCTGCCCTTCACCGCCATCACGCTTTTTGCGATGCAAGAGGCCCGCCGGCTGCGCCCGCACGATGCGTCGGCCTTCATCGGCCTGCTGACCGCTGCTTACGGCTTGGGTCAGATCGTGGGCCCGCCGATGGTGGCCTGGCTGCTGCAAGGCAGTTCCAGCCCTGCACGCGGTTTTGCGATGTCGCTGCAGGTCGCCGCAGCAGGTCTGGCGGCGGGCGCGGCCATCTATGCTTGGCTGGCACGGCGCCACCCCTTGCACCCCGTGCCGGCCGGCCGCTGACGCGAGCAAGCCCTTTCACACACTTTCGGGCCCGCGAACGGGCCGCTGCAGAAAGCCCCACACATGGCCATCCAGTGGTTTCCGGGTCACATGAACACGACGAAGAAGGCCATTGCCAAGCGGCTGCCTGACATCGACGTGGTCATTGAATTGCTGGACGCACGCCTGCCGGGGTCCAGCTGCAACCCGCTGCTGGCCGAACTGGCCGCAGCGGCAGGCGGCAAACCGACGCTGAAAGTGCTGAACAAGCAGGACCTGGCCGAGGCCGAGCACACCGACCACTGGCTGGCGCACTTCAACGCCCTGCCGGCGACGCGAGCGCTGGCGCTGGATGCCCACGCCACCGCGCCTGCACGTCAGCTGGTGGCCGCGTGCCGCTCACTGGCGCCCTTGCGCGGCGGCATGGTCAAGCCGATGCGGGTGCTGATCTGCGGCATTCCCAACGTCGGCAAGTCCACGCTCATCAACACGCTGGTGGGGCAGCGCAAGGCCAAGACCGGTGACGAGGCGGGCATCACGAAGCTCGAACAGCGCATCGCGCTGGCACCCGACTTCGACCTCTTCGACACCCCCGGCATGTTGTGGCCAAGGCTGACCATCGAAGAGAGCGGTTACCACCTGGCTGCCAGTGGCGCCATCGGCCGCAACGCCTACGACGAAGAAGATGTGGCGCTGGCGCTGCTGGCCCGGGTGCGCCAGCGCCACGCCGACCGCCTGGCCGGCCGCTACAAGCTGGCCGACATCAACAGCCTCAGCGACGAAGCCCTGCTGGCCGAAGTGGGCCGCAAGCGCGGTGGTCTGCGTGCCGGTGGCCAGGTGCAGATGCAGAAGGCCGCCGAAGCCGCGCTCAACGACTTCCGTGCCGGCAGCTGGGGCCGGTTGACGCTGGAGACACCCGAGGAATTCCTGCAGTGGCAGACGGCCGGGCAAGCCAAGGAAGCCGAACGCAAGGCGCGGGTGGTGGCCCGTGAGCGCAAACCGCCGCAGCGCGGGTCAGCGCAGGACTGACCGCGCCAGGCGAGCTTCAGGCCAGCCGGAACACCGCCACCGCCTGCACCAGCTGGTTGGCCTGCTGCCGCAGGCTGTCGGCCGCAGCGGCGCTTTCTTCCACCAGCGCGGCGTTCTGCTGCGTGGCCTGGTCCATCTGCGACACGGCATTGCACACCTGCGTCACGCCCGAACTCTGTTCGACGCTGGCCGAGCTGATCTCGCCCACGATGTCGCTGACGCGGCCGATGGCGGCCACGATCTCTTCCATCGTGTGGCCCGCCTGGTCGACGAGCGTGGTGCCTTGCTCCACCCTTTCGACACTGGCGCTGATGAGCGCCTTGATCTCGCGAGCCGCCGCTGCGCTGCGTTGCGCCAGGCTGCGCACTTCGCTGGCCACCACCGCAAAGCCGCGGCCCTGTTCGCCGGCCCGTGCGGCTTCGACCGCTGCGTTCAAGGCCAGGATGTTGGTCTGGAAAGCAATGCCGTCGATCACGCTGATGATGTCGGCAATCTTGCGGCTGCTGTCGTTGATGCCTTGCATGGTCTGCACCACCTGGCCCACGACCTGGCCACCCTTGCTGGCCACGCTGGCCGCACCCTGCGCCAGCTGGTTGGCCTGGCGTGCGTTGTCGGCGTTGTTGCGCACCGTGGTGCCCAGCTGGTCCATGGTCGCAGCGGTTTCCTGCAGCGCACTGGCCTGCTGCTCGGTGCGGCCCGACAGGTCCTGGTTGCCGTCGGCAATCTGCGAACTGGCGGTGGCCACGCTTTCTGAACCTTCGCGCACCTGGCGCACGGCGTCGGCCAGGCCGGTCTGCATGGCCAGCAAGCTGGCCATCAGGCTGGTGCTGTCACCGGGTTTGACGCGGATGTTCGAGCTCAGGTCGCCGCCCGCCACGGCACGGGCCAGCGCCACGGCCGCGTGCGGTTCGCCGCCCAGCTGGCCGACGATGCCGCGGGTCAGCAGCAAGGCCATGACCGTGCCCACCAGCAGCGCCGTCACCAGCAAGCCGCCCACCACCAGCTTGGCCTGGTCGTAGGATCCTTTGGCGGCGCTGGCAGCGGCATGGCCGCTCTGGAAGTTGAACTCGGCGATCTTCGTCAACGCGCCCAGGAGTTCGTCGTAGGCCATGGATGCGGCGCCGTCGCTGATGTCGGCGGCATCGGCCTGTTTCTTGTCGCGGCCCAGGGCCACGACCTGCTGGCTGAACTTCTGGTACTCGGCCCAGGCCTTGTCGACCGTGCCCAGCAACTTCGTGTCTTCTTCGCCAGCGACGATGGCACGGTAGGCGCCCAGCGCCACGGTGACCGCCTTGAGCGACTCGGCGATCTTCTCTTCGTACTCCGAGTGGTAGCTGCGGTCGTCCGTGCGGGAGTGCTTGACTTCCATCTCGCGCATCTCGATGGCCGACAGCCGGGTCTTCGCCAGGTGATCCACGCCCGCCAGCCACTTGTCGGCCAGCACACGGGCCTGCTCGTGAACCTGCGCCTGAGCCACCAGCGAAACAGCGCCCAGCAGGCCCGTGAGCACCAGAACGAGTGCAAAGCCTGCGCCGAGCTGGCGTCCCACGCCCATGCGGGCAAACACACCCAGCCAGTGATGGAGTTTTTTCATCTTCGGACCTTTCGGAAATCAGCCGGGCGGGCTTGTGCTGCCCCCGGGCTCAGGCGCGGGCGCAGGCGCGCGCCAGCGCGGCGGGGTTCACTTCTTGTGGCCGATGTAGCTGACGCCGATGATCTTGCCGCTGCCGTCCTTGATCGGGTTGTAGCAAGCGTCAAAGGCGGTGCCCAGCACGTCGATCGGGCCACAGTACTGCTTGCCGCTGCTGACGGCGGCGTAGGCGGCGTTGCGCGCCAACTGGGTGCCGACACCGCGTTTGCCTTCGGGCGTGAGCACGTTGGTGCTGACACGGACGAATTCGTCGCCGTCCTTGACGAAGACGGTGGCCGTGGCCTGGTGGGCCTTGCGCACGGCGTCGACGACGTCGTAGTTGTTGTTGATCTTGCGGTCGCCGAAAAAGATCGCGGGCACGGTCTTGCCGGCCACGGTTTCGGTGCCGTCGAGCTTGGCAGCGCCGATCTTGGCCAGGCGTGCGTCGAGGTCGGCGATGGTGGCCTTGGGGTCGTAGGCGTGGGCCGAGCCCACAGCAGCCAGCAGGGCCACGACGGTGCAAACGCGCAGGGTGTTTTTCATGGGTGGGTCTTTCGTGTCTTGCAAAGTGTTGCGGGACGGCCACCCACAACGGGCAGGCCTGATGGCGTTTCGGCAGTTTCCCAAGCAGCTTGAGATGCATTGGGCCGAAAAGGTCCGCCAAGGGAATGCTTCTTCGTGCGACGCACCAAAGGCGGGCGTTGTGGCGCTTCAGCCTGTTTCGCGGTCGATCAGCGCCAGCAGCGTGGGCAGCGCATCGGCCTCGTGCAGCGGCTTGTCGTCGCGAATGCGCAGCATGCGCGGGAAGCGCACCGCCACACCGCTCTTGTGGCGCGGGCTGCGGTCGATGCCTTCGAAGCCGATCTCGAACACCAGTGTCGGCCGCACGCTGCGCACGGGGCCGAACTTGTCCAGCGTCTGGGCGCGGACGACACGGTCCACGGCCTTGAACTCTTCGTCGCTCAGGCCCGAGTAGGCCTTGGCAAAAGGCAGCAGCTGCAGCGCGCCGCTGTCGCGGGCCGGAGCCGGTTCGCGCCGCGCGATGGCGTCGAGCACGGCCTGCACTTCTGCCGCGCCGCTGGGCGGGCGGCTCCACACCGCGAAGGTGTAGTCGGTGTAGACGCTGGCACGGCGGCCATGGCCGGCCTGCGCATACACCAGCACGGCGTCCACTGTCAGCGGCTGCACCTTCCACTTCCACCACGTGCCATCGCTCTTGGTGCGTCCCACGCCATATCGCGACTGACCATGTTTGAGCATGAAACCTTCCACACCCCGTTCACGCGATGTTTCACGCAGCTGCGCCAGTTCAGTCCAAGTGTCGGCCTGCACTTGTGGCGACACGGCCAGCGGACTGCCTTCCAGCAGCGCCAGCAGTTGCTGGCGGCGCTGTGCTTGCGGCTGGCCCCGCAGGTCGGTGCCGGCAAGTTCCAGCAGGTCGTAGGCCAACATGCGCACCGGCGCGTCGGCCAGCAGCTTCTTGCCCGCGGTCTTGCGGTTGATGCGCTGCTGCAGCAGCTTGAAGCCGGCCGGCCGCTCGCTGCCGGGCAGCCAGGCCAGCAGTTCGCCGTCGAGCACGGTGCCGTCGGGCAGCATCGCGGCCTGGGCCGCCACTTCAGGAAAACGCTCGGTGATCAGTTCTTCACCCCGCGACCAGATCCACACCTGTCCACTGCGCTTGACCAGCTGCGCGCGGATGCCGTCGTACTTCCATTCGACCAACCAGTCAGAGACCGGGCCCAGCGTGGCGGGGTCGGCATCGAGCGCGTGGGCCAGAAAAAAGGGATAGGGCTGACCGGTGGGCACCGTGCCCTGCCCCGCCGGTGCGACCAGCGCGAGCCAGCTGTGGGCATCGGGTGTGTGCCTCGCGTCCGTCCAGCCCACCAGGCGCTGCGCCATCACCGGCGGCGGCAAGCCGGTCAGCTGCGCCAGCGCGCGCTGCACCAGAAGTTTGCTGACGCCGACCCGGAAGCCGCCACCGATCAGCTTGACCAGCAGGAAGCGGCCAGCGGCGTCCAGCTCCTGCCACCACGCGGCCAGTTGCTGCGCCTGGTTTTCCTTGGTTTGCCCACGCAGCGGCAGCAGGCGGTCCTGCAGCCACTGCGCCAGGCCCATCGGTGGACCCGAGGCCGGGTCCGCCGGGCCGGGCGGCAGGATGTGCGCGATGGTTTCCGCCAGGTCACCCACCGCCTGGTAACAGGCTTCGAACAGCCACTCGTCCACACCCGCCTGGCGGCAGGCCGTTTCGCGCAGCACCGCGGTGGGCACACGCTGGCGCGGTTTGCCGCCACACAGGAAAAAAACGGCCCAGGCGGCATCGCCGGGCGGCGCGGTGTCGAAGTACCGCAGCAAAGCCGCCACCTTGGCACCGGTGGCGGTGCTGGCATCGAGCGCTTCGTAGAGGGCGGCAAACGCTTGCATTCCACGATGATGACGCTTCGCTGCAGCGGCGCAGGCACGAAGGCCGCAGCCGGGCCAGAATAGCGCTTCCCATACCTGAAGGGACTATCGATGAGCTCACTAGAAGGCCGGCCCCTGATCGGCGCAGTTGTCACGCTGGTCGCCGGCACCTGGCTGTTCGCGGCACCCCCTGCGTTTGCGCAGGCGGCCAAACCGGCCACGGCGGTGCCCACGGCAGCGGCACCCGACAACAAGCCCGTCGTTCGCACCACATCGCTGCCTGGCAAGGGCCTGTTCACGGGCGACCAGCTCAGCGAGCAGGCCAAGTCCAGGCTCACCGACCTGGTCATCGACGCGCTGGGCCTCGACCCCACCGGGCCCTGGCAGCTGGACGGCGGCGGTCACACCGACCGCGACCTGAACGAAGCCCGGCTGGGCGCACTGCGCAAGTTCCTGACCGATCGGGGCGTCGACCCCCGGCGCATCTTCGTCGAGAGCCGTGTCGACGCCAAGGTCAAGGAACCCCGGCTCGACGTGCAGCTGATCGGGCGCCAGTCAGGCAACTGATTCGGGTGAGCCGGCGCCGTCGGCCGGCGCGTCCAGCGCCTGCTCGTCGCCGAATTCGGTGCGAAAGCTGCCGGCCTGCAGGCCTTGCTGCTGCAACCAGCGCACCATCACGGCTTCGTAGCCGTGGGTGACGATGACCCGGCTGGCGCCGGTGGCGGCAATGGCGCGCTGCAGGCCCGGCCAGTCGGCGTGGTCGCTGAGCACAAAGCCGCGGTCCACACCCTGGCGGCGCCGTGCACCGCGCAACTGCATCCAGCCACTGGCAAAAGCGTCGCTGCAGTCGCCCAGCTGGCGCGCCCAGGCGCTGCCCAGCACCGACGGGGGCGCCACCACCAGAGCCCGTGGCAGTGCCGAGGCCGCTTTCAGCTCTTCCAGCGTCTGCGTGGGCGGCAGCGGCACGCCTGCCGCCCGGTAGGCATCGTTGAGCGGCGCCACCGCACCGTGCACGGCAATCGGGCCGATGGAGGGGTCCACACCCGCCAGCAGGCGCTGTGCCTTGCCGAAGCTGTAGCCCAGCAGCAGGCTGGGTCGGCCCAGGTCGGCATTCGCTTGCCACCAGGCATTCACCTGGGCCATCACCTGGGCCTGCGGGCGCCAGCGGTAGATGGGCAGGCCAAAGGTGCTTTCGGTGATGAAACAGTGGCAAGGCACGGGCTCGAAAGGCGCGCAGGTGCTGTTGCTGTCGGTGGTGTGTCCGCTGGTGAAGTAGTCACCCGAAGCCACCCAGACCTGGCCCTGGTGTTCGACGCGCACCTGCGCCGAACCCAGCACGTGGCCGGCCGGGTGCAGGCTGACCCGCACGCCGTCGATGTGCACCGCTTCGCCATAGGCCAGGCCCTGCAGCGTGATGTTGCCCAGCCGCGCGCGCAGCACGCCTTCGCTGACGGCGGTGGCCAGGTAGGCCCCATGGCCGCGCCGCGCGTGGTCGGCATGGGCATGGGTGATGACGGCGCGGTGCACCGGCCGCCAGGGGTCGATGAAGAAGTTGCCGGGCGGGCAGAACAGGCCTTCGGGGCGCAGGACGATCAGGTCCTGGGCCGACGCGTTCAAGGCAGGCGCCCGGTTTCGATGTAGGTCGCGCGCTGGCTGGCCGTGACCAGGGCGTTGAACATCACCGGCGTCAGCAGCGTGGTCACGATGCCCATCAGCACCAACACCGAAAACAGCCCCTGGTCGATGAAGCCCCGTTCATAGGCGATGCTGGCCACCACCAGCTCCATCACGCCGCGACCGTTCAGCACACAACCCAGCCCCAGGGCCTCGCGGTGCGACATGCCCACCAGCAGGCCGCCCCACCAACCCGCCGCGACCTTGGTCAGCACCGACAGCGCGAGCACGGCCAACACGAAGCCGGGTTTGCCCAGCAGCGCGTCGAAGGTGAACTCCAGCCCGAGCGTGGCAAAAAACACTGGCGCCAGGAAACCGTTGGTGACCGATCCCAGCGTGTGCTTCAGGTCGTCGAAGCGCTCGGGCAGGAAGTGACGGCGGTCCAGCAGCAAGGCGCCGAAGAAGGCGCCGATCACGAAGTGAAAGCCCAGGGCCTCGGTGAAACTGCCGAACACCAGCACAAACACCACCACCACGCCGAACAGCGCTTCGGTGCCGAAGGCGGCCACCAGTTTTTCGGGCAGGGCGGCGACGTTGACGCCGTGGCGGTCCAGCCACAACAGGCCCACGTTGAGCGCCACCACCAGCGCAATCAGCCCAGCCAGCTTGACCATCGCCACCGAGCTGGTGGAGACGATCTCGGTCCAGGTGCTCTCGGCCGGCAGACCCAGCACGATGCCCAGCACAAACAGCGCCACCACGTCGTTCAACACCGCGGTCGAGATGGCGTAGCGCGCGATGGCGGTGTTCAACATGCCCAGGTCGTCGAGGATCTTCACGGCCACCGGCAGCGCCGTGATGGCCACGCACAGGCCCAGGAAGATGGTGCGCATGATGTCCAGGCCAAAGGCCTGGGCCACCGCCGCCCCGCCCGCAAACGGCACCAGGAAACCCAGCAACGCGATCCACATGCCACGGCCGCGCATGGCGGTGATCACGTCACGGAAACTCATCTCCAGGCCGGCCGACAGAATGACCAGGAAGATCGCCAGCGCCGAGACCCCGGCCAGCGCTTCGGTGGGCTGCACAAAGCCCAGCACGGCCGGACCCAGCAGCACACCGGCCAGCATCTCGCCAGCCACCGCAGGCTGGCGCATGCGCACGAACAGGTGGCCCAGCAGGCGGGCCACGACGATCAATGCCAGGAGGCTGGTGAGCACTTGCATGTCGGCGGCATCTTAGCCGCGCAACAAGTCGCTTCAGCGGGGTTGGCGCGGGCTCAGGAAGGCCCGTTGCAGGTCCAGCGTGCTGCGCCGCCCGACAGCCTGGCGGTGCTCGGCCAGCCAGCGGTCGGCTGCAGCGCGGCCCAGCGCATGCAGTGCCTCCAGAAAGGCCCGTTCGGTGTTGAGCTTGCTGGACGCATTCAGCGGCGCCAGGCCTTCTTCATCGGAGACCATGTGCAGCCGCAGGTGCTTGTATTCCCCGGACGGAATGTGCCCCTCGTCGATCAGCCTGCTGACGAAGTTGATGGCGCGCATCTCGCCCACCAGACCGGCGTTGAAAGTGATCTCGTTGACGCGGTCGGCGATCTCATCGGGGGTCTGTGGCGTGGTGGGCCGCAGCAGCGGGTTGATCTTGACCAGCAGCACGTCCAGCGCGTCGGTGTTGTAGATCAGCGGCCACAGCGCCGGGTTGCCGCTGTAGCCACCGTCCCAATACGGTTGGCCGTCGATTTCCACCGCACGAAACAGCTGGGGCAGGCAAGCCGATGCCAGCAAAGCGTCGATGCTCAGGTCCTGGCGGTCGAAGACCCGCGGCTGCCCGGTGTGCACCGCGGTGGCGGTGATGAACAGCGCCAGCGGTCCGCGTGTCAGCACCTGCGGTTTGACATGCCGTTGCAGCACCTCGCGCAAGGGGTTGTTGCCCAGCGAGTTGAACTGGTAGGGACTGAACCAGCGTGTGAACTGCTGCGTCCAGGCGTAGAAGGGATTCAGATCCAGATTGAAGCCGGCCATGCCCGCGGGCCGGCCAAAGCAGCCGCCATGGGCGGAGTGGCGGCTGGCCACGTCCATCCAGAAGTTGCGCAAGGCCGCCTGGGCACCGGCGCGGCCACCTTCGGCAAAGCCGGTGGCCAACACGGCCGCGTTCAGCGCACCGGCGCTGGTGCCGGAGATACCGTCGATGGCCAGCGTGTCGTCGTCCAGCAGGCGGTCGAGCACGCCCCAGGTGAAGGCGCCATGCGAGCCTCCGCCTTGCAGCGCCAGGTCGATGGGTGCGGGTTTTTTTCGGCCTGACATCAATATCTGCCCGTGATGCCGGCGATGCGCAGGTACAGGTTCGCGGCCCAGGCAATGACCAGGCGTTGCACCCAGCTGCGCGGTCCGTCGCGGGTGGGCGCTTCGACCACTTCGGTGGACACCGCCAGCGCCTCGTCGAAACATTGCGTGAGCGACTTCGCGAAGTCGGCATCTCGCACCACGACATTGGCTTCGAGGTTCAGCAGCAGGCTCAGCGGGTCGATGTTGCTGCTGCCCACGGTGGCCCAGTCAGCGTCGACGATGGCCACCTTGGCGTGCAGGAAGGCAGGTGTGTATTCGTAGATGCGGATGCCGGTGCTGCGCATCTCGGCGTACAGCACACGCGCGGCCAGCGCGGCGATGCGGTAGTCGATCTTGCCCTGCAGCAGCAGCCGCACCCGCACCCCGCGCTTGGCGGCCTTGCGCAGCGCAGTGCGAAAGCCGCGCCCGGGGTAGAAGTAAGGCACCGCGATGTCGACGCGGTCACGCGATTGGCGGATGGCCTCGACGAAACGGCGTTCGATGCTGCGCCGCTGGCGCACGTTGTCGCGCACCAGGAAAGCCGCGCGCATGGGCGTGTGTTCGTCGGCAGCCAAGGCTTCCGGGTTGCCACGCAGCTCGCGCAGCAGCGTCATGGCGTCCTTGACCGGACGTTTGCTGCGTGCGATGCCCCGCACCTCGTCGCGCCAGCCGCGCCACAGGTGCGATCGTGCCCACATCGCACGCGCCGTGACATGCACCGACTGCGCCAACGGGCCCTGCACCGCCACCGCGAAGTCCAGCCGGGGCTGGTCGCTCCAGCCGTGGTTCATGTCGTGGCGGTCGTCGATGATGTTGATGCCGCCCACAAAGGCCAGCGTCTCGTCGCAGACACACAGCTTCTGGTGCAGCCGGCGCAGCTGGCCCGGCTGCAGCCAGGAATACCAGCGGTCCAGCGGGCGAAAGACCTCGAGCCGCACCCGGCTGCCGGCAAACATCGCGCGCACCCGGGGCATGGTGGCGATGGAGCCAAAACCGTCGACCACCACATGCACGGCCACACCGCGGGCCGCGGCCGCGACCAGTGCCGCGGCCACTGTCTGTGCCGCAGCGTCGTCGTGGAAGATGTAGGTGGCGAGCCAGACCTCGCGCCGGGCCTCGGCGATGGCCTGGCACATGCGCGGGAACAGCGTGTCACCCCCCTGCAGCAGTTCGACCCGGTTGCCGCCCACAAAACGCGGGGCGGGCACCCGGGTCCAGCCCTGCATGACCTCGCGCAACGGGTGCTTGTCCATCCTCAGGTGGGTTCGAGTTCGGCCACCAGCGGCAGGTGGTCGGACATGCGGGCCCAGGTCATGCCCCGTGGCACCAGTGTCGTGCGGCAGGCCAGGCCACGCAGGTAGAAGCGGTCGAGCGCAAACACCGGCGCGATGGACGGGAAGGTGGCGGCGCGCCCTGCCGGCTGGCCTGCAGCACGCGCGCGCTGCAGCCCCAAGGCCTGCATCGGCAGGTCGAGCCGCTCGCCCCAGTCGTTGAAGTCACCGGCCACCACCAGCATGGCGTCGGGCGGCACCTGGGTTTCGATGAAGCTCGCCAGCCGCTGCACCTGCCGCACGCGGCCGCGGTGACCCAGGCCGAAGTGCACCACCACGGCGTGGATGGTGCAGCCGTTCCAGACCACCGGCACGTGCAGCAGGCCACGCTGTTCGAAGCGGTGGTCGCTGACGTCGTGGTGGCCCACGTCGCCGATGGGCCAGCGCGACAAGAGCGCATTGCCGTGTTCGCCGTCGCGTGTGACCGCATTGGTGCGGTAGGCCACCTCGTAACCTTCAGGGGCCAGGAATTCAGCCTGGCCTTGTTCGGGCCAGCCGAAGTGGGTGCGGTCGAAACGGCGGGCCTCGCGGTGGTGGAAGAGGCGCACTTCCTGCAAGAACACCAGGTCGGCATCGAGCGCCTCGACCGCCAGGCCCAGGTTGTGGATCTCGAGTCGCTTGCGCGGTCCCAGGCCCCGCACACCCTTGTGGATGTTGTAGGTGGCCACACGCAAGGCACCGATGCCCGTGTGGGGCGGCATCAGGGAAGACTGCAGCGGGTTCAGGCCGGTCATCGTGTGCTGTCGTTCAGGGCCGTCGAGAAACGCGGCAGTTGCAAAATGGCCTCGGCATTGCTGGGGGAAAAGCAGCGGTCGGCAGCCTCTTGCCAGGGCAGCCAGACATGGGCCAGGTGCTCACGCGGGTTCAGCGTGATGGGCACCTGAAAAGGCACGGTCAACCCGAACACATGTTCGGTGTTGTGCGTGACACCCGGGGCATAGCGGTGCCGCCACACCGGGTAGATCTCGTAGACGTTTTCCAGGCCCCAGTCGTGCAGCCGACCCGTGGTGATGCCGGTCTCTTCGGCCACCTCGCGGCGGGCGGTGTCGGCCAGGGCCTCGTTTTCGGTGTCCAGCGAGCCGGTGACGCTTTGCCAGAAGCCGGGCTTGTCGGCACGCTCGATGAGCAGCACGTGCAGGTCGGCGGTGTGCACGACCACCAGCACGGAACGGGGAATCTTGAAGGGGCGGGTTTGCATGGCGGATGCCGTGAAGGACAGGCGCTGGGCAGGCGCATGGCGAAAGAGTATCGGCGAAGCCTGCGAACGTGCATCGGGCGGCTAGACTTGCCCGCACCGGGGTGGCTGTGCAACACGCAGCGCATGGCATCGACAGACAGGCACACTGACAAGAGCAGGCCAGGGCAGCGAGCCCGACGGAGAGCGAGGGACTGATGGGGGCTGCAGCGGGGGCCGAAGCACCGATGCCGATGGTGGACTTGCTCGTTGCGGGCCTGGGGCCCGGCGGCTGCGCCGCGGCCCTGGCGGCACGTGCCGAAGGCCTGAACACGCTGGCCGTCGATGCCCGCGGTCCGCAGGCCACACGCTCGCAGCTGGTGCTGGTGCGCCCCGGCGCCCAGGCCGCGCTGCGGCAGCTGGGCCTGCCCGACATCACCGAGGGCCGCCGCACGACGACCATCCGCCACGTCGAGAACAGGCTGCGCGCGGCGCTGCAGGGCGCTGGGCCCCGGCCGGACGCCGAGCCACGGCCATCGGCATCGGCATCGGCATCGGCTTTCGAGCTGTGCTGGAACACCAGCGTGGTCCAGCTCGAAGCCCGTGGCGACCGTGTGCAGGTGACCTTGCAGGACGAAGCCGGTGGCGAGGCCCGCACGGTGTCGGCCCGCCACGTCATCGATGCCTCGGGCGGGCGGCTCGAGTCGCTGGGCCGGCCGGCACGGACCCGCGCCGGGCCCAGCCACCTGGTGGTCACCGCCGAGTACGACACCCCACCCTGGTTCGAAGGCATCGTGGGCGTGCGCGACCACCGCAGCCGCGACCTGTACTTGCTGTTCCCCACCTGGGGTCGCCGCGGCGTCATTGCCTACTTCGATTCGCCACCCGGCGCGGACTGCAACGAAGGCAGCGCCGCCACGCTGGCCGGGCGCTTCGCAGCCATCGCCGAGAACCTGGCCCTGGGGCCCCCGCAGCAGCCCGCCCTGGCCATCGACGTCTACCAACGGGCGCTGCGCAAGCCCAATGGCGACCGTGTGGTGCCCATCGGCGACGCCATCGGCACGGTGGACGTGCTGCTGGGTGCCGGCATGTCCACGGCCATCGAAGACGGCGTGGATGCGGCCCGCCGCATCGCCGCGGCGCAGCGACAAACATCGAGCCAGGTCGAACTGGCGCAGACCTGCGCACTCAGCGCCGACCTGTTTTCGCGCCACCGCAGCAGTGTGCGCAAGGGTCGCCTGATGCTGGCGGTGCGGCCCGTGCTGGCCCGTGCATGGCCATCGGCCGCGCTGCCCGCCGTCGCTCGCGATTCGGTGGGCCCGCCGCCGCTGCTGTGGCCCGCCGTGCGATTTGTGTTCGGCAGGCGGCCGCAGGCGCAGTGACGCCCGCGGCCGGCCCCTGCGGCTTTCAGGCCGTCGTGCGGGTGTTCCGCAGCCGGATGTGCAGGTCGCGCAACTGACCCTCGTCCACCAGGCTCGGTGCACCGGTCAGCAGGCATTGCGCGCGCTGTGTCTTCGGGAACGCGATCACGTCACGGATGCTTTCGGCCCCGGTCATCAGCGTGGCGATGCGGTCCAGGCCAAAGGCCAGGCCACCGTGCGGCGGCGCGCCGTACTGCAGCGCGTCGAGCAGGAAGCCGAACTTCAGCTGCTGCTCCTCCGGCGTGATGTTCAGCGCTTCGAAGACACGCGCTTGCACCTCGGCGCGGTGGATACGCACGCTGCCACCACCGATCTCCCAGCCGTTGAGCACCATGTCGTAGGCCTTGGCAATGCAGGCGCCGGGGTCGGTCTTCATCGTGAAGGGGTGGTGCACGGCGTTCCAGCGCTTGCTGTCGTCGTCGTACTCGAACATCGGGAAGTCCACCACCCACAGCGGCGCCCACTTGTCCTCGAACAGGCCATGGCTGCGGCCGAACTCGCTGTGGCCCACCTTCACGCGCAAGGCGCCCAGGGCATCGTTCACCACCTTGGCCTTGTCGGCGCCGAAAAAGATCAGGTCGCCGTTTTTGCAGCCGGTGCGCGCGATGATCTCGGCAATGGCCGCGTCGTGCAGGTTCTTCACGATCGGGCTCTGCAGGCCTTCACGGCCCTTGCCAGCATCGTTGACCTTCACCCAGGCCAGGCCCTTGGCACCGTAGATCTTCACGAACTCGGTGTAGGCGTCGATCTCGCCGCGGCTCATCTCGCCGCCGCCCGGAATGCGCAGCGCCGCGACGCGCCCGCCCTTGCTGGTGGCGGGTGTGCTGAAGACCTTGAAGTCGACGTCCTTCATCACATCGGTCAGCTCGGTGAACTGCAGCTTGACGCGCAGGTCGGGCTTGTCGCTGCCGTATTTGTGCATCGCCTCCGCATAGGTCAGTTCGGCGTAGACCGGCAGTTCCAGACCCATCGTCTTTCTGAAAACGGTGCGGATCATCGCCTCGGTGATGGCCCGGATCTCGGCTTCGCCCAGGAAGCTGGTCTCGATGTCGATCTGCGTGAACTCGGGCTGGCGGTCGGCGCGCAGGTCTTCGTCGCGGAAGCACTTGGTGATCTGGTAGTAGCGGTCGAAGCCGGCCACCA